>ERZ1740060.31-NODE-31-length-154692-cov-24.130350_pt1 | contig 154692 bp, 129 predicted proteins | sample MGYA00581743_ERZ1740060 | MGnify/ENA primary metagenome ERZ1740060 (study PRJEB43018, sample SAMN04849235) | marine metagenome | isolation source: floating plastic debris | place: Pacific Ocean | collected 2008-08-27 | study: EMG produced TPA metagenomics...
GTCGGCTGAGCGGAGTCGTTCGCATCGCGTCTCCCCGAGGGAGAAAGCCGACTTATATGTGTAGCTGTAATTCGTAGAACTGGTATCAGTCAGTAAAGCCGCCCTGTCAGAGCTTACTTTTGCGGAGAGGAACAACCTTGCAATCACAGAAGATACCAAGATCGCCGGAGAAGCCTTATCCAGTCAGCTCCAAGAACAGAACAACTTACCTCTTCACTCGTCGCCCTGCCCCCCTGCTCCTAAAGCTCCCCTTCGCTCCTAAAGCGCTCTAAACCTTCTGCAACTGACGGAAATCAAGCTGCCGATGGAACCAGTATTGATAGCCTTCCACGCCCGGCTGCATGGCGATGCCAAGCTGCGGCTGCACCAGCGGCGCGCGGGGCATTTCTTGCCAGGCCATTTCGATAAAGCCTTTGACGTTTTCGTCATAGTCAGCTTTGCCTGGTTCTGAGGCCAACGCCGCTTCGATCTGCTTATCCATCTCAGGATTTTTGTAAGAGCTGCCGTTAAAGGTCGCGTCTTGACCGTGATAAGCGTAAAAGAAGAAGTAATCAGGATAGTTGAGCCAACCGCCAAAGTTGTTGATGATCATCGGGCGGCTCTTTTCGACTAAGACGGAGCGGAAGTTAGCACCGGGCACCTTCTCAATGTTGACGATGATGCCGAGTTCCGCCAGGGATTCTTGAATCAGCACCACTGCTGGTTCCGCCCACTCCTTGGTGCCCATGTTGAAGGCTAAGGTGGTTTCAAACCCGTCGGGATAACCGGACTCTGCCATCAACGCTTTGGCTTGATCCATATCGGTGCTGTAGGGACTGGGCTGGGGCCAGGCGATCGAGTCGGGCTTCGCGCTTTTGCCGCCGTACATCGGTACGGCCTGCCCATAGAGTGCCGTATCCATAATGGCGTCGTAGGGAATTGCGTAGGAAACTGCCTGCCGCACCTTCACATCGACAAAGGGATTGTCTTCGCCGTTGAGTTGGGGATTGGTGTGCATGTCGACGGAATAGAGACAGTTCTCAATAGGGGTCGAGACCACGGTGAAATCACCTGAGGCTGCCAGCTCTTGCTGATCTTTTTCAGACAGTTCGAAGTTGACGTCAATATCGCCTTTTTCTAGCAAGGCGCGACGGTTACCCGCTTCGGGCACGTTCAGCACAATTACCTCGGCTACTTGTGGCAGCGGCCCCGACTTCCAGTCGGCAAAGCGTTCTAACACAATGCGCTCGTTGGGCTTAAATTCCTTAATTGTGTAAGCCCCGCCGCCCGCATCATTGTTATTGAGCCACTCAGCACCCCAAGGGTCTTCGTCGGTGAGGTGGGGTTCGACCAACTTCGCGTTGATAATGACGGGAATCGGCACGGCCATGTCGATCATGGTGAGTTTGTCAGGCCGCAGAAACTTCACGACGAAGGTGGTGTCATCCACAACTTCGAACTGCTCAGGATTTTCGAGGGCACCGGCCTTCATCTGAAAGCTGGGGAAGCCGCCGATGGAGACGGCGCGATCAAAGGACCATTTCACATCGTTGGCGGTGACCGGCGTACCATCGTGGAAGGTGGCATCGGCGCGGAGCTGGAACGTCACGGACATGCCGTCTTCGGCCATTTCCCAGCTCTCGGCCAGCTCGGGCTCAAGCACGGTGTAGTCGTAGGAAACCGAGCCGTCATCTAAGGTCTTTTTGCCAAAGGTCATCAGGCGATCGTACATCGCCCAAGAAACCCCATAGGCCGGACGGTTGGTGCCGACGCGGTGTAAATCCAAACTGTTGGGAAAACCGCCACCCTGAACGACTGTCAGGGTGGCATTAGCCACCTCGCCCCCCTCGGCGGCAGCTTCATCGGGGGCGTCTGAAGGCGTGGAGGCAGACTCATTACTGCAGGCTTTAAGGCCACCGGCAAGCGTCATGCCTGCCGCAAATCCCACAGTGGTTTGAATTAAACGTCGGCGTCTCATGGCAGTTATCCACAGTAATAGGGTGAGGGCAGGGTCTCGGCAGCGGGCTCCGAAGTAGGACTTTTAGCCACCGTTCCAAGACTTCCGAAAAGTCCAGTTTCAAGGAATGGTAAAAAGGGCTACAATTTAGAGCGGGTAACGGCTTTCGCCTGCGAGTTGGGTATTAACTTACGGCTTGCCCCAGCAACTTTTTGGGAAGAAATCGGGAAGAAATTGGGAAGACGATCGCGATGCGGGCGGTTGCTGGGCTGTGGGTAGGGAAAAAAAGGGCTATCTGGATTCCTCACAAACCTGGATACGCTGGGGAGCGAGGGGGCAAGGGGGGCCGGATGATGGCGCTGTGGCAGAGATCTTGCATCAGCGGAGAACCGGTGCGAGCGACCACACGAATGGGGATTTCGTTCTCGGCAAGGTGTCTGGCGATCAATTGTTCAAATGATTCGAGCTTGTCCGGCAGCACACAACGTTTGCCCGTGAGTTTGGCTCTTTATCGCCTGTGGGCGAACAGTTGCAGCGAACGGTTTCCGGTAGGATAGAGCGCCTAAGCATTAACGGCGAGATTTATGATGTTTGCTGCGCTGCGCTATCTGCCGACGGTTTTGATTCTCACGCTGGGGTTAGGCACAACGCTGGCGGCAACGGTTTGGGTTGAGCGGTGGGAACGGCTCTCGCATCAAAGTGAATTTCAACAGCAAATCAATAACCTCACGACGGCGCTGCAGCGTACGACTAATCGCTACACCGAACTGCTGCTATCGATTAGTGATTTGTACGAAGCGGCCAACAATGAAGTGGACGAAATGGCCTTTCGGCGGTTTGTGAGTCGGGCAGTTCAGACCTATCCCGGCATTCAAGCGCTGGAGTGGGCACCACAAATTACGGACGGGCAAAGACCCCCCTACGAGCAGCAGTTGAGCGCCGCAACGGGGCAGGCCGATTTTTCGATCACCGAACGAGAGGCGTTGACGGGGCAGTTAATTGCCGCTGGGCAGCGCGATCGCTATGTGCCGGTCACTTTTGTCGAACCGCTGCAAAACAACGAAGCCGCTCTGGGCTACGACTTGGCCTCTGATGAGACGCGCCGCCGGGCTTTGGAACGCGCTCGCGATACGGGCACGATCGCGGCCACGGGCCGCATTCAACTGGTGCAAGAAACCACGCAAAATCAATACGGCTTTTTAGTGTTTGTGCCGATTTATCAGGCGGCGGCGGCGTCCGTCTCGGCTGGCACCTCAGCTACCCGTCGCGCTGACGTTGCGGGTTACGTGCTGGGTGTTTTTCGCATCGCCGACGTGGTGGAAGAATCGCTGCGTGACCTCGACTACGACATTGATTTTTACATCCTCGATCAAACGGCGAAACCCGCAGAGCAGCTATTGGGCATTTACAACGCTGATGCCCAGAGCGTGCGGGTGCGATCGCCCACCGTCGAGATCGTCAACCCGGCCCCCCCTGCCCTCTGTGCGACACCCTCAGACTGCACGCAGCAGATTCAGTTGGGCCAGCGGGAGTGGCAGATTGTGTTTGTGCCCTCAGCTTCTCATCTGCTGTGGGGCACGCTTGCCACCCTCACCATTGGCCTGCTGCTCACCGCCACCGTGCTGATTTATTTCTCGCGTTGGCAAAGCGAACTGAGGCGCACCCGCGAGCTGAGTGACCTCAAGCTCCGCCTGTTTTCCATGGCGTCTCACGAGCTGCGCACGCCGCTGAGCATTATTGCCGTTTCGGCTCAGTCGTTGGCCACCCATGACCAAACGCTCTCGCCCCAGCAAAGGGCGGGCAATTTGGAGCGCATTCGCGGGGCGGCCAACCGCATGGGCAAGCTCGTGAGCGATATGTTGACCTTAACTCGGGCCGAGGCGGGCAAGCTCGAATTTGACCCGTCAATTGTGGCGCTGGCCCCGTTTTGTCGGCAGTTGTCTGATCAGGTTCATTTCAAAGCCGGGCAGACATTGGTGCTCCAGGGCAATGCCCTACCCACCCAGATTTATGCCGATAAGCATTTGCTGAATTCAATTCTGATCAATCTGCTCTCTAACGCCGCGAAATATTCGCCGGAGCACAGTCAGATTCACCTAACAGTGACGCGAGAGGACACCACCGTTTGCTTTCAAATCGTCGATGCGGGTATTGGCATTCACCCCAAAGAGCGATCAGCGATTTTGGGGGCGTTCTACCGAGGCGAAAATGTCGGCCCCGTTTCCGGCAGCGGTTTAGGATTAGCCGTAGTGAAGACCTGTGTGGAGCTGCACGGGGGTACCCTGGCGATCGCCAGTCAGCCCAATGAAGGAACGTGCGTCTCGGTGCGATTGCCTGGTGTTGATTAGGATGAAAGAGCGGAGGGGCAGGGAGCAGGGGAGCGAGGGGCAGGGGGGCTGGGTGACGAGTGAAGTGATGAGCGGTTCTGTTCTGGGCGCGAACGGATCAAAGCTGCTCTCTTGATCTCTGTCATTACCCAGTCATGTCAAGGTGTTTTCAAGATCATAAAGACCTGACAGGACGGCTTGCCCGACTCGCTAACGACACCAGATCTAATTTTCCTGAGTAGCTCAATAGTTTCACCTTCGCTTTGCAACCCCTCCTCATCTGCTGCTCTCTTGCCCCCTTGCTCCCTTGCTCCCCGACTCCCCCTCTCTCCTCCCCCTATCAACCAAAAGCGCATGCCCCGACCCTAAACTCCTGCCCCTAAACAGTCATCAACCGATAGCCCAACCCATGCACTGTTTCAATAAAATTTCGAGGGGCTCCGGCTTTGCGCAATTTTTGTCGCACTGCTTTGAGGTGAGCCTTGACGGTATCTTCGCCCGGCGGATCCGTCATTTGCCAAAGCGATTCCAAAATGAAGTAGCGGCTCAACACTCGCCGTCCGTGGCGGATGAGCAGATCGAGCAGGGCAAACTCTTTGGGCGTCAGCCGCAGTGGCGTTTCCTGATAGGTCGCCTCGTAAGTGGTGGGGTTGAGGCATAAGGCTCCCCATGTCAAGAAGGGACTGGTGCTGGTTTGACCCCGTCTCAGCAAGGCGCGAATCTGGGCAATCAGTTCTGCCAGGTCAAAGGGTTTGACCATATAGGCATCGGCACCAGCCTCTAAACCCGCGACTTTGTCTTGGCTGGTGTCACGTGCTGTCAGCATGAGAACGGGTGAGTTGATGCGGTGCGATCGCAGGCGTTGGCAGAGGGTAAGCCCATCGATGCGCGGCAACGTGACATCCATCAACATCAGGTCGTAGGACAGTAGGTTAATGTTTTGCCAGGCCGTTTCACCATCGCTCGCCACGTCTACGGTGTATTGCAGCGCTTCTAAAGCCTCTGACAGTGAGGCCGATAAATGGCGATCGTCTTCAACGAGTAAGATCCGCACGACTGACAGTCTCCCAGCACCGGTTGGCGACCGCAGAAAGTCTTGAATAATGTCGGTATCATGCGGTGTTTGCGTCCGAGACGATGTAACTCAAGCTACAGATTGGGGCGAGGCAGAGATCGGGCGATCGTGGCTATGGCGATCGCGCTCTAAATCTGCCTCGTCGTCGTGTGAATCTGCCTGATGTCGTTGTGGCGGAGCAGGCACCCCCCGCCTCCAAAGCTGAAATGGCGGCGATCGCGGCGCTGCCTAAGGTGCAGTCAACTCGTTTACCCAGCACCTTAGACCAAGCAGAGGAATATGGGAACGCTGCAGCAGAAACCATCAAACCCTTTTTAGCTTCCGTAACCTTGTAGAAGGGAACGAGAAAAGGCCTCTAACGGTGAAGTTTTGCGGCGATAGACAGACTTGAACGTTCACCAATAACCTTGATCTAGCCGCACCAACGCAGTGCTTGCTGACCGGGACAAAATGCAGACCCATTCGAGACCAGGAGCGTACAATTGGAAAGTAGCAAGGAATTAGGCTATGAGTGTTGTTGTCACTGATGAAGTCTTAACTGCCACTCGCATGAGTGAAGCTGAAATGCGTCAAGAGATTGCTGTCATGCTTTTTCAGCTTGAAAAACTTACCCTTGCTCAAGCCAGTCGTTTTGCGGGAATGCACCGTGTTGCTTTTCAACATCTACTCGCTAGCCGCCAGATCACAGTACATTACGGAGTAGAGGATTTTGAGCAGGACATCCAAAACCTTCGGGAGATGGGTAGATTGTGATTGTTGTCAGTGACACATCACCCATCAATAATCTCGCTGCAATCAATCACCTCAATCTTCTTCACCAACTGTATGGAACGGTTTTTATCCCCGAAGCCGTTTATCGAGAATTAACCGACCCCAATTTTCCTGTTGCCGGTGCGGCTGAAGTACAAACCTTTGACTGGATTCAAACTCGTACTGTTAGCGATCTCACCCTTGTCGAAGCTCTGACCAGCGAACTGGATTTTGGAGAAGCAGAAGCGCTCGCGCTGGCTGTCGAGATGCAAGCTGATCAAGTTTTGATGGACGAACGCCGAGGTCGGTTGATTGCAAGCAGGCTGAATCTTCGCTGTACAGGGATTCTCGGAATCTTAGTCGAAGCGAAAAATAAAGGCTTGATCGTTAAGGTGAAAACGCTATTGGATGCGTTGACAAATGAAGCTGGATTTTGGGTTTCAGAGCCTTTGTACAAAAGTGTTTTGCAACTTGTCAACGAGATCGAACTGCCTTAATCTTCTGGGTAACTGGTAAGAGTTGCGAATTTTTTACAGACAATATAGAGCTAGCTAACGGCTAAGCTCAGCGGTAGCAAAGAACTGGAAACGGCGCAAAATTTGTTGTGGTTTGTCCGCGCATTCGCATCGCTAGAATGTGCGATCGCGGCACTGCCGAAGGTGAAGTCCACCCGATTACCGGACACCTAGGCCAAGCAGAGGGATATGGAGACACGGTGGCAGAGACCATCAGGCCGTTTTTAGCATCCATAGCTCTTTAGGGAGAGAATGAAAACGAGCATCTAAAACCTGCAGAGCAAAACGTAAAGCAGTCTTTAGCAACCACCTACTAGCACATCTATATGTCCCATATTTCTCCATTAAATAACTGCTCATTTATCTTTGGTGGATTGACTCTAACTTTTGGATGATTTGCCAAGATCTGCCTTAATGTTCGGACTGACTTATAGGCATTTATAACAATTTCTCTCTGCTTTCTGAATAGCTCTTGATCGAAAGAGTCAACGTTGACTTCGTGGGCTGGCTTTTGACGCAGTTGCCTTATCTTCCTAAAGGTTTTTATCATTTCTTCGATTGGCGTTGGATCTACGGGCTTAAAATACCTATTAACCCATGCCTCAAGTATTTGTATAGTCCCTTTAGGCTTGACGATAATTTTCCCGTCGTCCCGTTCTTCCTCACTCTCTAGCTCTACATCGTTCTCAAAGATTTTTTTATTGATGTTATCAGACATCAATTTATCCAACAACAACATGAAGTTATTAAATTCAGTCTGTGTTGGGCGTAAAAGAAAGCCGAATTCTTTGGGCATCTCTCCATCGTAACTGTTTCGGAACAGAGTAGGCTTTCCGATCAATATGCTCATTTCATTGATGATTTTTAGCTCCTCAGTAAATGCTCTGAAAATAGACATTCGAGAGCCCCATGAACCCAAGATACTGGAAGCGTAATAATCAGGGTGGAGCTTAATATCTCCTTTTATTTCCTTCGCTGCCCAAACCTTTTGATGTTCGGGGCTAAGATTACATAGGTATCGCAAAAATACTGCGACATATCGATTCAGATCATTGTCGTATGCAAAGCCAAATGTTTGAAGCAGAACTTGATCATGTTCTGGAACACTATCGGATTCAAAATATTCATCGGTAATGCATATTTTTCCATTGATAAAGTCGGTATCATATGAATAGCGAGGATCGTTTCGGTAATATTCAAGGATTGACAGATTAAAAGTCCTAAAATCAAGCTGACCGCTACCTCTAGCAAGCTCCATTGCGTAGGGTGCTTCACTATATAAAGTTAATCTCTCCGAGCTAGCCAACTTTTTTTCATGAGGATACAGGCATATGTGGCCAGGGTATTCTGCGACATCGAATCCCTCAAGAACTTTATCCTTAGGAATTTTTGAAAAACCTCTTATATGCGGATTCCCCTCAAAGCAGGCAGTCAAGACCTCATCTTCGATAGCCTGCCGAACCGTAGCTTTAAAGGCTTCACCGTTAATTTCGAAGATGCCTTTCAATCCATAAATTGGCATTCCGTTAAAGTCGCCTGATGAAAAGTATTTTTCTTCTACGATTGAGTATAATTCTTCGATCATCTTGTGAGTCCAATACTTCCTCATAATGCCAACAACGTTACTTGGACAGAAAGTTTCCATACACTGTCTCAAATAGCCTAGATAGGCAGAAACTTTCGGCCTATTTATCTCAATCTGCCCCGATCGCAGACAACCCTCCGCATATTATCTCGACAGCTAAAGATCACCAAGACCTACCAATTCTTTTTTACCTCGATCTCAGTCCAAGGCATCCATGCAACGCTCAGAGCCTACAAACGCGGTTCTTTACAGCAACGAAACACTCACCTGAGCAAACCAGAGTAAGACGTCTCGCCTGACTTGATCTTGCCTTAGACTAGGAATGATTATCATTCTTGCTGGTGATTCGCTATGGTCAACACCGCGATCGACACTGTGCCCGTAACCGTCCTGACGGGCTATTTGGGGGCGGGCAAAACCACCTTGCTGAATCGCATCCTCACCTACGAGCACGGCAAAAAGGTGGCGGTGATTGTCAACGAGTTTGGGGAAGTCGGCATCGACAATCAGCTCGTGATTGACGCCGACGAAGAAATCTTTGAGATGAATAACGGCTGCATCTGTTGCACGGTGCGGGGCGACCTGATTCGCATCATTGGCAACCTGATGAAGCGGCGCGACAAGTTTGACCACTTGGTGATTGAAACTACTGGGCTAGCCGACCCAGCCCCCGTCATCCAGACCTTTTTTGTGGATGAAGACATGCAGGGGCGGCTCAACTTGGATGCGGTCGTCACCGTCGTTGATGCCAAGCATATTCATGACCATTGGGAGGCCGACGAAGCCCAGGAGCAGATCGCCTTTGCCGACGTGATTTTGCTCAACAAAACCGATTTGGTGAGTGAGGCCGACCTGGCAGCGCTAGAAGCCCGGATTCACACGATGAACGCGATGGCTAAGGTGTACCGCACTCGCGATGCTGCCGTGGAGATGGACACGATTCTCGGCGTCAATGCCTTTGATCTGAATCGGGCGCTGGAAGTTGACCCCGACTTTTTGGGTGAAGATGCCCACGAACACGACGAAACCGTTGGCTCCATTGCTCTGGTAGAAGCGGGAGAGCTGGATGGCGACAAACTCAACGCCTGGCTCAGCGAACTGTTGCAAACCCAGGGACCCGATATCTTTCGGATGAAAGGCATCCTCAATATGGCCGGAGAAGATCAGCGGTTTGTGTTTCAGGGGGTACATATGCTGTTTGATGGTCGGGCCGATCGCCCCTGGAAGGCGACTGAAACCCGCAAAAATGAGCTGGTTTTTATTGGTCGCAATCTGAACGAAGCTCAACTGCGGGAGGACTTCCGCGCGTGCCTAGTGTGACCAAATCGCTGCTGACGGGTTGTCGGCAAGGCCATCTCAATGACTATGTGACGGCGATCGCTTGGTCTCCCCATCATGCTCTCGCGATCGCCTCTGCCGCTGGTGAAATCCTCCTGGTCAATCCCGAAACCCAGGTCGAGATCATCCTTCAGGAAGCTAAAGGGGAGTCCGTCGACTGCCTCGCGTTCTCTTCAGATGGTCAATATCTCGCCGCCGGCGGCCAATCCGGTCAACTCCTGATCTGGTCCATTGCTCCTCTTACCGATCCATCTACCCCTCTACCCATCCCCTCACCCACTCTGCTCTCCCACCCCCGCACCTGGCTTGATCGCCTCACCTGGCATCCGACCCGCAATGAATTGGCCTTTAGCCTCGGTCGCCAGGCCCAAGTCTGGGATGCTGAAACCGCAGAAATCGCCACCATTCTCCAGTTTGAAAATTCCTCAGTCCTTGATTTGGCTTGGCATCCCCAGGGCCAGCATTTAGCCGTGAGCGGACACCAGGGTGTCAAAATCTGGCATCGGGATGACTGGAATGCCGATCCAGAGGTGCGTGAAATTGCCGCCGCTAGTGTCGTGATCGCCCCCTCCCCTGACGGTCAATACCTCGCCTCCGGCAATCTCGATCACACTTTGCTGGTCTGGCCGTTTGACAGCGACGTGCCCTGGCGGATGAGCGGTTTTCCCGGTAAAGTGCGCCAACTTGCCTGGTCTGACGTCACTGTCGGTCAAGCGCCTTTGTTGGCGACCGCTAGCGGCACTGGCGTGGTCATTTGGCGCAAAAAAAGTAACGCCAACGACGGTTGGGATGCCCAAGTCCTTGATTTGCATGATGAACGGGTGAACGCGATCGCCTTTCAACCTGGCAGCACCCTGTTGGCCTCCGCCGCTGAAGATGGCCAACTCTGCCTGTGGAAAAAGGCTCGACAAGTCGCCCAGATTCTAGAAGGCGCTCCCCAGGGGTTCTCTACCCTTGCCTGGAGCCCTAATGGCCAATGGCTCGCTGCCGGTGGCCAACAGGGCGAGTGGCTGGTGTGGCAGCAGAGCCATCGGGGCCAGGGGTTTGGCTAATGGCGGTGCAGGGGCTGGCAGACTTCGCCCGGCAAGGTTCTAGGTCAGGGCAGGGATGGTTTCAAGCGATCGCCCGCCAAGATTGTGACAAGACCGTGCCAGCAGAGCGGGCAAACACGACGGTGAGCAGCAGACCCACCAACAAATCTGGGATAGGAGATTGGGTCAGCAAGACCAGTCCTGCTGCGGCCAAAACTGACGTGTTGGCGATGATGTCATTGCGGGAGCAGAGCCAGACGGATGACATATTCAAGTTGTCTTGACGATGGCGGGTCAGCAGCAACAGGCAGATCAGGTTAGCCGCCAGCGCTAGCAAGCCCACGAGGCCCATCAGTTCTGCGGTGGGGGCCGCCCCGGTCGTAAATTGGTAAACGGCGCGGGCGCAGACCGCGATCGCAAAGCCAAACATAATCACCCCCTTCAACAGAGCCGCACCCGCCTGAGCTTTGGCACTGCGATGAATCACATACAGGCTGGTGCCATAGACCAGAGCATCGCCCAACATATCCAGCGAGTCCCCCGTCAGTGACAGGGACGCCGCTCGCACGCCTGCGCCAAACTCGACGACAAACATCACTAAGTTAATCCCCAACACCACCCAAAGCACCCGAGCCTGACGCTGCTTGAGTTGAGTCAAGGCTTCAGTCTTGTTCTGACAACAATGATCGGCCATCGCTTCCACCTAAACGTTCAAACGAATATTTGGATAAAGGATAAGTCATTATGACGATCATTTGAACGTTCTCAAGCAATCCAGCGCGGTCCGGTTGCGGTGGGGAGAGATTGGCGCTTCGGGATTGATGTTTGTCTCTAGGGAGGCGATCGCCTGGGTCGCGGCGTGAGGTAGGCGATCAAGAGCGCGAGGTTCTGGTGAGTAGGGGCGTCATATTCTGCCTGAATGCCCAACCTGAGATGTGATTCAATCCCATTGAAAGCCCTACGGCATGGGTGTTTTGATGGGTTCGAGAGCCTATCATATTAGGTGGAATGACTCTTTCTAAATAAATAGTTATGTGGCATGAGACACACCCATGATGTTGCGACTTGCCTCAATCACGGATGCGGATGCGATTGTCGCGTTCGATGACGTCGCAGCATCCAAACCTGAACGCGTTGAGTTCATTCACGACCAAATCAAATCGTCCGCGTGTTACGTCGCCGTCATCGACGCGAACGTCGTGGCCTACGCCGTACTGAACTACAAGTTCTACGACAACGGTTGGATCGAAATGTTGTATATCCATCCACAATTCCGGCGTCAAGGAATCGGTTCTGCGTTAATCCGTCATTTGATCAACGAATGCCGCACATCCAAACTGTTCACATCGACAAATCAATCCAACTGCCCGATGCAGCGGTTGCTGGCAACGCTCGAATTTGTTCGAAGTGGCTTTATCGAAAACCTTGACGAAGGCGATCCAGAACTGGTGTACTTCAAACGATTACGCGATAATGCCACATAACAACGCGTTGAACCGGAGCGGCGATTCACGCGTTTTTTGAGATCAACGTCAACCGACGCCGCAGCGCTTGCTAAGCTCTCAAGAAGATACGATCGCGACCTTCATGATGTGCGGGTTATGTATGCACAGGGATTATTTTCGTTAGAAGATTTGAGTGATTGCTTAAGTGAAATTGAGCCTGAATTAATCCGTTTCCCTTCTCTTAATCCTGAGACTTTAAAGCGCCGGATCAATAATTTTACTGAGCAGACATTATCAGAAGGAAGTTAACGATGGAATGGCAAGAATTGCCAGGAGCGGAATTGATTTTGCCGGGGCTGAAGGATTTACAAAATGGTAACTCTGAAACGGTTGGCGCGTTATTGATTGCGATCGCCTCAAAGCGCCTAACCGAAGCAGGTCTAATTTTTTACAGAAGTCACTTGATTGCAGAACCAGAGCTAACACTGTACGACCGTTTACAAAATGAACGGGACGATGCTTATCCTTACTACAATGCTTTATTGAGCAGTCTCAACAGCTTTTGCAATGCGCTGGAACTTGCTAAGGCTGACTAACAATTCGTTGGTGCCCCGGAACGAAAGGTATCGGTGAGAATTCAAGTTTGCCTACTGCTGCGCTACAGACCACCCTGGTTTCTATAATCTTTAAGCCACTAACTGTCTCAGTGAATAGTTGAGAATTTCGGAGACCCGCCGATCGCGCAACGAATAGTAGGCCAGCTTCCCGCCATTGCGATATTTGAGAATCTTCAAGTCTCGCAGATTGTAGGGATGGTGGAAGGCGATCGCGACTTTGACCTTTAGCAGAGTAGCGATGTCGCAGACGCAGAGTTCCTGGTCGTGGCTCAGGGCATACAGAATTTTAGCCGTGAGCGATTGGCGGTAGGGCGCGTTCTTAAAAGCTTATTGATGAAGAGGCACGCATGATGTCTAGGCACGTGCCCTACTGATGAGTTCTGAGAACTAATAAAGCTCCAAACAGTGCAAATCCGAATTACGGAAGAGTTCTTGAATTGCTGTTGCTCCGGAACGAATGAGTGCCTCAACTTGATCAGTCGGTGTATTGCCACACCGCAACCAAACAACTTTAGGGGGAGAGCCGTAAAGCCGACTTCTTTCAGGGAAATCTGCATCTTGCGTCACGATGCAGAAATCGTTGAGCTTAGCAAACTCCCAAATCTCAGTATCTGTTTTCTCAGCTAAGTTGTGGAATTGGACGTGGCTGGATTCAGGAAAAATATCAGCTAACCGATTGACCAGCTTACGGCTAAGGTTTTGGTCGAACAGCAGTTTCAAGTAGCCGTTACTGATGCAACTAAACAATGTTCGCGATCAGCGGCAAACTCCAAGCAGGCCCTGATGTCGGTTTCCGTTAATTCTGGAAAGTCGTCAATGATTTCAGCGGTAGACATGCCAGCCGCTAACCAACCTAGAACATCGTAGACTGTAATCCGCATCCGGCGGATGCAGGGCTTGCCACCACGCTTACCAGGCTCAATCGTAATGATGTCGCGATAGTTCATAATACGACAGGTCGCTTGTGCATACTGAAAGTCTAGAGCAGGCTAACACCTCGCTGCAATGGACGGCCATTAGTTGGTTGGTCAGAGGTTATGTGCCGCCGTTGAGCTTCACCGTTACAGTCCTCCCCAATTCCTGACATCGCTAATCCACTAACTGTCTCAGTGAATAGTTGAGAATGTCGGATACCCGTTGATCGCGTAACGAATAGTAGGCCAGCTTGCCATCGTTGCGATACTTAAGAATCTTCAAATCCCGCAGTTTGCGGAGATGGTGGGACGCGGTCGCGACTTTGACCTCTAGCAGCGTAGCGATGTCGCAGACACAGAGTTCCTGGTCATGGCTGAGGGCATACAGAATTTTCAGTCGTGAGCGATCGCCTAAAGCGCTAAAGATGATCTGTGCCGTCTCTAGGGTGTCAGCGCTGGGCAGCGTATTTTGGACATGATGCACCAGCTCAATGTTGAAGCACCGAATTTCGCAAATGTCCTTGGGCTTAGAGTTGCTCACAAGTGGTTCAGGGGTTGTATGGGCTCATTATGGCCTATGGGCTGCGGTTCAACGTGGGTGGAGGCTTAAGCGAACGATAGGGTGGCTTTGGTGAGGGCAGGCACGATGCGATCGCAGGCCAGCTTGCCGCCAAACAAATTTCGCGCCACGGGGCCAACTTGCAGGGCGGCCCAAGGCCCCATCAAAAACAGCTCACATCCCGGCCAGCGCAGATGTTCATCCAATCTGGGTAAGCCATTGATGGTGGCGATGGGGTGTTGCTGCCAGACGTCTGCCAACAGGGGATGCGATCGGATATCGAGGGTCGTGCCCGTGGCGAGCCAGACGCGATGGATGGGCTGATGGGCGATGCAATCATGCACCGAGTGATGGTCGCAGCAGACCTGCCAGGCCTCCCCTTGCCACTGGGCAGCCGCCACCTGACAGTGCTCGTAAAAGGTAATGTGCCCCTGGCGCTGGAGTTTCCGTAGGTACGTCATGACAGCGGGCGTCAGGGAGCCGCCATTGCGGGCTTGCTGCACCATTTGCCAGCGAGTCTGCATATCGGGTTCGGCGTGGAATCCTTTCAGATACTTTGGCCCCAACCATCCCGGCTCAGCATCAAACAGCTTTTCTTGGAAGGTGCGCCGCGCCATCATCACGACTTTCGCGCCGCGCTTCACCGCCCCGACGGCCAGATGCCCGCTGGTCAACCCACTGCCCACAATGAGCACGGTTTCACCCGCGAGTGAACTGAGTTCAGGCAATCGGATTTGGTGGGCATGGCCCAACCGTTCGGGGGGATGGGTGGCGTTGATTGGCCTGGCCCAATCGGGTAAATAGGGCTGCCCGCCGCCCGTGGCTAGCACGACCCGCCGCGCCAGCACGGTGTCCCCGGTGGATAAGGTTAATCGAAATTGGGAAGGTCGTTTCTGCAAGGGCTCCAGTCGGGTGACTGCGGCGGGCACCACCTGATGTTGCAACTGCCAACGCTGCACCACCGTGTCACAGAACTCTTGAAACAGTTGCGTGCCGGGGCGATCGTAGGGGGGATGCAGTTCGTCATAGCGTCCTTCGGCAAAGGTGCGCAGGGCATGGGCATTGGGGTCAGGATGATGGACGGCGGGCGATCGCAACTCCGGAATTTCTTGCGCCGCAAACTGCTGCTGCCACCGGGTCATCCAAGTACCGCTGGGGTCAAATACCTGGATGCGATCGCGCAGTTTCGCCTTCTTTTGCAGTACGTGGGTGACCAGGGTGAGGGCCTGCGGTCCGGCCCCAATGACGGCAATATCGGTCTGCGACTGAGCCATAACGTCTACTTGAGTTGATCGAATCCGATGCGAGCAATATGATAATGATTATCGTTACCACTTGGCAAGCCTATGATCACTGTCGTCGCTGGTCCCTGCGGGGCTGGCAAAACGACCTGGATTCTGCAGGAACTGGCTCAGATACCGACACCTGCGGTTTACGTTACGCCGGGCGTCGGGTCGGCGCCCATTGATGCTACCCGCGTGCAGGCGCGATGTCCCCAGGTCGAAATCTTTGATCACCAGTCCGAAACGGAACTGCTACAGCGCCTAACGGCTGGTGTACCCGCCTACTTTGAGTTGGGCTTTCAGCTAGAGACGGACATCCCGCTATTGGCAACTCGGCCCCATCGTCGGGTGGCGCTGGTGGCTGAAGAGAATCAGGAAACGAGCTGGCAACTGTGGGCGGATACCGTCATCCAGGGCAATCCATCTACCCTGGATCTGCAAGCGGCGCAGCTGTGGCGGGCTCCCCTGAGTGGTCAAGTATTTGACTCGCCCAGCCTGGATACCTTCTGGCAAGAACTGACTCAAGGAGCCTATGGCGAAGTGCATCGGGCCAAAGGCATTTTTGAACAGAGCGATGGTCAGGCCTTTCATCTCGACTTTATGAACAGCTTGCCGGGTAATGCCTACACTGAACTCAATTTGCCGCGATGTGTGCAGGGGCGTCCCAATCGCTTTAGCGGCCTGGAGGTGGTGGGGCAAGGACTGGATGAAGGGGCGATCGCTGCTACCCTTAAGGACTGTTATTTATCTGACTCACTCCTCGCCGCTCATCAGGCGACCCTAAAAGACTCTGTCCCCCTGGAGGTGGCATGAACATTGCCGTACTGTCCTGTATCCACAGCAATCTCGCCGCCTTGGAAGCCGTCCTGCGAGATATCGATCAGCAGTCCGTTGATCAGATCTATTGCCTCGGCGATCTGGTCGGTTATGGCCCCTATCCCAACGAAGTAGTCGCCCGCATTCGCGAACTCGACATTCCTACCTGCCAGGGCTGTTGGGATGAAGACATTGTTGACGGGCTCAATGCCTGCGACTGCAGCTATCCTTCGCTGCTGGCGGAAACCCGAGGTCACCTCGCCCATGAATGGACGAATCGCGAAGTCACGCCCGAAACCCGCGCCTATCTGGCCAGTCTGCCCCTGACCCTGCAACAGGATAATTTGTGCTTCGTGCACGGCAGTCCCCATAGCCAGCACGAATATTTGCTGCCTGATACCAGCGCCTTCATCGCTCTGGAAAGGGTTCTCGCTACTGGAGCCGATACCCTTTTCTGCGGCCACACTCACGTTCCCTACGTGCGCAACTTAGAGAACAGCCACCTCACCCTCACAGCTGTTCACCCAGCCACTCCTTCACCCTCCCACTCTCCCACTCCTCTCTCCTCCCTCAAGCGCATCATCAATGCGGGTTCTGTCGGCGAACCCCGTCATGGACGTCCTCATGCTACTTACGTTATTTACGACACCGACAGCCAACAGGCCCAACTCCGCGAAGTCGAATACGACTACACCCAAACTTGCGCCGCCATCCGCGAAAAAGGTCTACCCGCGATTTTTGCTTGGCGACTCTCCCAGGGGTTGGAGTACGCCGAAAAAGCCGACGACCCCACTCATGTTTGTGAACGGTAAAGGGGAGTAGGAAATAGGGGACAGGGAGTAGGGAATAAGGGAGTAGAGCAAACCCGATGCTCAGAACCCAAAACCCAAAACTTAACACCGACAAACTACTCCCCATTTCCCTGACTTCCGTTCGGCTGAGCTCGCGTCGAAGCCCACTCTTCACCAACCCATCCACCCCCTACTCACCCACCCATCCACTCTCCACCCATGACCCACTGGGCCATTCTCTCCGGCATCAACGGTAATCTTTCTGCCTATGAAGCAGTGCTCGCTGACCTCAAGCGAGTCCGCTACCAGGTGGAAGCGCTGTATATTCTGGGCGATCTCGTCGGTCCCCATCCGCACTGTGAAACGTTGGTGCACCGGGTGCGCCAACCGCACCGGGGTGAGTTAGAACCCCAAGTTTGTTTGGGCTGGTGGGAGGAGCAGTGTTTTAACCTGCACGGCATGGGCAGTGACCCGGAGGCCACCGAGTTGTTGAAGCAGGCCGGCCCCGATGGCGTTGAGCAACTCTGGAAATCGGTGTCGCGACAGACGGTACAGTGGCTGAGGTCGCTGGACTTTGGCTTTTTTGAATTCGATTGTCTGCTGATTCACGGCAGTACGGTGGGGTGCCATGATGTGTTGACGCCGGAAACGCCACCCATGCAACTGCTGGATCGACTGCTGCGGGCAGACGCTAACACACTATTTTGTGGGCGATCGGGGTTAACGTTTCACTTGCAAATTCCGGCAGGGGCTGTGACCTCTACCGTGACGACGCTGGACGCCCCAGCACAGACCATGACGCAGACGGTGAGCGATCGCCAAATTGTCGGCGTTGGCAGTGTCGGCAAAGAACCAGGGAAAGCCACGTATACCCTGTACAGCCCTTATACCAATGCCGTCAGTTTCCGAACGGTACGCTACGGCAACCAGGGCAAGGGATTTGGGGCGATTTGACGCCATTCGCGTCAATCAGGATTGGGGTAGGAACGATGGCAACGGTTAACCAGCCCTTGGAAGAGTCAGCCCAGAAATTTGACGTGGTTATAAAGCGTTCTACCCCCGATTACGCATACTAGAGAGGGTATTCAGAACTTTCTCTCTGGTGAATTGAGGCGCTGCATCACCAGGGTTTGATCGACTTCGTCAGCATCGGTCAAGTGCGATCGCTGGCGCTGGGTCCAAAGGTCAACCAATAACCCTTCCGATGGACTGAATAAGAAGGCTAAACAGAAAAAGCAGAAGGATACGAGGACAATTGAAGCTCCGGACGGCGCATCCAAGTAATAACTCAGGTACATCCCAACGATGCTAGACAGGGCTCCAATGATTGACCCTACCCACATTATTTGATGGAGCTCTTTAACCAGTAGGTAGGCGGTGGCGGCTGGGGCAACTAGCAATGCCACCACCAACAGTGCGCCCACCGTGGGTAAACAGACGACGATGGTGACAGTCATCGCCGTAATTAGTGAAGCGTTGTACCAATGCACCGGCATCCCGCTGGCTTGAGCCCCTTTCGGGTCAAAGGTGTAAAACAACAGCTCTTTGAAAAACAATCGCACCAAGATGATTCCGACCACGGTGACGGCTAAGCTCCACCACACCTCTGTCATGGTGACTCCCAGAATGTTGCCGAACAGGATATGCACCAAGTCAATCCGATTGGCTCCGGGCAGGATACTGACTAACACGACGCCAATGGCCACAAATGAGGTCAAAATCAGGGCCATCGCGGCATCTGTTTTTACCCGCGATCGCGATTCAATCAAATACAACACCAGGGCACTAATTACGCCAGCCACTAAGGCCCCAATCGAGAGGGCAACGCCAACCACATAGGCGATCGGCAGGCCCGCCATCACCGAGTGAGAAATGGCATGGGCTAACATCCCCATCTGCTGCACAATCATGTAGCTGCCCACAATGGCACAGAGAATCCCCAGCAAAATACCCAGCATGAGGGCACGTTGCATAAACGACAATGACAATGGCTCAATAATCCAATCCAACATAGAAGGGTTCCGTATCTTTTAAGGTTGATGGGTTGAAAGTGATGTGACGAGGCGATGCTCAAGGAATGCAACGGTGTCTGTTTAGAGATCTTGGTCATCCCTAGAGGCAGCAAAGCCCGGTCTATGGGGATTTCGCCTAAGCGAAAACTCGGGCGAGGCCTCGACCGTAGGCTCGTTCTAAATTATCGGAGGTCACAACTTCGCGACGGTTGCCCTGGGCAATCAGGTGTTTATTGAGTAGCAGCAGCTGGTCATAAATCGCTAGCGAATCACCCAAATCGTGGTTAATGACGAGCAAGGTTTTACCCTCTGCCCGCAGCTCCTGAAAAATATCAAAGATGATGTCTTCGGTTTTGCGATCAACCGCTGTAAAGGGCTCATCAAAAATTAACAGCTCCGCTTCTTTGGCCAAGGCGCGGGCCAGAAACACTCGCTGCTGCTGCCCTCCCGATAACTCGCCAATGGGGCGATCGCGCAAATCATACATATCTACCCGTTCGAGAGCAGTGCGGGTCTGCTGTCGTGCCCACTGGCTAAATCCCTTAAAGAGACCAGTCTGCACGGTCTGAGCCATCATTACCACATTCCAAACGGTGACGGGGTAATCCCAATCAACGCGAGAGCGCTGGGGGACGTAGGCGGTTTGCAGGAGCTGACGCTTGAGGGGCATGCCTTTAAACCGAACCACTCCCTGAGTCACGGGCACCAGGTTCAAAATGGCTTCAACTAGGGTACTTTTGCCCGCACCATTGGGGCCAATAATGCCGACTAGCTGACCCATAGGGACTAAAAAGCTGACATTGCTAAGTACGCAGTTACCTTTATAGTCAACCGACAAGTTCTGAATTTCTAGCATCGGCATCAACCTGTGACAAAAGAATAATACACTCCCTCAACTATCTTCATTGAGGCAGCCAACTCGGTAGAGACGGCACCAATCGCAAGAGCCAGCTAGTGAGCAGCTACAGACACATAACAGTTAACTGCCTGAGCCAAGATTGGGCTGATGTACTGAAGCAGCTTAGCTTAATGACAGTATCTATTGATAATCAATCAAGATGATAATGCCTATTAATAGGCTAATCAAAAGGTTGACACAACTGTATAGGTTAGTAGTATTAATATCTAAGCTTGATAGCGTGTTGCTCGTTTCTGCCCTAATGCAGGCTGAACATAGAGCAATGCCAACAGTTTCAACGTATATAAGCGCACAGAAAAGGATGGTCGAGACCAAAGTTCACCAAACTTTTCTGGGTGTAACCATCGTTGAACTAACCCGTGCGGTCGTGAGCAATCGGTGGCTATTTAGGCTCCATTGTTGACGACAGTTCTTTATAAATACGAGGCATAGAGGAACCGTCAATGCAACGATTTTTTGCCCCCCATCAAGGGACGTTAGGAGTTGCGATCGCACTCCTGGTCGGTCTTGCCGGTTGTACCGGCTCAACCCCTAGCGATGCAGACAGCGCAGCCGAATCTGACCCAGCCGCTGAATCTGACCCAGTTGTTAGTGATGCCACAGACGAGTCCCTGATCGATGTCGTCGCATCCTACAGTGTTATTTGCGATTTAACCGCTCAAATTGCGGTGGATGCAGTGCAACTGACCTGTTTAATCCCCCCCGATCAAGACCCTCATACCTATGAGGCCACCCCCTCCGATCGCGAGGCAGTCGATACGGCTGACTTGGTCTTTTATGCGGGGCTCAACTTTGAACCTGCGATTATTGATATGGCCACCGCCTCTGACTCTGAGGCGCCGAAAATCGCCTTGCATGAGGAATCGGTGCAGGAATTGATTGAAGTGGAAGAAGAGGGTGGATTAGAGCCCGATCCTCACGTCTGGCATGACGTTGAGAATGGCCTGGAAATGGTCGCCTTAATTCGGGATAACCTCATCGCCGTTGATCCAGACAATGCCGATATGTATACCGAAAATGCTGAACAACTGACGGCTGAGTTGGAAGTTCTCGATACCTGGATTCCCGAGCAAATTGCCACCATTCCGGAAGCGCAGCGCCGCTTGATTACGACCCATGATGCGATGTCGTATTACTCCCAAGCCTATGGGTTAACGGTCGAGGGCACATTGCTGGGTGTTTCAACTGAGGAGGAACCCACTGCCGCCAAGATTAATGAGTTAGCCACATCAATTCGTGACAAAGACCTGCCGATCATTTTTGCTGAACTCACGGCTGACGATCGCGTCCTCAAAACGGTGGCGGACGAAGCTGGGGTCTCCATTTCTGAGAACGTCTTGCTGGCAGACGGTTTAGGGGCAGAAGGTACGCCTGGGGAGAGCTACACCGGCATGTTAATTTACAACACTTGCGCCATTGTGGATGGTCTGGGCGGGGAATGTGCTCCGGCACCGTAGGACGTGCAAACCCTAAGCTCTATAAGGTTTCTGCAATTAGAGGGATGATGCCCTCGAGTTCTTAAAAGTGCTAGCGTCAACCTTGATATTCACAAGAATGTCAAGGCTGACGCACATAGCTCCAGCTAAGCTGCAGTTAACTGACTGAAGTCATTGGTGGTTAGGTAAACCTTCCAACTGCAAATTCCGGCAGGGGCGGTGGCCTCCACCGTGATGATTTTGGATACCCCAGCGCAGACAACGAGCCAAACTGTGAGCGATCGCCAAATTATCGGCGTTGGTAATGTTGGCAAAGACGCAGGGAAAGCCACTTACACGCTATACAGCCCCTACACCAACGCGGTGAGTTTTCGAATGGTACGCTACGGTAGCCAGGGCAAGGGATTTGGGGCGATGTGAGTGTGTCGGTGATAAGCAGGAACAGCTCCCTTTTGAGCTGATATGACAGCATAATGGTGTGAGTGAATTTCATTAGCCTGTGTCACTGGTCACTTTTTCTAAATTCAGATGCAAGCCCAAGAACTTTTCCTACAAGTGCAAAAGCTGCCACTGTCTGAGCAAATGGCACTGCTGAGTTATTTGGTGCAGCTCATTCAGCGAGAAGTAGACAATACAGAAACTCCGCAGACTGTTTTAGAACGCATGGGAGGAATGCCTCAGCATTTACTTTCGGAGGGTGGGCGATCTGACAGAGACACTCGTCGGCAGATTATTGATGAACGGATTCGTGCTCGGCACCGGGTTGAATCGTGACGTTACCGCCTGACGTTTTGGTGGATACTGGATTGCTCGTAGCGTTTTACGATGCCGCTGATCGACACCATGACGCGGTGGTGGATTTTTTCACTAGCTGTACCGCTCGCCTGATTACGACATTGGGCTGTGTTACAGAAGTGATGTGGCTACTTTCGTCGAGCTGGCGGGTGCAGAATGAATTTCTGAACCATCTGGTACAGGGTATTTACGTCTGCGAACCTTTACTAGCAAAAGACTTTGGTCGGATAGCAGAACTCAATAAGCAGTATGCAGATCTGCCGGGCGACTTTCCGGATTTGGCGCTGATAGCGATCTCTGAGCGTTTGAACATTGCCGCGATCGCGACCCTGGATAAAGACTTCGATATCTACCGTCGCTACCGCAAAGAATTTTTCAATCGGGTATTTCGTCCTTAGCGAGCAACCCGTTTCCCGTTGACTGCTTCAAGTATTTTTACCAATGAGTCACGCGGAAGCCTTATAAAGCCAGAGTCTCAAGTCTCTGAGTGGCGTTTCAATCGGCTCAAAACGACATCGCTGCAGCAATGCTGCCGTCAGATTCAACCTAAATCAATCGTCAGGTTCATCCAGGTGCTCTGAGGCTTCCTGATAGAGATTAAAGATGTGGTCATCTTTGAGGCAGTAGTAAACGCTACGGCCCTGTTTGCGGTAGCTCACCAAGCGCATCGTCCGTAACACCCGCAATTGATGAGAAACGGCAGATTCACTCATGTCAACCGCCTCAGCCAATTCTCCCACGCGCAATTCTTTCAAAGCCAGGGCAGACAAAATGCGCCAGCGATTCGGGTCTCCCAGCACCCCAAAAAACTCAGCCATCCGCTGCGCCTTTTCCACACTGAGAATCTGACTGACCGGCACATCTACCCCGATCGCCTGCACTGTCTTGTCTTCAGAGTTCGACATCAATCAGCCGATCGCCACCAGCAACATCACCGCTTTCCACTTCAGCTCAATCATTTTAGTCAGAACTCAAGAATGTGTACCTAGATACCTGAACAAGCATTCAAGTGTTATATTATCCATGAATAACTGTTCAAGTATCTGCCATTCTATCGGCTGAGGAGACTACCATGACGACTGTTACCCAAATGAAATGTGCCTGCGATTCTTGTCTGTGCATTGTGGATACCAGCAAAGCTCTGGAAAAGGCGGGGCACTACTATTGCAGCGATGCCTGTGCGAACGGCCATACTGAAGGTTCTGGCTGTGGGCATACCGGCTGTACCTGTCATAGCTGAAGCCCTATAGACAGCAGTCACGAGGCCTTCCTCAGCGGGTTCAACTGCTGGCAAAGGGAGGCAGGTGATCGGCTGCTGTCTGTATGTGCCCGTCTGCCATTCCTTTGTTCAGCAGGTGTAACCATTCATTATCACGAGTCATCGTTTCCACTAGGCTGCACATCAATTGAGTTTTGAAAGCTGGGACATCGTCATCTACGCCCAGTCTTTTCGGCAGTTTCTAGCCCCATTTATGTGAGCCAACGCCGCCGCCAGGCTCCAGTCGATTGCAAGGCTGAGGTCGCCTGTTCTTGAGTGCGTCGTTGTTGAATAGTTTCCGCATCATCCCGCAGCGAGGGATCGCGATAGGGCACGGCAGCGCGGGTTTGCAGGTGTTCTTGCTCTTGCTGAGATAACGGTTGCAGATCGGTATCGTTGTAGCTGGCGAGGGTGCTGGGCCATTGGCGATCGCGTACGGCCAGCGAACCGATTTGTAATCCCGCCAGCTGTAGCGCCGTGCGCACCGCCGCCGCGCAAGAGTAGGTCACCAGCACCCCCTGCGGCTGCAGACATTTTGCCATCAACGCGAGAAACTCGACCGTCCACAGTTGCGGACAGCGCGGTGGGGAAAATGGATCGAGAAAGATGACGTCGGCCTGCAGCCCGCTTTTGACCAGCGTTTGCAGGTGCTGTCGAGCATCGCCGATCAGCAGGTCTGCGTGGAGATGGGTGCGAATCTGTTGCATCTTGGCGAGATCAGCGAGGGCGGCTTGTACCGGTGGTGGCCAGTCCTTGAGAAGCCCTTGCGCGATCGCGGCGCGGGGCACAGTTTCATCCAGTTCCAGCCCCACCAGCTGAATTTGCGCCTGGGGCTTGACCGCCCAAATGCCTTCCAAAGCCGCAGCAGTGTTGTAGCCTAGGCCGTAACAGACATCCACAATCGTCATGCGATCTTGCTTTAGGGCACGGGGCACCAGATTGGTCGCCTGCACGTAGATGCTGCGGGCTTCGGCATAGGCCCCCGCGCGGCTGTGAAACCATTCGCCAAAGACTTCGGAAAAGAAGGTGGCGCTGCCGTCGGCGGTGGGGATCAGGGGAAAATGCGGCGTTTCCATCGGGATCTTTAGCGAAACTGGCAGGATTGATAAAAGATCCTAACGGCTCAATCTTTCTAGATGCGGCACAATAAAGGAAGTTAAGAAACTTTACCGTTGTTAAAGTATCCCGCCAGGAGGGCTCGATGGTCGTCGCCGCACCCCAAGTTCAAAAACGCCTCACCATGCAAGTGGAACCCGACATTGCTGCGGACACCACGGTTATGCGATCGCTCGATTGGGACCGCGATCGCTTTGACATCGAGTTTGGCCTGCAAAACGGCACTACCTACAACTCCTTTCTGATTCGCGGCGATAAGGTTGCCCTGGTCGATACCTCCCACGCCAAGTTTCGCGCGCTGTACCTCGATATTCTCAAAGGGCAAATCGACCCGACCACGATTGACTACCTCGTCATTAGTCATACCGAGCCCGACCATAGCGGCCTCGTGCGCGATGTGCTAGAACTCGCTCCGCAGGCGGTTGTCGTCGGTGCTAAGGTGGCGCTGGCTTTTTTAGACGACCTGGTACACCAGCCCTTTGAACGGCTACAGGTCAAGAATGGTGACCAGCTCGACCTGGGCAACGGTCATGTTTTAGAGTTCGTCAGCGCGCCCAACCTGCACTGGCCCGACACGATTTTCACCTATGACCACAAGAGCCAGGTGCTGTTTACCTGCGATGCCTTTGGTCTGCACTACTGCAGTGACGACCTGTATGACGAAAATTTAGACGCCATTTCCCCTGATTTTCGCTTCTATTACGAGTGCTTGATGGCCCCCAACGCCCGCTCTGTGCTCTCGGCCATGAAACGGATGGATGCCCTGCCCGAAGTGACCACTGTCGCCACTGGCCACGGCCCGCTGCTGCGCCATAATGTCGGCGAGCTAACGGGGCGCTATCGCCGCTGGAGTCAAGCCAAGAGTCAGGCTGAAACGCTGGTCGCGGTGTTTTACACCTCAGACTACGGGTATAGCGACCGTCTCTCGCAGGCGATCGCGCGCGGCATTGCCAAAACTGGCGTAGCGGTTGAAATGATGGATCTGCGATCAGCCGACCCGCAAGAGGTGAATGAGTTGGTGGGTCGGGCGCGGGGATTGGCGATCGGCATGCCCCCGGCGACCAATGCGAAAGGAGCTCAGGCCGCGCTCGGTACGATTTTGGCGGCGGTGAGTGACAAGCAGGCCGTGGGCCTATTTGAATCCTACGGTGGCGATGATGAGCCGATTGATCCACTCACGGCCAGTTTGCAAGACCTGGACCTACGATTGGCCTTTGATTCCATTCGCGTCAAAGACACACCAGATGAGGCCATTTACCAGCTCTGCGATGAGGCGGGTATCGACTTTGGTCAACTGTTGGGTCAGGCCAAAAAGCTGAAGAAACTGAAGTCGCTGAACGCCGAGATGGAAAAAGCGCTCGGTCGCATCAGCAGCGGCCTATACATCATCACGGCGCAAAAAGGCGATGTCTCTAGCGCCATGTTGGCCTCCTGGGTTTCGCAGGCGAGCTTTAAGCCGCTGGGCCTCACGGTCGCTGTGGCCAAAGACCGGGCTATTGAGTCACTCATGCAGGTGGGCGATACCTTTGTGCTCAACATTCTGGAAGAGGGCAACTACGCGTCACTGATGAAGCACTTTTTGAAGCGGTTTCCACCGGGGGGCGATCGCTTTGCGGGCATTCGCACGCGTCCAGCGAACAACGGCTCGCCGCTCTTGGGTGATGCCCTAGCCTATCTGGAATGTACGGTGACCAGCCGTATGGAAGTGAGCGATCACTGGGTTGTTTACTGCACCATTGATGAGGGTAAGGTGTCTGACCCCGACGGCATGACTGCCGTTCATCACCGCAAAGTGGGCACCTACTATTAAGTTGTCTGGCGTTGGGGACCTCAATCGTTATGCCAGTCAGCTTTTGAACAGTTAGCTGGGAAGCCTGTTAACTAGAAGCTCCATCGCTGACGGCAATGAAATTTGACACTCATCTCGGCACGCTCAAAAAGTGGCAGGGCGATCGCGGCTTTGGCTTTATTCAGCCTAAGGACGGTGGCGCTGACGTTTTTTTGCACATCAGTGCTCTGCGTCCAGCGACTCGGCCCCCTCAGGTGGGCGATCAGATTTCGTACAGTCTATCGATGCAGCCGGATGGCCGAGTCAGAGCAGTGAATGCCACCCTTCAAGGGGTGCCGCTGCGGCCTACCCGTCCGGCCCAGTCAGCTTCAAGCAAACCGGCCCCTAAACCCAAGAGAACCGGTCAGCGAAACTTGACTGGATTAATCAAAACGGTGGTTGGCATTGGGGTGCTGTTGACCGGCCTGGTGTCTGCCGGTGTCTTCAAGCGGACATCGCCCTCAGTCACTGAACCCACTAACGAGACGACCTCAGCGATCACTGCTACTGTGAACCCCGATTGTGTAATCAAAGGCAATATTTCTCACAACACTGGGCGTAAGTATTATCATCTGCCCGGCATGGAAGATTATGCCAACACTAAAATTGATCCGAGCTGGGGAGAACGGTGGTTTTGTACTGAAGCTGAGGCCAAGGCCAGCGGTTGGACAAAGGCCCCTACTCGTTAACCAGCAAGAACACTGACCAACACAAGAAAAGCTCAACCAAATTTTGGCAAACCCTCAACTTACAAACCCGCGCTAGCTTTTATCTTGTGCTGAGCGACACCTTATCTTTTGCCAAATTAAATACTCGTTACCTTAATCAAGAATAGAGTGATAGTTCCTAAGAAGAACCAGGAAATGATTGCTAGGCACAAGGGCTTAACACCAACATTGGCGAGCTTTCTGAGCTGAGTAATTAACCCCATACCTGCCATAGCAAGACAGAGAAAAAACTGATTTAGAGCAAGCATAAAAGATTTTAGACCAGCCGATAACAGCTCAGTACTATTGAATAACGATAGAAGCACAAAGGCACACACAAACCAAGGGATTGAACTCAGTATATTGCTGATCCTGAATCCTTTCCCCGAGGTTACCTTCTGGCAGCTAATCAACACTATCACTGGAATAATTAAAAGAACTCTAGACAATTTTATAACTGTGGCTATTTCGCCACTGGCTGCTCCATTCTGAAACGAGGCGGCCACCACTTGTGCGACTTCATGAATAGAAGCACCACACCACACGCCAAATTCAATTGGACTGAGCTGAATGAATTCTTGGAGAATGGGATAACCGATGATGGCTAACGTCCCCAACCCAGTTATGGTTGCGATGGCATAGGCCACATCTTCTTCAGAGGTGCCAATGATTGGGGTTGTGGCGGCGACGGCTGATGCCCCACAGATAGAAGTCCCCACTGCAATTAATTGTGTTAGCCGGTAATCTACTCCTAACTTTGCTCCCAGCCAGCAGGTAAACAAAAATGTGCCAATGGAACCGAAAACTATGATGGATATGCCATCAATACCAATACTCAGTATCTGAGAGAAACTGAGCTTTAAGCCGAGTAGAACGACAGCTAGTCGCAGGATCTTCTTGGCAGAAAAGCTGATGCCAGGCTCGAATGCTTTTGATACGCTAACCGTGTTCCTGATGATGATGCCGATGATGATGGCAATCAAAAGCGGACTGATAACTTTCTGGGTTTGTAGGCTACTGCTAATTAAAGCTGCGATCGCGACAATAGATGCGAGCCCAATGCCCGGTAATAATATCTTGAGTTCTTCTGCGAACGTCGTAATGTGCCGTGAGACGCTCTTGGAACGGCAGTGGAGTTGCTTCATTTTTAATTCTCAACCATAATTGTGCACGGCAATTGGGTGCCTCAGGTTCTGCTGGCTGAGGCAAGGCAGAATAAAAAGCTTCCAGAAAACAAGCACTCAGATCTGGAAGCTACTCAATCAATACAAACTAAAATTCTGGATTGAACAAGTAATACCAATCCTCTGAAACTGAACTACAGATCTTCCTTTCGACTCCGCTCAAGGAACGTCGGCTGAGCGGAGTCGTTCGCATCGCGTCTCCCCGAGGGAGAAAGCCGACTTGTCTGTGTAGCTGTAATTTGTAGAACTGGTAAGTAGGTTGCCGTAAGTATCCTCAAGATTGTATTCAAGCCCCGCAGGTGTTTGAGTTGCATCTATCTGCACTTTATTTCAGGCAACCTACTTATAAATGTTGCGCTGCTAGTCATTATTTACTTGTATGCATATCAACATAGATTTCTCTTCACCTATGCCATATGAAAATCAACGACATTAAGCCGTTTTCTTGCTGACAGGAATTAAATGCCCAAGCTTATCGGCCTTGGTAGATAAGTAAGAAGCGTTGTGTGAATTGATGTCCGGTATTAAAGCCACTCGTTCCACAATGTCTAACCCGAAACCCTTTAATCCAGATATTTTTCTGGGATTATTGGTGATCAGCTGCACCCTTGAGATCCCCAAATCAATGAGAATTTGAGCGCCGATACCATAGTTTCGCAAATCCGGCTTAAATCCAAGTTTGGTGTTTGCTTCAACGGTATCAAGACCAGCGTCTTGCAAAGAGTAGGCCTTGAGCTTATTGATTAGCCCAATTCCTCGACCTTCTTGCCGTAAGTAGACTAAAACTCCTCTGCCTTGCTTTTCGATGATTTTCAAGGATGCCTGCAATTGATTTCGACAATCGCAGCGTAAAGACCCCAAAGCATCTCCCGTCAAACATTCTGAGTGTATTCGAACCATCGTGAGGCGGTTGGGAAACTTTTGCGGATCGCCTTTCACTATGGCGACATGCTCAGAATTATCAATCAAATTACGATAAGCATACGCTTTGAATAGGCCAAACTTGGTTGGAAGATCTGTGATCGCTTCGCGGATAATTAATCGCTCAGTTCTTAACCGATAGTCAATCAAATCAGCAATAGAGATGATTTTTAGCTCATGCTGCTGGGCGAACTCTAATAGCGTGGGTAGCCTTGCCATAGAACCATCAGGGTTCTGAATTTCACAGATTGCCGCTGCCGGATAAAGACCCGCTAAATTCATTAAATCGACGCTCGCCTCGGTATGCCCGGCTCTGACTAGAACCCCTCCTTGCTTAGACTGCAAGGGGAAGACATGTCCGGGGCGCCGGAGATCGGCCGGGCGAGTCACTGGATTAATACAGGCTTGAATGGTTCTGGCGCGATCGGCAGCAGAAATTCCGGTCGAAACCCCTAAATGCTTTGCGGCATCGACGCTCACGGTAAAAGCCGTTTCGTGAGGGTCAGAATTCTCCATCACCATGGGCTTAATATCAAGGGCGAGCAGCCTCGGGGCCTCCAGCGCTAGACACAAAAGTCCTCTCGCATGAACCGCCATAAAGTTGACAGTTTGAGGTGTCATGAACTGAGCAGCGCAGACGATATCGCCTTCGTTTTCTCGGTCATCGTCATCAACGACAACCACCATCCTGCCACATCTCAGGTCGGCTAAAGTCTCAGGTATCGAATCAAAAGTCTTACTAAATTCAGCTCTTTCTGGTTCAGAAATTAAATTATTCATTGAGGATTTTCTAGTGAATCTCTGGGCTAAATGGTGAGTTGACTTACCCTAGAGTAGTGAGGGAAAACCCTCAAGACAGTAAGATTTACTACCGGCATCCAAAACCCTCATCACGATTTGGAATAAACGTAAAATTACTCTTTACTGCATCAATTTCGAGTGTATCCGAGGCCTTTCGGTAAAGCCTGCTACCATTCCAGAAGCTTAAAAAGCAATTATCACGATTCAGAATAACCAAAATCATAAATCGTATCTTTACTTACAACGCTGATTTTTCTCGCTGCTAATCTACAGCCAGATCATTATTTATGGCATCGTCATTCCTTCTAAAACGCATTTTCTGCCGACATGAAATGATTCTTGTCTGCGTTTATGGAAGATTGTCTGATGTTCAGTTTCTGAGTTCTTTTGCTCTTAGGGTTCTGATGCTTTCTGACTCGATTTTGTGGCGATCGAGAATTTTGAGCAGCTTATTTATAGGTGCTCAAAATAAAAATTTGACTTGGAGGTCGTGGTTTCGATGAACGTAGATTTAATTGCCAATCCTTCTTTGCTCCCGATTCAGGGAATAGCGATGCTGTTGCTTCTCGGATTGATTTCCTTAGGAACAGCAATTTATGTCAAGTCAAAGTTGGTGCGGAATACTCACGATTTTATTATTGCCGGTCGCAAGCTCGGCTTCGGGTTTGGCGTTGCCGGACTGATCTCTGTCTGGACATGGGCGATGGCGGTCATGATGTCTGCCGCCATGACTTACAACTTTGGTCTTTCCGGTCTCTGGTGGTTTACGGTGCCTAACGGCTTAGCGGTGATCGCGATTATTCCGTTTGCTCGCCAACTTCGAGACAAGATGCCTCATGGCTACACCATTGGTGAGTTTGTCAGTTCCCGATTCAACGGCATGAAATTTGCGCGAATAGTCGTGACTGTGGGCTTGATTTTCGGCTCGCTAATCGAGATTATTATCAATCTGAAAGGTACATCGCTCGTTATTTCTACTGTCTTTGGCATGAATCAACTGACGGTAGCCACCATTGCGATCGCGATCGTGCTGGTGTACAGCATGACGGGTGGGTTATGGGCTTCGATGTCGACATCCACCCTGACTACCCTGTTCATCACAGTTCCCGCTTCAATCGTGGTCATCTCTGTGTTAGGCCATTTAGGCGGCGCGACTCCTGTTTGGGAAGAGGTTGCCAGCAGAGGGCAGGCGCTTCTATCCGTCACGAGAGCTGATGTACCAGCGGCTTTTGGCATTACCCTGGCCCTGGGATTACTGACCGCCACCTTGGCTGGACAGTCATTCTGGCAAGTCGTCTGGGGGCTCAAGCAAAAAGAGGTAGGCAGAACTTTTCTGTGGGCGGGGGCTTGGTTCTATCCCATTCCCATCTGTCTCGGCATTCTCGGGTTAGTCGGGATCGCCTTAAACGTTGATTTAGCCAGCGATCTTGGCAATGATGCCGCCGCCATTGGCCCCTTTGTGATATCTCATATCGGTCTGCCTAACTGGTTGATCTACGCCTATGTGTTTGTGATTCTCTCTGCCTGTTATTCGACGATGGATGGTGCCTTGGCATCGCTCAGCTCGATTGCTGCCGTGGATGTGGTCAAACCCATTGCTCCTAACGTCAGAGAACAAACGCTGTTAAAGCTAACCAGGATTTCGATGTTAGTGGCGGCGCTAGTGGCTTTAGCGGTGGTTTTATCGGGCGTTGACTTTGTGACAATTGTGCTCACAACCTATGCCATTCGCACCGCTATTTTAGTGCCGCTGATGTTGTCAATTTTTTGGCCCAAAATGACGGGGGCCGGATTTGTTTGGGGTACTGTGCTTGCCATCGCTATTGGGATGCCGATCCGAATGATGACCGGCGAACTGACTGGAACTTTTGTCATCTTAGGCATCAGCACTATTATTCCAATCGTTCTCAGTTTGACCAACAACCAGCCCTTTGACTTCAATTCTTTGAGAAAGGTAGAGGATATCTGAAGTCTGCAGGTCTTTTGGTCAACTATTCCGACGAAGTACTCAGTTATCGTTTTGCGTGAGATTTAATCATGAGAGAAAATTCGCCCAGAAAGCCTTTTAAGTTCGGGCTACATTTTGTATTGGGTGCGATCGTTGTTTGCTGTTCTATTCTTTTGCATCCAGTCTCAGCCAGTTTTGCCGCTGCTCCAGCAACGGTCGGCAGTGCTTACTCAGCTTTGAGCATCACAATGATTGTCGTGGGCGTAATCGTTTTTGGAGTTTATCTGAAATCGATGTTGACCATCTTGCAAGAGGCGGCGTCTTCCTACACTGAGATGGAGGCCGATAGCGATCACATTTCATACTATTCGTCTCCTGCCTGGGGTGCAGCAATTGCGGGTTTAATTGCGGCAATCGTGATCTGGTCCTATGGAATTAGCCCCATCCTTTTATATTTGGGGCCAATTCTTTGCATGATCAGCCCCATGGCAGTTATTTACTGTATGTCCAGAGATATTCGAGAATTTCAAAGCACTCATTCTGATGCTGCTGTAGAGGTAAAGGAGCCTCTGACCAGAGCGATTGATCGATAGGTTCTTTTCGCTAGAGTTCCTTGGCGGCAATGGCTCTAGCTGAAAGGATCAGCCTGCAGCCGTATAGAGTGAGTGTTTGGCAATTCAATGAAACTAGGCGATATCACGCTTAACCACATTAGGATTCTCAAGGCTGTCGATGACTGTGGAAGTTTTTCCCATGCTGCTAAGAAGTTGGGATACAGCCAAGCCTTAATTAGCAAAAAGATAAAGCAACTTGAAGATTACTTTGGTTGTCCGTTGCTGACGCGATCGCCAGGCTCGGCCCACCTCACTAATAATGGCAAAAGGATTATTTCTAGATCAGTCCATGTTTACGAGGATTTAGAAGGTTTACAGCAAGAAATTGCGAGGCCCGTAGACTCTCTGGGTGAAAAGATTGTAGTTGGGATTTCTCCGCTGCTGTCTGCGGCCTGGTTCCATCAGTTTCGCGATCGCTTTTCCATGTGTTTTCCGAATAAGGAGATTTGCCCTGTTGAAGCCAATGGCAATCAGTTTTTCTCAGACACCCACTCAACCCCCCTTGAGCTCGTTATCAACAGCACGTCTGCATACAAGGAAGAGCATCCTTGTAATCGGCTACAGACCTATCGTTTTGCATTATTAGGATTTGGTAAAACGAACAAGCTAGAGGGGCTAGACTCTATCAAAATTCAAGAGATAGAGTTCCGAGGCTTGCTGCTCCTTCAAGAACTAGCACAAGAACTCCTCAGAAGTGGATCAATTGAGCAAAAGCATCTTGAACTTGCTGTTCAAGTGGATAGTTATGCAGAACTCGTTGATCGCCTCCTGGCACAGGAAGGGACAACAATACTTCCCGAGTTCTGTATAGCTGACTTCCAGACTAAACGTGAGGTTTACTGCACGCCGATTTACGATGCCAGTGAGCTTGGGGTTTATATCCATGTGCCCCCCTTTAGTGAGTTGCTAGTCATTGCTGAGGGATTAGTTCGCAGTTTTCGCCTTGACCAAGATGAATCTGAAAAGCGAGCAACCAGAAAAGTTCCCATGCCACAGGTTCATTCTGGTAGAGCAGAAGTTCTCAGGATCGGCGTTCAAAGAGATTCTATCGGTCAATTAATCGCTTCATATGGGGTTAAATACATCTCTAACTCCCTAAAGTTTTCATTGTTGAACTCTCAGCCGCTCAATGATTTAAAGATTTATCGAGATTTTGAAATCGATATTAATCTCTATTCATCTGGTGAGGCCATGAGCCGGCAGATGAGTAAGTCTGAGTTAGACATTTGCATCATGGATGACATGTCTTTACTCAATAATGGGTCTGCTTTTTTTGATGGGCTCAATTTCCACTCAAAACTCATCGCGATCGCCTCTTATAACCTTTTAGGCAGAGACAACAGTATTGTTGTTCCCAGAAAATCAAGCATTTCTACAATCCAGGATTTGAGAGAGAAAAGAATCTCAACGCTTTTTGGCTCGAATTCACACAGATTTCTGGTCACGCTTCTAGATGCCTATGGTATCGATACGAGTACTGATTGTTTTCTGATTGATGAAGATCCGAGGACGGCGAGCAATAGCCTCTTAAATGGCAATATTGACGCTCATGTCTGTTGTAAATCCTACGGACTGTTGCTAGAAGAACACAATTTTTCGAAAATCCTCGCTCAAGATGACTGCAAAGTTCTGAAGATACCTTCCCTGCGGGGCATCGTCTGTCGATCTCAGTTTATTCGCGAAAATCCTGAATTTGTGATTGCCTATCTGCATGACCTGATTATTGCTAATCAATGGTTTTTAGAAGACCAAATTAGTGCGCTTCAACAGTTGAGTCAGCTGACTAGCCTTAATACTGAGCAGGCGCTTCGATTCTTTTCTGTCTCCTTTGGCTCCCGAATTGAACCGACGTTGAAACCTCAGTGGTCTTGGCTGTTGAAAACACTCAATAGAAGGCTGGAAGGAAAATATGAGATCGCTAAATTTGATGTCGATTTCTGGATGGACGACTATTTTTTACGACTTGTCTATAATGCGCTGGACTTAGATTATCATTTCCAGCAAATTGGTTTTTCAAATGAGCTTTCTCAAAGCTATTTTATGGATGAAAAATTTGGAGAATATATGGAAATTTTGAACGCCAAAAAGGAAAATCTAAAATACTTAGTTGAACCTTTTTGAAGCAGCCAAGCCGCGACATTGACATCATGATTGAGGAGATAGATGACGAATGAAAAAAATCTTGACTATTGCCGGTAGTCCATCTGGCACATCGAGGTCTTCTGCTGTTTTAAGGCTATGTTCTTCTGTTTTGGAAGAACAATCGATGGATGTTTCTTCACTATCAGTGAAAGATGTTCCTCCTGAGGATCTGGTCTATGCAAACTTTGAGAGTGAGGCTCTTAAAAAAGCACAGCTTTTGATTGAACAAGCCGATGGCATTGTGGTTGGCACCCCCGTGTATAAAGCTTCGTATACCGGGGTGTTAAAAGCATTGCTTGACTTGATGCCCCAATATGCGTTTGCGGGCAAAACGATATTGCCGATCGCGACTGGCGGCACGATTACTCATTTACTCTCGATTGAATATGCGATGAAGCCTCTGTTTGGCGTTTTAGGGGCGACAAACATTTTGAGGGGCATATTCATCCTCGATTCGCAAATGGAGAAAACAGCAGAAGGCGGCATAATTCTTGAGGCTGAAATTAATGAGAGGCTGAAAAATTCTTTGTTAGAACTTTCCACGTCGCTTGCACACTAGCTAAGAAATATACCCAACGACTCAGTTCTTGAAATGTCTAATGTCCGTCTGAAATTACAGATGCATTACGGCTTTTCTCTCATTCCCCTCACTCACTCACTCACTTACGAACCTGGAGATGATAAGGCTATGCCAGATAAAAAGAAAATGCACTTGTTGGGATTCATTCAGCATGGCGTGAATAGTCATGCAACCGGAATGTGGCGACATCCTAAAGACAAAGTGAATTGGGACTGGAGCCAGCCGGCCTACTGGCAACATATGGCTCGAACGATGGAGAGAGGCATGTTTGACGGCATGTTTATTGCTGACGAGCTTGCTCCTTACAATAACTATGAAAAAAGCTCAGATGCCTGTGTCAAGTATGCCGTTCAATGTCCGACCCATGAGCCTTCAACAATTGTTCCGATCATCACAACGGCCACTCAGCATTTAGGCGTTGGTCTCACGCTTTCTACCGCGTTTGAGCACCCTTACTCAATGGTGAGACGCCTTTCCAGCTTGGATCACCTGTCTGGTGGCAGAGTTGCCTGGAACATTGTCAGCTCTTACTCAAAAAGTGAGTGGGATGCCTATGGGGCGGAAATGACTGACCGCTCTAGGCGCTATGACCGCATGGAGGAATATGTCGATTTGTGCTGTCAGCTGTGGGACTCTTGGGAGTCTGACGCCATTATCGCTGATAAAGAGAGTGGCATATTTGCCGACCCGGAAAAAGTCAAAGAAATTGACTTTAAAGGTGAATTCTTTGAGTGCAAAGGACGGTCGTTCTGTTTTCCATCTCCTCAGGGAAGACCGGTTTTTTGGCAAGCTGGCTCCTCTGACCGGGGTCGCGATTTTGCGGCCAAGCATGCTGAAGCGATCTTTGCCGTGCATCCCAATGTTGAGCGCATGCGACAGTATTCAGAAGACTTAAACGAACGGCTGGAGAAGAAATTTCAGAGACCGCGCGATAGTGTCAAACTGATCTATGGACTGCAATGTATTGTGGGCGAGACCACACAACACGCCCAAGAAAAGTACGAGAAAATTCGTTCTTGCATCCCACTTGAAGGTGCACTCGCCTGGATCTCAGGACATTTTGGGCCTGACTTTTCCACCTATGATCTTGATGAATATGTACAGAATGTAGAAATTCCAGGCATTCAAGGATTATTTGAAAGCATTATCTATGCGAAGGGAGGTGACCCGATCACGATTAAAGAAGCTGCTCTTTACTATGCCATGGGCATGGGCATGCCCGTCATTGTGGGGACGGCATCTGACATCGCTGACAAGATGGAATACTTCGTTGATGAAGGCGGTGCGGATGGCTTTATGTTGGTTGCCACCTACACGCCTGGATGCTACGAAGAGTTTGTCGACTACGTGGTTCCAGAACTGCAGAAAAGAGACCGGTTTCGGACCAGCTACACTGGCAGCACCCTACGAGATAACTTGCTGCAGTATTAACTGTGCGAGCCTGAAAAGCTGAACCTTATACCAATTCTCTGAAACTGGACTACAGATTTTTCTTTCGACTTCGCTCAAGGAACGTCGGCTTTCTCCCTCGGGGAGACGCGATGCGAACGACTCCGCTCAGCCGACTTGTCTGTATAGCTGTAATTTGTAGAATTGGTATCAGCAGCTTGCTCAGCAGCAATTGCTATGACTCAACACTTTCATGTTCTATTGATACCAACTTCTAGTAATAGGCCAGGTATGACAAGATGATGAGCCCTGTCATACTTGGCCTGTTGTCGTTTTTCCAATTTAAGGAAAGTCCGACGGGGCAATGAGCGGGTTGACCGTGTTGCAGTAACGGTCTGCTGCTTAATCCAGGATTTAGAGGGACTGCAGCTGCCAGGTACTGTCTTCGGCGAGGCGGAGTAGTAAGCGGTGGTGCGCTTCCAGTGATTCGTGGTGGCCGACGCTGAGATAGGCGGTAGGAATCTCTTCTAGCGCGGCATAGAGTTGCTCTTCGTTGAGGCGGTCGAGGGCACTGGTGGCTTCATCCAAAATGGCGTAGCTGGGCTGATGCAAGAGGACACGAGCAAAGCTGAGACGCTGCTGCTCACCAAGCGACAGCACATCGCCCCATTCGGCTTCGGCATCGAGGCCCTCAAAGCGCGCGGCCAGATTGGGCAAGTTCACGGCTTTGAGCGCGGTGTGAATCTGGTCATCCGCGATCGCCGCCGCTGGATACGGGTAGAGCAATTGCTGTCGCAGGTTACCGAGCACCATGTAGGGCTTTTGCGGCAAAAACAGCAGGTCGCCTAGAGCCGGACGTTGAATCAACCCCTTGCCAGAATTCCACAGCCCGGCGATCGCCCGGAGCAGCGAACTCTTGCCGCAGCCGCTGGGGCCAACGACTAATAGGGAACTGTGCGGTTCTAACTCTAATGTCAGGTCATCGATCAGCGTGCGCTGGTAGTTGGGCGTCTGTAGGGTGAGGTGATGCAGGCTGAGCAGTGGCGCTGTTTCTTGCAGAATTACCGGCTGGGTTTCGGCGATCGCGGCAACCTCCGACTCTCGTTCCTCTGGGTTTGATTCAGCCTCTGACTCTGACTCATCGTTGCTAGTCGGCACTGTGACATTAGCGGCCGCCTCCGGCTCCGACTCATCGCTGGCCTGCACAGCAATAGCATCTGCAGCCTCGGTGTCGGCTGGAGCGGCAACTGCCGTGGCCTCCACCGTGGCTTCGTCAGCGGATATTTCGTCATCGTCAAAGTGACCGAGGGTGTTGGCAAACTCGTAGAGGCGATCGATGCCCGCCCCGAACGCCGTCAACGATTGGAATCGCGCCACAATCACATTGAGCGAAAAGAAGACGCGAATAAACGCACCTTGGGCTTCGCTGACTTTGCCAACTTCCAAATCACCGCTAAAGACGGCGGGAGCGACGACTAGGGCCGGGAGCACGAAGGGAATGAATTCGTAGGCGTTGGTCAGACCGTTAAGGTTTAATTCCCAAAACAGCAGCCGTTTGAAATTTTCGAAGGCGGCGGTAAAGCGGTCTTTAACCTGAGTTGATTCTTGGCCTTCACCCTGGTAGAAGGCGATCGCCTCAGCATTTTCGCGAATGCGCACGAGGCCAAAGCGAAAGTCAGCTTCGCGCTTGAGCTGCTCAAAGTTCAGTCTGACCAGCGGTTTGCCAAAGACGCCCACCGTCAGCAGACTGCCAATCACGGCATAGCCGACCAAAAACAGCACCAGCTCTCGCGAAATGCTCCACAGCACCCCGCTGAAGGCAATCATTTCCAGCACGGAGGAGGCGACCACCAGTACCAGCGTCAACGACTCTTGAGTAAAACTTTTGACATCTTCAGCGATGCGCTGATCGGGGTTGTCGATATCGGGGCTGAACTGGTTAATACGATAAAAGGCGCGATCGCCAAAGTAGCGATCGATAAATCGCCCCGTCAGCCAGCGCCGCCACTCTAACCCCAGGCGATCGCGCAGATAGGTATAGCCTGCCAGCAGCGGCGCATACACCACCAGCACCCCGACGAAAACAATTACCGTGTGCCAAAAGCGATCTTGATCCTTAGCGGAAAGCGATGAAATCAGCTCGCCCCGCTGGCTGTTGAGCACCACGCTCAGGCCCGTATAGCCCAGCAGCAACACGACGATGAGCAGCAGCAGTCCCCGCGCTTGCCATTTTTCATCGCCAAACCAATAGGCTTTGGCGATCGCCCAAAACCGCCGAAAAACATTGAGATCAAACCGTTCCATAGGGAAACTGTGGCTGCCAGTGCACAACCCCTTCATTGTGTCATTCTGTGAAGTTAAAGGGGGTCAGCTCCTGGTTGCTGACTCTGCTCTAGCAAGGAGCCAATTTTTTCGACAGAAACCGGGGTTCTTGACGCGATTTCTAGAGCCACCTGTCGTGACGCGGGTGCACCACTCCAAACCCTGCAAAGAGGCTTTCAGAACCCCGGTTGCTTGGGTATGACCGTCCATCACAGGTTTTCTCCGATAGAAACCGGGGTTCTTGACGCTATTTTCAGGGCAAAGGCGAACGACGCGGACGACGCCACGCCACATGATGAAGAAGTTGGGTCATATGGTGGGGGACGGTGGGTGGAACGGCTCTCTGGTTGAGAGTTTTGAGCGATGGTTGGGGAGCTGACCCACCCTACGCGGAGTGCAGTTACAGCGAGTTTTGGAGAGTTGGTATGACCGGTCTGATGGTCGATAGACAAACGCCAGACGGCTTCGCTACTGTGCAAAGGAACTCTCGACGCTGTAAGGCCCTATGAGCTGCCAACATCTGGATGGATTAAGCCTTGAGAACATGATTCACAAGGCGAACTATCCAATTTTTCGGTGTGAAGAATGCCTCAAAGTAAATAGTCAGTGGGTGCACCTGCGCATCTGTCAGGACTGTGGCAAGATGCTGTGCTGCGATTCTTCTGAAAATCAGCACGCACGTCGTCACTTTGAAGCCACCGGACACCCCGTGATCAGCTCTGCTGAACTCAGTGAGCAGTGGCTGTATTGCTTCACCGATGAAGCGCAGAAAGCTTACTAATGGAGCTGATCGGGTTGCTGATCGAGGCCGATCGCCCTCAACCCGGTTCTAGCCGGATCAGTCGCCCATTAGGTTCATCGGTCAACACATAAATCAGCCCGTCTGGCCCCTGGCGCACATCGCGCACCCGCTGCCCGATTGCAATCGGCGTTTGATTGATCACCGCACCGGCCTCATCCACTTCAATGTGGCGAATATCGCCAGAAACCAGCCCGCCCGCAAACACATCGCCCTGCCATTGCGGAAAGCGATCGCCTCGATAGACCAGCAGCCCCGATGGCGCGATCGCGGGCGTCCACACCACGAGCGGATCGATCATGCCGGGGCGCGACTGCTCAGAGGAAATCTCGCCGCCGGTATATTCGCGGCTGTGGGTCACCAGCGGCCAGCCATAGTTTTCTCCCGCCGTCACGCGATTGAGTTCATCGCCCCCCCGCGAGCCGTGCTCGGAGGCCCACAGCTGATTGGTCACCGGGTCAAACATCATGCCTTGAATGTTGCGATGCCCGTAGCTCCAAACAGCGGGGTTGGCATCGGGCGTGTCGACGAAGGGATTGTCCGCCGGTACCGAGCCATCGGCATTGAGCCGCACCACCTTGCCGAGGTGACTGTCGAGCTTTTGGGCCTGATTGCGAATCAGCTCACCCTCCAGCTGCACCGGCGGATTGCCGCCATCGCCAATCGAAATCAGCAGCGTGTTATCCGGCAACCAGGTCATCCGCGAACCGAAATGCTGGCTGCCTTCCTTTGTGCGGTTCACCTCAAAAATCACCGTCCAGTCGGCGAGGGCAGTGCCGTCAAAGCGGGCCCGCGCCACCCGCGTTTGATTCATCGCGCGATCGCCGTGGGCATAGGTGAAATAAACCCAAGGATTCTCGGCAAATTGGGGATGAACGGAGACATCGAGCAGGCCGCCTTGGCCGGACGCGAGCACGGGGGGGACGCCCGACAGCGGTGTGGGATCAAGCTGACCATCGCGAATCAGTCGCACGCGGCCCGGACGTTCTGTCACGATCAGCGTGCCATCGGGCAACCAGGCCATGCCCCAAGGATGCTCCAACCCCTCGACCACGATAACCGGCTGCGCTGAAGTGACCTGGGCGATCTCCGAGGATGCTGGCGCTGCCGGTGCTACCGCTGTGGGCGCAGCATCCGCCGTCACTGACGAAGACGGACTTTCCGTCGGGGCCGCCTCTGTCTGATCGGGCGTCGTCGCCGCGCAGCTAACGAGTGTTGCTCCCAGCACGAACGTTCCCACGATAGGAACTGACCAATGGCGAATCATGGTTATTCTCCTCAAGGGTGCTAAACACCTAGAAACGACCAACCCGAAACTTGTGTAGAGCCAATGTTGAACGCGTGAAATTGGCCTCCATGCACCCTAGCTTAAAAAGCCATGGCTTGGCGATCGCGCCACAATTTTCTGGCCTTACGGGGATGTTGTCAGCGATCCCAGTCCGCCCCTGTCATCCGGAAACACTGCTGCTAGGGCTGTTGGTTGAATTACCGGCCCGCGATGCCCGCCTTTGACCTCCCTCAGCGGTTGCAGAACCGATTCGTTCACGTTAGAGACACCCTATGCGACGCTCCCTTCTGAGAAAACTAGCCGCTACCGCAGCGATCGCGGGCACTTTGCTCGCCGCTCACCTATCCGGTGGCTTACCGGCGGCCGAGAGCCAGCCCGTGGCCGACATTCCGACCGTTACCGTCACGGATGGCGGCACTAGCCTCACGCTCAACTGGCCCAGCGGCGACCGCACCCCCCTTGATATTCAGGATTGGACGATCGCGATTCTCGATTCTTTTGACTGCGCCACGTATGAGTTAGTGGCGGAGCGCGATCTCTCAGCTCAGCGTATTTTGGGCACCCCGACTGTGAATCCTCAAACGGGCGATGTCGCCGTCCCTGTGCTTTTAGAAGAATGTATCGATGTCCAAAAATCGGCGGTGTTTATTATTGACCCCCAGGGATCGCAGAGTCATGCTTTGTATCGACTGCAGGTGCCTGGCGATCGCCCGTTACCCCATGAATTTTCGAGCTACGCCCTCAGCAGCATTAGTGGCTTGCAGTATTGGGATCACACGCTGCTAGTCAGTCATGGTGATGCCTCAGGGGCGGGTGCCATGATGGTCTTTCCCGCCGGCAACACGCCTGCCGGGCAATACGCGGGCTGCGTCGTCACTCAACCGGGAGAAGGCGCTGGGAGCCTCTGCCCGCTGTAGAGCTAATTTTGGATGAGTGAACGCGATCGCCCTATCCCGGTTCAAAAAGCAATCACCTGGCGATCACGCCACAGTTTGCCAGTTTCGCGGAGGGCTGCGGTGGCAAGCCAAATGGCGGTATCCGCACCCTGCTCGGGCGATCTCGGAGCCGCATCGCCCCCCATGTCCGTTTTCACCCAGCCCGGATCGATGGCGTTCACCGTAATGCCGTGGGGCTGCAGGGCTTGAGCCAGCATAATCGTCGCGCCATTTAGCGCCAGTTTTGACAAACAGTAGCTGGGCACCGCTGCCGACAGACCGTTAATCTCGCCATAGCCACTAGACGTATTGATCACGCGGGCCGCTGCAGCGGCTTTGAGCAGAGGTAAACAGGCTTGCGTCAGGCGAATTGCGCCGAGGGTATTGGTGTTTAAGGTGGCAGCTAGCAGCTCTCGGCGAATGGTGAGGATGTTGACGCCCTCATCGGGATAAACGCCCGCATTGTTGATCACTACATCCAGGCGATCGCTGTGTTGCCGAATCGTCGCCACAGCCTGCTCAATCGAGTCATCTTGACTGATGTCTAAGGCCACTGGCACGACATTGCCCGACAGCTTCGCCGCTGCTTGTTCCGCGCTGGTTAAAGACCGGGCCGTAATCATGACTTGGTAGTCTTTAGCCAACAGGCCTTGGGCGATCGCGAAGCCGATACCCCGATTGCCGCCGGTGACGAGAGCCACCGGTTTTGATGTTGCGGTCATGAGGTCACCTCGAATGGTGGAAATTGTTTACCAAACTGAGTTGTACGCTGTCGATTGGGCGGCGATGAAAATTATCGGTTAGAAATCGGGCTCCTAGGGCATTGGGAAATGCTGAGGCATCTGGAAGTCAAAGGGGCGGGAGTGAGTCAAGGATAGGGGCGTTAGATGGGGCGGCAAACTGAGCCAGAGATTTGGGGGTAATGGTGGGCAATCGCGGCCAAATTAACTGGATAACCGGATCAGGAGGCTCTCCTTGCTCGACCCACCATTGCGATGAGCTAAGCCTCACGGACAGAGTCTTTTGCTCATGCTACGGGGGCTGAAGTCATAGAATCGCATAGGATTAATGGCATGTTCTTGCAAACCTGCGATCGCCCATGTTGCAAACCACCCCAGCCCAGTCTCTCGATGAGATTTACAAAACCTTGAGGCCGGAACCGCTGGATACACCGGAAACCCTTCAGGCATTTTATCAAGAGGCCATTAACAACACCCGAGGCGGCGATAAAATGCGGCGGATTCGGCTGCGATTAAATCGCGCGGCCCAGGATGGCATCCCCTTCAAAGCCTGCATCATGGGGCATCGGGGCGTGGGCAAATCAACGGAACTGTCGCGGTTAATTGAGCAGGTGCAAGGGGATTTTCAAGCGGTACGATTTAGTGCCGTGACAGCGCTCGATCCTGGTAACTTTCGGCCCTTGGATGTGGTGTTGCTGTTGATGGCCGAAGTTGCGGAACAAACCGCTAAACCCGTGGCCGAAGGCGGCGCTGGGCAGCCACCGTCGGAATATCGGTTAAAGGAGATCTGGGACTGGTTTGCCTCGGAGGAGCGCGTTCGCACGGAAGCACAGGCCATGGCGGTGGGCCTGGAAGCGGGAGCGGGAGCCGAATCGGCGTCGCTGTGGGCCAACATTATCGGCTTGTTTGCCACCTTGAAAGGGGAAATTAAGTATGCTTCGACGCGCGAACGCACTGTGGTCGAATATCGGGTCAGTCGGCTGTCGTCCTTAATTGAGGTAGCCAACCGGCTGTTGGATGAGTGCAATCAGCTGCTGCGGACAGCCACGGGAAAGCAATGGTTACTGATTGGCGAAGATTTCGATCGCGCCGGAATTCCCAGTACCCGCATTGAGGAGCTGTTCATTACCTACGCCAATATCTTTCAGGACTTGCGGGCTCATCTGATCTTCAACTTGCCGATTGGACTGTATTACTCCACCGATGCGCCCCGGCTGCCCTTTGCCGGGGATTGTAGCTTTGTGCTGCCCGACACGCCCGTTTACACCGTTGAGCATCACCCGAACGAGATGGGTCGCCAAGCCCTCGTTGAGGTATTGACGGCCCGGATGGACATTGACCTCTTTGAGCCAGAGCAGATGATGCGGGCGATCGTGGCGTCTGGGGGGAACCTGCGCGATTTGTTTGCCCTGGTGAATTATGCGGCGGATAGTGCCTTGCTGCGAGATGACCCGGCACCCAAAATTGGCGCGGATGACATCACTGGGGCGATCGTCAATTTACGCAGTGACTATGAGCGGCGGCTGGGCCAAAGCCCCTTTGACCAAGAGGAGATTACCTACGAGCAGAAGGCCGATCGCTTGCAGGCCGTCTATAGCGGGGACAAAGCGGCCCAGGTGCCAGATCCAGTGCTGTATTCGCTGCTCAATGCCCGAGCGGTGCAAGAGTTTAATAGTCAACGCTGGTTTGGCGTGCATCCGTTAGTGGTGGATGTGTTAGCGGGACAAGGCCGCATCGAGCGACTGGCCTCCGGGGAGGTGCCGGGTGGCCCTCTCTGAGTCTGCCCGACAACCCGGCAGCATTGGGGATATTGCAGGCCGCTTGACCCTGTGGGCACGGCGCAATCCCCAGGGTTTAGTGCGGGTGGAATACAGTTCAGAATTCGCCCGCCAAGACACGATGCAGCGGTTGAAGTCGCAGCTGGCCAGTGACTCTATTCCCGTGACGGAGGTGGCGCTGCCGTTTAACCAAGCCGCTGACGCCGTCGTGGCTGACTTGCTCAATCAGCTTGCACAGGTGGCGGTGGAACAGCCCCACAGCTTGGTTTCGATTACGGGGTTTGCGACGGCCTTTCATCACCAGGCAGCCTGGCCAGATGCCCTGCGCGTGGTGAACTTTAATCGGGAACGGTTTGCTGCCCTGCAACTCCGGCAAATTTGGTGGCTGACGCCTGCTATCATGCAGACGGCAATCCATGCGATGCCCGATCTCAACAGTTGGTTTAGTCAGCGGTTGCAATTGACAGAGGCCGTCATCCCCGTGGAGGCCACGAAGGTGCACCTCGATGCCGATACTCCCACCTCTAACATTGACGATGCCCGCCAGCGTGCCCAAACCTTGATAGCGCAGTTTCATCAGGCTAAAGAAGCCGAAGCGACGGATGCGGCATTATTGCAGACCTATTTGCTCCCAGCCTTAGAAGCCCTGGCTGAGGCGAGTGCCCAGCGAGACTTGCGAGAACTGGCGGGAGAATTTGAAGGCTGGCTAGGCAGCTTAAAGCTTGATGGCTCGGCGGACTTGGCCCAAAGTCTGGATCAGTTAGCGCGCATTTATGAAAAGCAGGGTCGGTATCGAGAAGCGTTGCCGCTCTATCGGCGATCTCTGCAAATTCGCGAACAGCAATTGGGAGCAGACCATGCCGATGTTGCCCAAAGCCTCACCAATCTAGCAGCGCTTTACTACACCCAGGAACGCTATGACGAGGCGGAATCCCTTTATCAACGCTCGCTCCAAATCTTTGAACAGCAGTTGGAGGCGAATCATCCTGATGTGGCTACTATTCTGAATAATCTAGCGGCGCTATACACTAACCAGGGGCGTTATGACGAAGCGGAATCCCTCTATCAGCGCTCGCTCCAAATTGATGAACAGGTGTATGGTGCAGACCATCCCAAAGTTGCCACCAGCCTCAGTAATCTGGCGCTGTTGTATAAAATCCAGGGGCGCTATGACGAGGCGGAATCCCTTTATCAACGATCACTCCAAATCTATGAACAGATATATGGTCCAGATCATCCCGATGTGGCCATTAATCTGAATAATCTGGCGAATTCATACTACGCACAAGGAATCTATAGCGAGGCTGAACCCCTATACTGGCAATCTCTCCATATCCGGGAACAGCAACTGGGGACGAATCATCCCGATGTGGCCACCACCCTTAATAATCTGGCGAACTTATATCAAGCTCAGGGGCACTATGACAAGGCTGAACTGCTGTTTATCCGTGCCACTGAGATTTTGGTCAGAGCACTACCGGAAGATCATTCGTATGTTCAGGGCGGATTGAGCAACTTTACAGACATGATTCAAGCGGCACTGGCGGCGGGGCAAGCCAACCAGCTCTCGGACCATCCCATCACCCAGGCAATTTTGCAGCAGCTCCGCGAGGCCTAGAGAACCCCGGTTTCTTGAAGAAACCGGGGTTCTAAGCACTTGGATTTTGGCCAAATAGCATTGTGCGTGCGTTCTTAACTCAGGCAGCGAGCCTTCCAACGGAGAGTGAGGCCGATGTTTGGGAGCTTTTGCCAAGGCAAAGTTTGCGCGGCTCGCTGCACGTGCCGGGATGTTTGCTTTTGCTATGTCGAGATCGCCGCTTTGCTATTGTTTCAAAGTGATTGGTTTTAGGTTCGTTGCTAGTTGAGAATCTTCTCAGCCGAAATCGTCGCTTTGATCGCCGCGAATGGCTGGCGATGTCGCCAATGTTGTGGCCCCTTGCTGCAGGCACTTAGTATCGCGATCGCTCCAAATGCGGGTCGATTGACAATGGTGAGCCACGAGCAAGCCCCACAAACCTTGAGGCGTCAGCACCGGCACGACCAAATTGGCGCGCACCTGCAGGTTACGGAGAAAATCGCGATGACACTCAGCGATCGGTTCAGTTTCGATATCGGCGATCGCCCGTATGCGTCCCGCTAGATAGAGTGCCGCATAGTCGCCGTTAAAGCATTCATCGGGGCCGGTGGAGCCAAAGATCGAAAGTTGAGGATGGCTCAGCGCTTCGAAGGTGACTTGCCCCTTCCATTCGCAATAAAAGTAATAGAGCAGTACTCGATCAACTGCCAGCTGCTGCTGCAAATCATGCGTCACTTGCGTCACTAACTGATCGCGCTCAAGCGTTGTCGAGAGGCGGCCAATGACTTGCCGTAGCCCAGGGTCTGCACCTGATTGGGAATTGTAACTAGACCTTTCAGGCAGCGACATGGGCACAAGCCAACCGAGCACAGCAACCACATTAATAACTTCTCACTTTAAATGACTCAGACCAGAATCGCCGGTAGTCCTCAAAAAGTAATAATCGGCCTACATGCCTTCACACTCGGTCTTCACAGCTTGCAATGATGGTTCGAGAAAAGGAGTATCCCGCCCATGGCGATGGCTGGGCAATGATGCCACTCAGCTCCTCATGAGGTCAATCAGGTCGCTTTGATGGGGCGATCTGCCACGAGTTGAAGGGGGGCGCGATCCTCTCGCTGAGAGTTCAACCCACCCCATTAGCCCCTCTCCAGAGGGAAAAGACACGGAGTTTGGCTTTACCCGAATTGGCAATTAGGTCGCACAGGGCATCACCGGCAGGCGTTGCTCACGATAATCCTGTAGGTCGCTGACCAAACGCGTGGTGGCAGCATCAGTCGCACTGAGAGGCACCAGCGTTTGCAAAATTGTATCCATTTCATCGGGCGATAGATAGCCCGCGCAAGGGCTGCTCAGCGGCACGGGGAGATTGACCCGGTGGGTTTGGGCCATTTGCCTCAATCGCTGGGTGGCTTCGAAAGGAATCACAATAACCATAAGATGCTCCGGCAAGGGTAAAGGGGGCAATCGGCGCCAAAGGATGTCGGGGACGAATCGCTCAACCCCCTGCAAGAACAGGGCTAATCGATCGCCGACATCAATACTGTCGCCGGGCTGCTTAAGTCTGAGGTGAGGCGAGTCTGAGTGTTGGATGAGCATTTTCGCGATCGCTTGCTCCACCGCGCTAGGCGGCGGCTAGGCGCACATCGCTGGCCCACTCGGGCCGTCGCGATCGCTGAGCTGGGGATTAGCTGACATCATTGATGAACGTTTGAGTCTGGATGCCCATAGCTTGCATATCAGCTATCAACTTGTCCGGGTCAACCAAGTGTCCCATCATCCAGAGACCGGGCTGGCGGATGTCATCATTTAGGTATTGATGCAAGCAGGCGATGACTGGCACCACCGTAAATTCGTAAACATCGTCGTGGTCTGAAAATATTTCGACTGTGTAGTGTTTGCCAGCCTTTTTGCCCGTGGCTTTCAGTAGGAAAACGACGCCCTCTTGCTGGCTAGAAAAGGTGTTTAATCCAAAAATAAATAACTTCGCCCAAACCTGTCGAAACACCCCTTTTTTGATAGCGTTGGACAGCGTGATGAGTGGGAACACCAGATAATCGACAAACCAGTTGAATCCTGCTGTAAAAACACCGGCCTCTTGCAACCCCAACTGCTCTGGCAAGGGTTTGATTTCCACCATTGTCAAGGGCATACTGCTGCGCACGCCAAACCGGTTGCCGTAGTTGACCGGGATGGCATCTTCGTAGGTGCCGGTTTTCCAGGCCCCGTTGTGCCAGAATTCCGGCTGATAATCGGCAACCGTATCCACGATTTCTAGAACGGATGCAAAGTCTTCAATCTGGGTCTGCATGGCAAAGGCGATGATGGCTTGGTCATACTGATCAAAATACTGTGCGCCTTGGCGCATATACGCTGCTGGCAGACCGGGATGAAACCCCGCCTGGGTGATGAAGCAGCGGCCTGCCGCCTGAATCTGGGGCTGCAGCTCGGCCAAGACCGCATAGACATCCTGCTGAAAGTAGATATCAAGATAATCAATCTGGGCTTCTAGCGCAGCTTCGGCAATTTGCTTAGCCCATTGGGTCGTGGTGGCTGCTACCAACACCAAATCGATGTCCTGAAAGGACTGCCGCAGACTCTCAACATCGGCCGCATCGGTATGGCGGGCGGCAATGCGTTCGGGCGGGAATGCCTGCTGCAATTGCTCGACTAAAGCTTCGGCTTTGGCGAGCCTTCTGCCTGCGACAATGATCTTGGCCGGAGTTTCTTGGAGCAGATACCGGCAAAACACTTGGCCCGTGTCGCCATATCCCCCTAAAACCAGGATGGTGATATCTTTTGCCATGGCCGTCACCGCCGATCCCTTTGCCCTCAGCATAGCGATGCTTTTAGACGCACTGCTGGTAAAAGGAGCCTCAACCCGGCGACTTAAACCGTTCACTCCCCTTCACTGGCGGTAAACTTTTGCTCATTCACCTCGCCCACTGAGCGCGATCGCGCCCCCAACGATCTTGGATTGACGTATCGGGGCGATCGCCGTTGCCCACCCCATGTCATCGCCTGCCATGAACGATTATTCAAAATTTGCCGCCCTGTCGCCCACTGCCTATGCCGATGCTCAACTGGGGCGATCGCAGTTTATGGAGATGGGCATTCATGAACTCTGGCCACACACGCCCCGCATTGCCGGGCCAGCCTATCCGGTGAAGTGCCCCCCGGGCGACAACCTGATGCTGCATGCGGCCATCTATCGAGCCGCCCCTGGTGCCGTCATTGTGGTGCAGGCGGGCGATGTGGACTATGCGCTGGCGGGCGGTAATGTGTGCGCGATCGCCCAGCAGCGGGGCATTGCCGGATTTGTGATGGATGGCGTAATCCGCGATGTGGCTGAAGTGCGAGCCGCCCAATTTCCCGTCTTTGCCCGCGGGGTAGTGCCGATTCCGGGACAAAAGCAAGCGCTGGGCCCCCTCAATCAACCGATTTGTTGTGGGGGCGTGACGGTGCATCCTGGTGATGTCGTGGTTGCGGATGAAGAAGGCATTGCGGTGATTCCCGCCGCTCAGCAGGAGGCCATTTGGGCAAAGGCCCAACAGCGTACCGAGCAAGATGCCGCGAGATCGCTCAAGGACTGGGAAATGAATCACCGTGCCAAGATTACCGGGCTGCTGCAATCGTTAGGGTTTGAGGATGAGGAGGCATGAAAGTTGACGTTTATAAAATTGCCCAAAGCAGCCCTGATGATTTGAGTGGATTGCAAACACTGATTGTCAGCCAGCGGCTCGACCCCCAAACCATCGTCGCGATGATGGGTAAAACCGAGGGCAATGGCTGTGTCAATGACTTTACGCGGGGTTTTGCCGTGGCCACCCTGCAGGGCTATTTGCGGCCTTTGATTGGCAACGAGCTGACTGAGCAAATTGTGTTTGTCATGTCGGGCGGCACGGAGGGGGTGTTGAGTCCTCATCTGACGGTGTTTACCCGTCAAACGGAGGGATTGACGGGGCCAACCCGTCTCGGGTTAGCGATCTGCATGAGTCATACGCGCGATTTCTCCATGGCAGAGATTGGCACGATGACCATGGTGCAGGTCGTTGCCGATGGCGTAAAACGGGCGATCGCGGCGGCGGGGCTGACTGCTGAGCAGGTGCACTTAGTGCAAATCAAGTGCCCACTCATTACGGCCTCTCGTCAGGAGCAGGGCCATGCCGTCGGGGTGCAAGACAGCTACAAGTCGATGGCCTATTCGCGGGGGGCATCAGCGCTGGGCGTGGCGGTGGCGCTGGGCGAACTGCAGCCAGACGACTTGACCGAGGCGGATATTTGCACCAATTACGCTCTCTACTCGACCGTGGCTTCCACCTCCGCCGGGGTCGAATTGCAAAACTGTGAAATTCTCGTCCTCGGCAATGCCCCCGATTCCCACAGTGATTGGGTGATTGGCCATGACGTGATGGCCCATGCGCTTGACGGTGCCGCCGTGCAGCGAGCACTGCAGAGTGTTGCGGGGGACGGCGATCACATTGTGAATATTTTTGCCAAAGCGGAAGCTGCTCCGTCGGGGCAGATCTTGGGCTGTCGCCACACCATGTTGGATGATTCGGATATTAGCCATACCCGCATGGCGCGGGCGGTCGTCGGGGCGGTGATTACCTCGGTGGTGCAAACGCCGATGATTTATGTGTCAGGCGGCAGTGAACATCAAGGGCCACCCGGCGGTGGGCCGATCGCCGTCATCAGTCAACGGCAACCGTGATGTAGGGCTGGGGGAAGCGATCGGCCCTCAAGTCCGACTCGATTGGCCAGACATCGCGATCGCGCTTCTCAGATTTAACATGTTTGGATAGCGCGATCGCCTGTTCATGTTTCTGTTCCACTACAGTGTTCGTTACCTAAGATAGAAAGTAGGTCGAGGCAGAAAGTCACGTGAGCACATCCACTCCGAGATCGCAAATCTACGATCGTTTGGGTATTACCTCCGCTGAGTTGGCAGATTTTTGTCAGCGGTGGGATATTGCTGAACTATCGCTTTTTGGCTCGGTGCTGCGTAATGATTTTTCGACAGGTAGCGATATTGATATTTTGGTTTCGTATTTCCCTGAGAAAACCAAGGGTCTATTTGAACACGTAAAGATCAAAAACGAACTTGAAGCCCTTTGTCATAGAGAAGTCGATGTGATGACGAAGAAATCAATTGAGCAGAGCCGTAATCAGTTACGACGTCAAGAGATTTTAGGCTCAGCAAAAGTAATTTATGTCGCGTGATCAGCAGTCAGTACAGGATATCTGGAATGCGGCTCAGGAAATCCTGAGTTTCACAGCAGGAATGAACCAAGCATCGCTGACAGCAGATCGTCGAACTCAGGCAGCTGTGTTGTATGACATTGTGGTGATTGGTGAAGCGGCTAATCGACTATCAAACGATTTCCGCACACAGCATTCCACGGTTCCCTGGAAAGACATTATTGGGATGCGCAATATTCTGGCACACCAGTATGAAAAGGTAGATGCTGATGTCGTTTGGAATGTCGTCCATCGAGATATTCCAGACCTAATGGCCATGATTGCACCGTTACTGCCTAATAAGTGATCGCGTAGACAGATGTGTGTTGGCGATCACATAGGGTGATTGCTCTATTCACGACTTTAGTGCGTTGAAGGGGCGATCGCTTATGCAAACCCCTCCCACTGGCAAAGCTCTACGAATGAGATGATTTGGGATGCTGTTGTCAGCAGTCAACATCAGCCTTAAACCAAAACTCGATTTCAGAAGTGTCTTGCTCAAACCGAGCGGCATGCCTGACCTGGGCCGCCACGTGATACCACTGCCCGACGCCAACCCGCTGCTCCTCGTCTCCGATCGCCAAAATCAACTCGCCCTGAGTGATCACCCCATAGTTATCCGTCTCATGATGGTGGCTGTCGATCGTCGTACCGGCAGGGTAGCTGGCGAAATACACTTCGCAGCCCTGAGCCGCTAGATGAAAGGCATCAAAGGGGCCATCAAACTTGGGTAGAGCGCGAATGCGATCGGGGAAATCAGGAGGGGGCATAACGCCGTGAGAACTTTGATCTGACCTCAGTTTAGGCCAATGGCTCAGGGCGCGATGGTCCTCTGGATCGGTCTTCGACCATCGCCACCCTTCGAACCCTGAAGAAGGGGTCGCTATCTACCAGTCGAAGGCGGTGGGTCGGGCTGCTTGTTGAGGAGTTTTGAGCGATTGTTGGGAACCTGACCCACCCTGAGGCATGGGCTCTGAATGGCTAGTTTCGGAAAAGAGCCGCGATCGCTTAACTACTGCGCGTCTTTGAAATTAAACAGAAAAGGCGCACTGTCTTGCTCATCGCCGCCCATGACTAACACTTTCGGCATCTGAGCACCGCCTGCCTTCCAAGCTTGAATCGCTTCCTTTTGCAGCACCAGCTGTCCGCCCTCGGCCTTCAACGTTTCGGCTAGCAATCGCTGCGCCTCAGCCTTACCTTGCGCTCGATTAATATCCGCCTGCGCCTGTTGCTCCGCTTCTTGAGCCACATAGATCGCTCGCTTGGCGCTCTGTTCCGCGATTTGCTTTTCTTCGACTGCGCGGGCAAATTCTGGCGAAAAGTCCAAATCCACCACGCTCGTATCCAGCACCAGGATGCCGTATTTTTCGAGTCGTTCACTGAGAGCCTCATCAAAATCTCGCTTGAGTTCGTTTCTTTTGGTGATGGCTTCTTCTACCGTGCGGCGGGCGGCGGCAATCTTAAACGATTCTTGCGTTTGCGGGGCAATGATTTTAGACACGATATTTGCGAGCGTGCCTTGAGTACGGCGAATATCCACAACGTTTAGCGGATCAAGGCGAAAGTTAATCGCAAACCGAGCTGACAGATCCTGCAGATCCTCCGTCGAACTTTGTGCGGGCACTTCAAACTTTTGCACCGTTATATCGTAAATATCAACGATAGAAACCAGCGGCGGTTTGACGTGAATGCCCTCCAGCAAAACGCCATCTCTCGCCTTACCCAAAACGCTGAGCACCCCGGCCTGTCCGGGATTGATCACCACAAAGCTATTCAACGCCACAAACAAAACAAAGGCAATCAAGATCACCGGTGCGAGGAGCGCATTGCTGGGAGGAGAGGCGTTTTTCAAAATCTAAATTCCGATTATGGGGTAATTAAAACGATAAGATTCAGCGGTGCCAGCCAAGACCGGCAGCCTTGATCGTACAGGCAGAGGCGGTATGACCGGCACCTATCCTCAATATTCTTATTCCACAACACTGATATTGGTCTGGGGCGATCGCGCTCAACCCCAGACCAATATCAGCACTCAGCCGCGTTTGGGGAGAATTGCTGATTGCCGAAGTTGAACAGTGGGTGTTGAGTTTTCTAATAACAGCACAGTCTGCACGAGGCGCGATCGCACTGCATTGCCACCTTAACCTACATGTGATTAAGCACCATCAACAGTAATGATGTAGGGACTATCGTCAATGCACCAAACAACAAGTAAGTCCAAGTGAGCCTAGCAGAATTCCAATATGGATTAGGGAAACCAATCGAAATACCGAATAGAAAAATTAATAAGTGAAAAAACAACAGCATCACTGAGGATAGGATGCTGTTGTTGGTTGCTGTCACAAAAACCGTAGTAGCAGCGAGTACTGCAATAAATAGGCGCTGTAGATAAATCTCATACTCTATAAGAGAAACTAAATCAGCTTTATACTGATTGGGCACAGTACCAAAACTATTTGTACATAATCCAATAGAAAATATTGTGATCGAAGACAAGCAGGTACACAGAAATCCGTATAAGACAATTAGATAACTTTCTCTATTTCCAAGGAAAAGCGGCTCTGTAAGAGAAGATACATGAATAAGAGCGTCGGAAACCATACTGAATCCTATGCCGAATAGCAAAGAAGAAATGATGCTAGAAAATATCGAAGCGTATTTCATATCGACATTAAAGAGAAACAACCTTTTCAACAGGTTCAAGACGCGATCACAACCCTTCCAATCCTGAAGAAGATGCCGCTACACACCGGTTGAGAGAGGTGGGTCGGATGATTTTTGATGGGGAGTTTTGAGTGATTGTTAGGGTGATGACCCACCCTACAACAGCTCAACCGAACTTCTCCACAAAGCGAACATTCCTTTATCCCATAACATGGGGCCAAGCGTCTGGCCCAGCAGTGATTTCTTTTTGGCCCATTTTATGAGCTCGCTCCAGCAGCAAATTCAGCGCGGTGCGAATGACGATCGTGACCACGAGCTGAGCAATATCATTCCACTGCCTCGAAATCATGGTCTTCAGAATGCTGGCCCCAATCAAAAAGCTGAGCTCCAAAGAAAAGGCATAGCCCATCATCAGACGGCTCCTTTGAAAGGCTGCAGAGGTCTGGGCTTTGAAGCCTTTCATTCAGGAAAATGACCAAAGCGCGAATCACCTTGATCGCAATCACGATCAAGGCCAGCAGCTGACAAAAGCTAATCAAAATGCCATTGCAGGCCTGAACAAAGAGATGGGCATAGACATTGACGAGATCTAAACTCACGATCCGCATCCTCTTTGAGTAGGCTGAAGCTGGGGGAACAATTTAGGACCCCTTAAACCTTAGTCCATCCCTATCCGTACCTCTTTATGCCGCAATGTCGTCGCCACCTGTGAAGTACAAAGCTTTGTTGATCGATCTAGATGGTGTTATTCGTCAATGGAACCCTTCTGACGAGAATATTGAAGTCTCTTGCGATCTGCCGATTGGCAGTATTCGGCAGGTGGCATTCGATCCGCCGCTGGTGGAGCTAGCTATCACGGGTCAGATAACGGATGAGGAATGGCACAGCAGAACTGTGGAAACACTGCGTCAGAGGTTCGGCGCACCTAATGCCCACAAAGCCGTCGCTCGATGGGCCTCTTTTCCAGGAAAAGTCGATACAAAAACGCTCGACATCTTAGACCGGTGTTCGCCCTCTTTACGGACTGTTCTTGTCACTAACGCCACTTCGAAGTTGGCCTGCGATCTGCTGGAACTGGGTTTGACTGAACGTTTCTTTGCTGTGGTTAATGCCAGCGAGGTAGGTGTCTCAAAGCCTAGTCAAGAAATCTTTCACATTGCTTTGCAGCGTGCTGAGGTCTGCGCTGAGCAGGCGCTTTTTATCGATGACTCTCTCAGAAATGTAGAGGCCGCATCTGCTCTTAATATTTGCAGTCACCAGTTCACTGGGCATGATGCAATGACTGCTTTCTTAAGAAAAAATGGTGTGCTGGATTAGTCGTGAGTTATTCGTCAATTGCCAGAACCGGGTGCAGCAGGTATTGCCGCGTCTGCCCCAAAAGCTAAGACCTGAGACTGTTCCAAGACAAACAACCTTGCCCCCTTGCCCACACACTGCTTCAGGTAACAGACGCTTTGTTGTATACCTTGGTTTAATTAGCCCAACCTACTTAGAAAATAGAGAAACTCAACTATCCAGATATTTTTTGGGACAGTAATGAAAGAATCAAATCTACTGGCTCTTCACTCTTGTGCTATGGATGCGACACTACATATTCTAGGGCAACCCATATTTCCGCAGGAAGTTGATAAACATCCTAATTGTAATAAAAGAGATTTGTGTTTCTTAGATGATTATTATCTTGGAGTTAGAGGCTTACAAAGCCGAAAATTCATTGTGGATTTTCGACTCATCGAAGAAAGCGATTTTAGCAACATAGCTGAATTAAAGCAAAATCTAATCGATGATCCAGAATTTCCTAATTCAGTTGCGGGACCAATGGCGATTAACGAAAATAATGAGCTTTATGTAGGTGATATTATAGATTTAGGTGAAGTATTCAGTAGACAAGAAGAATCGACTCCTAAGTATGAAGCACAGATGGGAAACTATGAACTCTTAATGAGGCAGAAATTAGCTTCCTATGATGATGTGGCAATGTTTCCAGACGAGGTTGAGATGATCCTGGATTATCTGAATGGATTAATCGAGAATGATCCCGATGAGCCCCCTTATGAACATAAGGATGTTCGCAGAATCTGGGATGGAATTTCTGCGAAAAAAGCACCTCTTTTTGTCGATCTAACCTTGATTCCAGTTCGAGAGCTGCCGCCAGTTCAAATCCTAAGGTAGTCGTACCCTACTAGCCAAAAGTGACGACCGCGACACAGGTTCAGTCATTTGCATGAAGCTATAACAACTGATACTGATTAAACCGTTGGTAGATGTTAGAGACAGTGCGCGAAATGGTGTGTTAAGTACAGAGATATTCATACTCTTGACTGATAGATACTTGATATTTTTGGCAAGCATTAATATTGTGCTGATTGACTAAGTCAGTGCTCTACAGTCTTCGGTGTTCTAACCAGCGTACATTCATCAAGCAATGGTATGGGTCAAAGCGTCTTGCCCGACAATGATTTCTTTTTGACTCATTTTATTAGCTCGCTCCAGTAATAAATTTAGAGCAGTGCGAATGATGATCGTGACCATGAGCTGAGCAATATCATTTCACTGACTCAAAATAATCGTCTTTAGAATGCTGGCGCCAATTAAAAAACTGAGCCCCAAAGAAAAGGCATAGCCCATCATCAGACGGCTCTTTTGAAAAGCTTCAAAGCCCAGATCTTGGAAGCTTTTCATTCAAGAAAATGGTCAAAGCGCGAATACGCCGATCTCAATCACGCTCAGGGCCAGCAGCTGACAAAAGCTGATCAAAATACCATTGCAGACTTGGACAAAGAGATTAGCGTAGACATTGACGAGATCCAGCCTCACAATCTACTACCTCTGGGGTGGGCTAAAAACGGAATGACAATTTGCCCCGGCGACATGATTTCCTCGTAAGGCTTAGCTCACAGCGATTCACATAGGCTCTAAGCACTTGAGCTTAGCGAACCCCTAGTCCAACTCAAACTCCTGCTGCCAGGCATCATCTTTAGCCCAGGGTTTTTGGTCAGATTTCTTGAGTACAAAATTCTCGACCACGAGATAGTCCATTTCGGTGCGCATAAAGCAGCGATAGGCGTCTTCAGGGGTGCAGACAATCGGCTCGCCCCGCACGTTGAAGGACGTATTGACCAGCAGCGCACAGCCCGTTTTTTGTTCAAATCGGCTGATGAGGTCGTAGTAGCGGCGGTTAGTTGACCCATGCACCGTTTGAATGCGGGCAGAATAGTCAACATGGGTAACGGCGGGAATCGTCGATCGCGGCACATTGAGTTTTTCAATGCCAAAGAGCTGCTGCTGCTCCGCCGTCATGGGAATCTGCAGCTCCGTCTGTAACGGGGCGACGAACAGCATGTAGGGGCTGGCGCGATCGATTTGAAAATAGTCGGAGACCCGCTCAGCCAAAACCGACGGCGCAAACGGGCGAAAGGACTCGCGATATTTAACCTTCAAATTCATCACGGACTGCATCTTGGCGCTGCGGGGGTCGCCAATAATCGAGCGGTTGCCCAGGGCACGCGGGCCAAACTCCATGCGGCCTTGAAACCAGCCCACGACATTTTCCTGCGCTAAAATTTCGGCGACTTGAGTCAGCAGGGTCTCGTCATTGAGCTGCTGATAGGTGGCTCCCAATGCGTCTAGCGATCGCTGAATCGCGGGGGGGCTAAAGCTCGGCCCCAAATAAGCGCCCTGCATGTGATCCGTCGTTGATGCGGGGCGGGGGCGATCGCAATATTGATACCAGATCGCCAGCGCCGCTCCCAAGGCTCCCCCGGCATCTCCTGCCGCTGGCTGAATCCAGATGTTTTTAAACGGCCCTTCTCGCAGCAGCCGACCGTTAGCCACACAGTTCAGCGCGACGCCCCCGGCCAGACAGAGGTTTTCTGCACCGGTTTCCCGCTGCACCGTCTGCGCTAGTCGCAGCACGATGGTTTCTACCACGGCCTGCACCGAGGCGGCCAAATCCATCTCGCGCTGGGTGATGTCGCTTTCGGCTTGACGCGGGGGGCCACCAAAAAGTTCGTCAAACTTGCGGTTAGTCATGGTAAGCCCGACCGCATAGTTGAAATACGACAGGTTGAGGCGAAAGGTGCCGTCGGGCTTCAAATCCACCAGGTTTTGCAGAATCAAGTCCTGATAGATCGGTTCACCATAGGGCGCTAGCCCCATCAGTTTGTATTCGCCTGAGTTGACCTTGAACCCGGCGTAATAGGTAAAAGCAGAGTAGAGCAGGCCCAACGAATGGGGAAAGTTGATCTCCCATTGGGGGATCAGTTGGTTGCCCTGACCGAGCCACAGCGACGTCGTGGCCCACTCACCCACGGCATCTAAACACAACACCGCCGCCTGCTCAAAGGGACTAGGAAAAAAGGCCGACGCCGCATGGGACTGATGATGCTCGGTAAAGAGTAGCTGCGGCAGCTGCGATCGCTCGCATTGCCCGAGCTCCCGCAGTTCTCGTTTGAGAATCGATTTGAGATACAGCTTTTCTTTGAGCCAAACCGGCATCGCTACTAAAAACGATTTGAACCCGCGCGGCGCGTAGGCCAAATAGGTCTCTAGCAGCCGTTCGAAGGTGATGAGGGGCTTTTCGTAAAAGACGACGGTATCAATATCGGTCAAAGCGAGCCCGGCGGCCTGCAAACAATAGGCGATCGCCTGGGCCGGAAATCTAGCATCGTGCTTTTTGCGTGAAAATCGCTCTTCTTGGGCGGCGGCAACGATAGTGCCGTCAATCACCAGGGCAGCGGCGCTGTCGTGATAAAAAGCGGAAATGCCGAGAATTCTCATGGTGCGTGATAGGCCGCGTTAGTAAGGCGATGGTGGGCAGAGTGACCGGGCAGAGAGGGCGTCAGAACGAATGGTCGGCGCGCCTGCCCCAACTGGTGAGTCGAACTTCTCGCTGCCGGTGAGCCAGAGGAGAACTCAAGTGAGCAATTGCCCTCACCTTGAGCATCCTCAAGGTGAAGTTCACCGAATGATGCTCAGACTCTCTGGCAAGCAATACATGCAGGCCATTCTAACCTCAAGCAGGAGCCCGATCGGGCGGTCTCCAAAAGTTTTGAGAGATGCATGGTTCGTCGTTCTCTCTTTTAATACCAGTTCTACGAATTACCGCCACACATCCGAGTCGGCTTTCTCCCAGTCGAAGACCCTGCGGGTTGGCCTGGCCTGCCTGTCGGGCTGACGACTCCACTCAGCCAACGTTCCTTGAGCGGAGTTGAAAGGCAGCTCCATCGCCCAGTTTCAGAGAATTGGTATAACACCATTGTGCTATCAGCTAAATTACCGCAATAATTCCAGGCAATCGGTGGGATCCCAGAGAACGGAGGGATAAGGCGATTACTCAACATCTTCACTGGTTTCACCAGTTTCTCTTCGCAGTAGATAATCCAGTATGCGGTCATGCTGTTCACTCGCAGCGGCTAGGCTGTCAATTCGCTGCGTCAGGGCTTGAATGTCAACGGCGTTGCGTTGCGCCACGTTCGAGGCTTGCCGCAAGAGTTCCCTAGCGCTCGTTAAAACGTCTTCGAGGCGACGAATTCTGGGTTCCCAATCTCGCTCACGCGGGGTGCTAGTCATCTCACACAAGCCACTATGGCATGCACCAATTATAGAACTGAGATCAGGCCGACGAGGGCATGCCCCAAGACCGCTTGCCCTGAGGAAGCCTTTGTTTGCAAAGCCCCACAGGCCATCAGAGCACCGACTGCCACGAGAGCCCAAATAGACGTTGCTTCGGGAACGGCTGCTGTGACTGAGGTGTCAGGGACGGGCTCAGTATCGCCGTTGTCTTGAGGAAAGGTCAGCGCGATATCTGCCGTCGTCACGCCGGGCACTCCGATCACGATGCTACCGGGCGAGTTGCTCAGGCCAGCGCGGAACGATGCACCGGCTAATAACGACGAATTCAAGAAGAGCGTGTTGTCAGTCACCGCCGGGGAAGTATTCCGACTACCCGAACTGGAAAAGGCAAAATCAGTAAGCTTGCCTCCTGAAACAGTCCAGGTGTTGAGCAGAGGATTGCCAACATACTCACCCAAGCCAAACCCGGCGGTATTGCTCGTAATTTCCACGCTAGTCGCGGCTGAAGTCCCTTCGTCTGATAACCCTCGAATCAATCCCTCGACAGTGCCGCCGCCGTTCAGCTCGTTTTCGAATTGGAATCTGAAGTCAACGGCTGCGGCAGCACCCGCAAATCCAACGCCCACCGCGATCGCACTGGCCCATACGCACATCGTTTGCCGGAACATTGCACTTTTCCCGTAGAGATCATGAAGGTGTACTCAGTGGCTCCTTGATGCCATCACTGGCCCAGGTTTCAGAGGCGATCGCCGCTGGTTCGCGAGGAGTTCTACAGAGCTTACTTTACTAAATCTTCAAAAGGAATTCAGTAATGCCTCTGTAGTCAGAACCTGTTCACGGAGCTAGCCAATAATACTTCTATCCCGAAGCCTCATCACACGACCAAGAGCACCGATGATTCTTGAGCACCAACCTGCTCATCGCAAAAGGCGGCTCAGGCGACATTGCTACCTGGGAAAAGGATGCGTTCTGCGGTTACGGCATGGGTGAGTGAGCGTCTCATCGAACACTGCTGGGCAGAATTTTCCGCCCCTTGGACGGGTTACCTGATTTGAACTCTAAGCCTTGGACTTCCAACCCCAGTCATTGCGAATAGTCAGGCTCTTGGCGCCACCCTCTACTCGGCGATCACCCCATCAATCAAGTTGGCGTGGGCTCTTCCTAAGATCTTCTTTTTCTTTTGCTCTAATGATGGCGTCCACTTAGATGATTTCATCTTTAAGACCAATGACTACCCTTCTACAACGTCAAGACAAAAACTTGTGGGAGAGCTTCTGTAATTGGATCACCAGTACCGAAAACCGCCTCTATATTGGCTGGTTCGGTGTTTTGATGATTCCGCTGCTAGGAGTTTCTACCACCGTCTTTGTCCTTGCCTTTATTGCGGCTCCCCCGGTCGATATTGATGGCATCCGGGAACCGCTGTCTGGCTCATTGCTGTATGGCAACAACATCATTACAGCGGCAGTCGTGCCCTCGTCTAATGCGATCGGCCTCCATTTTTATCCAATTTGGGAAGCAGCCACCCTGGATGAGTGGCTCTATAACGGCGGCCCGTATCAGATGATCGCCTTCCATTACATTCCGGCATTACTTTGCTATATGGGCCGTGAATGGGAACTGAGCTATCGCTTGGGCATGCGTCCTTGGATTTGTGTAGCCTATTCTGCTCCGGTGGCGGCAACGACCTCAGTATTTCTGATTTACCCCATCGGCCAGGGCAGCTTTTCTGACGGCCTACCCATGGGCATTAGCGGCACCTTCAATTTTATGTTTGTCTTCCAGGCAGAACATAATATTTTGATGCATCCGTTCCACATGTTGGGGGTCGCGGGAGTGCTCGGCGGTTCTTTGTTCTGTGCCATGCATGGGTCTTTGGTGACCTCAAGCCTGATTCGAGAGACGACCGAAAATCAGTCTCAAAATGATGGCTATAAGTTTGGCCAAGAATCAGAAACCTACAACATTCTGGCGGCACACGGCTATTTTGGCCGCTTGATTTTCCAATATGCCAGCTTTAACAACTCCCGCTGGCTGCACTTTTTCCTAGCTGCCTGGCCGGTCGTTTGTATCTGGTTTGTGGCGCTGGGCATTAGCACGATGGCGTTTAACCTCAATGGCTTCAACTTTAATCACTCGATTCTGGACTCTCAAGGTCGAGTGTTGCCGAGTTGGGCTGATGTGGTTAATCGAGCCAATTTAGGGTTTGAGGTTTTGCATGAGCGTAATGCCCATAATTTCCCTCTAGATTTGGCGAGCGCACCGGCGATTCCTGTGGCCTATCAGGTATCTGAGATTCAGGCTTAATCTTGGTTTTGACTGTTAAACGCGTCAAGCATACAGCGCTTTCTCTTCAGAAAAGCGCTGTTTTTTTATGGTTGCCAAGGTCTGTCAAACGACCATCTTGAAGGGCAAGCATCCTGAGATTTACGTTGGTTGGTAGTTATCGCAGGGTGTGCCATCGCCTCGCGTGACGCACTAAAACCAACACTGGCGGTGCTTTGGGCCAATAGCCCTCCGGGCATAGCTTCGCTAACGTCCCAACACACCGTACAGCAATATTCCTTTATGGTCACCGACAGGCAGGCTTTGCCGACACGTTACGTTTCCCTGAGGGTACACAGCGCTTTATCTGCCTCAAACGTGGGCTGAACTGGAGATCTCCTCTAACTCCCCCTTCGTAGCCTGAGTTCGGGATGGCATGAGGCAGGCTTAACCGCTCGTTGAGGCCACAATCCTCTCTGGCGAAGGTGCCAAAGGTGGCGTGGGTGTCGCTCATCCTGCTGAGAGTGGTTCACCCAGCCCATTAGCTCTTCCCCAGAGGGAAAAAACCGAGGTTTGGCTTAACCCGCACTGGCGTTAAGAAAGAAGTGGTAGATCGCTCTGCCATGCCCCAGGATTCGTCTAATCGCGAGCGTATTTTGGGCGCGATCGCAGTAGAAGTGGATGGCTTTGCGGTAATTAGGTGCATAAAAAAGCCCTCGTCAAGAGGGCTGAGATGTTTGCTCTAACAACGTTTGATAAAGGGTTTATACCGATTTTCTAAAATCTAGCTATACATCCTTTCCCCTTTGCCCCCGTGCTCTCATAGCCCTCCACTACAATCTGTAGCTCTATTCTGGAGAACTGGTATTAGCTGGGCTGACTAGAGCCACACATCAAGGAACCAGAAAAGGAGAGACCTCATTCATGCGCCACTGGCGCAGACAACAGCAACAAGCTAAAAAATCGATTTCATGCTCAGTCAGGCAAACTATCAGGAAAGCTTAAAAAAGCCCTCCTGAAGAGGGCTATGTTGTTTGCACTAACAACGTTTGACAAGTTTGTCGCTAGGACTGCAGGGCAAAAGTCTCCCAACCCTAGAACGGTGACCCACCTTGAACCTCAAACCTTGCACTCCAAGCCGCGAACCTTAAACCCAGTCATTGCCCACGGATAGCTGGACGCCGCCCGCGGCTAGCCCCAGCGCTGCACTAATAAGCGAATGGAGCCATCTTCGCGCTGCTGCTGCTCAGCCACTTCAAACCCTTGCTGCGCCGTCTCCTGCAGAACGGTGTGGTAGGCGTAGCGCTGGGTGATGAGCTGCAAAAACCCATCCACCGACAGGGGCTGCTGCCAAAACTGTAAATCTGACACCAGGGCATATTCCTGACCATTCCAGGCGAAGCCGATATCGTGCTGATTGGGCTGCGCGATCGCCAGATCGACGCTGCAGGTTTGGCCCTGATAGCCTCTGACCTGAGCAGGGCCAGGCTGCCATTCGATCTCTAAATCAGTCAAGGCTAATTGCAGGACTTCTAGATTGCGCAGGCGAGTTTTGATGTGGCTAAAGTGAGACATGGTGAACCTTGCAAAACGACAGACTTTTGGGTGCCGCTCAGGAGGGCGCTATTCGCGGTCGATGGGATAGGTTCTATAAGAATAAATCCCAAATACTAGACAGCCAATGAGCAGCAGAATGAGTGCTGAAACAATGCCACTAGCCGTCGAGCTAAAGTCACCTTCTCCGTAAGCTAAATAGAAAATATTAGGCATTTTTACCTCCATGAACAGATAAGGAATCGCTGAAGTAATTTTCAGACTGGGTTTAATCCAAGTCAAATACCGGCGTCACGTCAAAATCATTTAACAGGATGGTGCCGTTGTAGAGCTGCAGAATAATTATGATAAAAACTAGCAGCGACACCAGGAGGACTCCCATGAGGGGGGCAGTGCCCCAGCCTGGGGTAACCCGACCCGCCTCGGAATTGAAGGCTCTCAGCGCATATTGCAAAGGAGCTGTCTTTTTGGAAACGTATTTTTGCTGCATGAATAATTTCTCGGTTCAGGAATGGCAATTGTGTAGTCGTTGACGATGTCGTTTAGGCAACGTTATTGGGGCAGTTTGTTAGAGAGTTGCTGCTTTTGCAAAGCTGATGATTTTAGAAGCTGTTGAAAGCGATTAAGGAAACTGTATCCGCATCACAGATCAGGCACAGAAACCATGTTTGCCGGGGCTTGGCAGTGCCAAACCCCGGCGGCGATTGGGGCGGCTTTTTTAAGCAACTGTTGGGTTGGCAAGTCCGGTAATCGCGACAGCATGTTGCAGGCTGTCGCCATTCGGTAGAAACCCCATCAAATCGTGGTCGTGGGCGTTTGCCGCGAGGTGGGATCGCCCACCTTACTGAAGTAGCCCCACTCCACCTGTTCTTCGTTCAGATCTGGATCGATGCCCGAGAAGACATCTTGGAACAGGGCTCGCAGCCCATGCCAGATATGACCAAAGAACCACACCAGGGCAAAGCAGGCGTGGAAAAAGGCGAAGAAGCCCCGATTGCTGGTGCGGATGGCACCGTCGGAGTTGTACACAGTGCGGTCAAACTCAAAGGGTTCGCCCAACTGCGCCTTACGCGCATATTCTTTGACTTTTTGCGGCTCGGTAAAGGTCTGCCCGTCGAGCTGACCGCCGAAAAAGCTGACGGTTACGCCCGTTTTTTCAAACCCGTATTTGGCCTCCGATCGCCGGAACGGAATATCGGCCCGGACGATGCCTTCGCGATCGGTTAGTATCACTGGAAAGTTTTCAAAGAAGTTGGGCATGCGCCTGACCTCGAGCTCCCGACCTTCCTGATCTTTAAAGACCGGATGCCCGAGCCAGCCAGTCGCGAGGCCATCGCCATCGACCATGCGACCGACGCGGAACAGGCCGCCTTTGGCCGGGCTATTGCCGACATAGTCGTAGAAGGCGAGCTTTTGTGGAATAGCCGACCAGGCAGTCTCTAGGTTTTGACCGGCCGCTTCGGCAGCATGGACTCGGCGATCGATTTCTTCGTGAAAGTAGCCCTTATCCCACTGATAGCGGGTTGGCCCCCACAGCTCAATCGGGTTAGTCGCCGTGCCGTACCACATGGTGCCGGCGGCGATAAAGCCCGCGCCAAAAAAGACCGCGAGGCCGCTGGCCAGAGCCCCTTCGATATTCCCCATACGGAGGGCTTTGTAGAGGTATTCGGGCGGCCGCACCAGGATATGGAACAGGCCGCCAATAATGGCCACAATGCCTGCCGCAATATGATGGGCTACCACCCCGCCAGGATTTTGCGGATTAAAGCCAGCGGCTCCCCATTCGGGGGCAACGCCCTGCATATGGCCCGTCAGGCCATAGGGATCAGAGACCCACATGCCGGGGCCAAAGACCCCAGTTAAGTGGAAGGCCCCAAAACCGAAACACAGCAGCCCGGCCAGTAATAGATGAATGCCGAAGACTTTAGGCAAGTCGATGATGGGCTCATCGGTTTTGGGATCAAAGAACGTCGCGACATCCCAGTAAACCCAGTGCCAGCAGGCCGCTAGGAATTCTAGGCCAGAGAACACAATGTGGGCGATCGCGACGGTTTCAAACGTCCAAAAGCCAGGGTCGGTAAAGGTTTCGCCGGTGACGCTCCAACCCTGCCAAGAGTTGGTGACGCCGAGGCGAGCGACAAAGGGCATCAAAAAGCACCCTTGTCGCCACATGGGATTGAGAATCGGGTCAGTGGGATCAAAGCGCGCTAGCTCAAAGAGCAGCATGGAGCCAGCGAATCCGGCGCAGAGGGCATTGTGCATGAGATGCACTGCCAGCAATCGGCCCGGATCGTTGAGCACGGAGGTGTGAACGCGGTACCAAGGCAGTCCCATTAGGGTCTTCTCCTTGTATAGGGTGGACAGTCGGAAGGGGTTCGGAGGGGCGCGGCATTCGTGGGAATGCCGATCCGGAGGGGCGAGGCATTCTCGATTAAATATCTGGGTCAAAACCAGTCAGTTACCGCGAGAATGCCTCGCCCGTACGGCACGGGGAGAATGCCTGTCGCTTTAGCGCAGGCTGGGGTCGATCGGTGGCATCGACAGCACCGGCTCGTTCTCGCGATCGAGGCCGGTTTCAAAGCCAGCAGCTGTGGCGCGGGCGCGACCCGCGTGCCAGAGGTGCCCGACGAGGAAAAAGAAGGCAAAGATAAAGTGAGCCGTGGCCAACCAAGTCCGGGGTGAAACAAAGTTAAAGGCATTTGTTTCAGTGGCTAGCCCCGCGACGGAGTTAATGGAACCCAGCGGCGCATGGGTCATGTACTCGGCAGCGCGGCGCAGCTGCCAGGGCTGAATATCGTGCTTGATTTTCTCGAGGTCGAGGCCGTTGGTGCCCCGGAGCGGCTCTAGCCAAGGGGCGCGAGCATCCCAAAAGCGCATCGTTTCACCGCCAAAGATGATTTCGCCGGTGGGCGATCGCTGCAGATATTTACCAAGCCCGGTCGGCCCCTGAGCTGAGGCCACATCAGCTCCCAACCCTTGATCGCGGGCTAAAAACACTAAAGATTGCGCCTGCGAAGCCTCAGGAATCGTGGGGCCATAGAACACGCTGGGATAAGCCGTATTGTTAAACCAAATAAAGGCGGTAGCAATAAAAGCTTGACCAGCGACGTTACCCAAACTCTGAGAGAGATAGGTCTCGCCCGTCCAGGGAAAGAGGTTATAGGTCCAGCGGAGGGGCGGCACGAGAATGTGCCAGATGCCACCAATGACTAGCAGGCTGCCAATCCAAATGTGACCGCCAATGACATCCTCTAAGTTGTTGACGCTGACAATCCAACCGCTACCGCCGGTCGGCAGGCGCAGCAGATACCCAAAAATGACGCGGGGGTCGAGAGTGGGGCTCGTAATCAGCCGCACGTCGCCGCCGCCCGGTGCCCAGGGGTCATACAGACCGCCCCAAAACATCGCTTTGCCGACAAACAGCAGGGCAAAGATCCCCAGCATGAGAATATGAAAGCCGAGAATTTGGGCCACTTTCGCCCGATCAGTCCAGTCAAACTCGAAAAAGCCTGAGAGCTTTTCGGGGCCTTGAATGGCGTGATAAATACCCCCCGCACCCAACACGGCAGAGCCAATCAGGTGAGCGACGCCAATGGCGAAAAAGGGAAAAATGTCAGTGACGGCTCCCCCTTGACCGACCCCAAAGCCCAGGGTCGCAATGTGGGGCATGAGAATGCAGCCTTGCTCATACATCGGCTGCGACAGGTTGTAGTGGGAGACCTCAAACAGGAGCATGCCGCCGGCCCAAAAGGCAATCAGGCCCGCATGGGCGATATGCGCTCCGAGAAATCGTCCCGTCAACTCAGAAGTAATAAATCGGGCATTACCGGCCCACCAGGCAAAACCGCTGGACTCTTCGTCGTAGCCAGCGCTAGCGGGGGCAAAGATCGAGCCTTCCTCTACCAGGGGCTGACTCGACGTGGCTACGCTCGGTATCGTTTCGATGGGTATTTCCATCAGGGGTTAACCTCCTCAAAATATGACTGTTGGGGCGCGCGATATCGCCTGGCTGGCGTCGCGATCGCCCTCTCTTGGGCACACCGAAACCTATTCACTAAAGCCCCGAGGTAGCACTTCTTCGGGGAAGACGAACTTCTTCGCAGGCTGATCCATCTCTGCCATCCAGGCCCGCACCCCTTCGTTGAGCAAGACATTCTTGGTATAGAAAGTCTCGTATTCGGGGTCTTGCGCGGCGCGGCGCTCCTGACTGACAAAGTCATAGGCCCGCAAGTTGAACGACAAACCCACCATGCCAATGGCGCTCATCCACAGGCCAGTGACCGGCACAAACAGCATGAAGAAGTGCAGCCAGCGCTTGTTGGAAAAAGCGATGCCAAAAATCTGTGACCAAAAGCGGTTGGCGGTCACCATCGAATAGGTCTCTTCGGCCTGAGTGGTGGCGAAACCTTTGAACGTGTTTTTGCCCGTTGAGTCTTTGAACAGGGTGTTTTGGACGGTTGCCCCGTGAATGGCACAGAGCAGGGCTGCGCCTAACACCCCCGTTACCCCCATCATGTGAAAGGGATTGAGCGTGTAGTTGTGAAACCCTTGGAAAAACAGTAAAAATCGGAAAATAGCGGTGACGCCAAAGCTAGGCGCAAAAAACCAGCTAGATTGCCCCAAGGGATACATCAGAAACGTGGCAACAAACACGGCGATGGGGGCCGAAAAGGCGATCGCGTTGTAAGGACGAATGCCGATCAGGCGAGCCACTTCGATTTGTCGCAGCATAAAGCCGATTAGGGCAAAGGCCCCGTGAAAGGCGGTGAAATTCCACAGGCCGCCGATTTGACACCAGCGCACAAAGTCACCGTTGGCCTCCGGCCCCCATAGCAGTAAGAGCGAATGCCCCATGCTTTCGGCTGGGGTGGAGACGGCAACCGTCAAAAAGTTGCAGCCTTCGATATAAGAGCTGACTAAGCCATGGCTATACCAAGACGTCACAAAAGTGGTGCCGGTAAACCAGGCGCCGATCGCCATGTAAGCGCAAGGAAACAGCAGTAGCCCTGACCAGCCCAGAAACACGAAGCGATCGCGCTTCAGCCAGTCATCGAGCTCAATTACCCAGCTCCGAGCTGGTTTTTGGGCTCCCATTGAAATTGTCATGGATATATTCCTCGTCGATCTAAATAGGTTTGGTTAAAGGCCACTCAGCTGGCCGGTCTCAACACCGTTAAACAGCCCGCTAAGCCACAGAATCGCTTTCGCCGGGGCCATCGTTCATGAAATAAGGCGTGCCGGGGAGCGCGAGCTCTTGAATGATTTCGTCAAAGTAAGGAATGATGGCCGCCGCATCAGTGGCGTCGAGTTGGGCGATCGCCTCCGCCTTCAGACAGCGCATGTACTGCAAGACGTTGGTTAGGGGAATGCCGACGTTGGTGTACAACTCCTTCATGCCCACGAGGCCAATTTCTCGCAGGGGGCGATCGTCGCCCGCCAGCAGGCAATAGCTAATCAAGCGCACGTACCACCCCATATCGCGCTTAGCAGCGGCGGTTTTACGGCGATTGCCGCTATTGCTCGGCGTGCGGGGGCAAATGCGCCAAAATTGGCGAGTGCCTTGCTCCACGATGGTTTCGGCCTTTTGCTCTAGCGTTTTGGCGAGCCGTACGCGCTCGGTGCCCGTTTTGCAAAAGGTGCGAATCGTGCGCAGCTCGCCGGGGGTGGGATAACGCTGCTCTTCGTCGGCGTTGAGAATGACCTGTTTCACAATGCTCATGATTCTTCGGTTTCAGAAAGGGCGGTTTCAGCAACGGAGTAGATCCGCAGGCCCCCGAACCAGCCGATATGAATGCGGTAGTCCAAGGGGTTGCGGCTGCGGTACAAGGGCTGCAGCCGCGTCTGCGGGGTTTCGACGTCCGGCTCAATGACGGACAAAGGCGCGGTGGGATGGGAATGAATGTGCATGGTTTTGAGGAATAGGGGTCACGGCAGGGGCGAGGCCGGCGCGATTATGCGGAGGGGCGAGGCAGGCGCGATTCAATATTTGGGTCAAAACTAATCAGTTACTTCGCGCCTGCCTCGCCCGTACGGGAGTGGGGAATCGCAAGGCCGCGCGTTTAGGCGGGATTGGTCGCAGTTTCTGGCTCCGGCGTGGTCGCAGCCGTCTCGCCGTTGTTGACAGCGGTTGGCGGGTCGGGGGTGACGGCGGCGGGTGGGGGCGGTGGCGGCGCTTGAACGGCCACCGCAGTGGTTGCAGCGACCGGCTCTGGGCTGGCTGCTGCCGACCCGGCACTGTGGTCGCGCCCGGTGTGGTGATTCGCAGTGTGACCCTGAGCCATTGCAGTTTTGGCGTAGGTTTGCATCCATTCCCCCGCGATCGCTGGATTTTCTCGAGGTTTGAACCAGCCGCTAGGCCCTTGGGGCGATCGCTGAGCATAGCCCTGCGGCGTCAGGTAGCGCTCATAGGGCACGATCATTTCACCAAAGACCGCCAGGTATTCGGCACTGTCGATCAGCTCATCGACCAAGGCATAAAAGCCTTGGCGGGCACAGAGGTCGTAGTACCGGGCCATTTCTCGGCGATCGCGGGTCGGGCGCCCCAGCAAGCGCCGGTGAATATATTCGATCGCCTTGGTGATGTAGAGCGTCTCCCAAGCCAGCTGGCGGAAGGGGCGCGATTTGGCCAACTGCCGCACAAATTCGCGCAGGGTGATATTGCCTGCCTTTAGTTGGGTCTCAGCCGTTTGCTGCCGCTGGCCAGCCCACACCGCTCGCCCAAACACCTGGCGATAGGTCGCCTGAATCACCGCCTCAGGGGAGTGGTGGGTCAGACTAAAGCTGGTTTGGCGGGGTGGCTCACCGCCCGCCTTGCCGTTCAGGCCATTCGGGGAAACGACCGCTTCCCACTGCAGCCGCTGCTGTTCCATCGCACCGGGGGCGCGGCCAAGGTGGGCGGCATGGCGTTCGACCAAGCCGTTGCCCACGCCGTTGCTGATCAAAATCCGGCGGCTGTCTTCGCTAAAGTGAGCGGGCTGCGGCTGCGGATCGCGCGTTTCCTGCGGGAAGATGGCTCCAAACTGAATCTCCAGCGGATCGTTGCCCGCCCCGTAGGGATGCTGATTGGGCAGCGGTTGCTGATAGCCGCCAAAGGTCGTGACAAACTGCGGCACCTTGCGCACCGGCGCACTGTATTTCAACAGATCGAGTTGGGGACCCCAGTTGCGGCATTCCTGCGCCTCTCGCCCCAAACCGCGCAGATAGGGCACCGTTTCTTCGCCAAAGTAGTCGGCATATTCTGGCGAGTCGATAAAGGCATCCACCAAGGCCGACAACCCGTGATCAGAGATGACGTCAAAGTACGTCTGAAACTCTTCTAGGCAGCTCAGCCCGCGACCGAGAAAGTGACGGCAGGCCAGCTCAATGCTGCGGCTGATGCTGTAGGGCTCATAGAAAAGTTGCCGATACAGGCGCGATTTACCCAACTGCCGAATGAACTCTTTCATCGTCCCCAGGTCGCTTTTGACCTGAGAGACGGGCGCTGCCAGCAGGGTGCCGTGGGTCTGGATGACATCGCGCTCAAACACTTGGCGGCAGGCCGCTCGCACCACATCATCTTTTTCGATGTCGGGCAAATCGGCTTTCATCACCCAGTGGGGCTGCAGACTGGCACTATCGCGGTAGCTTTGGGGTAAGGGCAACCCCGCGTGATGTTTAGAAATCCCCAGTCGCAACTGCGGATTGGGTTTCTCGACCTCATAGTCATCAATCAAGACATCAAAGTAGCGCCCCACTAGCGCGGCGGCTTGTCCCTTTTTGGGAAAATAGGTCAGCGCTTTCCACTGCATTTCTCGCAGGGCGACGATGGTGGCCAGGGTGACATCTTCTGGAATCACGCCCCGCAGGCCGCGCGTATTGACGCTAATGATGCTGGTATCCCCCGCCACGATCGCATAGGTGATGTAGCGCAAAAACCAGCTCAGGTCGCGCAGCGATCGCTTCATCCGCACCGGGCCGTAGCGGCCAATATCGATCGTGCGAAAGCGGCTGGGTGCCGCAGGTCTACCGCCTGCAATCAGCCCTTGAAACCATTCCAGCAGCGGATTGGACTCGTCGATTAGCCGCGGGCGATCGCGATTTTGGGTTCGCGCTTTTTGCTGCCGGGTCACCGCCGAGAGATAGTCTTCAGCAATGAAGTAATCAGAGCCCGGTAGTCCCAACGACTCCTCGGGCGGCTCTAGATAGGCCATCGAGTTGCCGCCCACAAAGATGCGGTTGGCCCCCGCTGCCACGATGCGCTCAGCGTGCTGGGTCAGGGTTTGGGCAATCGCGAGTCGCTTCATCCCAGCGCCAAAAAAAGCTAAGAGTTCTTGGCCTTCACCGCGGCTTAAATAGCGATCGCGCTGCATCGCTTCAGTGATGACGGCGGTTGGCACCGTGTGATACTGCTGGGGATGAATCACTGGACTGCCCCCATTAATCCGATCAGTCATGGTGTGTTCTAAACTCCGAATTAAAAATGTTGCTGAGAGAAACCAGATTTCTGATGAGGCCCGTTGAGTCGCGGGCTTGATCAAAAATCCTGACGGTGAACCCTGACTCGCCTTAGCGTCTGAGCCCTTCCATCAAGTAGTCAAAATAGGGCGCGACTTCTGCCGCATCATCAATGCTCAACAGGCTGAGGGCCACTTCTTTGAGACAGCCCATGCATTCCGCCACATTACTGAGAGGAATTTCGAGAGAGGTGTACATCTCCTTGACCCCGCGCACCCCACTGGCCTGCAGCGGGTCAATGTCGCCCACCACGACGGCATAGGAAATCAGGCGCAGAAACCAGCCCTGATCACGCAGGCACGAAGCCTGAAACCGGGGGTTATCGCTATTGCTGGGAGTCAGGGGACAGCGTTGCCAAAATCGCTGACTGCCTTGTTCCACAATCAGTTGGACGTTGCTAGTCAACACGGAGGCAATGCGGAGGCGCTGTTGTCCGGCGTCAAAGAAATGACTGATCGCCTCCAGTTCGCCCCGACTGAGATATCGCGCTTCGCGATCGGCGTTGGCGATCGCTTGGGTAATAATGCTCATGGCAAATCCTATTGTTATCAGGTTTTGATTGAGAGGTATCGCCGTTGCCAGGGCCGTTAAGACCAGCCGGCAAGTCGCTGGAATGAGGACTCAGCATCAGGATGATGCGAGGGTCGGAGCCACTAGGGCGTAAGCGCTGATGAGGCTCAGGCGAAGGCCAATACCGGTCAGAGAGGGAGAGCTCACAGACCGGCATCAACCATCAAAGTCAGGCGGGGGGCGCGATCGCTTTAAGAGGGAGAGCTCTCAAACCAACCGGGGTGATCGGCCTGCGCCAACAGCAATGAGGTGACGAAGCCCAGGACTTCATGAACGCCTCACTTTGATCACCGGCCCCCTCGCGAGACTGTTTGCCGAGCTGACTGACCCCATACAGTCAGTCTCTAGCTCAACCCTGAACAGATATGGTCGAAATAGACGCCCATCTCTTGACCGGCCTCAGCTCCCAGCATTTCACTGGCGACCTCTTTCATGGACTGCACCGCCCGCACCGTCGCCCCAACGGGAACGCCCAAGGAGTTATAGGTTTCCTTCAAACCGTTGAGCACGCGCTCATTCAAAATGGACGGATCGCCCGCCAGCATGGCGTAGGTGGCATAGCGCAAGAAATAGTCCATATCGCGAATGCAGGCCGCATAGCGACGGCAGGTGTACATGTTGCCGCCCGGAGCTGTGATATCGGTATACAGCAAGGCTTTTGCAACTGTTTTGGTGACGATTTTGGAGGCATTAGCGCTCACCGACATGGCGGCGCGGGCTCGTAGATCGCCACTGCGAAAATAGTTCTGCAGGTTATCTAACGAGCTATCGTCCAAATATTTGCCCTGCATGTCAGAAGTATTGATCAGGGTCGTAATAGCGTCTTGCATTAAAGATCTCCTTAGGTATTCAGAAAAAGTTGTAAGAGAGCGGCAAAAGTCAAAATGTGCAGGGTAAAAGGTCAGCGGGGCAAGGTCAGAGCCCATCAGTTAGAGCCTTGAACTTTGAACCCGCAGCCCTGAACCCATTCCCCAACTTGAAAGCAGCAGTGAGTTCTCGATAAAAGGGTGGAAGTTCAACGCCAAGCTGAGAACGCCTACGACAAAGAATGAATAATCAAATCGAAGTAGGGCGCGACCTCTTGGGCATCGTCGTCACTCATGACGGCCATCGCTTCCTCTTTGAGGCAGCGCATGCATTCGGCAATATTGCGAATGGGAATTTCTAAGTTGTTGTACATTTCCTTAATGCCGACGGTGCCGATTTCTTCTAGGGGCCGCTCACTGCCCGCCAGAATGGAATAAGCAATCAGGCGCACATACCAGCCTTGATCACGCTGGCAGGAATTAGTCTTGCGATCGACGCCACTATTACTCGGGGTATTAGGACAACGCTCCCAAAACTTTTTGCTGCCGTTTTGCACGATGCGCTGTTCATTTTCGGCGAGCGCTTTAGCAATCCGAATCCGCTGTTCGCCGGTTTTTGCGAAGTCTTGAAAAATTCTCAGCTCTTTAGGGGCAGGATAACGGGCCTCACTATCGGCACTCAGAATCAGTTCCGTGACTAAGCTCATGACTAGATTTCTCCTAATTTAACGCTGCATGAAAGATCCATATCAAGCGATGGCTTGAATTATCTTGCTCCTAGAATTTGATATCTTTTCTTGAGTGAATTTTTTTGAAAATTTCATTTGAGAAATTTTAGTCATCAAATTGTTATTCCAAGCCAGCCAACTTCTGATGAGAGGGTGCTTTGAGGGTTTGATACTTCTTGCTGAAGACGGCTTCAACATCAGCCAAATCTATTTCACAACCGCCGCTCAGAGAGTTGACGACTGATTCAAGACTGGACTCATAGAAGATGAACTTCACTCAAAGGGTCATCAAGAAAATTCAGCAGAGATCACCAGCATCTCGACTCAAAGTTCTTGACGTCTCTTCATTGATGAATACAGATAAGATTCCACTTAATCTAGAATCAGCTGCCTTAGCCTCTTTGAAAAGACTTCATCTTTTACTAGGTTTGAAAGGAGAATAAGCAAAAAAAATGAAGAACTTATGAACAGATTAAAATCGCTTAAAGAAACTTTTCGATAGGCCGCAGCGAAGGGGGCCTTCACCAGTTCTTTAGATCTTTCTGGTTTGATGCAAGTCACGCACTCGTTGGTATGGACCGAATTTGAGGCGTTTAAGTGATCGGTGTCAAGGCCATGCTCCTGGCTGTTTTATGTAAATTCAGCCAGCTTGTGAATGCCTAAATTGATGCCGAGAAAGAATATTCGGCGGGCAGTTTTTGGGTGACTGTGGCCGGATTAATCTGTTGGCTCTCCCTCAATTTATGGGCAACTCAGCCGTTAATCATTGAGGCCTTTGCCCGGCAAAGGCTGAGCTCAGGTTTTCAGAGCTTGACTGCCTGGTTTTCACCCCTAATCCAGCAGGGGCAATCGGCTGCTGCTGAACTGCATGCCAATTACATGACATCTGAATTTGAGTAAAGAGATGAAGAACCGCGCTTTGATCCTCGTCTTGATTATTTTCTGTTTGAGTCTGTGGGCTGTCCGGATGAATAGTCTACGGATGGAAAGCACGTCACTCAGATATGAGGCGATCAAACAGGAGATTAGCCTTGTTCAAATCTAGCAGTGGCGCTGTCCTTAGCCGGATGTTAGGGAAAGCTGGTCATCTTGATGCCTTTATCCGACAGTCCTCTCTTACCACCCAAGAGAGGATTTTTGGGTGGTAAGAGAGGACTCAGTTTTTGAGCTGACAGGCTCACGATCGCGCATTGCTGAATGGAGTTAGGAGTTATTGAAAAAATGAATTTGCATAAAGACATGAAATACCGTTCGTTAATGGCCCTCTTTTTAGCGACTTTTTTGGGCTTCCTGACGGCTTGTAGCAGCAGTCCCACCGCCAACAACGGCTCCTTGAGTTATGACGACATTCGAGGCAGTGGGCTGGCCAACAACTGTCCGGAGCTGTCGGAAGCAAGCCTTGATTCGATCGCGATCGCCACCGACCAGTCTTATCAGCTCAAAGAACTGTGTTTAGAACCCAAAACCTTTTTGGTGAAGCGATCGCCCCGCATCAAACGGCAGGATAGTCAGTTTGAACTCACCAAACCCCTAACCCGAGAAAGTTTCACCCTTGATCAGGTGAGTGGCTCGCTCAAGGCTGCGCCCAACGGCATGCTGACCTTTACTGAGCAAGGGGGATTTGATTTTCAACCGGTGACGGTGCAGCTCCCCGATGGCGAACGGGTGCCGCTGTTATTCACCATTAAGGGATTAGTCGCGCAAAATCAAGATTCTTCTGGTCGTCTCGGCCCCTCTAGTCGGTTGGCTGGTACATTTGATGTGCCACCTTATCGCACTTCGAGCTTTATTGACCCCAAAGGGCGCGGTCTGGCGATGGGCTACGATGTGGCCGCCGGTTTGCCGGTGAGTGCTGATAGCGAAGAATTTGCTCGCCCGAATACCAAGGTCTTTGATATTGGCCAAGGGTCCATTTCTCTGCAGGTCAACCGAGTCAACCGAGCAACGGGCGAAATTGCCGGTTTGTTTGAGAGCGCCCAACCTTCGGACACTGACTTTGGCGCGAAAGAAGCCATGGGCGTCAAAATCAAAGGACGCTTTTATGGCCGGATTGAACCGGAGACCATTTAGAGACTGTCATCAACGACGGGTCACCTAAACCGCGTGTAGATTGAGAACTGGAATTTGGCCATGCGGGAAAACCTCACCGCCTGCAGCACCTCTCCTTGTGAAGGAGAGGTTTATCCAGAACTCTGGTTCCTCTCCTTGAGAAGGAGAGGCTAGGTGAGGTTCTACAGCCCTTTGAACTACCGCAGCCGATCGGCAACCCCTTTTCCTAATCAGCTGTATAGCAACTTGCGCGCAAGAAATCGCCTCACTCAGATAAGGGGCAAGGTAGAACCTGATGGTTTGCCTGCGGCATGCCTTGATTCAGCCCCATCAAATTTTTCAGTATCTATTGCCAACAGAAGGAGAACGACCATGACCAATCTCAACAATCAGCCCGAGGTAGCCTATCCGATTTTCACCATTCGCTGGCTAGCGGTACATACACTGGCGATTCCTACGGTGTTCTTTTTGGGGGCGATCGCCGCGATGCAGTTCATTCAACGCTAAGAGAAAGACGCCTTTGATGGTCGGGTTGAGCATTGCTCAACCCTCATCGAACATCTTCTGCCTTGAGAAGACTGTTTAAACGCAGAGCGCTAATGCTACAGACACCAAGCGCCCCCAGGATTTCTCAGGAATCCTGGGGGCGCTTGGTGAGTCAATCATCGAATTATCGTTTGGGTTTTCCCCCAGCCCACTGGTCACCGACGATTCTCGGCTGCACTAAAATATGGCCCGCGATCGCGGTCAAATCAGATTGAGTCAGGTCACGCATTTTAGGAAAGAGATCCGTCCGCTGCGTCGATGGATGACTTTCTAAAATAGGCTGCAACCCATCGTAGGTTGTGGGGTTTTCCAAATAATTAACGATGCTTTCTATCGTATTGCGAGGCGGGGTCGCAACCGCCAATGTTTCAGACGATAAATCAACGCTGGGATTCGTTTTTGTGACGCCGTCTAAATGACATTGAGCACAGCTACCATTAAATTTACGCTGCCCGGTCAGCAGTTGTTTGGTCGTCAGGGTCATCTGATCGCCTGATGCATTTAAGGGTAGCGTTCGAGTCGCTTTATCAATTTCAGCCGCGTTAGCATTAGGCACCCAGGCGATTGCCGAAATCAACAATGCACAGGTTGGCAAAGCAACATATCTAAGTAATTTTCTTTTGAGATTAAAAAACATTAATTTCTAGCTCCAAAAATTTAGCTAATATCTTAAAAGTATCACAGCTTTTATTTGAGATTCATTAAAATAGTATTTCTTGAAAAGAATCTAGAAGAAATCGTTTTAGCAAATCAATAACTGGATTGTTGGATTTTTTGATTGACTATTTTCTGTTCAAATAAAAGGCTGCCATGGTCGATGTTGTTCAGATTCTCCTTTGGCTGACCTGTCAAAGTCTCGCCAGCTTAATGACGGCATGACGGTATGAAGTGGACTGGTAATGAGGGCAGCTGCGTTTTTGAGCTGACCGACTGGCAGGAAGTCTCCTCGGTATAAGGACTCTCCAAAAAACCGATCAAGGATCTGCTTGAGCGCGATCGCCCGCTGCTGCAATCAGGTCTGCAGGCCTCTCAAAACCCCTCTAAATCAAAGGTCTATGGTCTGAGCGCTTGACCACAGGCAGCGAGATTTTGAGGGCTGAATTGCGCCGGTAAACGTGAGGTCATGGACGACTTAGCCCGGTGTGAAGCATGAGAGAAAGGGGTCGAGCTGCCGAGTGAATTGCTTGAAACGCTCATCGGTCAATGACCCTGGCTGTAACTTTTTCTGAAGTGCTGATTCATCTTCACTAGTTTTTTATTTTTTTTGCTTACCTTGCTTTACTAATCGCGATCAGTCGATTCACCAATTCATTCTCTGCCTTCCCGATGATCTTGAGTAGCTTCAAGAAAAGTATGGCCGTCCTCTCCTCATAGAGGTTGGTCTAGGGAACTTACCTGCTGACTTTAAAGCGGGTGAGTTGAGAATATAAAACTTGCAGTTTTCTGTTTGAAGTGGCCCAAACTAGTCACGGCAAACAGCTCTGTTTTACTGCAAATTCCATTAATGTCTGTTTGCTTGAGAAGCAGGCATTAATGGATAATTTCTGGCTTGGATTTGATGCCAGTAGAGAGCCAGTTAATAACACTTTTTGGCATCGAATAATTTATGCAAACAGGAGCTTTAAGATGACACAGTTTGGTAGAGCGATCGCCCTCGATCGTCCTGACCAAATCGCAGGCGTCTCACCCTCTAGGAAACCCATAAGTGACGTGACTATTGCACCTCCCATTCATTCTGACGATGCCAAAATTGCGCGCCCCATTAATGTGTGGGAGCGCTTTTGCCGCTGGGTTACCAGCACTGACAATCGCATTTATGTCGGCTGGTTTGGCATCTTGATGATTCCGACCTTATCCACTGCGGCCATCGTCTTTTTGCTGGCCTTTGTGGCGGCCCCCCCGGTGGATATTGACGGCACTGGCGGGCTCATCGCGGGGTCGTTATTCAGCGGCAATAATCTGATTACCGCTGCCGTCGTGCCCACTTCACCCGCTGTGGGGCTGCACTTTTATCCCCTTTGGGAAGCCGCTTCGATGCAGGAGTGGCTGGTCAATGGCGGCCCCTATCAACTCATCGTGCTGCACTTCTTGATTGGCATCATTGCCTATCAAGATCGGGAATGGGAACTCAGTTACCGACTGGGAATGCGGCCCTGGGTGTCGCTCGCCTTTACCGCCCCAGTGGCGGCCGCCGTGTCGGTGTTGCTGATTTACCCCATTGGCCAAGGCGGCTTTGCTGCGGGCATGCCCTTGGGCATTTCGGGCACGTTTACGTTCATGCTGCAGTTCCAGGCTGATCACAACATCCTGGCTAATCCGTTTCACCAAATCGGCGTGATTGGGGTCTTTGGCGGGTCGTTTCTCTGTGCCGTGCATGGCTCATTGGTTACGTCGGCGCTGATTCGCCATCGCCCTACCCCGGCGGCGGCCCAGCGCCGCTGGCATGACAACCCCCACGGGGCCTATAGCCTCAGGCATCTGCAAATCAATCAACAAAAATTACTCTGGCGCGGGGCGAGTTTTAAGTCAGCGCGATCGCTGCATTTTTTCCTGGCGGCCTTTCCGGTGGCGGGCATCTGGTCGGCGGCGATGGGCATTGATATGGCCGCCTTCGGGTTTGATCAGTTTGCGAGTCAAGCGGCCGGGGGTGGCCTCCAAAAGGCGGTGGTGCCGACTTGGGCCGACATTGTGACCCAGGCCAATCTGGGCATGCATGTGCTGTCAGAGACTGAGCAGTCCACCTTTCCCATCTTTTTGGGCGAAGCCGCCACGCCTGAGGCTGCCCGTCTGGGGCTGGCGGTAGACCCCGATGCCCCGGCGCGGGCGCTCACGGGCCCACAGCTGTCCGGCGCGATCGCCCCAGCCATTCCCACTGTCTGACGAGTGCTGATCCACTCGCCGCCGACCTCGGCAGGGGGCCGCAGCGGCCCCTGTTGCTACCCGTTCACCATCATCACTTTTATTGAGTAAACGTAGGAGGTTTTAATGACTACCAGTCCTCCGAAGCAGAGGCAACCGGTGCGGGTCACCGTTGATGAAAACCCCGTGTCCACCTCTTTTGAGAAGTGGGCCAAACCGGGACATTTCGACCGCACCCTGGCCAGAGGCCCCAAAACCACCACCTGGATTTGGGATCTGCATGCCGATGCCCATGATTTTGATACCCACACGGGTGATCTCGAAGATATTTCTCGCAAAATCTTCTCAGCTCACTTTGGGCATCTGGCCATTATCTTCATCTGGCTCAGCGGCATGTATTTTCATGGCGCTCGGTTTTCTAACTTTTCCGCTTGGATGGCCGATCCGATTAACCTCAAGCCCAGTGCTCAAGTCGTCTGGCCCCTCGTCGGCCAAGAGATTCTGAACGCTGATCTGGGGGGCGGCTTCCACGGCATTCAAATCACCTCGGGCCTCTTCCAAATGTGGCGTGGCCAGGGCTTTACCCATGAGTTTCAGCTCTTTTGGACGGCGATGGGGGCGCTGGTGATGGCTGCTGTCATGCTGTTTGCGGGCTGGTTTCACTACCATGTGCGGGCGCCCAAGCTGGAATGGTTCCGCAATTGGGAATCGATGATGAACCACCACCTGGCCGGCCTACTCGGTCTGGGCAGCTTAGGCTGGGCGGGGCATTTGATTCACGTGGCAGTGCCGACCAATCGGTTGATGGACGCGGGGGTCGCCCCGAACGATGTGCCGTTGCCCCATGAGTTCATTCTCAATAAGAGCTTGATGATGGAGCTGTTCCCCAGCTTTGCCCAAGGCGTCAAGCCGTTTTTCACGTTTAACTGGTCGGCCTACACCGATTTCCTCACCTTTAAGGGTGGGCTCAATCCGGTGACGGGCGGCCTGTGGATGACGGATATTGCGCACCATCACGTGGCGATCGCCGTGCTCTTTATCGTGGCCGGCCACTTCTATCGCACTAACTGGGGCATTGGCCACACTTTCCGAGAGCTGCTGGATGATGCCAGAACGCCCAAACTGTTTCCTCTGTTTAGTTTTCTGGGGCCAGTGGGGCACCGGGGGCTCGAAAAAATCTTTGAGACCTCTTGGCACGCCAATTTGGCGATTCACCTGGTGCAGTTTGGCACCGCCAGCCTGCTGGTGGCCCATCACATGTATGCGATGCCGCCCTACCCGTATCTGGCCACTGACTATGCCACGGTGACCTCGCTCTTTACCCACCATGTGTGGATTGCGGGCTTCTGTATTGTGGGCGGGGCGGCCCATGCGGCCATCTTCTTAGTGCGGGACTACAATCCCGCCGACCACGTCAATAATGTGTTGGATCGGGTGCTGCGTCACCGCGACACCATTATTTCTCACCTGGTGTGGGTCTGCCAGTTCCTCGGTTTCCACAGTTTCGCCATGTACTGTCACAACGACACCATGCGCGCCTTTGGTCGCCCGCAGGACATGTTCTCCGATACGGGGATTCAGCTGCAGCCGGTGTTTGCCCAGTGGGTGCAACACATCCACACGATGGCGATCAACAATCCAGCGGCGCAGGCCGCTCAGCCCTTGGGCGATGTGTTTGGCGGTCTCCGCAATATTGATTTGGTCGGGCTGGGCACCACCGTGCCACAGGTGGCGCAACCGATCAGCCATGCCTTTGGCGGCGGGGTCGTTGCCGTTGGCGGCAAGGTAGCGATGATGCCCATCCATCTGGGCACGGCAGATTTCTTAATTCACCACATTCACGCCTTCACCATTCACGTAACGGTGCTGGTGCTGCTGAAGGGTGTGCTGTTTGCCCGCAGTTCGCGACTGATTCCCGATAAGGGTGAGCTGGGCTTCCGGTTCCCTTGCGATGGCCCCGGTCGCGGCGGCACCTGCCAGGTCTCTGCTTGGGACCACGTCTTTCTCGGGCTGTTTTGGATGTACAACTGCCTGTCGATTGTGATTTTCCACTTCTTTTGGAAGATGCAGTCGGATGTGTGGGGTACGGTGAATGCCGACGGCACGATATCCCATATCACGGCGGGCAATTTTGCCCAATCATCCATTACCAACAATGGCTGGCTGCGCGACTTTCTCTGGGCGCAGGCGTCGCAGGTGATTGGCTCCTATGGGTCGGCGCTATCGGCCTACGGCCTAATTTTCCTGGCGGGGCACTTCGTCTTTGGTTTCAGTTTGATGTTCTTGTTCAGCGGCCGCGGCTACTGGCAAGAGCTGATTGAGTCCATCGTGTGGGCGCATAACAAACTGAAAATCACCACGGCGATTCAACCCCGTGCGCTGAGCATCACGCAAGGACGCGCGGTGGGGGCGGCCCATTATCTATTGGGCGGCATTGTCACCACCTGGGCCTTTTTCTTAGCCCGCATGGCGGCGCTGGGGTAGCGATCGCGGGTCGGGTTTCCCTGCCGAACCCCCCGCGCGGCCCATGACTGAGAGCGGCACCGAAGGCGGCTCTCAGTCACCCCATTCATTTCCCGTTTGACATCTGTCTCTTTCAACCCAATTTCGAACTATGGCGACAAAATTTCCGAAATTTAGTCAGGATTTGCAGCGAGACCCGACCACTCGTCGAGTCTTTTATGCGATCGCCACGGCTCATGATTTTGAAAGCCACGATGGGATGACGGAGGAGAATCTGTATCAGCGGATTTTTGCCTCCCACTTTGGTCATCTCGCCATTATCTTTTTATGGATATCGGGCATTTTGTTTCATGTGGCCTGGCAAGGCAACTTCGAACAGTGGATTCAAGATCCGCTGAACACTAAACCGATCGCCCATGCCATTTGGGATGCCCAGTTTGGCCCCGCCGCGATCGACGCTTACACCCAAGCTGGCGCTCGCAACCCGGTCGATATTTGCTACTCCGGGGTGTATCACTGGTGGTACACCATCGGCATGCGCACCAACACCGACTTGTTTGTCGGCTCGCTATTTTTGCTGCTGCTGGCAGGCGTCATGCTCTATGCCGGGTGGCTACACCTACAGCCCCGGTTTCGGCCCAGCTTGGCCTGGTTTAAGAATGCCGAATCGCGGCTCAACCATCACCTGGCCGGTCTGTTTGGCGTCAGTTCCCTGGCTTGGACGGGTCACTTAGTGCATGTGGCCATTCCCGAATCACGGGGACAGCATGTCGGGTGGGATAACTTCCTCTCGCTGCCGCCGCATCCGGCGGGACTAGGGCCATTCTTCACTGGCAACTGGGGCGTCTATGCCCAAAATCCCGATACGGCTGAGCATGTGTTTAACACCAGCCAGGGTGCGGGCACGGCCATGCTCACCTTTTTGGGGGGCTTCCATCCCCAAACGGAATCGCTGTGGCTGACGGATATGGCCCATCACCATCTGGCGATCGCGGTTCTCTTTATCTTTGCGGGCCACATGTACCGCACCAACTTTGGCATCGGTCACAGTATTAAAGAAATGACCGAATCCCTGCAGGGGCCAGGGTGGAAAGGGTTCTTCATCGCGCCGGATACTGGGCGCGGTCACCAGGGCATTTACGACACCTACAACAACTCCCTGCACTTTCAGTTGGGCTGGCATTTAGCCGCGTTGGGGGTGGTCTGCTCCCTGGTGGCGCAGCACATGTATGCCATGCCGCCCTATGCCTTTATGGCCCGCGATTACACCACCATGTCGGCGCTTTATACTCATCACCAGTACATTGCGGGCTTCCTGATGGTGGGGGCCTTTGCCCACGGCGCGATCTTCCTAGTTCGTGATTATGACCCCCAGGCGAATGTCGATAATGTGCTGGCCCGCGTGTTGGATCACAAGGAAGCGATCATCTCGCACCTGAGCTGGGTGTCGCTCTTCCTCGGCTTTCATACCCTCGGCCTCTACGTGCACAACGACTGTGAGGTGGCCTTTGGCGCGGCTGAGAAACAGATCTTGGTAGAGCCGGTGTTTGCCCAATGGATTCAAGCTTTCCATGGCAAAGCGCTCTACGGCATCAGTTCGCTGCTATCCAACCCGGAGAGTGTGGCGACGACGGCCTGGCCGAATTACGGCAACGTTTGGTTACCGGGTTGGCTAGAGGGTATCAATAGCGGCGCGAACTCGCTGTTTTTGACCATCGGACCGGGAGACTTTTTGGTGCACCACGCGATCGCCCTCGGGCTCCACGTCACCACCCTCGTTTTGGTGAAAGGGGCGCTGGATGCGCGGGGGTCGAAGCTGATGCCCGATAAAAAAGACTTCGGCTACAGCTTCCCCTGTGATGGGCCGGGTCGCGGCGGCACCTGCGACATCTCGGCTTGGGATTCCGTTTATCTCGGCATGTTCTGGATGTTGAACTCCCTCGGGTGGATTACCTTCTACTGGCACTGGAAACATCTGTCAGTTTGGAGCGGTAATGTCGCTCAGTTCAACGAAAGTTCGACCTACCTGATGGGCTGGTTCCGCGACTATCTGTGGCTGAATTCGGCTCAGCTGATCAACGGCTACAGCCCGACGGGCACAAACAATCTGGCCGTCTGGGCCTGGATGTTCCTCTTTGGTCACTTGGTCTGGGCGATCAGCTTCATGTTCTTGATTACCTGGCGGGGCTACTGGCAAGAACTGATCGAAACGCTGATGTGGGCTCACGAAAATACGCCGCTGTCCTTTGGCTATCCCAAAGACAAGCCCGTGGCCCTCTCTATTGTGCAGGCCCGCCTCGTGGGGCTCACCCATTTCACGGTCGGCTATATTGCCACCTACGGCGCTTTCCTGATTGCGTCTACGGCTAGCCGCTTTCCGTGATGGCTCCTTGGCTGGGGGGCGATCGCTCCCCAGCCCCAACTCTGCGGACTCTCCTCGTCCCAGAATGAGTTCTGACTGAGGTTCAGCAGTGAGAACTCGATTTGCCAAACGAGTCCTGGTCGAGGTTCAGCGGTCGGGACTTCGTTTCCTCATTATTTCAGCGCTGAACGCACGCTAATTCAGAGGGCGACACGATGACTGATACCTCGCAACCGGCTTGGGCTGATGCCTACAGTCAAGAAGATTTTATTCAGCCCTATCAGGGCAATCCCTGGTTAGGCAATTTGGCCACTCCGATCAACAGCTCGGGCTGGGTCAAAGCCTACATCAACAACCTGCCAGCTTACCGTCCGGGTCTTACCCCGTTTTTACGCGGTCTCGAAATTGGCATGGCCCACGGCTATTTTTTGGTCGGGCCAGAAGTGGTAGTGGGGCCGCTGCGCGAGACGGCCCATGGGGCTAATCTCAGCGGTCTAATTACCGCCGTTTACATCACCGTCTCGGCCTGCCTGGGCATTTCGATCTTTGCCCTTGCCACCTTTCAAGGGGCTCCCCGAGGCGCTTACAACCTGCATTCCCAAGACCGGCTGCGGCCGCTCCGGCAAAAAGAAGACTGGTTTCAGCTCTGCGGCGGCATCTTACTCGGTTCGATGGGCGGGGCCATCTTTGCCTATGTACTGTTGGAAAACTTCAGTGATATCGACGCCAGCTTACGGGGCGCGGTGAATGTGAGTCAGGCGATCGTTAATGGAATTTTGGGGTGATCAGGCAAGGGACTGGTCAGAGTTCTTGGTTCTTTTGGTTATTCGTTATGGGTTCTTGGTTTTGATTTCGGAGTTCGGAGTTCACCCTCTGGTCTTGAGCACGGCCTGCGATCGCAAGCCGCCATCAGGTTGGGACAGCTTGGACTTCTGGAAGGCCCGTACAGTCAGCGTTTTAATTCCGAATTCCAAATTCTGCTACACCTCGACGTTAGCGAATAATCAGTCACCAGTAACGCATAACGAATCACAAACTTAATTCAAGGAGAAACATCATGGCTGATATGACTCAACTGACCGGCGCCTATGCTGCGTCATGGTTGCCCTGGCTGATGATTCCGCTAATTTTTTATATTCTGCCCTTCCCTGTATTTGCGATCGTTTTTCTTTGGATTGAACGCGAAGGCAACGGTGAGGCGGCGATGGGACAAGATGCGACTAGCTCATCATCCGGATTGTTAGCGGCCACACCCGGTGACATGGGCGCCGACCCCACCTCATCTGCCTAAAAGATGAAAGTTCTTAGGAATGAGAGAGTTTTAAGTTCTTAGTTTTGAATTAAACCCCGTCGACTTTGAAAGCCCTGGTTTTGGCTGGCCGAGCCCACCTCACCTGACCTCTCCTGAGTAAGGAGAGGCACCGGAGCGTTCTTAAACCTCTCCTGACTGTTGGCGAAGCCTGCCCGGAGGGCTTAGGAGAGGTGCCGCAGGCGGTGAGGTTCGACCGCATGTCAAAATTCCAGTTCTCAATCTAGATGAGCTTTAGCCGTTCAACTCAAAACTCAAAATTCAGAACTCAATTAATTCTGATTCCTTAACGTTCAGGTTTTTGAGTTGCTCATTCAATTCCGCCTTCCGCCTGGAAACTTTAGAACGCCCTAAATCCTTTTTAATTAGTAACAGGAGATCAGAGAATGCGAAAGCTTTTTGCCATTGTGTTGGTGGTGTTTTTCTGGATCAATGTTGTGCCTCCAGCCGCTGCCGCCTCAGATACTCATTTAGTCCCTTGCCAGGAGTCAGCCGCCTTTCAACAGCGCCTGCAGAATGCCCCGCAAAACTACTATTTTGATGAGCCTTATCAAGCCTATGCCTCGAACCTGCTCTGTGGCGATGATGGACTGCCGCACTTGCAGCTCCGTTTCGATCGCGCCCTTGACGTCGCGATTCCCTTTGCCATCTTCTTCTATTTTGCTGGCTTTGTGGGTTGGTCAGGGCGCGCCTATTTGATTGGCAGCAAACAAGCCTCGAAACCGGAAGAGCTAGAGATTTTCATTGATCTCTCCTTAGCAATCCGCTCGTTTGTTCAAGGATTATTGTGGCCCTTACTCGCGGTCAAGGAATTTACTTCTGGAGAACTCACGACGCTTAAGAATGAGCTTTCGGTATCGCCTCGGTAGCGCTTTCAGTGGCTATTCAATTACGGGAGAATCCCATGCAATACTTTTCAAAATATCTAACGAGTGCACCCATCATGGCGACGATCGCCCTCATTGTGCTCTCAGTATTCATGATTGAGCTCAATCATTTGTTTCCGGGCCTCCAGTATGGCACCTACTTTCACTAACCCTCAAAGCCCAAGCTTGAGTCAAGAGTAGGAATGTCTTGCCAGGGGCTTTGATATCAAAGCCCCTGGCAAGAGGAATCAATCAATGAGCATAAAGCCTAGTAGCTTTATGTTGAAAATTACAACATAAGAAGCTGAATTTCTTGGGAAGATGCTTTGAAAATCTGAGCCCAAAAAAGTAAAAACGCCAGCACGCGACTTTTTCCTGACAGGGATTTTTAGATCGCTCGACGGCCTGAGGCCGATCTTTTCTTTTCTCTAGAAATAAACTTTAATTAATTTCGGTAAAATATTAAATAAAATCATAAATAATATTGTCTGAAAGGTGGCGTTGCCATCGCTTTTTTAAATTAAAAACAGCTTTTTATCAATGTTTGTCTCGGGCAGGCTAAAGACCCATGAGGATACTACTCGTTGAGGATGATGACTCGGTCACAGCCGTGCTTGAGAAGAGTTTAGCGAGCGAGCATTATGCCGTTGATGTGGCGGGGGATGGTCATGCGGGCTGGCAAATGGTCAATTCTTTTGACTATGACCTGATCATGCTGGATGTGATGCTGCCGAAGCTCGATGGCCTGCAGTTTTGTCAGAAATTGCGCGATCACGCCTATCACATGCCGGTGCTGCTGCTGACCGCACTGGATTCGAGTACGCAAAAGATTGCGGGTCTGGATGCGGGAGCCGATGACTACATCACGAAACCCTTTGAGCTGGCAGAGCTATTGGCGCGGGTGCGCGTGCTGCTGCGCCGGGGGCAGACGTCGCAGCTATCGGTTTTAGAGTGGGAAGATTTGCGGCTCGACCCCAATAGTCAAGAAGTCACCTATGGCGATCGCCCGGTGAAGCTAACCCCGAAAGAATTTCGCCTGCTGGAGTTGTTTCTGCGCAAACAGGCTCAGGTGTTTACGCGCGGCGGCATTTTAGATCGGCTCTGGAGCTGTAGCGAAGCGCCGGGTGAAGACACCGTCACGGCTCACATTCGCGGGCTGCGCCGTAAGCTCGTCGATGTGGGGGCGCCCAGTGACCTGATTAAAACGGTCTATGGCATTGGCTATCGTCTCAAGCCCGCGCGTTCAGACGCGCCGTCAACTCCAGCGGCCCCCGCCCGCCCGGCAGCCCGGCAGCCGCCTGCGCCCACCTGCCAACAGCAGACCCAAGCGGCCCTGGCGACCCTGTGGCAATCGGTCAAGTCTCAGCATTTCGACCGGCTGGCCCTGCTCAAGCAAATGCTGCAGGCGCTACAAACTCAGCAGGTGACCGACGATTTGCGGCACCGGGCGACCCGAGCGGCCCATAGCCTGGCGGGAGCACTCGGCATCTTTGGCCTGCGGTCAGGATCAGAATTGGCGCGCTCCATCGAGCTGATGCTGCGGGGGGAGGCCCCGATTCTGCCGAATGAGCAACAGCAGTTGGCGCAGCTGATCAAGACGCTAGACCAAGAACTCAATCAGGCCTTGAGTTCGATGCAGCCGGTGCAATCGGGCCTGGCCGCGCCGCTGCTGGTCATTGTGGATGATGATTTACCGCTGATCGCGCGGGTGTCTGAGGCCATCAGCCAGCACTTACAGGTGCAAACGGCCTTAGATGAAGCAGCCCTTCAAGATTTGTGGCCGGCACTGATGGGGGCGCACCCGGCGGGAAAGCCGGGCGATCGCCCGCCCGCTGCTACCTCTAAGACAGCCCTCCCCGACGTTGTGTTGTTAAATATTGCCCTCGCCGACAGCGATCGCGGTGACTTGCGACGGCTGTCACGGCTGATTAATCAGGTGCCGTCGCTCTTGGTGCTGGTGTGCAGCCGCGATGACCGCCTAGCCAATCGGGTCAAAGCCGCTCAGTTGGGCAGTCAGGCATTCTTGCCCAATCCCGATGTTGCTGCCGTGCTCAAGAGTGTGCTCAGTGTGCGATCGCGCTTTCCCGCCTCGGCCCATAAAGTCATGATCGTCGATGATGACCCCCAGATTTTGCAGGCGCTGCAGACCTTTCTCGAACCGCAGGGGTTTCAGCTCATTACCCTTAATCAGCCCCTCGATTTTTGGGCCACCCTGCAGGCCGCCGCCCCCGATCTGCTGCTGCTGGATATCGAGATGCCCAAATTTAACGGCCTCGAACTTTGCCGCACCGTTCGTCAGGCCCCGATTTGGAATCAGTTGCCGATTATCTTCTTTACGGCCCACGGTGATGCCAATACTAAAGCCGCTGCCCTGAGAGCCGGAGCCAATGACCTGGTCGAAAAATCGCTGACGAAATCCACCCTGCTCGATCGCCTGTTTGAACAACTCAAGCAATCGCAGCTGCAGCAGGCTATGACCGCGATCGCCGAAATCCCGATCTGACCCGCACGAGGCTATTTGGCCTACCCCCAAACCCCGTACGGGCGAGGCATTCTCGAAATAACTAATTCAGTTTTGACCGATATCTTTGAACGAGAATGCCTCGCCCCTCCCGCCATTTTTGACCCCAATATTTAATCGAGCCGGCCTCGCCCCTGCACCCTCCCCCCTTGCCCCCTGAATCCTCCCCTCCCGCATGTCTCCCTCCTCTTCCATCCCGACCCTCGAAGGACTCCTCCATCGCATTACCGATCGCATTCGCCGCTCGATTGAGCTGCCCGATATTCTGACCTCAACCGCGACGGAAACCCAGCGATTTTTGGCCACCGATCGCGTCAAGGTCTATCGCTTTCATGACGATGACAGCGGTGAAGTGGTGGCGGAGGCGATGAGTGCCCGCAAATTACCGTCCCTACTCGGGCATCGCTTTCCGGCGGAGGATATTCCCGATCGCTCCCGCGAAATGTTTTTGGCAGCCCGGCAGCGCACGATTGTCAATGTCGCCAAACAAGAAATTGGCATTAGTCATCTGGTGGACTACCGCACCCAGAGAGCGCTCGATCATAATCTCTGGTTTCGCTCGGTTGATCCTTGCCATGTGGAATATCTCACCGCCATGGGGGTGCAGGCGTCGTTGGTGGTGCCCCTGCTGCATCACCATCGCCTCTGGGGGTTACTCGTCGCTCATCACAGCACGCCGCGCTGGTTTAGCCCCCAAGAATTAGAGATGATGCAGCTGATTGCCGATCAAGTCACCGGGGCGATCGCCCACGCCACCCTGTTGACCCAAAGCCGCCTCAAGACTGACCGCGAAGCTACCCTCAACCGCGTGGCCTCGCAGCTGCAAGACTTTAGCAAAAGCTCTCTGCAAACGGCCCTGCACCGAACTGTCACGGCCCTTAACAGTACGGGTGGCCGCCTCTATCTCGCGCCTCTATCGGCGCAAGCGGCACCGCAAATCCTCCTCAGTGGGGCGCAGCCGAGTCTCAATACCGAGGATGGTCGCGCCCAGCGGCGCACGCAGCCACCCGTGTTAGAAGAGTTGCCGGACTGGCAGACCTGGCTAACTCACGAGATGCCGACGCAGCCCGGCTCCCAAATCTGGGCTATCACCGATACGCATCAGGCGCATTTGCCCTCAACCCTCGACTCGGCCTTGCGCCGCCGCGATATGCGGGGTCTCTTGGTGATGCAGCTCTGTCACCAAAACCGCCAGCTAGGCTATCTCAGCCTGTTTCGCCAGGCGATCGCGATCGAAAATATTTGGGCCGGGCGGCTGAATACGGCTGACCCCCGACAAAACCGCCCCCGGCAGTCGTTTGAGACCTGGCGCGAACTTAAGCGCGGTCAGGTGCATCCGTGGACGGCCCAAGACCTAGAGTTAGCGCAAGCCTTGGCCGATCAGTTCGCTTCAGTGATTTATCAGACGCAACTCTACCAAGAAGTGCAAAGGCTGAATGCGGATCTGGAAAAGCGCGTCTTCCAGCGGACTGCCGAGCTAGAGTGCGTCAATACTGACTTAAGGCTAGAGATTCTCGAACGAGAACGCACGCTGGCCGAGCTGCAGCAGGCGAAGGACTCGCTCAAACAGTTAAGTCATCAAAATGACCTGATTTTGCGATCTGCGGGCGACGGCATTTATGGCCTGGATGCTCAGGGCCAGGTCGTTTTTGTGAATCCGGCGGCCGCCAAAATGCTGGAGCAGCCGACCCAGCAGCTGATTGGTCAATTTATCCATCCCCTGATCGCCCAGGCGCGGCCCGATGGTACCCCCTATGAGTGGCCCGACAGCCCCATTTACGACACGCTGCACTCGGGGCAGACCCACTACGTCTCGGGCGATTTGTTTCATCGGCAAGATGGGGCGAGCTTTGCCACCGAATACGTCAGCACCCCGCTGCGAGAGGCCGACCGGATTTTAGGCGGGGTGGTGACCTTTAGAGACATTACTGAGCGGCAAATGATCGAACGGATGAAAGATGAATTCATCTCTGTCGTCAGTCATGAATTGCGCACCCCCCTGACCTCGATTCGCGCGGCTCTGGGGCTGCTGGCGGCCACCAACCTCGACATCCACTCGCAAAAACGCCAGCGGATGGTGGAAATTGCGTTTTCGAATACGAATCGCTTAGTGCGTTTGGTCAATGACATCCTAGATGTGGAACGGATCAAGTTGGGGAAGGTCACCCTCAGCAAGCAAATGTGTGACCTGGCGGATATTCTGGCTCAGGCCGCGGATGAGATGCGTGCGATCGCCGAAAAAAACCGCATTCACCTGGCGGTCAACCCCCTCTCCGTTAAGCTTTGGGCCGACCCCGATCGCCTCATTCAAACCTTCACCAATCTGCTGAGCAACGCCATCAAGTTTTCTCCGGCGGGGTCAACGGTCACGGTCATTGCCGAAACGATTCACCCCGGACAACTGCTGTTAGATCCCACCCATTCTCTCTCGCAACGGCTAGAGGCCCTGATGGAAAAGCGAGAAACGGCTGTCCCTGCGGTGCTGTTAGTGCAGGTCAAAGATCAGGGGCAGGGCATTCCTGAGAACAAGTTGGAGGTGATTTTTCAACAATTTGAGCAGCTCAACGTTTCCAATACCGGTCACCAGGGTGGCACGGGGCTGGGCTTGGCCATTTGTCGCAGTATTGTGCAGCAGCATGACGGACAAATTTGGGCGGAGAACAATGCCGACGGGGGCAGTACTTTCTTTGTGGTGCTGCCGCTATCGGCTGAGCCCGACCGGCAGGCCCAGCCTTAAAGCGACTGGTGCCCGACTGATCGGGCCGGGCGATATCGATGTTTCAGCACTGCAAACGTCACCGCTTACGACTCTTGCCCACCGTTTATCTCAAGAGAGTTTCCCATGGCCTCCAAACAGATTCTCATTATTGATGATGAAGCCGATATTCGCGAAGCGACTCAGATTTGCCTGGAAATTACGGGACAGTGGGAGGTGCTCAAGGCCAGTAATGGGCCAGAGGGCATTGCGATCGCGAAAACGGCCACCCCTGATGCCATTCTGTTAGACATCATGATGCCAGAAATGGACGGACTCGCGATTTTGCAAAAGCTCCAGGAAAATTCGGAAACGCGGAAAATTCCGGTGATTATCTTGACCGCGAAGGCCCAATCGAGTGAGCAGCGGCAGTTTAGCCAGCTCAATGTTTCTTCTGTGATTGCGAAGCCCTATGACCCCATGACGCTCTCTGATCAGATATCAACGGCCCTAGCCAATCAACGACCCTAACTGGGGTGGTTGAGTTGAATAAAATCTGAAGGGGGCGATCGCGCCAGCCGTGGCAGGCCATCATTCCAGTCGTCGCCTTCCCAGAAAGTTGGCATGATATTCGCCGAGCGATCGTCGTTCTAGACTTTTGATTTTGGGGTCATGGCCGAAATCTGGCCGAATAAAGCTAACTGATATGAGTTGGAGGAACTACATTTGTCTGAAACTGCATTAGGCTCTTGAGGCTTCTGGCAGCGATTGTTTTTCTTGAGAACGATGGGAATTGAGCCCTGTAGCCACCACTGTTCGGACCATGTTCGGTAAGGTGAGGGGCCAGATTAAGGCAGCAAATGTGATGAAAAACCATGCCCCCAGATCATCTTTGCGGGCATCTTTATCCTTAATAAAGTCATGAGAGACAAAGCTAAACACCAGAGCTGCGATCGTGAAGTAACCAATCATATTTTTCCAAAGAGATGAGGTTTACAGACGTCAGTTGACTGGCAGCTACACCTGAAAACAGCCTGAAAGTGATGTAAGGAGGCCATTCACTTACAGTTTGCATGTCTCTCTCTCTAAAACCCCAAAAAATCAGCACGGTTCATGGAATGCTTGATGACCGCGACGAAATATGAATGGCCGACAAAGAGAAGTTGGTTTCCAGACAAATACCCCCCCCTCACCTCAAGCGCCAGGGGCCGTTATTGAAGAGATTGCGTGAATACCGGCCTCGGCTCAACTTTGATGAGATATTCGCACTCGCTGAGGCCGATGGTTGCACCGACGACCCCATTGATGAATTTATTCGTTTCTTTGAGCCTCGGATTCCGTTCTTGAGAGTCGTCATCACATGGCCTCTTTTGTGACGTGGCCTAAATTTGGCCGAATTTGGCCAATTGGCACACACCTAAACCCCGCATTCTCTCGTTACAGCAACCACCCAAAACCACCCGCTGCCGTTGAGTGGTTGCGGGTCCTGCAAATATTCTGATTAGGTAACATCTCCAATCACTGGGCCGGGACGAGTGATTGTCAATTTGAAAACGCCTGGAATCGCGGCTCCGGTGCATTGCATTGTTATCTGCCGTCTATTGTAGGTATTTTTGAGTAGACGACTTTGTCAAATCCATCAGCGTAGTAATCACGGATTTGTGCCTCACGGGTGAATCCAAGGCGTTCATATAGTTGACGAACGTGAGCAAAGTCCCTGATTGCCATCGTCTCAACCAAGAGCAAACGACCGTTTGCCTGCGAAACTGTATATTCAATTTGCGTCACGAGCTTGGTGCCAATTCCTTGCCTCTGTTTGTCAGGATGTACGGCGACCAGCAGCAAATTGTGAACCCTGTCGGCCATTCGTTCGGGTTCAGTGTAGGCGACACCGTGAACACCGGAATCGTCGTCCACAATCCAGATGGGTATTGAAGACGCGGGCTCACTAAAAGCTTGGTCGAATGAAGCGAGAACAGTCTCAGTTTCGGATGGCTCAAAGCCTATGGCCTGAATAATCGCACTGATTGCGGAGCGGTCATGAACAGTCGCGTTGCGTATCATTGTGTTAGTTAGAATCGTGGAGTGATGGATTTCAATCGGATAACTACTTATTAGAGAGAATCATTCCACCTAACATGATGGAGTATCAAAGTCATCGAAACACATTCATTACAAGGTTTTCGATGGCTTTTAACCACATCTTGCGACGGGTGTTTAGGTGGAATAGTTTACTCGCTTCATTGAGACCTCATGCCCTAGGGCAGCCGTCCAATATGCCAATCAAATCCATAGTAGAACATTTCTACTATGGATACCTGAAACGTATGCCAGGAGGCGGGCTTGAACCGCCGACACGAGGATTTTCAGTCCTGCTTATTCGACTCGATTTCGAATGCCAAATTGGTCTGCCCGCCGCCATGTGCTACGCCGCCACACGCCCCTCAGCTCGCCCAAACAGGAGGTAGTGCTCAAAACCACTGGCAAAGGCTCCACTCGCTACCGCTGCGGCGATATCGCCATAGCGCTCTAGATAGGCACTCTGATCAAAAGATGCCGATGGGTCGCGCCTCTCTGACTGACCGAACGAGAGGAAATGGGAGAGTCCCGAGGCGACGGCTCCCGACCGTACTGCAGCTGCGACATCGGGGTGCTGTTGTAGGTAGAACGATTCCTCAAACAGTAATCCAGATAAGCGGCCTTCTTCAGCGCCAAATTCGATGTAGTGCTCAAAAGCACTATCGAAGGCTCCCGTGTCAACAGCGGCTTTGACATCAGGATTTTGGAGCAGATAGTCGCTGGTATCAAAGAAGGCGCTAGGGTCGCGGTTTTCGCGATGGCCAAATTGCAAGAAGTGCTCAATCGCGGTGGTTTCGCCGCGACTGACCGCCGCCGCCACGTCCACATTTTGCGCGAGGTAATCGTCAGCATCAAACCAATCAGAGGGGGCGCACCCTTCATTCATGCCAAACAGCACAAAATGCTCAAAGCCATAGTTGTAGGCACCCTGCTGCACGGCGGCGGCGACATCGGGGTTATCGCTCAGGTAGTCGGTTTCATCAAACAGGGAGGCGAGGCGCAGGCCACCGACTTCAACATTTAAGTCAACCAGGGCGCTTTGATAAACCTGACCCGAGCGAATGGTGGTGTACGACACCCATTGTTCAAAGTTGAACACTCGGTGGGAGGCGTTGGCGAGAGTATAAGCCTGGTCAATGGTGGGTTCCCCGCCGGTAAGGCATTGCCGGCCAGATCAGTAATGTTTTGCCCCGCCGCGAGGTCGAGGCCGACCGTGCCGTTGAGGTTGGCTAAATCCCCCCCGAGAGGGTGATGTCATAGGTGAAGGCAGTGACCGGCGTGATGCTGATGGTAGCAGTGGTGCCCGTTGCCACAAAGTCAGCGGCATCAACATTTTGGACTACTTCGTCAAAGGTCGCGAGGAAGGTGAGGGTGTCGGCGTTGGTGGTGCCGGTACCAGGCGTCTTGCGGGTAAGGCTGGTGAGGGCGGGGGGCGATGCATCTTGACCAAAAACCACATAGCTTTCCCCGGAACTATTGCCATTGGGGTCGGCTAAGTTGGCGCCAATAATCAGGTCATCGACGCCATCGCCATCGCCATGCTCCGCGCTGCTCACCGAGCGACCAGATTGGTCATCAGCATCAATGCCGTTAATGACAAAGCCATTGCTGCCATCGAGGGTGCTCAGCTCGAGGCTGCTGCTAAAGCCCCCCCGTTGACCAAAGACCACATAGCTTTCTCCGGCACTATCATTGCCATTGGGGTCGGCAGCGACGGCGCCAATAATCAGGTCATCGACGCCATCGCCATTGACATCCCCCGCGCTGCTCACCGAGTAACCCGATTGGTCATCGGCATCAATGCCGTTGATGACAAAGCCATTGCTGCCATCGAGGTCAGCCAAATTCACAGTGGGTCCAAAAGGCATGGGTTTAAGTCCGATAATGTGGGTAGATACGGTTTTGCAATCGACCCGCAGTGATATGCCCTGCCATCCTCAGGCGAGGGCAATCAAACAGAGGCTTGGCAAAGGGGGGGAAGGATTCAACGTCACGACAGTGGGACGCGGGGCATGTCCGACGCGGCTGTGACTCAGGGGAGCTAGGGCCCGCTAAGGCTGTCGCGGGGGCGGCGACTCAACGGCAGCTTGATGCCATGGGTGGAGGGCTGTACCCGAACGGCACGGTCAGGGGGCGCTATCCGTGAGATTACAGAGGTCAGAAAGGCTGTATGCCAAAGACTTTAGCGATTTTGAGTATTCCCAGCTCATCAAGAAAGATCACTTGATTGCGGGTTTACGGAAGCCGAGGCTGGGAGGCGGACTTGAACGCCGATACGAGAATTTTCAGTCCCCACTATGGGAGTCTGCGTGTCCATAGCGGAGGCGCTTCTAAAGTCCCCTCGTAATACTTAGCATCAGAGGAAACCAGTGTCTGTTACTCAATTCCCCATCTATCAAATGGATACTGGGCGACTGCTCGCATTTGAGCATGGTGGACACCAACTAAAATAGAGACACTCTAGGAAAGGCCAGCCGATGGTTCAACTCCAATCCCAACGCCTCAAGCCCCCCTCCCCAGACCAGCGGATTGTCCATTCCGGCATTACCTGGCAGCAGTTTAAGCTGATTCAGTCCGGCTTTGGCGACACCCGCAACGTGCGCCTGTTTTACTACAACAACACTGTCGAAATCATCATGCCGGGGCGCGATCACGAATTTTTCAAATCCATCATCGGCTTTTTACTAGAGCTGTTTTGCCTAGAAACAGGCACCGAGTTTGAACCCCTTGGTTCCATGACTCAAGAGCGCGAAGATGAAGCCTCTGCCGAACCAGATGAGTCCTACTGTTTTGGTTCATCTAAGCCCATCCCCGACTTAGTGATCGAAGTCATTTTCAGCAGCGGCAGCCTCAAAAAGTTGCATCTCTACCGCGCGTTGAATATTCCCGAAGTCTGGTTTTGGGAAGACGGTGTATTTAGCCTTTATCATCTACGTGATGTCGACTATGAACCCATCACCCAAAGCGAAGTTTCTGAATTGGGCACCCTGGATATAGAGGTGTTGACCCGCTGTGTATTAATTGCCCAAACCTCACGACTCGATGCTGCCAACACGCTCCGCAAGGCACTTAAGTCTGAGCAATCCAATTAGCTCTAGTGAGAAGACTAGAGCACTTTACATACGATAGAAATCGCTAAATCCTATGCCAGGAGGCGGGCTTGAACCGCCGACACGAGGATTTTCAGTCCTAAATTTCTGGCTTCTCAATGGCCGCTCGCAGCAAGATGAGTTCGCGCATAATTTCATCTTTCGCTTCATCAGAGAACCGATAGAGGTTGTTCATGCTCTCAGCCAGTTGCCTGTAGTTGTTCTTCAGGTGATTGAAGTCACGTTCTGCTGCATAGGCTTTGCGAACATTGACGCGATACCTACACTCTCTCCAATCTTGCTTTAGCTGAGCATCTCTGGCTGTAACCATATTCAGCGCGATCGCAAAGACTAGATCATTGAGATCGCCTCGCATCATCTTAGGCATGCGATCGCAACTACATCCGTCCCGCTTGGTCCTGATTTCATACTGGCTAGAGCTGTTCTTAGGCAGAAATGCCGTAGCGGTATTGCGTGCCACTCTGGATCAGGTAAACGAGTTTTTCGAGTTGAGTGATGACAGACAGAGGCTGTTGAACGCCTACAGAATTGGGGATGATCCGTCACAGCTGCAATATAACCGCAGACACCTGGGGCGTTATTCTTCAAATCTGGCGTTGAATAGGCAGTCATGTTATACACCGATGAAACCTTTATTCGCAGGACTGCGCTAACGACCCTAGCGATCGCAGCGTTATTGGCGGGGTTTACAACGCTTATCCATTATTTGGAACCTGACCCGTATCCCATGAATCTGGTCATTCCTCCTCTGATGTTGCTAATTTCCTCGTTTTTGTGGGGGTGGCTTTACCGCCGCCCTGAAAGCCTGCAAACAGTGATGAGGCTTGGCTTAGCCACCATTTTTTTGGGAGGAAGTGCTTTGCCAGCCTGGATTTCTCTGGGGCTAGCCATTTACCGACCCGACGTCACGCTGGTCGATCGGTTGCCGCCCATGAGCAGTTTTCCGATGGCCATCATCGTCGTGATGTTTATCTTTGCCACGCCGCAGACCATTATCACCACTGCTGTCGTGGTTTGGATTGTCATTTCCTTACCGATATTGATCTATCTGATCGCTCACCCGACCGAACTCTGGAGTCCTCGCGGCCTGGAAATGGCTGTCACACTCGGCCCGATCACCGCGATCGTGTCAACCCTGGTCCCCTTTCAGCGGGTATTGCAACAGCGACTCACATCCTTACAAGATGAACGAGCCCTCATGCAGGTGCTCTCCGAACGGGACTCGCTCACTCACCTTTATAACCGCCGGGCGGCCGAAGAGTTGCTCTCGATCTGTGTAGCGGATGCTGATTCCAGTGACGGGGTGATTCTATTTGACATCGATCATTTCAAACGCATCAACGATACTTACGGGCACCAGGCAGGCGATGTGGTCTTGGTAGCAGTCGCAATGCGCTGTAGCCAGGTTTTGCGCCAGCATGATTGCCTTGCTCGTTGGGGAGGAGAAGAGTTTTTGGTCGTATTGCGGCATGTTGGGGCTGAAGTGATCGAACGGATCGCTGAGGAGTTGCGGTTTGCCATTGCCTCAGAAGAGATTGAGCCCGCAGGCAGTGTTACAGCATCGTTCGGAGTGAGTTTGGTGAAGCCTACCGACACGATTGAAACCTTATTACAGCGGGTCGATCAGGCGATGTACGCCGCTAAAACCAGCGGGCGTAATCGCGTAATGACTGACCAGTCCTTGAGTTAACGGCAGCCTCCGAAGCATCGTGAAATTGTGATTAAGACAATATTTTAGAGTGGTCGTTAAGGCAGCTAAAACTTGAAATGTCTACTCTGATTCATCGTCGAGTTGAAGCAGCCCAGAAAGGAATGAATCCGACGGTCATTTGTCGGGTGTCATCAGGTTGGGTCGTGCTCGGTGATGTTCAGTTCTTGCGGGGGTATTCACTGTTGTTGCCCGATCCAGTTGTGCCGGATTTGAACGCTTTGACGATGGCGGACCGGATCACCTTCTTGCAGGACATGGCAATTTTGGGGGATGCGTTGCTTGAAGTCACTGGCGCTGCTCGGATCAATTACGAAATCTTGGGCAACCGTGAAGCCGCACTACATGCCCATGTGTTTCCCCGGTTTGCCACTGAGCCAGAAGGGCAGCGGCAGAAGCCGGTATGGTTTTATGACTGGAAAAGTGCGCCGCCATTCGACGCCAAGCAACATCAACCACTAATGCATCAAATTGCCGCGGCGATTAAGCGGTATCAGAAAACTATGTAGTGGTAATCGTCTCTGCAGGCGATCGCGACGGCATCACAACCCGGTCGGAGCAGACTGGTGAAAGCTTCCGGCAGGGATGCAAAGGTTGCTTGTGCAGCCGCTCAACCTGAACGTTAGACGTGGTGAAAAATATGAACTTTGAAATCAGAAAATACCACGACTCGGATCTAAGAGATCTGGTAGATCTCATGGCTCAACTGGGATATCAGCATACGGAACAGAGTCTCAGCGAGAATATTGGTGCTGTCCGAGAGCGCGGTGGAGAGATCTTCGTCGCGGATTCCAGGGGTAAGGTCTATGGATGCATTTGCGCGATTTTGGATATTCGCTTGGCAGCCGGAATCAACGGCGAAATCGTGAGTTTGGTGGTCGATCGCTCAGCGCGGGGGATGGGAGTTGGGAAGGGTTTAGTGGCGAAAGCGGAGAGTTGGCTCAGGCAAAGGACGAATCGTTTACGGGTTCGCGCTAATTCAGTCCGAACAGAAGCGCATGATTTCTACAAAGGCCTCGGGTATTCCTTCTCAAAAACACAGTCGGTATTTACGAAAAATGTATGACAGAGCGTTGAAGGAGATCGCCCTACATCACCTCAGAAAGGCGATCGCAACTATATCCGTCTCGCTCGATCCTGACCTTATACTAGCTAGAGCTTTTCTCAGGCTGAAATGCTGAGGCCGCATTGAGTAAGTTATGGCAGGCAGAAGACAGATAACATCCCTTGTCAGGGATGTTATCTGTCAAAAGTGCTGGATAACACTGTCTATCCTCACGGTTAACTATCAGATCTGCTGTCTAATACCTCGAAGTCATGGTGTTAGATAGTGAAGATGCTGAAGAGCCTACAAAGCTGGGGATTATCTGTCACATTTGCAAGATAGCTGCAGGCAGTTTGGGGATTATCCGGCAGATCTGACGTTGAATACATAGTTAGGTCGATTAAACCGTGTCATTTATGCAATTTGAAAGTTTCATAAGTGGCAGCTGCGAACTTAACGTGCTAGAACTTGATGATGAGTATCCTAATTAAATATATTCTCCTTGTTTCGAATGGATCTCCTCAGAATATTGCGCTCCAAAATTGATGTGCTTGAAGAAGGGGACTATATTCCTGGTTTGCGAGCCGTGCTTTTACATATCGAAACGGCTTCCCGTCATCTTTTACGTGGACAAGAACAAGAAGATGAAACTGCTTTTACAGATGCAATTTATCGAACCAATCAGGCATTTGAAGGTAGCATAAAGGAAGCTTATCGAGTTCTCGCAGAGCGAGACCCTGAAAGGAAGAGACCTTTCGATATTGAAAACTTTTTTGAGAAAAATAGTATTTTTCGTCAGCGTGTTTTAGCTCAATTTACTAATTACCGAACTGGTTGGAGAAACCCTTCTGTTCATGACTACAAGCTAGACTTTGATGAGAGCGAAGCTTTTTTGGCCATTGCTTCTGTAACTGCTTTTGCCTGCCTTGTACTTGATCAAATCACTGAGAAAACTTCTTATCTCCAAGCCAAATCTGAAGCTGATACGAAGCAAGTAGAAATCCAAGAGCGTCTTGCAAGCGTAGAAAATAGTGATCTCTTAAGTCGAACTGTTCAGATTTTGCGAGAGTTCTCACATCAGCAGTCGAGTTTCAATATAAATGGATCTAAACAGACTGAAGTACAAGTTATTGGGCAACTGGCAGGTTTCTTTGCTTCAGCAGCGCCAGATCTTGAGGTTCTCAGCGAATATAAAATTTCTTCTGAAGCTCCTGCAAGAGCTGATTTTATTATTTCTGATAACAGTAGTCGTGTTGTGATTGAGCTAAAAAGAGCTAGGTCTGGGCGGCAGTTAATTGATACAGGTGTAGCACAAGTGGAAAGATATATGCTTTTAAGCAATATAAATGCTGCTATCCTTTTTCTATTCTCTGAACTTGGAGATGAATTAGATATTCAGGAACGTAATGTTTCAAATATTGACGGCAAGATGTTGATCTTACAGCCCGAAAAGCTACGACCTAACGGCTCAGGTGAAGTGGATTGACCGAAGCCGCTTGTGTAGGATGCAAACGTATTGTCAACCACTGCCCCGAACAGTTATCCCATTGAAGGAAAACATATGCCATCTTTAGATTTCGAGACTGAAAGACAAGAGTTCCGTGAGTACTACAACGAAAACCTTAGTTTGCTGGAGGGCGCCAAGAATTCCTTTATAACTTTGGTTGGCTCGTTAATTAGAAGTTCAAGCGAAGTAGCTTTATCTAAAATTGAAGGGCGAGTAAAAGATAGGGATGAATGCGTAAAAAAATTTAGCCGGAAATATAGAACAACGCTTGAAACTGAAAGAAAGGAATATCAAATCATTGATCACATAACCGATTTGATTGGCCTGCGTGTTGTCTGTTTGTATGAGGATGATATTGAAAAGATCAAAGAACTCCTTTGCGAGCATTTCGAAGTGATTGATATTACAGATAAAATAGCATTAATAGAAAATACGGAGAACTCGTTCGGCTATAAAGGTTTGCACTTAGATTTAAAGCTAAACGAGCAGCGCAGATCACTTCCTGAATATTCTCAATTTGTTGATCTTGGTTGTGAAGTTCAAATCAGAACTATAATACAAGACTCCTGGAGCGTTTTGGATCATAAAATAAAATACAAGAAATCTATACCAAACAATCTAAAAAGAAGAATTAATTCGCTTGCAGCTTTGTTTGAGGTGGCAGACCGTGAATTCAGGGAAATCCGGATTGCCACGGAAGAAAGCATCAAGGCTGAAGATATTACTCAAGAACAAATCAGCCAAGAATCAGATCAGGGAGAAGCAGAAGGAGACGTACCAAAATTTACAGTATCTCCACTGAACGCATTTAGCTTTCTGAAGATAGCCAATCACTTCTTTAACGATTTTGAATTTGAGCCCCGCAAAGTTGATGGCTTCACAGAGGAAATAGTTTCGCTAAAGCCAGATATAACACGTGGCAAATTCAATTTCTACATGCGAGAAAATATATCTAAAGTTAAGCGTTATAAGGATTATTTTGAAAAAGAATTTCCGGGCAATGTCTTAAACCCATATACTGTGATTAGACACTGCCTATATTTGGGCGAAAAAGATATATTCTCAACAATGCTAACCAATCAGGCCACCGAAACGTTTGAAGCATGGTTGCTAGAAAATGGCTGACAAGGCTAAGCAGTCAAGAGGCTAGAGATGCATGATTCGGGTGACTATTTATGCTGACGCCGCCAGATTCATTAGAATCTGGCGGCGTCATTGGGTTATTCGCTGTGCGGTTGCGTGATACTCAGTGGCCTAACCGAAGGTGCAGACCCGATTTGCAGGCTGGCCTTGACTGGCTTTCCGGCGACTGACATAGCTTTTTACAACTCTGCCAAATCGTCGGTGAGCAGTTTGTGGTCCATGGTGTAGTTGGCAAACGCGGCCACGACATCCACCACACTGAGGGCAGCGGCTCCTTTAGGACCTGAAAGTCTCATCGGAGACAACAGGCTCGGCAGCCAGGAAACCACCTCATTGGCGATCTCTAAGCCGGGTCTCTCTGCCTTCGGCATCGTGAACAGATACCGGGTCGCTAGCTCCGCCTCCACCATTGAGAACGCAAAGGCGATTCCGATCGTGAGTTCGTCGGCTCGCTTCAAGCGCTGGCGGGTGACATTGTTTCCTTCGGTGGCAAAGAAATCGCCGCCAAGTCCGTTAGAACCTGGCGGCGTTGCCATTGGAGTATGCGCCATGAGAGGACATCAGGCCCAGTGGCTTAACCCCAATGGCGCAGACCCAATTTTTGAGCTTTCGTTGACGGTCTTAGGCTCCTTGAATCGCTTCCTGCAACTCATCCAAATCGTTAGCTAGCAATTTGCTACCCATCCCCAGGGTGACAGCAGTGGCAGTGCCAGTGACGACGACGAGTGCCAATTGGCCTTTAGGCCCCGATAGCCTCAAGGGAGACAACAGGTCTGGCAGTAGTGCCACGATTTCATTCGCGATCGCCAGGCCGCGGCCATCTTCTCTCGGCAGGGCCCCTAGATAAACCGACGTGATGATGAGATCAAGCACTGAAAGCAACGCGAAAATCACGGTAACGTTCTGGTCGTGACGTTTCATGCGCCGTTTGCTGCCCTGAGATGATGGCCCCAAAGTAACTATCGTATCTGCAAATAAAACGATCAACCGGTAGATTTGCATCCCCCGCTCTCGGCGCTCCACCTTCTTGGCGGCGGCGCTGTTGTCATTTGCGTCGGCTAGAAGCGTGAACGTGACAAAGGAGCACTGCCAGCTGAGGTGATCAACCAAAACGCTCACTATCTCAAAGAAAGAGATGAACTTGTTGCCCTCACCTGACGAACTCCCCTGGCTCGACTGACTATCCCGATCTGACCCACCCTTCTTACCAGAAATGGCAGTGGCATCCAATATGGTGGTGAGAATTCCACTAAACGCGTCTAGGGTGAGTTGAGCGATCCCAAAGCTCCGAACGCTATCTTTGATGGATTGCAGATCAGGCCCCGATGTCTCTTCGGCATCCTCAGCAGCTTCAGGGTTTTCAGACGCCTCAGCTTGGCTTTGGGATACGCTCAGCGATCGCGCTGAGAGCGCGGTTGGCCCCGGTTGTGACAGCGCTACAAAATCGGGCGTTGCCGTCCCTTGAAAGGGCTTTTTGCCGAAAGCCAGCTTTGAGATGACCGTGATGGGAATGGCGAGTAGCAGAGTCGTCACATTGATGATTGAAAGATCGCCCGCACCGAGCAGCTTGAACAAGGCGCTGATAAAGGGAATATTAATCGGCGCGTTGATCAGATCCTTCAGCTGTTGGACGGCTGCTCCCACAATGTCGAGAAAACCATGCGCTAGGGTCTCGATCAGGTCTAAAAACTGAATGACGACATCCCGCAAGGCTTCGATAATCGCGATGAGTGCGAGCTGCGGTTTGAGCGGATTGGTAACCAGTGCGGTAATGGCTTCAGTCAAACCTTCAAAGGCGCGCAGGGCCATCCCAATCACGTCTTCACCCGCTTCCAACAGGGTCGACATGAAGATGCCGATCGCCGAATCGTCATTTTGATTCGTCGCGGCATTCGGGATGGGGTTGGCATCTTCTTGTTGCGCTCCTCCAAAGAGTTTGGAGAGAAACCACTCCGCTGCTTCTGGCAGTTTGAACTCAAACGTCTCAGCTTCAGAAGGGGTGCCGCCCAATAATTTCACCAGGTTGTTCATCCCGTCTTCGACGGTGTCTTGCAGGTCACCGATAAAATCAGAGACCGGTTGCTTGGCCGATGCTGCTAGTTGCGTTGCCGCATCAAATCCAGCATTGATGGTTTTTTTCAGATAGCGCTGAGTATCGAGGATGTCGCCCCAGTTGAACAGAAACTGCAGGAACTCGATGAACTTTTTGATGCCGTTCACCACTTTTTCGACCACGGCTTCAATGAACTCACCCACCTTTTCGACCGTATCCACCACAAAGTCAATGACTTCTGTCGCGGTTTTGATCACAAAGTGGACGACGCCTTTGACTGCACCTACAACGACCGATTTGGCTTTTTTGATCGCATTGCGAATGCGTCTACCGATTCTGAGCCGTTTGATTCCCCCAAACCGTCGAGCCCCGCCAAAGCCGATCGCCCCTGGCAGTTGAGTCTCTTTACCGGCAGGTTCCGAAATGGGCGCGCTTTCGCTGCTGGTGGCTTGGTTGAGCAGCCGCGTAAAGTCATCCTCACTGACTGACTCTTCCAGGATGACGCCATCCTCCGGGCTGTTCGCGGCTACGGCAGCTGAGACCAGCCCCCGGCTTTTTAAAACGGCGGTTTGTGCTTTGACCTGCCGAAGTTCGCCTTCTTCGGGCGCCGGCTTAAACTTCAGTTCCCAAGGCTGGGCGATCGCCGCGCCCGACACCACTCGCTCAGAGGACAGCACTCGGTTGCCGCCGCCGGGGTTAGCTGCTGGCAACTGGTCGGTGTAGGTCACCGTCGCGGTCACCCGCTTGATCGTGTTTTGCACACTGGCGACTTCGGCTTGGCTGTGGGCCGTGCGATCGACAATCAAGTTACCCTGAGCGTCCTTGGCATTCCATAGAGCGCCGTCTTCTAGCTCCGCAATGTGCTGATGGGCTTCCTGGTTGGGAAAAATCACCACCTGTTCATTTGCCGCCATTTCGCTGGTGCGAATCTTGAGGCCCGGCGTGTTCAGGCCATCGGCCTCAGACGTAATCATGATGAAGTTGAGATCATTAGGCGTGAGGGTCGCCGATCGCGTCTCGTCGATCTCATAGGTGATGCCGTCCACTTCAATCGTGGTCAGGTCGGTGGCGGCAACTTCCACTGCGCCTGCCCCCGCTTCAAACCGCAGGGTGGTGCGATAGGCCGAAAACTCTTCCAGCTCATTGCCCACCAGGCGATAGTCTTGGCTCAGCTTCGTGGTGTAAGACGTAAAGACATCTGCCGGGGCAATCACCTTAAAGATTTTGATTGAAGAAAGGGCATCGTCGCCGATCTGACTCTCCTTCAGGTCTGGTAAGTTTTTGACGATATCCTCAATCTCTTCTTCGCGTTTATCTTCTGCCACCCGGTAGTCGACATGCTTGAACAAAGTCACCCCGGTATCGGGACCTAAGCGAATGGATGAAGTGCGATCGTTGAGACCGCCAAAGTCCCCAAAGCTTTTATGTTCCCCCAAAGCAACCTTCGCACTATCGGACAAAATCCAGGTTTTACCGTGATAGGCGCGGTGCTCGTACAGGGCCACTTCCCCTTGTGCCAGTTCACCCACTTGACCTTCATTGTCGGCAAATTTAACCGCACGCACAAAAACGGCACGCTGATCTTTTTGTCGAGTCCAGCGAAAGGTGTTGCCTGCAACAAGTTCTAACCATTCGTCCGCGCCCTGGTTGATCAGCGAAAACTCACCGGGGAGACTCTCTGAATCATCCACAAATAGGCTAGCTGGGGCCTCCACTGCCGATAGGGTAAAAAGGGCATTGTCTTTGTCGGCCCCCGGAAGTAGCTGCAGCCGAGCCTGCTGTAGATTGTAGTGAAATTTGAACAGCCCGTTTGACCACTGCTGGGGCGCGGTTTGGAGATGAGTCTTACCCCGGTGTAAGAAGCGGCCATTCGGCGCTTTAATAATCCACTTGCCGATAAAGGGCTCCCCGACTGTTGACCAAATCCGCACTGAGCGGGGAAAGTCGCCGAGCTTGGTGAACCGAATGTCTGGAATATCGGCGTAGAGCTTTTGCGCCACATCCTTGAAATCGGTGTCTTGATAGAGCGTTGCGCCCGTGTCTGGCCCGAGCCGCAGTTCTTTAAAGTGTCCAGAAAAGGGAGCCAGATCGGCCACATCTTGCTTCAGCACAATAGCAGCCTCATCCGTCGCGACCAGCTCAATCTCACCCGCGCTCAAGGATCGATTGATAGGCGGTATCAGGGTTTGGATCTGGGCAGTGCTGAGGGCAGTGTGATAGATCCGCAGGTCTTCGTAATGGGCGATCGGCGTGTGCCGGGTGTAATGCCCGAGCTTCACATCGACAGCTCGCTTAATGTTGGCGACCCCGGTTTTGGCGGCCCCTTCTGCCACTAGGACACCATCTAGATACACCTCAATGGTACGTCCCTCTCTTACCAGGGTGATGTGGTGCCATTTTTTATCGGACAAGTTGGGCAAGCGAGGCGTTTTGGCGAAGGCGTAGTTCTTACCTTTGCTGTTTTCATCGACTTCAAAGGTCAATCTTCTGCCTTTGTCTTCAAGTCGCAACGAAAACCAATTGCCATGCCCGCTCATCGAGCGAGTCCCGATAATATCCAGATCGTTCTGGCCATCGGTGTCCATGATCTTGAGGCCAAACGCCACGGTGAAATCACTGGTGCCGAACTGACCCACCTCGGGGCCAAAAACCAGCCGCGACTCCTTAGAAGGCAATCTCACGGCATTGCCAATCCGACCGTGCCGATGCCACACGATACTGCGATGCAAGCGACCTTCGACGCCGCCGATCGCATCGCGGGCGACAGTTCCTTTTCTTTCGTTGAATTGCCAGTGATAAGTAGGCTGAATAGTCATGGAATTTCTCCGATTGAGGATTGTGGTGAATTGATACTGACGTTGTCTGTTGCTACCGTTGGAATTTCAGAAATGCAGGTCTCGACTAACTCTATTCAGTAGAGAAAAGCCAGCATTTAGAAATATGAAAAACTGAGTTTTAGCTAAACCGCGTCCGATTTAAAGACTGGAGTTTTAATTTGAAGAAAAACTGTCGATCGGGAGGCGATCGCGATTTAGCTGGTGTGATTAGGCCGGACGAACGCAGTCATTAAGGGCAAGGAGGTACACCCGCCGTACCCTCTACAAAGTCCGCATTGGTCTCAATATCAGCGGGGTTAAAGGTGCCCACATTCCTGGCGGTCACATTGGCCTGGTCAATCACTTGAAACTGACCGGCCCCATTGCTCACGAGTTCAAAGCCATCGTCGCCAGGAGTGGTCACACTGTTGTTATCGAGTGCCAGGCAGAAGTCTGTATCAGCCGTGTGCTCAATTCGCACGCCATCAGCGCCAGGATTGGTAATCGTATTGTCGGTCACCGTCGCAGTGACGTTGGCATTGTCTTCAATTAAGGTGAGTTCAATCCCGTCATCACCGGCATTGGTGATGCTATTACCCGTCACGGTAATAGCCGCCGTGGCATTTTCTTGAATGTCATTAAAGAAAACGCCCTCTTCCCCGACATTCGAGATTTGATTGATGGTGACGGTAATAGTGGCATTGGCATTGTCTTCAATAACGTCAAATTCGATGCCTTCTGTTCCCGCGCTGAGGATGTTGTTCTCGGCGATGGTGATATTGGACACGGTATCGTTTTCAATGTCATCAAAAAGAATGCCTTCTTCATTAGCAACCGTAATCGTATTGCCGGTCACAGCAATGGTCGCGTTAGCCCGGTTTTCAATATTGTCAAACTCAATCCCGGTCTCACCACTGTTAATTTGGTTGTTGTCAACGGTAATCGTGGCGATCGCATCATTTTCAATGTCACCAAACTCAATACCTTCAAAAGGTATATTGCTAATTTGATTGTTGGCGACGGCAATGGTGACATTGGCATTTTCTTCAATATTGTCAAACTCGATGCCATCCCCCCCTGCGACCAGCGGATCTACATTTACGGCATCAATCACATTGTCTGAGACCGTAATCGTCGCAACCGCATTACCTTCGATGTCATCAAAGAAAATACTGTCGAATTGAGCATCCGTAATTTGATTGTTTGCCACCGTGATATTGGCGGTGGCGTCTCCCAAAATTAAGTCAAATTCAATACCCTCTGTACCAATTGTGTTCAAGGTATTATTGGCGACGGTAACGGTGGCATTATCGGTTCCGTTAATGTCATCAAAGAAGATGCCTTCGCCAGTTGTATTCGAGATTTGATTGCGAACAATCGCCACCGTGCCATCAATATCGGGCAGGTTAATACCGACATTGGCATTGGTAATGGTATTGTCTTCAATCGCGATCCCCTCTCCATTCGCCACAATGCCATCGGCCCCCGCCGGATTGATCGCTAGGCCCGAGACCAATGTGTTGTTGCCGATGGTTACCGTGCCGCTAACGGTCGGTAAGTTGCCGCTGCCAGATCCTGGCAAGGTCACTTCCCCAAACTGAGTATTTAACAGTTGGGTCGGCCCCACTGAGCGCACGTCTACCCCATCTGGCAGGGTAAAGGCACCGCCCGCATTACCCGCCTGCACATAAATAATGTTGTCGGCGTTGGCGGTGGCAATATTCGTGGCATTGGCAATGGTATCGAGCGGCGCTTCAAAGGTACCTACCCCTGTGGCTGCTCCTGTCGTCGGGTCGACATGTTGGAAAACAAAAGCCTGGTTTGTCTCTGGGTTGATAGCAATAATGCTGGCTTCGCGAATCGAAACATCCGTTTGGTTCTCGACCAAAACAGTGTTGGTACGCGCAATGGGTTCTCCGGCTCTGGCCCACAGCCGCGCTGGTGAATTCTCTTCCGTATTGGCTGGACGTTGCGCTGGGGCGCCTAACAACGCACTCACTGAAAAGATCGCGTTCGTGCCAAATACACCGTCATTCTGAACGCCTAGACCAACCCGCAAGTTGTTTTGAATACGGTAGTCTAGCGAGGCCCGAACACCTAAACTATCTTGTGAGGCTTCTCCACCCAAGTAATACACACCGCCTCGCCCCCACAAGCTGCTCCCTTCACCAAAGTCAAACAGCTCCAGGCCACCATCGAGTGACACGGTGGTCAGGGCAGCTTGTATCTGGTCAATTTGCTGCTCATCAAACGCCAATTGATTACCGACAAACTGAGGGTTGATGACCTGGGTCTCGGTGTCAATGACCTGACGGGCATTGCTCAAAGGCAGGTTGGCATTGAAGGTTAAGTCCCAGTTCTCTCCGAGTAGCTCAGTGCCAACGCCCACCTGGGTAACGGTGAGATCGTCCGTACTGCGAGCATCTAGCCCCGCATAAGCGCCCCATAGGGTGCTGTCGTTGAGCAGGGCGCGGTAGCCAGCTTGCAAGCCACCGCCAAAGTCGCCGCTGTTATCTACGCTCACACGACCATCAATAAAGGTGACATTTTGCCCCGGTGTTTGAAACAGCGGGAGAAAACCACCCACGCTACTAAAGCCTGTAAAGCCCGCACCTTCGTTGTAATTGAGATTGAAGAAGGGTTGCAGACGAAGCGCTTCAGCTTCTGTCGCTATTGGAGTTGTTTCTGGGGTCGGGGACTGGGCGGTCTGGGCTTGATCAGTCTGAGTTTGAGCGTTGGCAAGGCCACTCGGAAGGAGTATCTCATCGGCGGCAACCGGGCTGGCGATGCTCTCAGGGAGAGGCTGCGCTACCGCTTCAGCTGAAATGGCCAATATGCTCGCTAAAGATAAGCAATAACTCAGACATCGCTTAATGCCTGTATTGCCAGTAGTCCGTAGCTTTTGAAAACGTTTTGAGAGACGCGATCGATCTCTAACATCCGGTGTGGGGATAATGGCGGCACCATTGGTAGCCACCCGCTCAATTTCATCTTCACGCCAGCGTCGATTCACAGGTGCAATCAGCGCCCTGACTTCTGATGCGCTGAGGGCCGTGTGGGAAAACTGACCGACCCGATTACCAAGCTTAATCGTCGACTCTCTAGAAAATGACTTAACAGCATTGCCATTCCGACCATCGCCATTCCACAAAATGCGATGAAATTGGCCTTTGACACCACTTACGGCATCTCGGGCGGCAGTCTTTTTTCTTTCGTTGAATTGCCAGTAATAGGTAGGCTGAATAGTCATGGGCTTTTTCCTAATGTGAGTGGTTTATGTTTAAGCCTAATTACGCCTAAATTCAGTTTTCACAAGAATTGAAATTGCAAATTAGACGTAACTGGAACTTATTAGCGTTCTCTTAGGTGGTTTTCAGTCAATTCAAGAGCCGCGTATAGAGTTGCTTCCATCATTAATTTGAAAATTCCGGAGAAAATTTTAGAATTTTATGAGCATTTTTTGGATTTTGATGAATTGAATAAATCCGAAAAAATTGCACGGCAATAAGCATCCCGATAAAATTTCAGGATGTTTTCAAAGAGCACTTTAGGCAAGAAAAAGCACTCAAAAATAGATGAGTAATAGTCGTTTTATGAGCAGCGAATCAATGGCATAAAATCGCTCAAATTGAACTTGCAAATGACTTTGTTAATTGCAAGAGATCGATGAAATGGCGTTTAACTTCGGGTGAGTTTTTTTGGCGCCTGACAGATAGTCTTGGCCTGTTGTGATTACTCGGCATTCCATCACAGAGCCAGCATCTCTAACCACAACCTGGGCAATGCCTAACCTGAACCTCCTTGAAGCAATCAGTATTTATCTGTTTGATATCAGTACAAGTGAGATACCGGTTTGGATTTAAAAAAAGCAAATTCCCTTTAAAGCCTTGGCCTGTGCAGATTTGGGCGATGGCGGGGCCAGTGGGCTGCGGGGGGTGATCGACTGGTTCAACTGTGCCGATCGCCTCGGTCATCCAGGGGCGAGATTGATCTGGAGGTTTTTGGCTAGAAAAAATCAGCGTTGCGAGCAGTCGCCGCTCTGGAGAGGGTTAATTCAGCTCATGAGCCAAATCTTGGAGTTCTACTTTGAGGTTGATCAAGCCCTGACGCATCCGCGACTTGACCGTCCCCAATGGAATATTCGTATGACTGGCAATGTCGGATTGACTCAGCCCGTGATAAAAAGCCAGCCACAATACGTCCCGCTGCTTTTCGGGCAGGGTTTGCAGGGCAGTGCAGACGCGGTGCGATCGCTCCCCTTGAAATGCCTGCTCCTCTGGTAGTGACAGGGCTGCCACGGCGGAGCCTTGATGAGTCAGCCCCTTGAGAATGCGACTTTGGTTACTACCACTCCGCACGCGGTCAATCGCTCGATTGCGGGTGACGGTACTCAAGAAACGACTGAGGGGGCCACGGTTAGGGTTATAAGCTGACTTTTGCCAGAGATGCAGAAAAATCTCTTGGGTCAAGTCTTCCGCTTCTGGCCCGCTGTTTAAGATCCGCCAGGCGATCGTGTAAACCAAGCGCGAGTAGCGATCGTACAAAGCCACTAACGCCGACTTATTGCCCTGCTGAAGGGATAAAAACAAGGCGGCATCGGTCTCGTTTTCCCCAGGTGGAGATTGACTTGCGGTAAGTGAAAACGACATAGGCTAACCACCCATCAAACGTAAAATTATCTGAAATCAGGCGATTCTTTAGCGGCGATCGCCCTACCGTAGGCCACGACAGGCGATGGCATGTCTTGTGCGACACTCCCTTGCCTGTCGTGGAACTGCCAGTAATATGTGGGGTGAATAGTCATGATATTTTCCCTGCCGTGAAGTGCTGATACTAAAAAAGAACAGCGTGCTTCAGAGCCATTTAGACCACTCAGATCGCGACGCTCATGCCATCGTTATTAGCTTGGCTCAGCTCACTAGAGGGCACCAGTCAAGTTCACAACTTAGGCAGTCACAACTTAAATTAGCTTCGGAGTTGTGCTCTAGAAAGTCGGCCAGATGAGACTTACAGGCATTTCCCATGACTCCGGGCTATGGTCACCAATTAAGACTTGAATCTTCATCACAACTTAAGCGCCTTACCATAAGGCAAGTAAGACGGGTTGCGGAAAGTTGACAGTCAACCCTGAAGTCTTCAGCTGATTGCATCTTTTTGAATCTCGATGGTGGAAAGGTTGAGAAGAGGGAAACGTAGACGTGGCGTAAAACTCTCCTCCCAAGGGTGGGAACGACTGCAAACGGCAGAAACCCAGCAAGCCGCTAAAGACAACGATCGCCAACCCTACACCTTAGAAGTTCTCGCTCAAATTACGGGGCTAAGCATCAACACCCTGACGAAGGTGCGGTCTGGCAAGGCACCGGTCGATCGCCAGACGATCACCGACTATTTTGAGGCATTTGGCCTGACGCTGACGCCAGCAGACTATGTTCACCCAGAGGCCGTCGCCGACGATGGTCCCCCTTCAGTCCCAACGGTGGCGATCGCCAATGGGCAAATCGCCACTGGACAAGTTGATTGGGGCGAGGCTCCCGATGTCTCGATCTTTCATGGTCGGACGGAGGAGTTAGCCACCCTGGAAACCTGGCTGCAGGGCGATCGCTGTCGGCTGGTGGGGATCTTGGGCATGGGGGGCATTGGCAAGAGTGCCCTGTCGGTGAAGCTGGCCCAGCAGCTACAGGGTGAGTTTGACGCTGTGATCTGGCGATCGCTGCGGAACGCTCCTCCGTTAGACAGCTTGCTACAGGATCTGGTGCTATTTCTATCGGATCAAAAAGACTCAGAGGCGACACCCAATCGTCTCCGGCACTGGCTGCAAGCCTCCCGCTGCCTGGTGATTTTAGATAATGTCGAGACCATTCTTCAAGCCAGCAATCGGGCCGGGCAATATCGCGTTGGCTATGAGCGCTATGGCGACCTGTTTCGCATGTTGGGGGAAGCGCCGCACCAAAGCTGTGTCCTCATCACCAGTCGTGAGAAACCGGCGGAAATTGCCATCTTTGAAGGGATGGAGCTGGCGGTGCGATCGCTCCAACTGCGTGGCTCCCTCAAAACGGCCTTGGGCGTCATTGAGACCAAAGATCTGGTGGGCAGCCCTCAGCAAAAACAAGACCTTTGCGAACGCTATGGCTGTAGCCCCTTGGCGTTAAAAATTGCGGCGGGGTCGATTCAGGCCTTATTTGACGGGGAAATTGGCCCCTTTTTAGACGAGGGCGTTTTTCTCTTCAACGGCACCCAGCGCCTCCTGGATCAACAGTTTGAGCGGCTTTCGGCACTGGAAAAAACCATCATGTACTGGTTGGCCATCAACCGTGAGTGGACGGCCATTCCAGCGCTGGCCAGCGCTCTGGTGCCCGCGGTCACCCGCTCAAAACTCCTCGAATCCCTGGAATCCTTGGGCTGGCGATCGCTGATTGAGCAACAATCCCGGCACTATACCCAGCAGCCGGTCGTGATGGAATACGTCACGGAACGGTTAATTGAGCAGATGGTCACTGAAATCACCGAGCAAAAACCGGCCCGGCTGATCAGCCATGCGTTATTCAAAACGACCGCGAATGATATTGTTCAAGCCACGCAATTCAACCTCATTCTTGAACCCATTGCGCAACAGCTTTTAGCCCATCTGGGCAGCGCCGCAGCCATTGCGACGACCCTCACTCAGAGCTTAGACGCTTTACGCGGAAAACCGCCAGCACAATCCGGTTATGCAGGCGGTAATGCCCTCAACCTCATGCGTCAGCTCCAGGTTGAAGTCACCCACTGTGACTTTTCCCATCTCACCATTTGGCAAGCCTATTTGCAGGGCCTCAACCTCCATCAAGCCAACTTTTCCCAGGCCCACTTTTCACAAACGACTTTTTATGATGCCTTTGGGGGCATTCATGCCGTCGCCGTCAGTCCCGATGGCAGTCTGTTTGCCGCCGCCGGTACGAGCGGTGTGATTCAACTTTGGCAGATGGAGAACGGCGAAGAATATGGTCGCTGTCGCGGCCACGATGGCTGGATCTGGTCGATCGCCTTTAGTCCCGATGGTCAGTGGCTGGTGAGCGGCAGCGCCGACCAAACGGTGAAAATTTGGGATGTCCAAACGGGCTGCTGTCTGCACACCTTGCACGGGCACACGAATTGGGTGCGATCGGTGGTGTTTAGCCCCGATGGCCAGCTCGTGGCGAGCGGCAGTTCCGATCAGACGATCAAACTCTGGGATGTCGAGGGCCGCTGTCGGCAAACCCTGAAGGGCCATACAAATTACGTGCAAGGGGTCGCCTTTAGCCCCTGTGGTTCCTTAATCGCGTCCGCCGGTTGGGACCAACGGCTTAACATTTGGTCACTGGCGAGCGGTGAATGCTTACACACCGTGGAGGATACGAACAGTTTTTGGTCGCTGGCGTTTAGTCCCGATGGGGGGGCGATCGCCACGGGCAGCACGGATGAAACCGTCAAGATTTGGGATGTGCAGACGGGGCAGCACCTTAAAACCTTCACCGGCCACACCCAAGCGATTCGCTCCGTGGCCTTTAGTCCTGACGGTCAGGAACTCGTGAGTGGCGGGGGTGACCAAACCATCAAAATTTGGCACGTGCCGGAGGGTCGCTGCTTAAAGACCCTGTCTGGCCACAACAATTGGATTTGGTCGATTGCCTTTAGTCCCGATGGCCGCACCCTGGTCAGCGGTGGTGAAGACCAAACGGTGAGAATCTGGCAGACCCAAACGGGACACTGTTTGAAATCATTAACCGGCTACGCCAACGCCGTGCGCGCGATCGCCTTCAGCCCCGATGGGCAAACCCTGGTCAGTGGCAGCGATGACTATGCCGTTAAGATCTGGGATATCGAGCGAGAACGGTGTCTCAAAACCTTCATCGGCCACCAGAACTGGATTTTGTCGGTGGCCGTTCATCCAGATAACCGCTTGATTGCGAGTAGCAGTGCGGATCAAACTGTGAAAATTTGGGATATCCAGCGCCAGCGCTGTGTGCGAACCCTACCGGGGCACACCAATACGGTTTGGTCGGTGGCGTTTAGCCCCAATCGTCAGCTCCTCGCGAGTGGCGGGCACGACCGCACCATTCATCTCTGGGATATTCAAGACGGTCACCGTTTAGCCGTGCTAGCGCATCCCAGTCAGGTGCGATCGGTGGCCTTTAGCCCCGATGGACAAACGTTGGTCAGTGGGTCTTCTGACAAACAAGTCCGGCTCTGGGATGTCGATAGCGGTGAGTGTCGGAGGGCGATGTCAGGACATACCGGCATGGTTTGGACCGTTGCCTGTAGTTCCGAGGCGGGTAATGCTAATGGGCTGATGATCGCGAGTGGCAGTTCGGATAAGACCCTGCGGCTTTGGGATGCCCAGACTGGCGACTGTCTGAGAACCTTGAAAGGACACACAAATTGGATTTGGTCGGTGGCATTTAGCCCGCAAGGCCATCTCCTCGCGAGTGGTAGCGCCGACAAAACTGTGAAGCTCTGGGATATTCACGATGGCCGGTGTCTGCAGACGTTGGTGGGCCATGCCAATGTGGTGCGATCGCTAGCCTTCCACCCGCAAGGCAACACGCTGGCCAGTGTCAGTGAAGATGAAACGATCAAACTTTGGGACGTTAAAACCGGTGACTGTTTAAAGTCGCTGAGGGGCGATCGGCCCTACGAAGGCATGGACATCACCGGAGCCACGGGACTCACCGATGCTCAGAAAGCGACACTAGAAGTCTTAGGCGCGATCGGGGTATAGGGTTATCGGCGATCGCAACTTAAACGTTTTTATGTTGACCTCTCAAATCATGTGTCGTAAATGTTGCCTCGATAGTTGATGTCGTAGATAAAGATCTCGCCTGTTTCTTTGCGAATTTGGAAAATGGCGCGAATCTTGCCTGCCCGAATTCGAGAGAAGCCAGCGAGTGTGCCTTTCAGCTTTTTGATATCGAGTTCATCGGGTGGATAAACTTATTGTGTTTCTAAACAGGTTTTGAGGATACCGATTTTAGCAATGATGGCTTTGCAGCTATTACCATCAACCTTTTTGAGAAACTTATCGGCTGCCTTACTGAGCTTGATCTGCATCGTCAAACCAGGCTGTAATGTCAACGAAGTCTGAATCTGGATGGGCCTCTGGCGAGAAGGAGGCTTCGATTTCCGCTTGCTCTTCGTCGTCTACGTAAGGAACAAGCAGGTCAAAAAAATTGAACCATTCTTCGCGCATCACCTCACGAACGCTCTCTTTGATTAAGGATTTCAAAGCGTTAGCGTCTAGCGAGACAGTGGGTTCCATAATCAATCCCTGCTTTTGCATAGCCAATACAGTGCGTTCCCTCAGTATATGAGACTAAAGCTGGCACACTGGCATGATGAATGTGTAAACTTCGCTGGTCATGGCTAAGATGAAGTTTCTCCACTGTTATTTCCATAATGGCTGCTCCTCAACCCGCTAATCAAAGCGTACTGTTTTAGCCTGACTGTAGGTAAGCTTTGGCGTAGCTGTTCCCGTGAGGCGATCGCTCCTCGAATAAAACGCTGCGGTTACCTGGCTGGTAATTGGAGAAGGAGGTCGACTGCACATCAGGCACTATTTCACTTCTTCAAATCTCTAAATTTCCAGAAACAAATTCTCAAGAACGACGAATCCACAAGGTAAAACCAGATACCCCAATCGAAGTCAGTATCCAACCTACTAAAATCTGCAACCAGAATAGATACCTTAACAGGCATCCAGAGCGAGGAATACAAATATTCTCGCCATCAATACAGATGAATTCACTGCCTCGATTTGCGTTGGGAAGCCAGTAACGCTGCTGGTGCAAATCAATAACTGGGATTATGACATCTAAGGAGTAAAAATAAGGGTTGAATTTGGGATATTTTTCAGAGATCTCTATTCCTATCGTAGGTGGAGCTAGATCAAATGGGCGCACTAAAGAAGGGCTCATTAGAGCTTTAGAATATCCATAACTATAAAAAATAGTCCATATTATAGATAAAACAAATGCATACCTAAAAATTTTCAGAGGGCGATAACCATAGGAGATAGTGTGATAAGAAATGCAGTTCAATAACTTTTCAAGCCAGCCTAATTGCTTGCGAAATTGTAAATCTTGGTGCTTTGCTATTGATATTTCCTCGGATTCCTTTTCTAGGCCGCTGTTCTTGAAGGCTCGGGCAAGCTGTTCATAAGGTTGAGGAGAGAATCTATCTTTGGATTGAAGTCTCAGCCAAGTCAATCTTTCTTGCAGATCTACTGTTGAGTGAGGGCTAATTCTTTCATAAGTAAAGCCATCAATCTCTAGTTTTCCACTATCAGGCCAACTAGCCTTTTCATCGCCTAATACATTGATTTTCGCAGCACGTAGGTCGAGCTTCATAAACGGTGAATTCCTTACGCCTCTCATCCAAAAAGTCCCACCAACCTTAGCATCGACTAATCCAACTCTGCCCTCAGCATAAAACCCGTCGCGAAATAAAACATTGTTTTTGATGTCAGCCCCTTGAAGTATTAAGGCATTGCCTCCCTGATTAATAAATTTGCCATTATCGCAGTTAAGCTCGGATCTAATAGCCGCGTTCAAGAAATCTACTTCGCCGCTAGACTGAAACCCAGAACATAGCAAAACTGCTTGATTTATTTTCACTCCCTGAGCTTTAAGAGTAGCACCTTGAGGATTATGAAATCTTCCACCCTGACAATCTAGTAATCCACCAATACTTGTCCCAGATAAGTCCACCGTCCCTGTCGCCTCAAAGGCCGAATCAAGGAATACTGATCCTTCAATACGTGCATTTTGAACGGTTAAAGTTTTAGTCTTCTTGATGCAATATTCTCTGTCGATTCGAAAAAGAATCGGTGGTATTTCCTCCGCCACCTGAAATTTGCCACCAAAGCAATTCAGGTTTCCGCCAATATTAGCCCCTGAGAAGTTTACTTTTCCACTAGCCTGAAAATTGCCAGTCAAAAAAACATGTCCTTTAACACTGACCCTTTCGGCTCTGATTTCAGGAACACAACTCTTGGAAAGGTCTAGGGATCTGATGCTTGCATTCTCTAGGATAATGGGTTTATCAAAAAAGCAGCCTTTAAGAGATAGAGGAAAATCAAGCGTGTCATATTGCAGATCCAGGCTTTTCTCAATCTTAGCTCCAATAATTCTTATTCCAAAACTCCCGACAAACTCTCTGGCTGAAGCATCTGTGCAAAGCCAACGTATCCTATCGGCTTGCAAGGTAGCTTCCTGTTGATGTGAGGGCGTATTTCGCTCGCCTTGGTTGGTATCATACTTAGCTATTTCCTCTGTGACAGCAGCTTCAAATAATTTCTTTTCAGCATCTGTTATTTGACCAAACGCCCTCTCTGCTAAATTGATTAACTGCTGGACTTTCTCGAACATATTGCAGAGTTTCTGAAATGGTTTATCCCATTTAAGCTCAAAGTTCCAATAAGGTCGCCCCCTGACCTCAACTGAACTAGTAATAAAACTTTAGGCTGAACACACAGCTAGTTGATGAGCGCCGAAATGACTACTACGGGAGATCACTTACAGCCCTATTTTTATGTCGGAATTCGGTAGAGAGATCGCCCTTCGTTTAGTATGATTTCTCTTACCTCGATACGATCGCCCCTCCCCCCAACTGAATCAACACCAGGGAACCCAGCCGCCCTATTGACCCGATTCATATTTCCGCGATCGCTTGCAGCGCTTCTTTGTGCAGGGATTGGGTAGCGCGATCGCCTGAGCGAAATGCGATCGCCGCCTCACTGTCCGGCTGCACTCGATAGATACATTTGATCGTAGCGACCTCAATCTTTTGCTACGAGAACCGAGTTCTCGGTAGGTCAGAGGCACTAAATGGGTTCAAATCGTAGCGGCAAAACTTGGCCGTCAGCGAGTTAAAGCCATCACAATGCTATTAAGGCGCGTAACAAGAGGATGGTTTGGGTGAGTTCGTCGAGCGGCAACAGGTTTTAATAGAAAGCTTATGCACCTGCTGGAGTCAACTATTCAGTGATTGCTGCTGCCGACCGTCAACGCCGTCATTGCTATCGTCTATTACTTACTTGGCTGTGGCTCACCTTGCTGGTGTTGGGCATTGAGGTGATCGCGGGCTGGGCGACGCGCTCATTGCTGCTATTTGCCGAAGCTTTGCACACCTTTATCGATGCCTTCAGCACCGTGCTGAGTTTGGTCGCGGTGGCCTCAGCCCAGCGCCCCTTGGGGCGCGAAGTGTGGGGGCATGGTCGCGCCGAGGTGGCGGGCACCTTGGCCGTCGTGTCGCTGTTGGGGTTTACGGGCCTCAATCTCATTTTTGCGGCGGTGCAGCAGGCGGTGAATGCCGTCTCGGGTCAGCCGAATGCGCTGCAGGTAGTAATCGAGCGGCCCGTCGTTTATTTAATGGTGGGGGCGATCGCTCTGACACTGGCGATCGCGGTCTACGCCTATTACCGCAGTCCTGAGTGGGGCAGTCTGGCGCTGATGCTGCACACCCAGCATGTATTAGGCGATGCCTGGCTGTCGGGGGTGGCGATCGCCGGGCTCATTGCCATTTGGCAGCAGCAAACCTGGATTGATCCCGTTCTGGCCTTTGCCCTCACGCTGTTGGCCATGCGAAGCCTGTGGCAAGTGCTGCATGATCAGTTGCCGACGCTATTGCGGCCGATGGCGATCGCGCCAGAAGCCGTGGCTCATATTGTCACTCAGGCCGAGGGGGTGACGCGGTGTGTCCGCATTCGCTCACGCGGGTTGGTGGGCCGTCAGGTGTGGATTGACCTGCACATCGCTATTCATCCAGAATTTTTGGGCGTCGCCCACATTGTGGGTGAGCGCGTCGAAGCGCTGTTGCGTCAGCAGTATGGCCCATTGCGCACGCAGATCTGGGTAGAAGAAGCGCAGCCCAACACAGCAGCTTACCTCAACTACCCTGACGAAACTTGGTCAGCTCCCGAGAATGCTCCTGAGGGCTGGGTCGATGGCGAATCATAGACCATTGCGGGTGATTTGCCATCAACCCCTGCGCTGCGAATGGGCGGCGTAATTTGTAGCTGAAGCAGAGCGATTTCGACTCTCCAGTCGTGATTACGGCAGCATCCTTGAATTTAAGGCCTGGCGGTCATGATTTTGACTGAATAGCGGAAGATCGTCGTAGTTTTCGGAAGAATTTACCAGCCTTTTGATTTTGCGCTGGTCTAAATTGAAATCACGAAATCACAGTCTTTAATTGATTGCCTTGGCCACATCGTTAAAGCAGTGTTCTGGGCTTAGAGCATGACTCGCGTCAGTGCTGAGGCGCGCGGCTGTCCTAATGCTGAGGGCATGCACGACACGGTGCGATCGCCGAAAACTTTTTTTATGAAAACACTCTCCGCTGCTTCAACTCAAGCTGAAATCAAGTCGCTTTTAACGCTCGCTATTCCTCTGGTGAGCGCTCAAATTTCTCAGGCCGCCACTGGTTTTGTAGATACCGTCATGATGGGTCACCTCGGGCGAGAAGCCCTAGGGGCCGGTGGGCTGGCATCCTTTACCTTTCAGGTGTTTTTGAATGTCCTAGCGGGCGTGGTCATGGGGGTCAGTCCCCTCGTTGCGGCGGGCTTCGGGGCCGGGCAAAGAACGCGCATTGAGCAGGTGACGCAGCAAGGATTGCTGCTGACGCTGGGGCTCGCGGCTTGCACCATGGTGGGCATGAGCCACCTGGACGTCGTGATGCTGGGGTTGGGGCAAGCCCCCCATACGGTTGCCCTCGCCACAAGCTATCTCAACGTGGTGCTTTGGGGCCTGTTCCCCGCTGTGGGCTTTGCGCTGCTGCGGGGGGTCGTCTCGGGGCTATCGCAGGCCCGCCCCATCATGACCATTGTGGCGGGGGGGACGTTGTTCAACATTGCGGGTAACTACATCTTGGGGTTTGGTAAGTTAGGTGCGCCTCGTCTCGAGTTGGCGGGGCTGGCGCTCGCCAGTGCACTGGCCTGGTGGGGCATGTTTTTGGCGCTGGTGATCTACTTGCTCAGACACCCGCAGCTCAAAGTTTATCGCCTGTTTCAAAAGTGGTATCGGCTACGCCTGCCGCTGCTGCGAGAGCTCATTGTGATTGGCACGCCCATCGGGGTTTCCATTCTGCTGGAATATGGTCTGGTGCTAGTGATGGGCTACCTCATCGGCCTGCTGGGCACCGACGCGCTGGCAGCTCACCAAATTGCCCTGCAGACCGGGCTGATGGTGTTCATGATTCCGCTGGGGATGTCGTTTGCCACCACCGCCCTAGTGGGGCAGTGGTTTGGCCGGCAAGACCGGCAGGGTCTGAGACGGGCGGGGCTGATCAGCATCGTCACCACCATCGGCGTAACCGCCGTGGTGGCGATCGCTCTACTGCTGTTTCGCCAGCCAATTATTGGGCTTTACATCGACATCAGCGACCCCGAGAATGCCGCCCTGGTCGAGCTAGTGAGTCCGCTGATTGTCGTGGTTGCGGTGGGTTATATCTTTGACGGCGTACAGAAGACGACCCTCGGCGCCCTGTACGGCATTCAAGATACGCGCGTCCCGGTGCTGTTGAACCTCTTGTCTTATCTGGGGGTGGGGCTCATCAGTGGCTATGCCCTCGGCTTTGGCGCCGGGCTCGGGGCTCAAGGACTGTGGATCGGCTACTACCTGGGGGCGACGATGGCAGCGATCGCCTACAGCTGGCGCTTTGTCACCAAGCTGAGGCAATTTGATTCATGCTAGTCTGAGCGCAAGCCTAACCCCGGCGATATAGAGTTTCTCCCCGTGGAGCTCGCAGGTGGCATTAGAAATCGACTACACGAAAGACGACCAAATTCTGCAGGTGTACCCTCAGTTGCCCCTGCTATCGAGTCGGGATGAGCCCTGGCCAGGGCTGCACCTGGGGTACTATCGGCAACCCGCCCATGAGACGCCAGAGCACTTTGCCAAACAGTACATTATCGGCATCGACTTAGAGCAGCCGGTGCAACCGAGCAATGAGCCTCATCACCAGCGGGTCAACTGCGGCGGCACGAGCTGCATTTACCCCGCAAACTACACCTTCCAAGAGCGGTGGGCGAAGGATACTGAGTTTATTGATCTTTACTTAGAACCGGCGTTTCTCACCTGCGTCGCCTCTGAAGTGATTGATCTCGATCGCGTTGAAATTCTTTATCACCGCACGGTTTATGATCCGTTTTTGCGGCAGGTGGGGCTGCTGCTGAAGTCAGAGCTAGAGCTGGCGCTAAACAGAGGTGTCGCGTCATCACCACTCAACAGTCAGCTCTATGCAGAATCGATGGCAACGACACTGGTGATGCACCTGCTGAAGCACTATGCCACCGCCAAGCCACCTGTTCAAAATTTCCCAGAGGGGCTGTCGCCCGCTAGCCTCAGACGGGTAATGTCCTACATCCATGAGCATTTGGCACTCGATTTGAGCCTGACAGAAGTGGCGGGTGTGGTGCCGCTAAGCCCGCACTACTTTGCCACCCTGTTTAAGCAAAGCACTGGGGAAACGCTGCTGCAATACATCACCCGCTGCCGCATCGAGCGGGCCAAGGAACTCTTAGCTCGAAGATCGCTGGCGATCGCCGATATCTGCCAGCAGGTGGGCTTTAGCGATCAGAGCTATTTCACCAGAGTCTTTCGCCGGTACAGCCACATGACCCCAAAAGCCTACCGCAGTCGGCTGTGAGGCGTTGATGTCATGAGCACGGCCAGGATGCAGCGGAGCATCAGCTCTCTGAGTAGGGTGCTGTAGGACTACAGCTTTTGGTGGGTGTACTTGTGCTGCCGTACGTTGTCCTCAGCCTTAACCACATTCTTAAAGTTCAGCACGCGCTTCTTTTCGGTGGAGTAGTTGAAGTCGGTGCGAGTGGTACCCACGGGCAGATGCGCTTGAGAGTCGGGACGAGCGTGGTAGGTGCGAGCGGCGGCAATGACGCGATCGCCAAAATTTTCGCAGAAGTGAACGGCTTCGCCATTGGGCAGCGTGGGAATGCCCACATTATTTAAGACATCGCCTACCGTTGTGGCGGCCACCAGCTCATAGGAGGTGGGAATATTTTGGAGCAGTGATTCCAGATAGGCCGACGGAATCGGCTCTAAAACTTTGACAGTTTCTAGCTCACCTTCTTCGCGGCGGAAACAGGTCGCGACGCCAATCACTAAATAGTCTTGGGCAGTCAACTCGGGAGCTTGAGTGAGCAAAGCGTCTAAGGTCATAACTTCTGTACGAGGTTTACGGGCTGAAAAAATTCGGTGAATTATGCCAACGCTACCGAGTTTTGGGAGCCAAAAGCCATCAGGTTTGCAAAACAAAAAAATAGCTTTGTAACACGCCCGGCATCCATCCCCATCAGATTTGCCCCAGAGACGCCGGCTGAATGATCACTCTCGATACCATCTGCGCCATACCGGAGAGTCCAGGCGCAAGATTGGTCGCCTGGTTTCAGCGTCTCGATAGATTCTGGGCGATCGCGGGGGCAACCACAATTTCTACCCGAATCCGTCGTTGCCCGCGCTCCCTGGGCCGAATCAGACAATTCACATTGGAGTCGCTTGGCTGGCCGTCTCAACCTGTTTGGGGGCTAATCCCCGATGAAAACAACCGCGCTGATTGGCTCGGGCAACGCCGTGATCGGGCCTGAATGCTCGTCAGTAAGCGATGACATTTTGTTTCAATCCTGTAACGAGCTTGAGATATTACCGAGATTTTACGGAAAAACGAGGATGAAATTTGTGTAAAGACATGGGAGCAGTCAAGTCTCTCCGAGATTACTCGGTTGGTTTCCCTGAAGTCGGGTGCAAATATGCCAACAGAACGAGACATCGGACTCAGTATGTTGGCTCCCTAGGAGCTGGGATCAAGTCCAGAACAAAACTCCAGTCTCATCGTCTAGTTTCTCAGATGTGCATCGTACATCTCCCCTCAGCCCTCGGAGGAAGTGGCTATGCCTCGTCGTATCTACCCCCATCGCCATAAAAGCAATCTGTCTGTCATCAAGGCACCGAGGCCCTTAAAGCGTCGTGGCTCTGCGGAGCAGTCGAGAGAGGCCGCTCAGCAGATGCGGCAGCACGTCCGTCACGCTGTTGGACAAGGTGATTTGGCCCAAGCGATCGCCCTCTCCAGCCGTCTCATTCGCCACCATGCCGTCACGGCTGAAGATTTCAACAACCGGGGGCTCATCTACTTTTGGCATGGGCAGGCCCAGCGCGCGATTGCAGATTTTGATCGGGCGATCACGCTCAATCCTGAGCTGCCAGCAGCTTACAACAATCGCGCTAACTACTATGCAGCGCAGGGCGATGCCATTCACGCCCTACAAGATTACGAGCGCACCATTGACCTCGATCCCTTTCATATCAAAGCGCGGATCAATCGAGCCATCACCCTACGCGGGTTGGGCTGCTACGACGTGGCCTTAGCAGAGCTGGATGAAGCTCTGTTATTCCACAAAATGCCAGGCGAAATCTACGCCGAACGAGGCCGCACTTATCATCTGTGTGGTGATTGGAACGGCGCGATCGCGGATTATCAACGAGCGCTGCAGGCTTTCTCGTTACCCACTAGTGCCACCTACCGTGCCCAAAACTCGTACCGCTGTGACGTCCTGATCTGGTTAGACGAGCTAGTGCCGGCGGCTTAAAAGCATGCCATCTTCCAGCTCGTCCGAGCGCTGCTGGCACTGACTCAGCTAGAGACCTCAGAGGAGTATCACCCCCCCAACTTTTGAAAGGGGAATTAACAGGAACGCTTTCATCCCCAATCGCGCTGACCAACCTGCCAAGGCCACCCTGGCCGCACCGAGACAACTAGGGGACAAGGCTTATCGTCTGGTTTTAGAAAATCGGAGCTGAAGCAGTCACAGCCGATTAATCGATCGAAATTTGCTGGGGACTGTTGCCCCCATCGCCGAAGTCATCATCGTTAGAGACTTCGACGTTTTGCTTGCCCAGCCAGGATTTTACTGGGTCATCGTCGAGGTTGAGGCGTAAAGCGCCAGAGACAAACCCACCCAAAAAAGCCACTGGCTGCCGGGCTAATTCTTGCAAAAATGGCGTTAGTTCGTCCAAAAACATCCCTTAAACCTCTTAACTGCTCCTACACGGTTCTATCCTACATCGCTTCACTGGGGAGCGTGATCGCCACCGCTGCCAAGTCAGGAGTTGCCGTATTATGAGTAGCCACAGGACTGATTTAGGAGAAACCGCTCAGGCGTGCCGCGATCGCGCCGCGTTGTAGATCTGTTCGTTCGCTGCGACCGACTTTGGCAAATCAACAACGGGACGGGGATAGTCAACCCCGAGTTGCACGCCGAAGCGCTTTTGCTCGACGGGCTGCAACAGCCAAGGGGCGTGAACTTTTTTCGGGGGGAGGGCCTGCAGCTCGGGTAGCCAATGCTTGGCGTAGGCGCCCTCAGGGTCATAATCCTTAGACTGCTTCGGAATGTTGAAGTAGCGAAAGCCCCGCGCATCGTTGCCGACGCCAGCGGTGTAGTTCCAGTTGCCCCAGTTGCTGCACACGTCATAGTCAATCAGCAGCGATTCAAACCACTCGGCCCCCATCCGCCAATCAATGCCCAAATTTTTGGTCAAAAAGCTGGCCACGTTTTGCCGCCCCCGATTCGACATAAAGCCCGTGGCGGCTAATTCGCGCATGTTGGCATCCACCAGCGGATAGCCCGTTTGGCCCTGACACCAAGCGTCAAATCGGGGCCAGTCTTGCTTCCAGGCAATATCTAAGCCTCTGAGCCCAGAGGGATAGAAGACGCGATCGCCGTGCTTTTGGCAGACCCAGCGAAAATAATCGCGCCACAGCAGTTCAAAAATGAGCCAGTAGGTCGAATCGTTGCGCACGCGCGCCGTTTCATACTGCTGCACCGACTGGTAGATTTGGCGGGGTGAGAGGCATCCCAAGGCCAGCCAGGGCGAAAATTTGGATGAATAGTTGGCTCCCAACAGGCCGTTGCGCGTCTGTTTATACCCCTTGAGGCAGTCAGCCTCCCAGACATAGTCTTGCAAGCGAGCCAGCCCCGCCGTTTCACCGCCGACAAAAGCCAAGACGGCACGCTGATCAGGCGCTGCCGCCGCTAGCCCCAGGCTTGCTAATGTCGGGATGGCACCGGGGTCAAGGCTGGTGGGCACGGGCGGCAGTTGAGGCGGGGTCGGCAGCGCCGCACGCACGGTGCTGTCATGCTCTACCTGTTTGCGAAACTGGGTAAACACCTTCGGCAGCTGCGCCACCGCAAAGGGCAAGTCGTCCGGGTGATAGAGGGTAGCGCCCCAGTCGGTTTGCACCCGCTGACCCGTCGCTTTAATCTGAGTGGCGATCGCGGCCTCGACGGCAGTTTCTTCGGTAGTAACTTCGGCGTGCCAGGCGATCGCGTCAGCCTGCACCTCAGCGGCTAGCGCGGGCAAGACCGCTTCCGGTAGTCCCGTGCGGATAATCAGATTGCTGCCGCGCTGCTGCAGCGATCGCCGCAGGTCGGCCACGCTTTCGATCAAAAATTGCGCCCGAAATGAGCCGGTTTTGGGAAAGCCAAAGGCGGTTTGCCCAAACTGGCGGGGGTCAAAACAATAGACCGGAATGACCTCAGCGCCCCCTTTGAGGGCTTTGTGCAAGGGGACATGATCATGCAGGCGCAGATCGTTACGAAACCAAATCAAAACTTTCATTTAGACGCTGACAATGACTCGGGCAAATGTGTGTTCATCCACCGTTTGACCTTAACGACTCTGGTAAATGGCTGCCAAGGCACGAGGACTCCACGGCAGCAGTAAGACGACTATTCCAGTTCTCTGGCCCCCTTGCCCCCAAGGCTCCCTAACCATCGGCAATGGTTGGTGAAATCACACCGCAGTCTACTAGCGATGGTTCTACAGTGAGCCCAGTGAGCGCAGTGGGATGCCGGGCGATCGCCGGTTGACCAGATGACCTAGTTCAGCCCCCCGCGATCGCGCCCCCCAAACTTGCCGCATGGCGACGGGAAAATGACCAGAATCTTCTTCGTCAAACCCGGGCCGGAGCGATGCTGAGCCCCGCCCGCATTGAAATCCTGGTTTTAGGGAAATGCCGTCACCAGATGCCGGTAGAGTGATGATTGCGTCGAAAAAATCTGCTGACAAATTACCACCGCTGCCGGTGGCAATCCCCCACGTTTAGGCCAATCTGGAATGAAAAGACTCCGCCGATTTTTGCAAACTGGTTTCTCAACTGCGGCCCTAGTCGCGATCGGCCTGGCGACTGAGGTCGTCTTACCGCGACCGGTGCAAAGTGCCGAGACGATCAGGCTGTTGGTAGGCGGCCCGTTGTTGTTTGACTTATCGGTTGACTCGCTGGAGACGTTTGCCCAAACCGGGGAAATCACAGACGATTTTGCGATATACGCGCGGTTTATGAATGAGGAGACGCTGGCGGCGTTACGGCAGGGGTTAAACCGCCGACTACCGTTGGATGTGGTCACAGTCGATAGTCTGGCCTATTCGCCTTTGGGTCGAGATGCTCTATTTAACCTCGGCAAAGTCTTTCAGGTATATCGCGGCGTGAATGGCCAAAAAGCCCTACGAGCGGCAGTGATCGGCGCAGCGGCCAAAGCGGACCGCTCGGGGTGGACGATCATCGATGTCTTGCGTGAGTTTCCGACCCCGGCCTTAGAGATTGAACTGGGTGATTTGCTCGCGTTGCGCCGGGAGCTGGCAATTTACTTTAGCTATAACAATGCCGTGGTGGCTGCCGTGCAGGCACAGGCAGCGGCAGAAGCAGCGACAGCCAATGGTCTCAGCACTACGGGGCTAGCCGATTTGCGGCCACCCGGCTCCTGGCAATTTACGCGGCAAACGATCACGGTCACCAATCCGGCCCTGCGGCAGACCCAAGCGGGGTTATCGGTCAACTACGACTTTGACTCAGACGTTTACCTGCCCAGCGGCCTGACTGGGCCCACCCCGATTGTGATTATTTCCCACGGGTTTGGCGACGTCAAAGAGAGCTTCACCTTTCTGGCTGAGCACCTGGCATCCTACGGTTTTATCGTGGTGGTGCCCGACCATGTCGGCAGTGACCTGGCCTATCGCGAGGTCTATCTGCAGGGGCGGCTCAACACCCTGCTCAGCCCGATGGAGTTTATTAACCGCCCTCAAGAGATCTCGTTCTTGATCGACAAGTTAGAGTCGCTGGCGGCAGAATCGCCGGAATGGGCGGCGGTGCTTGATTTGAACAATATTGGCGTGGCTGGTGACTCGCTCGGCAGCTCGACCACCCTGGCACTCGCCGGGGCGGAGATCAACTACGCCCGCTTGGTAGAAGCCTGCGATCGCGAGAATGTCTTGCTCAACGTGGCCCTCTATTTAGAATGTCGGGCGCAGTATCTGCCGCCCCAAAACTATGACCTGAAAGATTCTCGGGTGACGGCGGTGGTGGCAGGGCATCCCCTCGGGGCGGCGCTGTATGGCCCCGAAGGGATGGGTCAAATCGATGTGCCGCTGCTCATGGTGTCGGGCTCTAAGGATATTGTTTCGCCCGTAGTGACCGAGCAGTTTCATCCGTTTATCTGGCTGCAGACGGAGGCCAAGTATCTGGCCATGCTCGATGTGGGCACCCATTTTTCGTCGAAACCGGGGCGCGATGCCACGGGGTTTTTCAAGCTGATCGCGGGCGCACATCGAGAGGTCGGGGCTGCGTACTATCAGGCTCTCAGTGTGGCCTTTTGGAACGTGTATCTGCGGGGTGATGACGCCTATTTGCCCTATCTCACGGCCCAATATGGCAAGCAGATCAGTGCCGAGCAGCCGATGACGGTAGATATTATTACGTCACTGACGCCGGAGCAAATTGAAACGGCCTATGGTCAGTCGGCCCCGGTGCCGATCATTCCACCGGCGATCGCCGCGACGGTGCCGCCGCGACCAGAGAGTGTCTTAGCCGAAATTGAGGAAACCGGCGTGCTACGCATCGCGCTTCGCAAAGATGCACCGCCGTTTGGTTTTATCAATGGCCGCAAGGCGTGGGATGGCTACTGCGGCGATTTGGCGATCGGCCTGAGCCGCCATCTGACCCAAACCCTCAAGCGACCGGTTGACGTGGAAATCGCTGAACTCACGTCAACGTTAGACAATCGCTTTGAACTGGTGCGCAACAACGACGTGCATCTTGAATGTGGCCCCAACACCATTCGCACTGATGTAGAAGGGGTCATCTTCTCTAGTCCTTTCTTTGTGGCGAGTACGCAGTTTTTGGTGCCGGTGGACAACGCAGCCAGCGTCAATCCCAACACGCCGCTGACGGATGTGCGGTTGGGCGTCTTGAGCAATTCCACCACGCAGACGTTTGTCGAAGAGACGTATCCGGATGCTGACATCGTGCTGTTTTCGGGGGTGGCCGGTCGCCAAGAGGGGATTGCCGCTGCCACCACGGGCGAAATCGACGCGTTCGTCGGGGATGGCATTTTATCCTATGCCCAAGTGCGGCTCGATCAGGGGTCGGTACAGGACTTTGCACTGATTCCTGAGCTGCCGCTAACGTGCGACTTTTACGGTCTCATTTTGCCGAACGATGATGCGGCATGGCGCACCACCGTCAACCAGTTTCTCGTTAGCGATGCGGAGAACGCGATCGCCACCGACTGGTTTGAGGAGGCCTATCCGGTCACGCTCAATAAAACCGAGTTTTGCCTGAATCAGTAAAGGAAAAATCTTCAACCAGCCACTCAACGCCACTCTAACGTCTCAATTCTGCAGGGCAAATTCCCATACCCGATCACCTAGCCTTTTAGAATAGAAACAGATTGATATTGAAAGGATCAGCGGACGACTATGCCAACGCTTCAAGAAATTGCTGCCTACGCCGAAGAAAGTGCCCAAAAGCAAGGCATCCATAAATACGACGTGTATGGGTCTTCCGTAGACGAAACCAGTGTACAAGTCGATCAGGGAGAACCCAAGCAAGTCAAGGCATCGCAGCGATCGAGCGTGATTGTGCGCGTGTGGAATGAGCAGGGCTTAGTCGGGGTGACCACCACGACCGATGTCGACCCCAGCGGCATTGAGCTAGCGCTGCAAACCGCTGCCGATGCCAGTGCCTTTGGCGCCAAGGACAATTTGCCTGACTTCAGCCCCGAAGCAACCGCGCCGATGACCCCGGTCGATTACGACAAGGTGCCCGCCGCCGATATTCAAGATTTGATTCAGGCGCTGGTCGGGGCCGAAAAAGCCCTGCTCGACGCTCACCCCGCGATCGCCTCGGTGCCCTACAACGGCATTGCCCAGCGCGAGGTCGATCGCTTTTATCTCAACAGTGAGGGGGCGCTGCGGCAAGAGGGGCGCAGCTATGCCTCGGTGTACCTCTACAGCAAGACCGAGCAGGAAAACCGCAAGCCGCGATCGGCGGGTGCCGTACGGATTCAGCGAGGGTTGCCGAAGCTGGATGTTGACGCCTGCATTCACGAAGCGGCGGAAAAAACCATCAGCCATTTGGACTACCAGAAAATTGAATCAGGCAAGTATCCCGTCGTCTTTTCGGCCGAAGCCTTTTTGAGTCTGCTAGATGCGTTTTCGAACCTGTACAACGCCCAGAGCATTTTGGATAATCGCAGTCTTTCCACCGCTGAGTCGCTGGGCAGTCAAGTGGCGGTACCGCTGTTGACCGTATACGACGACGCGCTCCATGCGGAAAATGTCAGCCCCGAAGCCTTTGACGGCGAAGGTACACCCACCCGCCGCCTGCCGATCATCAGTGAGGGGGTGCTGAGCAATTTTATGCACAGCGCGGGAACGGCCAAACGGATGGGGGCTCAACCCACCGGCCATGCCAGTATTGGGGCCAAGGTCAGCGTGGGAGCCAACTTTTATCACGTGATGGCAGCGCAGCCGTCGGGCCAATCTTTAAGCCTAGACACAGCAGAAAATGTCGTGTTTATCGACGATGTGCAGGCGCTGCATGCCGGGGTTAACGCGCTGCAGGGCTCTTTTTCACTACCGTTTGATGGCTGGCTAGTCAACAAAGGCGAAAAAGTCAGCATTGAATCGGCAACGGTGGCCGGAGATTTTCGGGAGCTGCTGCAGTCGATTGTTCATGTCGAAGCTGAACCCGAGATTACGCCAGGGGGGGTCTGCCCGCGCATTTGGGTAGAGTCACTTTCGATCACGGGTGAAGCCTAGGGTTCTACGCTGGAATCATATCCTGGGGAGACAACGCTGGCTGGCAGAGTTGGACAGGCGTATGGCTTTGCGCCCAGCGCCCTCAAGCCATACGCCTAGGCACTCAGCCCCGCCAGCACCTGCGCCGTCGTGGCCGTCCAGCCGAAGATGCCGCCCTGGGCGCGCATCATGGCCAAAGTTGCCTGCTTAAACTCCGGAAAATAGCTGGCAGTGCCGTCTTCGACGAGCAAACATTCGTAGCCGCGATCGTTGGCTTCGCGCATCGTGCTCTGCACGCACACTTCAGTCGTGACGCCGGTAAACAGCAGGTGGGTGATGCTGCGGTGCTGCAAGATCGCCTGCAGCGGAGTGGCATAAAAAGCCCCTTTACCGGGCTTCTCGATCACGATTTCATCGGCCTTGAGAGCCAGTTCGGGAATGATCGCGTTGCCTGGCTCACCCAGCACCAAAATGCGCCCCATCGGCCCCGGATCACCAATTTTTAGCGCCGCCTGACCCCGATCGCGCTTAGCGGGCGGACAGTCAGACAGGTCGGCCTGATGCCCCTCAACCGTTTGAATAATCAGCCAGCCCCGATCACGAAAAGTCTGCTGCAGCGTTTGAATATTGGGCGTGATCGCCCGCAGTTGCGAGACATCATTGCCCAACGCTTCCCCAAAGCCGCCGGGCTCTAGAAAATCTCGCTGCATATCAATAATCACCAGCGCCAGTTTGCCCGCCGCCGGCAGCGCATAAGGATAGGGCTGGGCCGTAATCGCAGGCATGAAAATCACCAAACGCAGTAGAACGGTTATACCGAAAGTCGTCTCTGGAGGAGATCGCCGATGTCACAAAACCTCGCTTTCTCACATCAGAGTTTGTCTCAAAACCATGAGTTCGACAACCTTCGTCCTACTTACTGACCTGCTCACATCGAGAAGGAAAGGTAATAGACCTCTTGCACGAATAAAATAAAGCCCCCTTCCGTCCCCCCAAATTGGGGGAAACTGTTCCTACCGATGCTGCCTTGCTCTAGATAGAGGCTCGAAAGGCCCCCAGAATTGGGGGCTTCAAGCCCTCCGGGCAGACAAGAAAAGGGGGCATCAGAATTGATGCAAGAGGTCTCATCATCATCTAACCGTCAAGGGAATCAATCGCCATGCAAGACGACTGGCCGTTCAATACCCCGGAAGACTGCGCCGTCATTACGCTTGTCCACATTTTGGATGGTTCCATGCCAATTCTGTACGTCACCCACGATGAAGATGACGGTGGTTGGCAATTCTTGGATGGTGGCAACGTCACGGCAGCGAACGCCATGGTCGTTTCGCGGCGGCGGATGGCTGACCATGACCCGACCATCAAACAACTGGCCAACCTCCCGGTTGGTTGGTATGCCGTGCGTCGTGCCGTCGGCCAACCGTGGGAACGCCACCCGAGTACGCCATGAAATGGAGACAACAGACAGGATCAGCGATCGCCCAGTCGGAGTCAGCATCAGGCTACCGGGAGGCGACGCGCTCCGAGAGGGCACAGGATTTTTGCGCGGCAGATAGCGGGTCGCGGCCTCAGGGCAAATTAACTGTCGGTACTGGCATCTTTTTTCGTTAGAGCCAGTGGCTGTTTTATGCACAAAACGGTAGTAGGGTAAGAAATTAGTCTGGCTAAATCCCCAGCCCATCCGTTGTCGATCGCTGTTCGTTCTCTACGCTGAAATTTATGGGTAAGCAGAAATCATCGCGCGCCAATCAGTCTTCGGGCGATCGCCTCGCCTATTCCGAATTTGCGACTGAACGGACTGCGGCGACGGCGAGGGGGGTGGCCGATCTACCGCCTCAGAAACAATCGGTAAAAGTGATGGTAAGTCGCAAAGGGCGCGGTGGCAAAACGGTCACCCTGATCAGCGGCTTTCAACATAAGCCGGAGACGTTAAAAGCATTGGCGAAAAAGCTAAAAGCCCAATGCGGTACTGGCGGCACGGCCAAAGACGACACCATCGAAATTCAGGGCGATCACGCAGCGACCCTGCTGGAATCTTTGCAAAAAGCGGGATACACCGCAAAAAGGAGTGGCGGTTAATGGGCTCATCGGGACATTCTTCGACGGGACGACAGCAGCGATCGCGATCGCACCCCACCCCGCAACGGTTTATGACAGGTCTGGCGCTGGGGTTGATTTTGGCGCTAGTGATGGGCGCGTTTACGCCGCTGCTGGCCCAATCCCCATCAGCGGGCACCACCCCCAAATTGACAGCGCAAGGATTGCTGGACGATCTCCTCAACGATGAAGATGGCTCCGTGGTGCCTGCCGCGCCGATTCCCCAAGATATCAGCGACCACTGGGCGGCTGACTGCATCGACGCATTGGCCCGTCGCCGCGCCCTGCCCCTAAACGATGTGCCCGACCTGTATCCCGAGGGCATTGATATCCTCGATGAAGCGCGATTTTTGCCCGAGGCCGGCACTACCTGGGCAGCGGCCATCACCATGCTCAACCAGAGCTTTCCGGCCACCACGATCTACGGCGTGGCCACCCCCTTAGAAACAGCGCTGCAGCTGCCCTCTCCGGTGAACGTGCTCTACACCTATCCGGAGCAATATTACGAGCCCGATCGAGTGATTACTCGCGCGGAGGCGATTACTGCCCTTGCCGCCAAAGCCGGACTGCCCTACACGGCCCGCGCCAACGAACTGCTCGCCGCGAGTCTACCAGATGGCGATCGCGTGCCGGACTATGGCCGCGAAGGGGTGGCGGCGGCCTTGGCCGCTGAAGTGCTGGTCAACTATCCCGACGCGCAGCAGGTCGAGAGTACGCGCCCGATCAGCCGGGGCGAAATGGCGGCCCTCATCTGTCAGGCTCACCCCGATCGCGCTCTGCAGGCCACCATTGACCCGACCTGGGTGGCTCGCCCGCAGTCATTGCTCGATCAAGCGCAGCCCGACCCCGAAGTGCGCGGCGTCTGGTTGACCAACATTGACAGCGAAGTGCTCTTTTCTCAAGACAACTTGGCTGAGGGAGTGCAGCGGCTCAAGGCACTCAACATCAACACCCTCTACCCCGTTGTGTGGAACATGGGGTACACGCAGTATCCCAGTGCGATCGCGGAGCGCTGGCTGGGTCAAAAGCAGCGGCTCTGGCCCGGCGAAAACCCCCAATTTGAGCGCGAACAGGGCGATCGCGACATGCTGCAAGAGCTAATCGAGCTGGCCCACGCGGAAGGCATGGCGGTGATTCCCTGGTTTGAGTTTGGCTTTATGGCGCCGGGCGAGTATGCCCTGCACGATGAGCATCCCGACTGGTTTACCCAGCGACAAGACGGCACCGCCGAGATTCCCATGGGGGCAGAAACCTTCACCTGGATGAATCCTTTCCATCCGCAAACCCGACGGCTGCTGCTATTTCTCATGGCGGAAGTGCTCGACAACTACGAGGTTGAGGGTATTCAGGTCGATGACCACCTGGGCCTGCCGGTCGATATGGGCTACGACCCCTACACCACGGCGCTCTACCAGCAATCCCATGGGGGCGACTCCCCGCCGACTGACATCAACGACCCCGAGTGGATGCGCTGGCGCGGGGATAAAGTCAGCGAATTTATGGGCGACGTGCGTCGGGTGATCGATCAGCGCCGCCCCGGAGCGCTGCTGTCGGTCTCACCGAACCCTTACCCGTTTTCCTACGCGAAGTATTTGCAAGACTGGCCCAGTTGGGAAGCCGCTGGCTGGCTGGATGAAGTCATCGTCCAGATCTACCGCGATGATCTTGATCGCTTTGTCTGGGAACTCAATAAACCCGCCACGCTCGCGTCGCGCCGCCGCACGGTCACGAGCATTGGCCTGCTCAGCGGCTTACGCGGTCGCCCTACTGATGTAGATCTGCTAACCTCACAGCTCGCCGCCCTGCGCGATCGCGGCTATGCCGGAGTGTCTTACTTTTTCTATCAAAGCCTGTGGCCACCGGGACGCGAAACGTTTGAGGAGCGCGATCGACAGTTCAAAGCCTCGTTCACCAATACCGTCACGCGACCTGAGGCAGTCATTAGTGACGGTCTGTAAATCTCACTCAAGCAACCTTTTCAACAAACATACGTTACGAGATTGCTAATGCAACCGGCTAAATTACGGAAGGCGTTCAAGACTTGTCTTGCTTTCTATAGTTGATCCAGGACTGGCTCAAATCGTCCCATATACTTTGAAATTCAGCATGAAATTTATTGATTTCGTTCATGTCAATCTTTTCAGGTCTATTGCCAGCCAGAAAAAAATCAAGCTTATCTCTCAATCGATAGAACTTCCATAGAGCTATTTCGTGTTCTACCCATAAAGCTCTAAAGTTAAAGAATGGCTCTAACGCACTTAGCAGAGTAATTGACGCAGTCAATACAAACGCAATGTCCTTAAATTGCGATTCCAAGTTGGGTACCTGAAGGCCAAGCAAAACCGTTGCTGTGGCTGAAAAGAAAGTAGCAGTCAGCTTGATTAGAGAAGCTTTCTTTCGGTTATCTCGTCTGCCACCTCGAACTTTTTTGATTGCATCATTAACTTTTGCTTGAAGTAGTTCAACTTTAGCTTTGACTTCGAAACTACTATTCTCATTTTCAGAGTCGCCTATGACATCAGTCTTCATGGCAATTGATTTCTCCTAAAGCGCCGCTCCCAAAAGATATTAAGCTGACAAAGCTCTGAAGATGGATCAACAATTTCTTGTATCTCCAGCTTTGGAAAGCAATGATCTGGCCACCGTATGCAGATGGTTTTTGTCGCTCAACCAGACAAGTAAATTGTTCTAGTACAGCACGATTTTTAGGCATATTTTCGACTTGAGCCGCAACCAATTATCTTATTTTCCTTTTGTTTGACAGTCCCATTCCATTGCGCTATCCCATAAGTTGTAAAGCTCCTCTTTGAAGAAGTCGTACCAAGAACCATCTCTTGCACCCATTACAAATTTTGGACGTGAGCCACCTTCAGTCTTAAAAGGATAGTTTTCAATGTAGATTGTCCCCGACGCAGTTTCAGGGTCTTTGGCGATAACACCATGTCCGATTAGATGATGGATTGTGCGAATTTCTAATCTTCCGGGCACGGTCTGGCTAAGGTCACATAAATCCTGCAGGGTATTTCTAATGTCATTACTTGCCCTTTCTGTATTTGGTCTTCCATAGGCGCGGTCTTCCGACATTTCAACTGCGGGACTATCAGGATGTACAAGCAGAGCTTTTATCTGATGGCCAGCACGAAGTTTTTTCTCAATGAGTGAGTAACGAGTCCTGACAGTTGTGGTTAGTGATACACCTACTAGCCACAGTTCGCTAGCCTCTTCAAAGTCTCTTTCAAGGTTGCTCTCAGAAAAATCTGTAAGGAATACAGTATTTGATGTTTGCGTTAGCTTTTGCGAAAGCTCCTTTACCGCATGTCGATTCGTGAGAAGAGAGGTTGCAAGCAATCCAAGAATCACAAGCGTCATCGAAGCAATCAACTGCGGGGAAGTTATGCCAAAAATTCCAAGGATGGCAATCAGGATAGCGAGTGGAACAGCAACATATAGATCAATATTTTCGCCGTGCCGAATGTTATCCCAGACTCGTCGGAGTTTTTTCATACGTGCTCTCAATCTGCTAGTTCTGACTTCTACAGCTACTCATATCCGCCTCAAATAAAAAGACTGATAATCTCATTCCCAAACGATTCTCAAGCACTCTATTTCACGGTTTCTCCTTAAAGCGGACGATCGCCAACTTCCCCCACCCAATCAGCCACACAGTCCGCCGCCAACACAATCAGCGTCTCCGTTTCAAACGTCGTGCAGACAGCGGTGGCTTGCTGCAGAATCGGTACTGTGCCCTGCCGCAAAGGTTGAACAGCAGTGCTAGTGAGCGGTTCATACTGCCGCAGCCAAGAACTATTCGCCACAGTGTCTGGCTGAAAAGCAGTGCGATCAAGCAGCCAAAAATCGATGTCGTAGGCCGCGATCGCCGCCAACAAAATATCTGGATCAGTCGTATATTGCGCCCCGATCAAATCCTCGACGCGCTGCCGAAACTCGCCGTAATAGCCCTGGTGATAGGCGATCGCATGTTCGGGAGAAATCAGCACCGTCCGCGCTGCCAGCATCGGCAAGTTGCTCGCCTCTGTCGAGAGCGACGCGATAACGCTATCGACAGGCTGGGCGGCAAAGTACTCATAGACCGGGCGACTGGGCGAAAAGTCGTAGTATCCCACCTTGGGAAAGCGCGGGAAAAAGAACAGCGGATATCCCAGAAGCAGCACGAATAGCAGGCCGATCAGAATGGTAAAGAGCGATCTCTGACGACTGCGGGGTAAGACGCCCCAACCGGGCGGCGAGCGCAGTTTAGCCCACAGTGCTGCCAGCACCCTGGCCACATCATCCAAGATGATGACCCAGCTGATGCCCATGGTGAGGGCCGCGATCGCGCGGATGGTGTGACTGCTATAGCGGCTCGGCAGATGCAGTTGGAACAGCAGCAGATGCGACAGCGCAAACAAGCCCAGCGACGCGGTCAGTAACTGCAGCAACACGCCAGTTTTGTGAGTCACCAGAGAGCGCCAGCGACTCTTGATCGGCAGCGCTAGCAGCAGCGGCAGGGTGAATCCAGCAATGATAGTGGCGGGGGTAAAGCCCCGCTCGTGAAACAGGCCGCTGCGTCCCTGCAGCCAATAGTCAATCCCCGATCGAAAAAAGGCATTGCGCCCCCCCGGCTGAAATTCCGCCATCGCGATCGCCTCGGCCCGACTAATCACCGCGCCAAAGTCCGCCTGTCCCCGCGTCCACAACAGCAGGCCCGCCACGCTAGCGAAGCCCACGGCAAACACCACATAGGGTGGCCAGCGCTGCGCCAGGGAGAGCTGGCCTTTCTGCCACTGCAGCAGTCGCAACGCCAGCACCCCGAGGGAAATCAAGGCAATTTGCGGATAAAACAGGGCCTGCAGTCCCAGACACAGTAAATAGAGCAGCGGCTTTTCGCGAATGAGATAGTAGAGAAAAGCGAACAGCAGCGGATATAAAAATGCCCTCGGCGTGGCTGAGGCATGCTCGCTGGAATACCACAGGCTTTGGCTCAGACTGACGGATGAGATGAAGCCCGCTAAGGGTAGCGAAAACAGTTCAATCACGATCCAGTAGGCATAGCTGACGGTGATCAGACTGAGCCAAAAGGGCAGGACTTTGCCTAGGGTGAAGGGATGGACGCCCAGCCCAGCGCCGAGCTGGTACAGCCACCGATAGCCTAAAGGTGCCACGCCTTCAAAATAATCGGCAATCAGATCTTGGGGAAACAGGGTGGGATCGACAAATCGCTGCATCCAAAAAATGTGCTGCCGCGCATCATCTTGCACCACATATTCGCTGGCAAAGGCTTGCTGTAGCGCCAGCACGCCATACAGCGCCGCGATCGTCAAACTCACCCCAAACCAAATCCATTGGCTGCGGCGAGCAGTTCCCGTCAGATATTCAAATAGATGGGCTGGCGGCGGGGCTGGGGCCTGAGACATAAACCTCATCCAGATTTGGGGCTGGAGTTTTCACTGCTGCTTGAACCTCACCGCCTGCGGCACCTCTCCTTAGCAAGGAGAGGTTGAAAACATTCCGGTTCCTCTCATGACTTTTCGCAAAACCTGCCCGAAGGGCTGAGGAGAAGCTAGGTGAGGTGCTAAAACGATTGTTTTCATTATGGTCTTGGTTTCAAAACCGATTGTCAGCGGACTGAGCTTTCCAGAATAGCCGCTACAGGTCGCCTTTTTTAGGGTTCCAGCTGGCCGATCGCATATAGCCTTCCAGAAAGGGCAGGCCACCGATCGCGGGCAAAAAGTACCGCGAGGTGCATAACAGGCCCAGCGCCGCCCCCGTCGCCGCATCAAAATAGGGGGCATAGAAAAAGACTAGCGCCGCATCGCGCGTGCCAACCCCGGCAAAGGTGAGGGGCAGCAGTCCCGCGAGAATGGCCAGGGGCGACAGGGCCAAGTTAGTCAAAAACGGCACCCAGGCATTCAACGCCAGAATAAAGAACCAGATTTGCAGCAGGTGCAGCAGCCAAATGAAGACGGAGCTGCCGGTAACTTTCAACAGCTGGACGCGATCGCGCCAAAAATAATCGTGCATTTCGGCCCAGGCCACCTGCAGCTGTTTGAAGCGCAGCTTGAGCTTTTTCGGCGCAATAATCTGACCGAGCTTAAAGAACAGGTCAGCAAATCGAGTCGAACTCAAGAGCGCAATGCCGATCGCCAGGCCGCTAAAAATCCCCAATCCCATCAGCCAAAAGAAGGCATCTTTTTGCGGATACAGCCCCAGACCCAGCAAACACCAGAGCAACAGGGACAGCATGTCACAGGCTTTTTCAAACACGACGAGCGACAGCGCCAAGGAGCCGCTGAGATGACCGCGATCGCGCATGAAATAGGCCTTGGCAATGTCACCGGCCTTAGACGGCAGCACCATGTTGAGGGAACTCGCCGCCAAGATAAGTTTGTTCGCCTCCCAGCGGGTCAGCGTGCTTTGAGGCGGCATCAAAAACTGTAGGCGCTGGGAGGTCAGCAGCGTAATCGGCACCACCATGCCCAAGCTGACCACCATCCAAAAGCCGTTGGCGGTTCTGAACACCGCGATCAAACTCTCGAACTCAATTTTCCAATAGAGAATGACCAGAATGATGAGGCTGACGGCGATGGAGATCAGGCGTTTCATGGGGGAGGGAGTGGAGGATAGAGGGAGTGGAGGCAAGGGAGCGAGAGAGCAGGGGGGCGAGGGAAGGGGGAGGGTGGAGGGCTAGAGGGTACGGTGAATGGTTAGGGGTTGACCGGGGGCGAGGGTGGGGAGGCGATCGCTAACATCGAGCCAGGGCTGCAGTTGACCAGCTTGAAAGACCCGGCTTACCACCACGTAGATCGAGGTTTGGTGACCGCTGATGCCGACTGATTCTACCGCTGGCCAGCTCTCGGCTCGCAGCTCATCGGTGACGTGCCACTGGCCCTCTTGCCAGGTGAGCTGCCGTAAAAACTGTAGGGGCGCTTGCTGCTTGCCGGTGATCAGCACCTTTTGTAAGAGACTGCGCACCAGATTGGGCGAAAAGCGACCCAGCGTCAGGTTAACGAATCGCAGCACCAGCAGCTTTAGCGGCGTCATTTGCGTTTGCTTGGCCCAGCCCATCTGGCCCCGAATCATGATCTGGGTTTCATTCACCTCAAACTCATAGTCGGCCAGCAGATGACCGACCGCATTTTTGACCTTATCGCCCTGGCGCATCTGCACCGACAGCTGCGTATCAGACAGTACCAGTTCACCCTGGTGAAACAGCTTGAATACGCCGCCCTTGTTGAGGGCAATGTACAGTTCGGTGTCGGCGCGGCGATCGATCAAAATGCCCGCCTGCTGCAGCCAGAATTGGCCTGTCGGGCGCGGTGGCGGTAAGGGGCGATCACGGACGAAATCCTGCCAGGCCAGCAAATAATTCCACACGTGATGCCCGACGATATGGTCGTCGGCATAGCAGGGCTGTTTACCCTGGGCCAAGCCGGTGAGAAAGGCGTCATTCACGCTGAGAGCCGGGGGATACCATTGCCCCACCAGCTCAAATCCGTGGGGAAAGAAGTTGTAGGTGTTGCGGCTGCCATATTCGCCCCCAAAGGAGCCGTCGGGATGCACGAACTGCGCTGCCAAATCCACCGCCTGAATCAGGATTTTGCGCACATCATCGCGGGGCTGCAGCGACTGCAGTCGAGCCAGACAAGAAATCGTCAGGGTGTGATAGCCCGGATCAAACCCGCCGTATTCTTGAAACCAGCCTTCGCTGCTTTGCCAGCTCAACAGACGCTCTAGCCGCTGAGACTGCTGCGGCTGCCAGCGGGTTGTTTGCTGCAGGTCACCCAACAGCTGCAGACAGAGCACAATCAGCGCTTCGTGATTGGCGAGCTGACCGCTTTCGCGATGCTCGGCCAGCCAGGTGGCCCGCTGGTCAAAAAAGCGCAGCAGTCCCTCATCCTGCAGTTCGAGTAGCCGATAGCTTTCTAAAAACGCATAGAGCGAAAACGCCGCTGCGCCGCTGGCCCGCTCAAAAGGGAAGTAGTCGTCACAAGCGCCGTCGCTGTGGGCACTGGTCGCCGCGTAGTGCATCGCTGCGATCGCCCAGTCGCGCAGGGCGGGCTGCTGATAAAAGGGATTGTCGGGCAGGTCGAGGTGATAGGCCAGGGCCAGCGGCAAGGCAAATTCCTGCGACATGCCGCTAGGAAAATCGATGATTTTGTATTGCCAGAAGTTGCGATCGCCGCAGCCATAGGTGGGGCTGTGGGGATTGCGATCCATCAGGGTCAGAATCTTGGGAATTTCGGCCAGGGCCGATTGGGCAAACAGATTACGGCTCATGGGAAGGGCGCTGGGGCTGAGTCCAGTTCAGACGACGAAAGTGCAGCTGGTTGTCTTCAAGAATTTTGCGGTTCACCGCCAGTAGGTCGGCCACTAACCCCAAAATCCACAGTTGAAAGCCAATCAGCATCAAGATGGCGGCCAAAATCAGGCTCGGCACGTGCGATCGCGGCGTGCCACCAAAATACAAAATGAGCCAGCGCACGCCGAGCAAAAACCCCAAACTAAAGGGCACCGAGCCCGCAAAGAGGAAAAACCGCAGCGGGCGGTAGGTCATAAAAATGCGCAGGATGGTAAACAGCGATCGCTGCACATAGGACGGAATGCTTTTGACCAATCGCGAGGGGCGCAGATAGCCGTTGGTGCGAATCGGCACTGACTCGATTTTCATACCGCGCTGGCCGGCCTGAATGATCGTTTCGAGGGTGTAGGTGTATTCGTTAAACACGTTGAATTTGAGCGCGGCCTCGCGACTAAAGGCGCGAAAGCCGCTGGGCGCATCGGGGATTTGGGTGTTGCTAGCCAGCCGCACGACCCAGCTACCAAAGCCCTGCAGCCGCTTTTTGACGGGCGAAAAGTGGGGAATGTCGTTAATCGGGCGGGCACCCAACACCATGTCAGCCTCCCCCTGCAAAATGGGGGCAATCAGCTGGGGAATATCCGCTGCGCAATACTGATTGTCGGCATCGGTATTGACGATGATATCGGCCCCCGCTCTGACCGAAGCTTCGACCCCGGCCATAAATGCTTTCGCCAACCCCTGATTGTAGGGAAACTGCACCACATGCTTGACGCCACAGGCCCGCGCCACTTCGACCGTGCGATCGAGACTGCCATCATCGATGATCAGCCATTCCACACAATCCACGCCGGGCAGGGTTTGGGGCAGTTCGGCCAGGGTCACTCCCAGGGTGGCTTCTTCGTTGTAGCAGGGGATCTGAATGATGAGCTTAACCATGCCGGGTACATCGGGCGGATAAAGAGAACACCGTTAGCGACTGTAATTCGTCAGCATCCATCATCGCCTACGGGGGCACATTCAGCCGGGGCGATCGCAGAAAAGTTGCCACCTTGTTATGCCTGGACGGCTCCAGCGCTGATTGATTCACAAAATTCTTAAACCCCTCGTGCTACCGGAAGCTGGGTACTGAACAGTCTCTCCGGAAAGCGGGCGATCGCACTTAGCAGATGGCATGCTCCTGTCTCAGCTTTTTCTTGCCTTTTCCTGTGCGCCGAACTCAAGTCAAAAAGACGACGATACTGCCCATCCTGCCGGCTAGATAAAGCCATAAGGGTATCTAATTGATAGAAGAATCATAAACGAGAAAGGAGGTAAAAGTACCGACAACCATGTTGCAATAAAGAATTGAAATTTAATAGGGAATCCAATTCTTCTCATCAGGAAGACGAGCATAGAAATACATAAAAAGAGGATGCTTTCTAGAACTATAACTTGCCTGAAATCTGCGCTGTCAGAATAGAATAGGCTTCGCTCAATCGCCATAGCAACAACAAATGAAAATGCGATAAATATCATATAAGTTGCTTTTCTTCTGTCGGCAATAAGAATAACGATTGTCGCCAGAAGTAAAAGAATAATGTGGAATAGACGCATAGATAGTAGAAGAAGAAAGCTAAAAAAGTCTGGCAATAGATGACCGTAAAAAACCAGAACAGAAAAATATATTGCAACAGTTAAGGCAGTCATGAAAAAACTTTTATTCTCATGCATTTTGATTGAACTTTGTTTTGTCTTGATTAAACGATAGACTCTCCTTGACTTGGTATGGAACAAGGCTCAATGGAAGCTTAAGGTTCTTGATCTTCCGTTCTAGTGCGGCACAATCTCACACAAACCCAGGGAGAGCCAAACGATAGTTGCCTACGCTGTAGAAATGAAGTGAAGCCCAACACCAGCAAGGATCTCGTTAGTTTACGCTAGCTCTCACCCAATCTACAAAATCCCAGCCCTTCTATTCGTCACTTGCTCGACACAGGCAAGTACCCACGTCCAAGAGCACTAACTTTGTGCCCTTCTTGCTCCCTCTACCCTCTATCCTCTACCTTCTACCCTCCGCCTCTACCGCTCACTTAAACCGACTCAACGCCGACACGCTGACCGTCGTGATGCCCACGCCGATGAGCTGCACCGCGTTCAGCATTTCTTGAATCGTGACCCAAGCTAACACCACCGTTAAAGCCGGATTGGCTGATCCCACCATGGCGGCGGTAGTAGCACCGACATATTTAATACCCAAGTTGTAGAGCATATGCCCCGCAAACGTGACCACCCCAGAAATCAAGCTGGCAATCCAAATGGGCTGCCAGGCCAGGTCTTGGGTATTGGCAAGGGGCCAAACAACTAAACAAAGGGCCGACAGCAGCAGCGTGATCGCAAAGCTCACCCAGGTATAGGTGAGCGGATGCAGATAGTCGAAGCTCTTTTGGGCGTTGACGGTATACAGGGCGTAGGCTATGCCGCTAGTGATGCCGAGGACGACGCCCCAAGTGCTGCCGCCGCCGCTCCACTGCTCGCTGGGAATGGTCAATAAACTGCCCAGCAACACGCCACCAATGATGGCCCACCGCATCGCGCTCGGCTTTTGGCCGAAAAAGCGCCAGGACAGCAGCGCGGTAAAAATCGGAAAGGTAAAAAAGAGGGTGAGGGCGATCGCGGTGGCAATCAGACCGATCGAAACGTACAGCAACGCCAGGTAGGCAAACATCAGCGTGCCCCCTGCTAGGGCGTGCCACAGGGCGCGGCGCTGAGTGGGGTTCGCCAACTGCCGCACGTCTCGCCAAATGGGTGGATGCAGCCGCGTGGTCAACAGCCCCATGAGCGGCACCGCTAGCACCATGCGCAGCAGCAGCAGAAAGAACGAGTTGTGCAAGGTCGGCGCTAAAAAGCCCCCGGTGACGCCGACGCCCACGAGGGTTTGCTCCGCAAACAAAATCCGCACGACGACATTTTGAACGCAGAAAAATATCGAAGACAGCAATACTAAAACGAAGCCCAGCAATGAATGTCTTCCCCTTTAGGCCAGATGAAGCTGTGGCATGGTTGGCAGCGACATCAGGTGCAGTGCGATTGCCCGAATCAAACCGCCGCTGGTCAAACTGCTGCTGACCATGAAGTGCTTGCAACCTCAAGCGGCACAGCGATCTTATGTGGAGTCTAAGCGATCGCCACCAAAAACGGCGCATTCCTGGTGGATGGAAGGCGGCGGGCGATCGCCGCGCAAATGAGATAAACCAGCCCCCTAGATAAACCTCTCCTGATGCAGGAGAGGTGCCGCAGGCGGTGAGGTACACCCACGCAAACATAGTCTAGAAGCTTTTGCTTGCCGATTTTTGCCTAACAGGTCGCAGCATGAAGGGCTGACAAGCAATGGGTGTGTATGAGGTTCAAGCGAATAAGCCGGGCTAGATCTGCTCCCACATCACCCGTAGGCCACCGGGCAAGGTCTTGGCGATTTCCTTCGCTTTTTCGGTAGAAATTGATTCTCTTGCGGCAGAAAATACGGCGACGACAACTGCCTCAGCTGTGACGTTTTTCGGCACGCCGCCTTCTTGCTTAATGCGGCGCAAAAACAGCTCATCATCAATTTCAAGCGGAGGGCGAAAGCGACTTAAAAAAGACACGATGGGATTGTCATCGCGCCAGAGATCGGCAATGTCAGCATCCTTAAAAGCGGCTTCGGTGCTTTCATCAGTCTCGGTCGTCATGAGGTCTCGCATGGTGCGAAACACAATGGTGGTTAAATCGCGGGCATCGTAAATGTCAGGCAGGCTGGCTCGCTGCATCACTTTTTCGAGAAAGGCTCTTTCCTGTGGGCTGAAACTCTCTGCCATGATGCTTTTCTGCTCCCGTTTACGGTGTTTAACTCAGGCCCAACCGGCGCTCAGTCTTTGGAGTGATGCTATCACGCACCCTCGACGCCAGTGCCTAAATTTTGTTACGCCTAATACCAGATCAGCGGTGGCTGAGGGGGCTGACAGGCAGCCAAGGTCAGGCCGGTAAGGCACTTCACCAAGTCCTTATGTAGAGGGACGGCCTTACTCCGGGGCAGCGTCGGCTTGCCGCCACATGTAGAGCGCCAGGTAAGACCGGTAGGGCGCAAAGCGAGCCGCAGTGCGCGTTGTTTTGCGGCGGGCACTGGTGAGTTTTTCCAAGGTTTTGCGGGCAGTGGTATCCCCGTCAGGCCAGATGTCGGGATCACCAAAATAGAAGAGATTGATCATATCGGCCGTCCATTGACCCACCCCCCAAATCTGTATCAGTCGCTGGGTGCGATCGCCGCTGGCCATGCCCCCCAGTACCTCGGCATCCAGCTCTCCCGCCAGGGCGGCTGCCGCGATCGCCCCCAACGCTTGCGCCTTGGCTCGCGACAAGCCACAGTCGCGCAAGGTTTGGGGGTCAGTGGTGGCGAAATGCGCGATCAGAGATTTGCCGTCAGCCCGTTCGACCACGCGTCCCCAAATACTGCCCGCCGCCTTGATCGACAGCTGTTGCCCCGCTACCGCCCGGCACAAGCGTTCGGCTAAGGGCGCATCCTGATGTGGCGGCAGGGCAATCGGGTCAGTGCGCGCGATCGCCTCAGCCAAGACCGGACTCAGATCATGGGCGATGGTGATAAAGCGATCGTGGATCTCGGACGCAGCGTTCATAGGCACCGAAGGCCGACTTAAGTTTTCTCAGAATAGACCGGCTTGAGTCTGGATGAACCGCGAGGTGATCATCCATCGCTGGCGTTCGCTGGCATTTCTAACAATTCAAAGAAGGGGCAAAATCAACCCGATACGGGGTGATACCAGGCCTACAAATTACAGCTACACAGACAAGTCGGCTTTCTCCCAGTAGAAGACCCTGCGTGTTGATCTGGCCGGCCCGTCGGGCTGATAACTCCGCTCAGCCGACGTTCCTTGAGCGGCGTCGTTGGCGTAGCCTTCCCGTAGGGAATAAGGAAGAGCTGTAGTCCAGTTTTAGAGAATTGGTATGAGCTGTCTTCAGAAACCCCAGATTATAGAGACGATACCGGCGTTGCGGGCTCCGGCGAGGCATCGGCCAGGGACCCTAGCCGAGTCGCGATGCCTCCCTTTCTATGCGCTCAATCGGCAACACGCTTTCGAGGATCTGCACTGAGCTTTCAGCGGTACACTAGAAAGCCAAGTCACTGTGCAACCTGGGCTAAATCAGGAAGCGCCAATGACGATCATGATAATGCTGCGAGTCTAGGAACGGTATGGGCAAACAACGGCTGCTGCTGGCGATGATTTTTGGCCTCGCGATCGCCGCGATCGTCCTCATTTCCGCGACCCCAACGCGGCTGGGGCTGGATCTGCGCGGCGGCACTCAGCTGACCCTGCAGGTCGAGACCACCGAGAAAATTCCCACCCTCACCGAGACGGACTTAGAAGCCGTGCAGCGAGTGATTTCTGACCGCGTCAATGAGTTGGGCGTGTCGGAAACATCGGTGCAAATCTTGGGGCAAAATCAGCTGCTGGTGCAGCTGCCGGGGGTGAGCGATCCTGAACAGGCCCAGCGCGTGCTGGGCGAAACGGCACAGCTCGAGTTTCGGTCACAGAGACCCGAAACCAACCAGCAATTTCAAATCGAAAATCAGATTTTGCAGCAGCATCAGCTCGAACTGCTAACGCTCCAGCAAGCCGCCGAAACCGGCAATCAAAGCCTGTTGAACGCCACGACGGCTGACCCTGACAACACGCCGGTACCAGCCGAGTTAGAACAGCAGATTCAGTCGGTGCAAACCGCGATTCGCGAGAGCAATCGGGCCATTCGCGAACTGTTTGCGCCAGCCGCCTTGACCGGCGAGCGACTCACCGATGCCTATGCCCAGCCACGCCAGGGCGGCAACCAGTGGGAGGTCGTTTTAGACTTTGATGCGGCGGGCGGCAATCAGTTTGCCGAGCTCAGTCGCAACGTGGCCGGTACGGGCCGCAGTCTGGGCATCTTTTTAGACAATCGCCTGATCAGTGCCCCAACGGTAGACGTGCGATATGCCGAAACGGGCATTACCGGAGGGGCCGTCATCTCGGGCAACTTTGATGCAGAAGGGGCCAGTGACTTAGCCATTCAGCTCCGAGGGGGGGCTTTGCCCTTGCCCGTTGCCGTCGTTGAGACGCGCACCGTCGGGCCGACTCTGGGCCAAGACAGTATTCGCCGCAGCCTCTATGCCGCGATCGTCGGCTTAGTGTTGGTGCTGATTTTCATGGCGGTTTACTACCGGCTACCGGGCGTGCTCGCTGATATTGCCCTGGTGGTGTATGCCCTGCTGACCTTTGCCGCGTTCAATGCCTTTGGCGTGACCCTGACGCTGCCCGGCATCGCGGGCTTTATTTTAAGTATTGGCATGGCCGTCGATGCCAACGTGCTGATTTTTGAACGCACCCGCGAAGAGCTGAGAAGCGGTAAAACCCTGTATCGATCCGTAGAATCGGGCTTTTACCGAGCCTTTTCGAGCATTCTTGACAGCAATGTCACGACCCTGATTGCCTGCGCGGCCCTCTTTTGGTTTGGCGCCGGTTTGGTGAAAGGGTTTGCGCTCACGCTCGCCATTGGCGTGGTCATTAGCTTGTTCACCGCCGTCACCTGCAGTCGCACGCTGCTGTTCGTTTCTTTGGGGTTACCCCAATTTCGCAAGCCGGAACTCTTTTGCCCCGGTCTGTCCACCACCGCTCCTTCGAACTCATGAAGCTAGATATTATTCGACAGCGACCGTTCTGGTGGTTGATTTCCAGTCTATTCATTGTGGCCAGCCTGATTGGCATGGTGATTAGCTGGCAGCAATTGGGGGCACCGCTGCGCCCCGGTCTCGACTTTGCGGGCGGCACTCGCATCCAGATCGTGCGCGATTGTGCCCAGGCTGACTGCACCGCGCCGATTGACTCGGCTGATGTGCGAGCCTTGCTGGCGCAACAGGGCTTAGAAACCGGGGTGATTCAGGTCGCAGGAGACGACGGTCAAAGCGTCTCTATCCGCACCCGCAACCTCGACGTTGACGAAGAATCGACCCTGCGTTCGGCCCTGGCGAGCACCTTCGGGCCGCTGGATAATCAATCGACGCAAATTGATTCGGTGGGGCCGGTGATTGGCCAACAGCTCTTTGCCTCGGGGCTGATTGCGCTGATTGTGGCCTTTGCTGGGATTGTCATTTATCTCAGCGTGCGGTTTCAGCTCGACTATGCCCTGCTGGCGATCGTGGCCCTGCTGCATGATGTGGTGATTACCATGGGCCTGTTTGCTTGGCTGGGGCTCTTGCTGCAGGTCGAAGTCAACAGCCTGTTCATTGTGGCGCTGCTGACCATTGTGGGCTTCTCGGTGAATGACACCGTCGTCATTTACGATCGCATTCGCGAAAATATCAAACTGCATCCCGAGCGTCACATTAACGACCTGGTGGATGATGGCGTCAATCAGACCCTGACCCGCTCCATCAACACCAGTCTGACAACCGTTTTGCCCCTTATAGCGATCGTCCTGTTTGGGGGCGAAACCCTGAAATTCTTTGCCTTGGCGTTAATTACGGGCTTCTTGGCGGGGGCCTATTCCAGCATTTTTGTCGCGAGTACGCTGCTCGCCTGGTGGCGCGTCCAGTCTGGTCAGGCCATTGCCGGTCTGCCTGAGGCGGGGCAACCCGTCGAAGAAACGCCTTGATTCGGTCAGAGCCGTCTGTTGGTTGAAGATCCCTGTGCAGCCTGAAGCTTCCCCCCCCCATACGGCACAGATGCTGGCCCTGAGGCGCGTTTGGATACGGCGTTGGTGGCTAGTGACGCTGGGGCTGTGGGCCACCGCTGGGGTGGTTAGCATTTGGAGCCTCAGACGCACCTGGCAGCAGGCAGCAGAACATTTTACCTGGGCCGCCATTCGCTATGGGCTGGCGTTTAATCGGCTCGCGGCCGCCGGTCTGGGCTTGTGCGTCGGGCTAACCGTCGCCCTGCTGGTGAAAGAAGCACGCTTCCTCCTGTTTGGTCTGACGCCTCAAGAACGTCGCGATCTGCTCAAAGCCCTGCAGAAGCGACCTTGAGGGTGGCAGGCGGAGCCGTAGCGGTGCGGCAGAATTTGGAATTCGGAAGTTGGAAGGCAGAATTGAGCGGCTGGTCAATGCGTAGTTTTAGTCATTCAAGCTGTCTTGACCAAACTGGGGTTCGCGGTGAAAAACTGCCGAAAGTCTTCATCGCGATCGCTCAGCCGAGCCGTTGCCGCCCCCAGGCTCATCAGCTTAGCCACCAATCGCTCACAGGCCGGTCGCTCCGTGGCATAATGCCCCGCATCCACCAGGATTAAGCCGCGATCGCGCGCTTCTTGAAATTGATGAAACTTGCAGTCGGAGGTCAGATAGACCTGCGCCCCCGTCTTGACGACATCACCAATGAAGCTCGCCCCCGAACCGCCCAGCACTGCTACGCGCTCGACAGTCTGTGTCAGGTCAGCCTCCGGCGAATAGATCAAATCGGGTGGGGCCAGCTGCTGTTGAATTTTGGCGAGGAGTTGTCGCAGTGACATCGGTTGGGATAAATTGCCCACGCGACCATAGCCCACAGTTGGCTGCGTTGGCACAATCGGCGCCACTGTCTGCAACTGCAGCAGTTGGGCCAGCACGTCGGCAGTGCCATCGGGCACCTGATCAAAATTAGTGTGGGCGGTATACACGCCAATGCCGTGGGCCATACTCAGATGCACCATCTCGCCAATTGCCTCGCCGCGCTGCACCGATTTTAAGGGACTAAAGATCAGGGGGTGGTGGGCCACAATCAGATTGATCGGCGTGCCCGCTTGCTGCAGGGCGATCGCCTCTTGCATGACCGCCAGCGTCGGCGTTAGACAGACCAACACCTGCGGCATCGCTGCCAACACGCCTGGCTGAATCTGCCAGCCGCAATTATCCCAGCTCTCTTGCCACTGGGGCGGCGCCCAGGCTTCAAATTCTTCAATTAGGTGAGCGATCGTCATCGGCATACCAAAACGGGAAATTAACGGCACGGGAGCGAACCCCGATTCTAACGACCTCGTTAGGCCGTTTGGGTGCCTGTGCGTTCTAGGCCTAGCTGCACCAGCCGATCAACCAGGTCTTCAAACGCTACACCGCTAGCCTGCCACAGCAGCGGATACATGCTGGTTTGGGTAAAGCCCGGCAGAGTATTGATTTCGTTGAGATAAATCGCGCCGGTCGCTGCCTCATAAAAGAAATCGACCCGCGACAGCCCCGCTGCATCCACTGCTTGAAACGCCTGCACCGCCATTTCTTGAATTTGCTGCACAATCGTAGCAGGCAAGTCAGCGGGAATCGCTAGATCGGCCTGCCCCGCCGTATATTTGGTCTCGTAATCGTAAAAGTCGCTGCTGAAAGTGATTTCACCCACCACAGAGGCTTTGGGCACATCATTGCCCAGTACCGCACATTCCACCTCGCGGGCAGTTACCCCGGCTTCCACGATTAATCGGCGGTCATAGCTGGCAGCACTGTCTAGCGCGGCTTCCAGCTCCTGCCGCGATCGCACCTTGGCAATACCAACCGATGAGCCCAAGTTCGCCGGTTTTACAAACATGGGATAGCCCAGCTCCGTCTCAATGCGATCGCCCAGCTTCGGAAACACACAGGGATTAGACCACACCTCGGCCCGTGATACAGCTACATACTTCACCTGGGGCAGTCCCGCCTGGGCAAAGGCCGTTTTCATCGCCAGCTTATCCATGCCCACCGCTGACCCCAGCACGCCAGAGCCGACAAACGGCTTCTGCAGCAGCGACAGCAGCCCCTGAATCGTGCCGTCTTCGCCATTCGGGCCGTGCAGCACCGGAAACCACACATCAATCCCGTCAATCTGTTGGGCATCGGGCAACCGGCTCGCAGCCGTCACCGTTCCCTCGGCGGCCAACGCCTGTCCAGATTGCAAAACGCCTGCCGCCTCATCGCCAAATCGCCAAACGCCAGCCTTGGTGATGTAAACCGGCACCACGGCATACTTACCTTGATTGTGGCCGCGCGACAGCGCCCCCGCGATCGCCTGGGCTGAGCAGATCGACACTTCGTGCTCGCCGGAGCAACCGCCAAATAATAAGCCCACTCGACACTTTGCCATGTCTGCCCTCTCGCCTTTGGCTAGGATGATGTGCGATGAGTTCTATTGGCTAGGCAGTAGTAGAAATCATCACGATTCCAACGCCACCGACTCAACGTCTAAGTATTCCTATCACGTCAAAGGTGATTTGCAAACGTCACCCAGTCGGCGATCGCGCCATGCCCTTGAGAGGCCACGGCAAAAAAAAGCCCCGAGTCTCATCAAGAGGCTCAGGGCGCGACAATCAGGGTGCATCTACCACTACAGCTTTCGTCAGAGCCGCGACCAATCCGGCAAATCTGGAACAGGTCAGTTGATTACGGCCAGGGTTACGAATCGATCGATCGCGCCTGACCCGCGAAGTTGTGGCAATTGCCGCAATATGCCCCAACCCATCTCAGGATTCAACACGGTTACAGCTCAGCAGCGCGATCGCTCGGGGCTCTGCGAATTGAGTCATACTCTACCATCGTGCAACTTCATCGCTAGGATTGACGTCATACTTTAATAACCATTCTGTCCACCACTAAGACAGTTCAAGAATTCGCTTGAACTGTCAGTTAGAACCCTGGCAAACATCGGCTTTTAATGATGTGGGGTGTATTGCGATCGCGGCTGCAAGCGTCCGGTTCAAAATAAGAAACAGAGAAATTTTGCCTGAGCGGGCAATCTCACCGGAAGGCTTCTGAGCGTGTTTGTAAATTAGATAAGACTCGCGATTCTTTGATGAGTAAAGCTATGAAAAAACTGATATTTGGCATCGGGATATTTGGCGTCGGCATCATTGCAACTTGCCTTTCTTACACCGAGTCATACTTCCCTTTGTATCCTGAGATAGATACTGTTTTACCACCCAATTTCACTCAAAATTTTCACACGATTACACCTGGAATGAAGGTCAATGATGTCGACTCTCTACTTGGACAGCCCATCCATGTTTATCAACGAGATGTGTCGGTGGCCTTGCGAGAAGACCTGAACCAGGTTTTCCAACAGTCACCCGGTGTCGTGCAATCCTGTTGGCAATATGGCTCCGATGGCGCTTCCCCGGTATGGGACTTTGCCTGGCTTTCCTACAATGTTTGTTTTGATAGCGCAGATCAAGTGATTGAGACAGGGGTCGCGATCTACCACGATTAGGAGCGATCATTACCTCAAACCGAGGATGCAAGTTAATGTTGACGCCCAGGTCAACTCATCACCGTCTGGCCATGAAGCAATTTCTCATTCCCTGGAGTTTGATTAGTCCTGGCTGCCTGATCCTGATTGCGAGCTTTCTGCAAGCGGGACAGATTCCCTGGTATCCAGCCTCTCCAGATCTGATGCTCTCGCTGGTGATTTATGGCACCTATTGGGGGTTGGTCAGCGGTTTTCAAAGTCTCCTACTCTGGCGGGTGCAGGGGCCTTCATTCGCTCTGAAATGGGGGTTGACTACCGCCACCACCGGATTTGCCCTGATGCTAGCCCATGATCTAGTCGTGTTAGACGTGTTAGGCGTCAATACTCGTGGGCAAGGGAGTCTGTTCCTGATTCTCAGCTTGCCAGCGTTAGCTATCTCCGGGGGGTTGGTTTTAGGTTTCGCGCAATTTCGGTTGATCCGCCATCTGCATCCTGAAAATCGACACAACTATCGACTACATCGCACTTGGTTTTTAGCCAGTTGGGTCTCTTGGGGACTGGGCTTTTTATGCATCTTTTTTGGCAATGGCGGGCTGTTGGCATTGCTCTTGCTGGCAGCGATCGGCACGGCACTTAAAGGTTTATTTCTCATGTCATATCTCGGCATTTAGGTGTGCGGAATCATGCCACTTAGTGCCGCGATCGCTCAATCAGCTGCTCATACAGCTAGCCGCCGTCAAGGAGTGCAACCCAGTCTTGTAAGACTCACTGCGAGAATTTCCCATTGAGATAAGCACAGCGCTGCCGTAGCACCGATTGCACATTGTTCTCATGCCACTGAGCCCCGGAGATTTTGACCCGTCGTCCAATCTGCTTGACGGTTGACTCAATCTCACCGGAACCGACCGAAATGCCTTCAGCCTGGTAATAGCTGTCGTTGACGATGCGGTGGCGGTGTTTGGCCAGATAAGCGATGAATCGCTCCACGCGCTCATGATGCCACTCATCGAATAAGGCGACGGCCCCCTCGACATCACCGTTCCACAGTCTGGCTTCCACCGCATTGAGCCGCGCCTGCGAGCCGCCCACTTTGCCCAGGTTCTCGACGAGGTGGTACCAATCCAAGATCTCAAGGCGCTGTATTGATCCGTCGAGTTGGGCAAAGACCTTCCAAATGCCATCATGACCATCGCCCAGACAGACTAACGGCGAGGCGAGCGGTTGCTGATTCACCCAGTTCACTAGGCGCTCATTGTCTCGAAAGTAAGCATTGACACCGCATTGGTGCAGGTTGACAGCTTTATAGTCACGCCATTCACTGGGCTCGCCCAATGGTGTGCGCAAGCGGACTTTGCCACCGTCAAGGCTGATCTCCTTCACCCCACAATCGACAGCGGGGGATGCCCACTCTTGTCGATGAACCAGACGTTGTTGCGTGCGGCTTGACACCGTGATGCCTGTCAGGACGGCAATATCCTCAGCGGCACGCTGGTAGGACTCGTTGGCGCTTACCCACAAACAACACTTCTCTAGATACGGACTCCACTGGCTACGGGCTTTGCGCCCTAAACGTTTTCCTTGACGTTCACTGATGCGCAAGTCTCCGATGATGCTGGCGATTTCTCGATGTCGTCCACTCGTGGTGTCGCTGCTCGTGCGGATAAAAAATTACCGATTTCTGGCCCCACATGCTCCAGCCGATGACCGCGTACGGCTTTTTCGATCCCTGCCAGCGTTTTGAGCGCTTCGGGGTCAGTCTCCTCATACAGCAACGCTGCGATCTCCTCAGTGAGGGCTTTGAGACGGGCTTCCTTAGAGGCATCCATGGGAGTGACCAGTGAGGGGGGGAACTCACCAAAGCTTACCCCTCATGCCACATCCGAGGGTAAGTACTATGACTCATTGCATAACTGGGCTGCACTCGC
>ERZ1740060.32-NODE-32-length-153129-cov-5.991324_pt1 | contig 153129 bp, 154 predicted proteins | sample MGYA00581743_ERZ1740060 | MGnify/ENA primary metagenome ERZ1740060 (study PRJEB43018, sample SAMN04849235) | marine metagenome | isolation source: floating plastic debris | place: Pacific Ocean | collected 2008-08-27 | study: EMG produced TPA metagenomics...
CCGGCCAAAAAGCGCTAAATCAGCGCCTTCTCATAGGCCACGCCCAGGACGCGCACGCTCGTACCCACTTCGACGATGCGAGAGCGCTCAGCTGCTTCCCAGACCGACAGCGCAAAGCCCTCTTTTTGGGGGAAGCGACCCATGACATCCGCCAGTGCATCATCAGGAGTCCGCCTTTCGACGATGATCTCACACCAATGAAGACCATGGCGTGTCAGCGCGATCGTGTAGCGTTTCACGACATCACCTTTTCGCAGGTGGGCAACGCAGCACCGGCTATCTCCACAGCTGGGAACATCCTTGCGGGTGCCCTCAACTGCCTCAAACACGCGGCGATTGGTAGTTCCGACCAAGGCGCCGAGGGCGTTTGTTCCAGCACACCAAACGTGGCCGCGACCGCATAGCTTGCCGCAGCAGCCGCAGCGTCGCCGGACACAAGGCGAGCGGTGAAAAGGCCGGTAAACAGCTCGCCGGTTCCGGCTGCTCGGACATCAATCCTGGGAGAACGGATGTCCCATGCCTTGGAGGCTTCGACGACCAGTGTTGTCAGTTCCTCGCCGGTTGTCGTCCCGCCGGTTATGATTACGCAGCTCGGGGCCCGATGCATCAACTGCCGGGCCAACAAAAGATCATCCTCATGTTCCGATGATGCCGCCAGCCTCCTCAGCTCCCAACGATTGGGGGTGATGATGTCTGCCAAGGGCAACAGTTTGCGGCGAAAGATATCGATCAGCTCCGGGCCAGCAAACGCGCCGATGTCCTCATCGCCGGCGACCGGATCGAGAATGTAAATGAGATCGGGGCTGCATTGTTTGGCGCGCGCAACAAAGTCAGCCACCACCTCACCGTTGGCGGGCGAGCCAAGAAAACCGCTGATGATCGCCGTAGATGTGTTGGCGAGGCCGCGCGCCTCGACGCCGCGCAAAAGATCGGCGAGACAGTCGGCGTCCAATACCTGACCGCGCATGGTCGGGTAATGGGGATGGTTGGACAGGAGCGTGGTTGGCACTGCCGCGACCGTCAGCCCGTGCGCTTGCATCGGCAGCACGGCGGCATTGTTGCCGACACAGCCATGAACAACCTGACTTTGGATCGAGATCACATTCATGGTTGTGCACCTCCTTCGCCGGGCCAGTAGTGGCTGTCGGGCAGTGGACGAGCCCCGAAGATCGCTTGACCGACACGCACCACGGTCGCGCCTTCCTCGATGGCGATCTCATAGTCGCCAGACATGCCCATGGAGAGTTCATCGAAGGACAGTCCCTCCGGCGCGTCCTCACGCAGCCGTTCTTGCAGCCCGCGCATCATTCGGAAGCAGCGGCGCACGCGTTCGGCATCGGAGGAGAAAACCGCCAGCGTCATCAACCCACGGATCTTGAGCGCGGAGAAGGCCGGCAGTTCCTTCACGAAGGTCGAGACGTCTTCAGGCGCCAAACCGTACTTTGAGGCTTCGCCAGAGCTGTTGATCTGCACGAAAACGTCCAAAGACCGGCCTTCGATCTGAAGCCTGCGATCCAGCGCTTCAGCGACCCGCACGCTGTCCAACGCTTGGAACTGGGCGGCAAAGCGAGCCACATATTTCGCCTTGTTGGTCTGAAGGTGTCCGATCACCGACCATTGGATGTTCAGATCGGCCATGGCTTCGGCCTTGGCACGCGCCTCCTGAAGCTTGTTCTCGCCAAGGGCGCGGCAACCGGCCTCATAGGCGAGGCGAAGGCGCCGCTCCTCCACCGTCTTGGATACTGGCAAGAGACGCACCGAAGACGGATCGCGGCTGGCCCGTTGACATGCGGCGGCAATGTGGGCGTTCACCGCCGCCAGGTTGCGTGCGATGTCCTCAGCCGTTTGGGCGGTCGGGAAGTACCCATGCTGGGTTCCTGCCTGCTCCACGGCACTCACCACTTAAGCTGACGCAGCCAGGCGCTCGCCACCGCATGGGCTTTGCGCGCAAGAGCCGGTCCATAAGTCTGCGCTTGCGTACGCAGGCGCTGTATGTCGATGCCGGCTGCAGCCAGTTCGGTCGCATGGCCGATCAACCACGCCTCGAAGCCGTCTGCGGAAGCTTCGGGGTGGAACTGAAACCCGATGACGTTGGAGCCCATTGCAAAAGCCTGGTTTTCGCAAAGCTTGGTGGAGGCGAGCCGCTGCGCCCCATCGGGCAGATCAAACGTGTCCCCATGCCAATGCAGTGTCATGGGGTCGTCGGCGAACGATGCCAGGCAAGACTGTCGGCCGGCTCCAGTAAGGGCAATGGGTGCGAAGCCGATTTCCTTGGCGGGGCCAGGGTAGACCCTGGCTCCGGCTGCACGGGCAATGAGCTGCGCACCCAAACAGATGCCCATGGTTGGCCGGCCAGTGGCAAGACGCCGGGCGATGAGGTCAACTTCCTCGCGCAAGAACGGGTAGGCGGTGTCTTCATAGGCTCCGATGGGTCCGCCGAGCACCATCAGAAGATCGGCCTTTGCCGGATCCAAAGTCTGAAGATCATGCTTGCCGATATCCAGATAGCGAAGCGTGTAACCAGCCTCATCGATAGCTGGCGCGAAGGCGCCGACGTCCTCAAAGCCGACATGACGGATGGCAACAGCGGACTTCATGCCTGCGGGCCTTCGTCGCCCAATTCGACAGCGCATCCATCGTGATCGCATCCCTTGGCGTGCCCATCGCGTTCGCTGTCGATCGCAGGTAGTCCGTCGCCGGCTTCTGCGATCAGGGCCATGATTTCAGCGCCCAGCCTCAGGTCCGACACATGGCCGAAATACTGCGCACGCAGCTGGCCGCGCCGGTCGATCAGAATGAGTGTTGGCGTACCCCGCATTCGGTAGGCGGCCATCGTTCTCGGCATGCCGCTGGTCATCCCGGGCGCGTCCACCGCAACGGGAAAACCGATGCGATACTCGTGCAGAAAGGCTTCAAGTGATGTCGGCGTCTGGGCGTCATGATGCTCAAAGACGCTGTGCAGCCCCAGGACCGTCACATCACGTTGGTGGAAAGTCTCGCGAACCCGCACGGCCTGCGGCAAGCCTTGGCCGACGCAGCCGGGACACAACATCTGGAAGGCCTCGATAACGACGCCCTGTCCGCGAAGCTGATCAAGGCTGATTGGCTCAGTGGTGTTGAACCACTGAGCCGCTTCAAGCGCCGGTGCCAGTTGTGGCTCGGCGGTCGGGTATGGATTACTCATTCACGCGGCCTGTAAGGCTTAGGTCGCCGGACGCCACGTCGAACAGGTCGATCACGCACAACAGCGGCGAATGAATGCTCTCATTGACGCGCAGGCCAGCGGTTACACCGTCATAAGTTGCCTCCTCGACCACGGCGATGTCATCGAAGGGAACCCTTACCTCAACCGTGTCACCGACAAAGGTCGGATCCCATCCAGGGCTATCCAAGAGGATCGGAAAGCCAGGCCAGGTTCGCGGCAAGCGTGGGCTCGCGCCCTCGGCTATATCGATCACCTTCAGTGCGCCTTCGCCACAACTGTCGTCCGGGCCCAACACAATCCAATGGCTGTGCCAGATGTCGCCATCATTGCCCGTGTCGCCGTCGCCGTTTTCGTCAAACAGCGGCGTGTCGTCGAAATCCGGGTGGGATGTCACCGCCAGCGCCAGGATGCCGGCACCTTGTTCAAAACCGATCTCATAGGGATCAATGGTGGTCGGCCAAACATATGAAAACACATGGCTGCCGGCGAGCTGTCCACTAACCGCTGGTTTGCTCTCGCCGGCCCTTTCCGAGACACCAATATGGAATATCGCGACATTGCCGTCGGTCGATATCTTGGTGTGGATCAAGTCGAACGGTGCCGCAACGCCCTCAGATTGTGGTGCTGGGATACCGCCCTCATGTGATCCGTGGCCCCATGCTGGCGAGGTGGCGGCCATAGCGATTGCCGCCACCGAAACAAAGACTTTCATGACTCCGCCTCCGTCAGCGCAAGGCGGAGAGATCGGCACCGTGATTGATATGCAACGGTGCACCGTCAATCACGAGAGCGGGGACAGACGTGACGCCAGCAGCGCTGGCTTCATCAATCCTGCCGGGCACATCGCCCAGATGCACGATTTCAAGTTCAACGCGATCGCGGTCGACGATCTCCATAATCTTGTCTTCGGCGGCCACACAGACCGCGCAGCCGGCGTGGTAGAAGGTCGCTTTGTGTGTCATAGTCTTTTTGTCTCCTGTCTTTTTGCAGAGGTGGGTTAGACATCAGGACGCCTCGCCCGTTGCAGCGGGCGGGGCGTCCATGGATTTGGCTCCGGCCAGCGCGAAGGCTTGCCATGCTGCGGCAGCCTGCGAGGCTGGAGCCGTTTCATGGTCACCGCAATCCAGACGCAAGGCAGCGTCTCCAAAGGCGGCATCCACGAAAGCACAGTGATGAGGGGCGACCGGATCGTTGTGAACGTTCGGTCGAAAGAAAGCGCAGGTTGCGCACATACGCTGAACCGGGACCGCACCTTGCACCTGAAGCGAACGGATCATCTTGGTCAGCGCTTTGAGAAAAACGCCCCGCTCAAGCGGATCAAGCGCATCGGCAGCAGCAAGCAACGCGTCGGGCCACTCGGCCATTTTGGCAGCAATGTCCTGCCCGCCCGGCGTTGTGTGCAGTAAGGACGCACGAGCATCAACGGGGTCCGGGCGGCGCTCCACATGGCCTTTTCGGATGAGAGCGGCAGCGGCATCGCTGGCGGTTGGTTGCGTGACGCCAAGCTCATCAGCCAGCGCGGTAACGCGGGCCGGTCCACGTTGCACCAAGTGGACAAGGATTTGCGACTGTGTCGGCGTCAGCGACTTGCCTTCCGCCTGGCGCCAGCTTTCCGAGCGCAGGTAGGTGCCGATCTTGGCAAGTCCGGTAGCGATGTGAATTTCCGCTGACATCTCCCCTCCTCTTCACTACCTCATAATTACATAGGAATCCTATGCAATGTCAATGCAAGCAAGTTGCACCCGGAAGCAGCAGGCCAAACGCGGAGCCTAGAGCCGGTGAGTCGGCCAACCGTCCGAGCAGGCGCTCTTGCGATGTCTTGTTTGTTTTGCCGCAACCGAGCTTCTTCGCATCTCGTCTGGAGCTTTGCTTCCCGCCAGCGCGCCGCACCTCTGGATGCTGCCTTCGCCCCTCAAAACTCAGAGGGAGAAGGTTGCGGTTATGATGTCGGTCGTTTGGCCAAGGGCGTTGAGAAACGCCCGACGGGACCAGATCGCGGGAGCCTTGTGATCAAAAATGTAGCGCGTTTGCATCACACAGCGCGTGACGCTACGCCTCTGAAAAGGCACGCATTTTTCCGGGAAAATCCTTGCTTTGTAGCAATGGTGCCCAGGAGAAGACTCGAACTTCCACGGCCTTGCGGCCACTGGCACCTGAAGCCAGCGCGTCTACCAATTCCGCCACCTGGGCAGGCAAGCGAGGATGGAGGCGATGGATTAGGGGCGGCGAGGCAGCTTGTCAACGCCGAATGGCGCCTTCGTCACCCACCTATCGGCGCCGCGTGTTCGCCCCCGTCCTTCCAATCCGGCAGGAGCAGGTTGGAGCGCCAGGGTTCAGCACTTTCTGGCGCTTCACACCTAGGCGAGCGCGCACTACATGCTAGGTAACACAGCACCGCAAGAGAGCCTCAAAGGAACGCCCGACTATGAATGACACCCCAGGCAATGCCAGCTTGAACGGCCAGCTTGTGACCGTGTTCGGGGGCTCGGGCTTTGTGGGGCGCTATGTCGTCCGTGAGCTTGCCAAGAAGGGTTATAGGGTTCGGGTCGCCGTCCGCCGGCCGGACCTTGCCGGCCACATCCAACCCATGGGCGCCGTCGGCCAGGTGCACGCGATCCAGGCCAATCTGCGCTATGGGTGGTCGGTCGAACGGGCGGTACAAGGCGCCGATGCGGTGGTGAACCTGGTCGGCATTCTTTTTGAAAGCGGCAAGCAGCGCTTCGATGCAGTGCAGAGCGAAGGAACGGCGCTGGTCGCCAAGGCTGCGAAAGCAGAGGGGATCGATCGCCTCGTCCAAGTCTCCGCCATCGGGGCAGATGCCGACTCGCCATCGGACTATGCACGTACCAAGGCTGAAGCAGAAGCCGCCGCCATGGTAGCCATCCCTGAAACAGTTATCATGCGCCCTTCCATCGTGTTTGGGCCGGAAGATGAGTTCTTCAATCGGTTTGCCGGCATGGCCCGCATCCTGCCCTTCCTTCCGGTTGTGGGTGGCGACACCCGGTTCCAGCCTGTCTATGTCGGCGATGTTGCTGACGCGGTTGCCCTGGCGGTGGATGGCGCGGTCCAACCGGGCACGATCTATGAGCTGGGCGGGCCGGAAGTCGATACATTTGAAGGCCTGATGGGGCGCATGCTGCGCAGCATTGATCGTCGCCGACCCATTGTCAGCATGCCGCAGCGGGTGGCTGAGTTGCAGGCGCGGGCTTTTGAGCTCCTGCCCAAGCCACCGCTGACGCTCGATCAGATCAAACTACTGGGCGTGGACAATGTGGTGTCGGAGGCTGCCACAAAGGACGGGCGTACGCTCACAGGCCTTGGCCTCAACCCGGCGGCGCTTGATGCGATCCTGCCAAGCTATCTGTGGCGTTATCGCAAGCACGGCCAGTATGCCGCGCTGGGCGCCAAGCCCTAAGCCTGGCGGACACTAGAGTTCTTTGTTTTCTCGCGTTCTCTGACGCAAAACCCGTTTCCACTTTTGCTGAAAACGCTCTAGCCGAGCAACGCCAAGCCTACAAAACCCAGACTGCCGACAATGATGCGCCACCAGGCAAACAGCGCAAAGCCGTGCTTGGACACATAGTCGAGCAACCAACGCACGACGATCACCGCCATGATGAAAGCGGCGACAAAACCGACAGCAACCACCATTAGACCATCGGTGGTGACGATGTCGCGGTTTTGCCAAAGGTCGTAAACGAAGGCGCCGGCCATGGTCGGCATGGCCAGGAAGAATGTGAACTCGGCCGCCGAGCGCTTGTCGGTGCCCATGAGCAAGGACCCCACAATGGTGGAGCCGGAGCGTGACATGCCGGGGATCAGGGCCAGACATTGAAACAGGCCTATCTTCAGGCACAGCGAGAGCGGGTAATCCATCACATCTGTGTAGCGCGGCGACAGCTCCATCCGATCGACCCAAAGAAGGATCAGCCCGCCGAGAATCAGGGTCGTGCAAATCAAAGCCGGAGTTTCAAACAGAACTGTTTTGATGATCTCGTGGAAAGCCACACCGGCCAGAGCGGCCGGCAGGAACGCCAGAAGGATGCCGGCCACGAACCGCCGAGCCTGCTTGCTGGTGGGCAAATCCATGGCGATCTTCAACAGTTTGGCGGTGTACACCGATAGGACTGCGAGGATCGCGCCAAGCTGAATGAGAACCTCAAAGATCTTGCCCTCATTCTCAAAGCCGAGAAAGTGACCAGCAAGCAGAATATGGCCCGTTGAGGAAACCGGGATGAACTCGGTCAGCCCCTCCAAAACGCCCAGAAACAGGGCCTGCAAAAACGTTTCAAGGGACATGGAGGGCAGTACCGTTTGGGAGTGTTGATGCGCTGAAGGCACGAGGCGGGGGCGCTGTGCGTTGGCATAGCGCATCGAAGTAAACAAAGCGCTCGCACCTGCGCTCATAGAAAGCTTGAGCCGTTGTCACGCGCCGCCTATAGGCTCAACAGACGGGACCGAACACCAGTGCGATCAAACTCCAGTGCCATGCTTTGGCCATTGGTCGCGTGGAGATAGATCACCCGATGGCGATCTGGCATCGGTCCTTTGACCACCAACAATGACGGCTTCATGACCACGCTTTATCACCTGCCCCTCGACACCACCTCGCGCTTCGTTCGCCTGACATTGGCTGAGTATGGTGAGGCCGCGCATGAAGAGGTCGAGCGGGTGTGGGAGCGCCGCCGCGGGTTCCTCTCGCTCAACCCGGCAGCAACCGTGCCTGTTATCAAAACCGATGGAGATGTGGTGCTGGGCGGTGCCCATCCTTTGGTAGGGCATCTGGTGGACACGCTCCCCGATAAGGGTGCGCCCTTGATGCCGATTGAACTTGCCGGGCGGGCAGAGGTCCGCCGCCTGATCGATTGGGCGCTCACTCTGTTGGAGGCTGATGTTTCAGCGACGCTGGTGCATGAAAAAGCGCACAAGCGCCAGATACCGGATGGAAAAGGCGGTGGGTCGCCTGATACAGCCGCCATGCGCATGGCCCGCGATCATCTTGGCTGGCACCTTGATTATCTTGACCACTTGCTGGCCACACGAGACTGGCTTGCAGGCGACCGCATGACGCTGGCCGACCTTGCCTTTGGCGCTGCGCTTTCCTCGCTCGACTATCTTGGCGAAGTCCCATGGGCTGAGCACACAGCGACCAAACTGTGGTATGCGCGGGTGAAGTCGCGACCCTCTTTCGCGCCGCTGCTTGCTGAACGTGAGCGCGGCGTTGTTCCGCCCGCTCATTATGACGACCCAGACTTCTAACCCCAAGCGGATTGCCTTCGTCCACAACGCGGCACGCGATGTGGGCTTTGACGTCTCGGCGATTACGCATTCGGACCGGTTGGGCGATTTGCGGCCGCGGCTGGAGCGGTTCGTCGCCCTGGGGCGGCACGGCTCCATGGGCTGGATGGAGGAAACGCTGGACCGGCGCGGCCACCCCAAGGCGCTGTGGCCTGAGGCGCGGGCGATCATCATGGTCGGCCTTTCCTATGCGCCCGAGAGCGATCCGATGGCGACACTTCATCGGTCCGATACCGGAACCGTTTCGGTCTATGCCCGCAACCGGGACTACCACGATGTCATCAAAGGGCGGCTAAAAACACTGGCCTCAAAAATCGTCTCGCGGCTCGGTGGCGGGGTAAAGGTTTTTGTCGACACTGCACCGGTGATGGAGAAGCCTCTGGCCGAAGCGGCTGGGCTTGGCTGGCAAGGCAAGCACACCAATCTTGTGTCGCGCGAGCATGGCTCATGGCTCTTTCTCGGCTCGATCTTCACCACGCTCGATCTGCCAGACGATACGCCGGAGCGCGATCATTGCGGGTCGTGCACCCGGTGTCTGGATGTGTGTCCGACCAACGCCTTTCCGGCGCCCTATCAGCTCGATGCGCGGCGCTGCATTTCCTATCTCACCATTGAGAACAAGGGGCCGATCCCTCTGGAGTTCCGCAAGGCCATCGGCAATCGCATCTATGGCTGTGATGATTGCCTTGCGGTGTGCCCTTGGAACAAGTTCGCCGAGATCAGTCGCGAGGCCAAACTGAAGGCGCGCGATGACCTAAACGCCCCACCGCTCGCCGAACTACTGGCACTCGATGATGCCAGGTTTCGCAGCCACTTTTCCGGCTCACCGATCAAACGCATCGGGCGGAACCGGTTTATCCGCAATTGCCTGATCGCCGCCGGCAACAGCGATGACCCGTCGCTTATCGGTCAGGTGGAACCGCTGTTGGAGGACCCCTCACCGCTCGTCAGTGAGGCCGCCGAATGGGCAATGGGTGAACTGACGGCTTAGAATACCGAGCGTCCTCAGTCGGGTTCGAACCCGTCGGCATCCAGCGAGTAGCCTGCCAGATAGAGCGACCCGCAGATCAGAATGCGTGCTGGCTCACCGGCTGATTTTTCAATCTCCGACAAGGCCTCTTCCAGGCTTGCCGATACTGACCCAAATGTGCCGACCTCGGCCGCCGATGAGGCTATGCTGACTGTGTCCAGGCTTTTATCGTGGCCGGGAACCGGAACAGCTACCACCTGCCGCGCGAGACCTTCAAAGGGACGGAAGAAACTCGTCGCATCCTTGGTACGCAACATGCCGGTGACAAGATAAAGCGGTCGTGGCAGTCGATCTTCTAGATCGGCCATTGCCTCGGCCAGGGCCTGTCCCCCACCGGCATTGTGGCCACCATCAAGCCAGACATCGCAGCTTGGCGCGAGCTCGGCGAGGTCCCCGGTCAGTTTTTGCAGACGAGCCGGCCAACTGACTGTGCTCATAGCGGCGGCATAGGCGCTGTCGGGCAAGTCGAACTGGCTGTGACGCAGACAAGCGATGGCCGTGCCGGCATTGGTGATCTGATGGCGCCCGGTAAGCCGGGGAAGCGGGAGATCCATGAGCCCAAAGGCGTCCTGATAGACAAGACGGCCATGTTCCTCGTAGGCCATATAGTCCTGGCCGTGGACAACGAGCGGCGCGCCGACCCGTTTGGCCACCGAGCGGATCACCTCCAGCGCTTCTGGTTCTTGCGGGCCGATGACCGCCGTGACGTCGCGCTTCAAGATGCCGGCCTTCTCAGCAGCAATCTTCTCAAGGCTGTCACCCAGAAAGGCCATGTGGTCCATCGAAACCGGCGTAATGGCGGTCATTTGTGGTCTGTCGACGACGTTAGTGGCGTCAAGCCGGCCACCCAGGCCCACTTCCAGCAAAGTCGCATCGCCAGGCTCTTGGGCAAAGAGCTGCAGAGCGACAGCGGTGGTCGCCTCAAAAAAGGTGATTGGCTGATCGGCGTTCACGCGCTCGCAATGCAGCAGCGCATCGGTCAGCATCGCATCACTGGCAAGCTTTCCGGCAACACGAATGCGCTCATTAAACCGCACCAGATGGGGTGAGGTGTAGGCGTGCACAGCTTTGCCATCGGCTTCCAGAATGGCGCGCATAAAGGCAACGGTTGAGCCCTTGCCGTTGGTACCGGCAACGTGAAGGACCGGCGGCAAACGATGATGGGGGTTGCCTAGATCGCCAAGCAGACGCTCCAGCCGCTCAAGGCCAAGATCCCAGGAGCGCGGATGCAACGTTGTGAAACGATGCAAAAGCGCAAGGATGCCGGACTCAGCATCAACGCTCTCCGGCACGGAGGAAGTCGGGGGAAACAGTGGATCGGTCGTCATGCGGGCTGGGTCTCATCCGCATTCTGCGCGGCACCATTGGGCAGGGCACCAGCGTCAACCGCTTCATTGTCCATCGCCCCGCCCTCGGACACAGAGCCATCTTCGCTCAAGGCGCCGTTGTCCACTGCCCCATCGGGCGCGGAAAGCGCAGGCCGGGCGACAGGATTGGTCATCAGATCGACCAGGCGGGCGAGCGTGTCCTTCATGTCCTTGCGGTGCACGACCATGTCGAGCATGCCATGTTCCAGAAGATACTCAGCGCGCTGGAAGCCTTCAGGCAGTTTCTCACGGATCGTTTGTTCAATCACGCGCGGACCGGCAAAGCCGATCAAGGCACCTGGTTCAGCAATGTGGATGTCGCCAAGCATAGCGTAGGAAGCTGTCACGCCGCCAGTCGTCGGGTTGGTGAACACCACAATGTAAGGCAGCCCAGCCTCTTTCACGCGGCTGACGGCAACGGTCGTGCGAGGAAGCTGCATCAGCGACAGGATACCCTCCTGCATGCGTGCGCCGCCGGACGCGGCAAACAGGATCAGCGGGCGTCCACGCTCAACAGCGATTTCGGCGGCCTTGATGAAGGCCTCGCCGGCAGCCATGCCGAGCGATCCGCCCATGAAAGCAAAGTTCTGAGCAGCGACAACGACCGGCTGGGCGTGAAGCGTGCCAGCGGCAACCAGGAAAGCATCCTGCTCGCCTGTCTTGGCGCGCGCATCCTTCATGCGGTCGGTGTAGCGCCGTTCGTCACGGAATTTGAGCGGATCAACAGCGACATCGGGCGTTTCGATCAGCTCGTACTGACCGCCATCAAACAGACGCTCCAGGCGGCGGCGCAACGGCATGCGCATATGGTGGTCGGAGTTCGGGACCACCCAGTCATTGTTCTCAAGGTCCCGGTGGAAGACCATCTCGCCCGTCTCCGGGCACTTGATCCAGAGGTTTTCCGGCGTCTCGCGCGAGGCGAACAGGGTGCGGATTTTCGGCCGCACAACATTGTCGATCCAGTTCAAAAGAAACTCCTCCGACGCTCATCCTACGCGATGGTCATGAGACAGGCCGAACCCCACGGATTCGGCGAACGGTCATCGCGGGCGAAGGGCCGTCGGTACGTACCGGTCGGCCAAAAATCAAGAAACCTTGCGTTACACGGCCTTTCGCGCACGTCAAACGCGCAAGCGAAGTGTGGTTAGGCGGCTTTTCGCGCGCCCCGCACCCCTTGAGCCAATTGCGCCGTCAGATTGCCGATGGCGCTGACGGTCATATCGGTCGCCTTGCCCTCGGCATCAAGGCTTTGGGCAATTGTATCGACAAGCGCCGAACCAACCACCACGCCATCTGCCACCGCGCCAATGGCGGCGGCATCGCCGGGTGTCTTGATACCAAAACCCACGGCCACTGGGAGATCGGTTTGGGATTTGATCCGAGCGACGGCCGTGCTGACAACGGCCGGGTCGGCGCTGGCAGTGCCTGTGATGCCTTTGATCGCCACGTAATAAACAAAGCCAGATGTGTTGCCGAGAACTGTCGGCAGGCGCTTTTCGTCAGTGGTCGGCGTGGCAAGGCGAACGAAGTTGAGACCCGCCTTCAATGCCGGCAGGCAGAGTTCATCATCTGTCTCAGGCGGCAGATCGACCACGATCAGCCCGTCAACACCAGCGCGCAACGCTTCGGTCAGAAACGCGTCCACGCCATAGTTGTAGATGGGATTGTAATAGCCCATCAGGATGATCGGCGTGGTGCTGTCTTCGACGCGGAAACGCTGCACAAGTGCAAGCGTCTTGCTCAAGGTCTGCCCGCCCTGCAACGCTCTGCGGCCGGCCGCCTGAATTGCCGGGCCATCCGCCATCGGGTCGGAGAAAGGCATGCCGAGCTCAATGAGGTCGGCACCATTGGCGGCAAGCGCCTTCAGGATGGCGAACGATGTTTCAAGATCCGGATCACCGCCCATCACATAGGTCATCAAGGCCGGTCGCTCCTCGGTCTTCAGGGCCGCAAAACGCTCTTCAATACGCGTGGTCATTCACACACTCATTTCCCGCTCTGTTCCTGCGGAACAACCGCATGGGTTACTTTCTCACCATCTTCCTTGGTGAACGTCTTCACCTTGTCAGCGTTCGGCAGCACCTCAAGGACCTTCTCCGATGGCCGGGACAGGACCGTGCCGAGTGGCGTAACGACGATGGGGCGGTTCATGAGGATGGGATGCTCGACCATGTGGTCGATCAGTTGATCATCGGTGAGGTCAGGATTGTCGAGGCCCAACTCCTCATAGGGCGTGCCTTTCTTGCGCAGCACCTCGCGCACCGACAGGCCTGTCGCCTTGATGAGTTCCACTAGCTTGTCGCGGCCAGGAGGGGTTTTGAGATACTCGATCACCTCCGGCTCTTCGCCGGACGCGCGGATCATCGCTAGCGTGTTGCGTGACGTGCCGCATTTGGGATTGTGGTAGATGGTGATGGTCATTGCTGGGTGGCTTCCTGTGCTTTCAACGCCTCGGCGACGGTGTGCACATCCTTATCGCCGCGACCGCACAGGTTCATGACCAGGATTTCGTTCTTGCCCATGGTCGGCGCCAGCTTGGCGACATGGGCGAGCGCATGGGCCGGCTCCAGCGCCGGCAGAATACCCTCGGTGCGCGAGAGAAGCTTGAAGGCCTCGAGCGCCTCAGTATCGGTGATGGGCACATACTGAACCCGGCCAATGTCCTTCAGCCAGGAATGCTCGGGCCCGATACCGGGATAGTCGAGGCCGGCGGAAATGGAGTGGCCTTCCAGAATCTGACCGTCGTCATCCTGAAGCAGGAAGGTTCGGTTACCGTGCAGCACGCCCGGCTTGCCACCAGAAAGCGATGCGGCGTGACCGTTCTCTATGTCCACGCCATGGCCGCCGGCTTCCACGCCAATCAGCTTCACATCAGCATCGTCAAGGAAGGGGTGGAAGAGGCCGATGGCGTTCGAGCCACCACCGACACAGGCGACGGCTGCATCCGGCAGACGGCCTTCGGCCTCCAGCATCTGCTCGCGAGTTTCCTTGCCGATGACGGACTGAAAGTCGCGGACCAGCATCGGATAAGGATGCGGACCAGCGGCGGTTCCGATGAGGTAGTAGGTCTCATCCACCGTCGCGACCCAGTCGCGCAGCGCCTCGTTCATGGCGTCTTTCAGCGTGCCAGCACCGGCGGTGACGGGAATGACCTCAGCGCCCAGAAGCTTCATGCGGAAGACATTGGGGGCCTGCCGCTCGACATCGGTTGCGCCCATATAGACGACGCATTTCAGCCCAAAGCGCGCACAGACTGTGGCCGTCGCAACGCCATGCTGGCCGGCGCCAGTTTCGGCGATGATGCGCGTCTTGCCCATCCGTCGGGCAAGCAGGATCTGGCCCAGGCAATTGTTGATCTTGTGGGAGCCGGTGTGGTTGAGCTCATCGCGCTTGAAGTAGATCTTCGCGCCGCCGAGCTCATCGGTCAGACGCTCAGCGAAATAGAGCGGCGAGGGTCGCCCGGCATAGGTGGAATTGAGCCCCTCAAGCTCGGCCTGAAAAGCAGGATCGGCTTTGGCATCCTCATAGGCCTGTTCCAGGTCGAGGATCAGAGGCATCAGGGTTTCGGCGACGAACCGGCCACCGAACAGGCCGAAATGGCCCTGCTCGTCGGGGCCGGTGCGGAAGGAGTTTACACCAGAGGGCGAGGGAGCGCTCACGCGGTTGTCCTTATCGGTTGGGCATCTGTGGCTGGCTGGCGCTCTAGGCGCAGGTCTTGAACGGCTTCGATGAAGGCGCGGATGAGCGCTTCATCCTTCTTCCCCGGCGCTGATTCAACACCGGAGGAAACATCGACACCGGGCGCGTGTGTCGCCTTGATGGCATCAGCGACATTGGCCGGGTTCAGCCCGCCGGACAGCAGAAAGCCGTGATGCGGGTTGCGCAGATCGTCAACGAGACCATCAAGCAGTGACCAATCGAAGCTCTTACCGAGCCCACCAGGGCGGCTGGCGTCTTTGGGCGGCTTGGCGTCCAAAAGCACACGGTCAGCGACTTCAGCCATGGCGTTGGCTGCGGCCACATCCGCCGCACCGGCGACGCCGAGCGCTTTCATGACCGGGCGCCCATAGCGTGCACGAACGGCATGAATGCGGGCGGCATCCTCCTTGCCATGGAGCTGCCAAGTGTCCGGGCGGACAGCCTTGTTGATATCGTCAAGCAAGGCGTTGTTTGCATCAACGGTGACCACAACAATCTGAGCGCGACCACGTGCCTGGTCGGCCAAGGACGTCATGTGGTCTAGATCAACATGTCGTGGGCTCTTAGGAAAGCTCATCAGCCCGATCATGTCGGCGCCAGCATCCAGTGCGGCGTTCATGGTCGGGGCGGTGGTAAGCCCACAGATTTTGATCTGGGTCGTCTGCATCGCGTTGATCTAACCGTGTCACAGGACCCGCGCAACCCGAGGATGACGACGGCGCGCCCAGCGCCTAAGACAAAACCATGAGCGATCCTTTATCGAGCGAAGAAATTGAGCGCTATGCGCGCCACTTGGTCATCAAGGAATTTGGTGGGCCAGGGCAGGCCAAGCTGAAAGCTGCCCATGTGGCAGTGGTCGGCGCAGGCGGACTTGGTGCGCCGTGCCTGACCTATCTGGCGGCGGCAGGCATCGGAAAGCTGACCATCATTGATGACGATCTGGTGTCGCTGTCTAATCTGCAACGGCAGGTCATCCACCAGACAGCGAGGGTTGGCCAAACCAAGACAGAGAGCGCCATCGCATCTCTTAAAGCCATCAACCCCAATGTTGAGGTGGTTGGCAAAAACGTTCGCATGACGCCAGACAATGCCGCTGACCTCTTGGCAGATTGCACGCTCGTGATTGACGGTTCAGACAGTTTCGAGACCCGTGCGACGTCGGCCGCCGCCTGCGAACAGTTGAAGGTTCCTTTGGTCACGGCGGCGGTCTCGGTTTGGGATGGATCGCTCACGGTTCTCGCGCCGCATCGGTCAAAGGCCGATGGAACGTCCTTTCCGCGCTTCACTGACCTCTTTCCCTCAGCGCCCGAACCGGGATCACTGCCAACCTGCGCACAGGTTGGTGTGGTTGGTGCGCTGACGGGCATGCTGGGCACCATGCAGGCGATGGAAGCGGTGAAGCTCCTCACGGATGCAGGTGAGCCGTTGCTCGGCCGGTTGTTGCTGGTCGACGCTCTGACCATGCGCTTTGAGACGATGGTCTATGGTTAATGGGTCAGCGTTGGCCTTGCATCAGTAGCGCGTTCCATCGCGCTTGATGAAAACGCGCTGTGGCTTGCCCTCACCGGCATCTGGGTTCTGGACATAGCGCAGATCAGCATCGGGATACTCGGCTTCGTCGAGATCTGGGCGCCGTGTTCCCACTTCCAGGATCTCCGCAGGCTCGTCCGATAGGTTGATGATGCGGTGGCCGTTGGTCTCGCCGCCCTTGAACCCAATCACATCGCCAGGCCTCAGCTCGGTCTGGCCTTCATCGGTCTCCAGAGTCGGGGTGCCCGCCAGCACGTAGACCAGCTCATCTTCATAGGTGTGGTAGTGCCGCAGCGCCGAGGAGGCTTTGGGCACCAGCGTGGTGTGGTTGACGCCAAACTGGGTGAGATCGAACAGATTGCCCAGTGCCCGCTTGGCTCGGCCATTCGTCGTTGCCGCAAAAGGCTTGGGATAGATCGTCTTTGTGCGCGGCGTCAGATCAGCAATGTTGATTGGCTTTGGCATCGCACAAACTCAAAGCATCGACGGCAGCACGCGATCCGGCGGGCAGGCGCGATTGGGCCACTGGCCCAGAGCCAATGAAAAGGCGCACCGCCCTGTCGGGTCGCAGGAAGAAGCAAGCATCACAGCATACTCGGCAGCACCCGATCCGGTGGGCGGTGCCCATCGGCGAAGGTGCGGATGTTGATGATAACCTTCTCACCCATATCGATGCGGCTTTCGAGCGTGGCCGAGCCCATATGCGGCAGCAGCATCACCTTGTTCTCGCGGGCCAGCTTGATGAGTTTGGGATTGGCCTGCGGTTCATGCTCGAACACGTCCAGGCCCGCGCCGGCCAGCTGATCGGTCTCCAGCATGCGGATCATCGCGGCTTCGTCGATGATCTCACCGCGCGCGGTATTCACGATGAAAGCGGTCGGTTTCATCAGCTTCAGCCGGCGGGCGGAAAGCAAATGGAACGTTGCCGGCGTATGCGGGCAGTGGACCGAGACAACGTCCATGCGAGCGAGCATCTGGTCGAGCGAATCCCAATAGGTCGCTTCCAACTCTTCCTCGATGGCTTCAGGCACACGGCGACGGTTGTGGTAGTGGATTGAAAGCCCGAACGCCTTGGCGCGGCGAGCGACGGCCTGGCCGATACGGCCCATACCGACAATACCCAGTCGCTTGCCCCAGATACGGTGTCCCAACATCCAGGTCGGTGACCAACCCGGCCACTCCTCGGCATTGTCTACCAGATAGCGCGCACCTTCCTTCAGGCGGCGCGGCACGGCGAGCATCAAGGCGACGGTCATATCAGCGGTGTCTTCTGTCAGGACACCGGGCGTGTTGGTGACGATGATGGAGCGGTTGTTGGCCGCGTCGACGTCGATGTTATCGACCCCAGCCCCGAACTGCGCGATCATTTTCAGCTTTGGGCCAGCCTGGGCGAGGAGCGCCGAATCGATCCGGTCCGTCACCGTTGGCACCAGCACATCCGCTGTTTTGACGGCCTCCACCAATTCGGCCTGGGTCATCGGCCGATCTTCGGTGTTAAGGCGAGCATCGAAGAGCTCACGCATGCGCGTTTCGACAATATCAGGCAGCTTGCGCGTTACCACCACCAGCGGTTTTGTCTTCACCATGCCTGATCTATCCCTCTTCGCCCGCAGCACATCGCAGCGCACCATGTCTTTGGCTTTGACGTATTTTTAACGCCGGAACGCCAGATTCGACACTTAACAAACGCACGCACCAAAGCTTGTCCACCCAAACGAAGGGTCAAGCCTTAGGCATGCAGTGCATGGTTGCAATGCCCACCAAAGTACTTGCTTGTTGAAGGTCTATCGCAGCGCACAATGCCCTGTCCAATCCGCCCTTTCCTTGCTGCCAGCTGGTCCGTACTCGCGGTGATCGCCTTGGCTTTGACGATGCTCGGCTCCTCCGCCTCCGTCGCTTTGGCGCAGGCGCCAGCGGTTCAAAATGGCATCACCGTTGGACCGGTAACTGGCTTCCCGCTTCCGCGTTTTGTGTCCGTTCGGCCCAATGAAGCAAATGTGCGGGTTGGTCCCGGCGGCGCCTATGATGTCGACTGGACCTTTGTGCGGTCTGGTCTGCCGGTGGAAATCACTGCAGAGTTTGGCAACTGGCGTAAGATTCGCGACATGGAAGGCGATGAGGGCTGGATCCGCCACGACCTTCTGACGGGACGTCGCACCGGTGTCATTGCACCGTGGAGCAGCGGCGATCCGGTTCCAGCACGCCGAGCCCCCGACGCCGATGCCAATACACGGTTCCTGTTAGAGCCCGGCGTTATCGGAACGCTTATCGGATGCGATGGTCAATGGTGTGAGCTGATCTCAGATGATCCGCAGCTCGCCTGGCGCGGCTTTGTGCGCCAGACAGCGGTCTGGGGTGCTTACCCTGGGGAACAGTTCGAAGCGAGCCGTTAGGTGAAAACCGACTAGAGCCGTCTTTAAGCGTCTTTGCGACGTACCCGCATCAGCACGTCGACACTGACCAATTCCAGATCGTCGGGCAGGTCCGGCAGCCGGTTCACCGAAACGGCGTTGGATGGCACGTCGATCACCCGATCCTCATGCTCAAGATACATGTGGTGGTGATCGGTCGTGTTTGTGTCGAAGTAGGTGCGCGCTGAATCCACCGTCACTTCACGCAAGAGACCCGCGCCGGTGAACTGGTGCAGCGTGTTGTAGACCGTGGCAAGGGAGACATCGACGCCATTCTGCTTGGCGATGTCGTACAGCCATTCAGCAGAGACGTGGCGGCCCTTGCCATCAAAAAGGATGCTGGCCAGCGCCACACGCTGACGTGTCGGGCGCAGACCGGCTGCACGCAACTGGGCTACGCTTCCCGACTGACGTACCGAAAACGTATCGGAACAAAGATCCATCTGATCGCCATCAACGAGCACATCGCCATCGGCTGATGTGGCTTCGGTCTGACCTGGAATGGCGCCCTCGCTCATGGACGTCTTGCCTCGCGCTGCTTTCACGGTATGCCGGCAGAGCCGCCTCGGGCTGCTCCCCTGCAAATGGGTCGCAACAGCGACCGTGAAGCTTCGTTTTGCCGTTTTATAGCCCTTAGGTCAAGCAAGGCGGGGGTTTGTCCGTATATGAGGCCGGTCGTTTGGCCTTTTTTCGGTCAATTGCTTCAACGAACGAATGCGTCGATAGCCGCAATCGCGCCAAAAAAGCTTGTGTTAAGACCGCAAGCTGTTACCACGCCGGCCTGATCGTCTGCCAATGCCGGGAGGGCAAAAGCTTGGCTGGCAGACCGCCATTGAACCTGTTGATCAGGAGCCATCCTTTATGACTGATCGCCCGTCGTCTCTCTCTTATGACCAGCTGATCGAATGCGCCGAAGGCCGCATGTTCGGCCCAGGCAATGCACAGTTGCCAGCGCCGCCCATGCTGATGTTCGACCGCATCACATCAATCGGTGAAGACGGCGGAGCCAACGGCAAGGGCCATGTGCTGGCGGAGTTGGATGTGAAGCCGGACCTGTGGTTCTTCAAATGCCACTTCATCGGCGATCCGGTGATGCCGGGGTGCCTGGGTCTTGATGCCCTGTGGCAGCTCACAGGCTTCTTCCTGGGATGGCTTGGCGAAAAAGGGCGTGGCCGTGCGCTTGGCGTTGGCGAGGTGAAGTTTACCGGCCAGGTCCAACCGGATGTGAAGCTTGTTGAGTACGGCGTTGATATGAAGCGGGTTATGCGCTCGCGGCTCAAGCTCGCAATTGCCGATGGCTGGGTGAAGGCTGATGGTGAGACCATTTTCACCGTTGAAGGCATGCGCGTTGGCTTATTTGAACAGGACGCTGCTACCGCTTAGGTAGGGCCGCAAGGGGCGCCTGGTTCGGGCGTCACTGACCGACGATCCAAAGGAGACCGCCATGCGACGCGTCGTCGTGACCGGGATGGGCATCGTGTCCTCCATCGGCAACAACGTTGACCAGGTTCTGGAAAGCCTGAAGACGGCCAAGTCCGGCATCGACACGGCGCAGGACTATGTTGATCTGGGCTTTCGCTGTCAGGTGCATGGCGCGCCGGATATCGACGTGGAAAGCTTGGTCGACCGTCGGTCGATGCGCTTTCACGGCGGCGGAACGGCCTGGAACCATGTGGCCATGGACCAGGCGATTGCGGACGCCGGGCTGGAATCCGGCGAGGTTTCCAACCCGCGCACGGGCATCATCATGGGTTCCGGCGGACCATCGACACGGACCATCGTTGATTCCGCCGCCATTACCCGAGAAAAGGGCCCCAAGCGCGTCGGCCCGTTTGCTGTGCCCAAAGCGATGTCATCGACCGCCTCGGCCACCATGGCCACCTTCTTCAAGATATTGGGCGTTAACTACTCCATATCATCGGCCTGCTCGACCTCAGCGCACTGCATCGGCAACGCTTATGAGCTCATTCAATGGGGTAAGCAGGACCGTGTTTTTGCCGGCGGCTGCGAGGATCTGGATTGGACGCTCTCTGTCCTTTTCGACGCAATGGGCGCCATGTCGTCGAAATTCAACGACACACCGTCGCGGGCTTCGCGCGCCTATGACAAGAACCGCGATGGTTTCGTCATCGCCGGTGGAGCCGGCGTGCTGGTGCTGGAAGAGTACGAGGTCGCCAAGGCGCGCGGTGCCAAGATCTACGGCGAGATCATCGGCTATGGTGCCACGTCTGATGGTTACGACATGGTCGCGCCGTCCGGCGAAGGTGCCGTGCGCTGCATGCAGCAGGCGCTCGACACGGTCTCCATGCCGATCGACTATATCAACCCGCATGGCACCTCCACGCCGGTGGGAGATGTCACCGAAATCAAGGCCATTCGCGAGGTGTTTGGCGACAACTCACCGGCCATTTCAGCGACCAAGTCGCTGACCGGGCATTCGCTGGGCGCAACCGGTGTGCAGGAGGCGATCTACTCGCTTCTGATGATGAACAATGGCTTCATCTGCGAGAGCGCGCACATCGATGAGATCGATCCGGACGTTGCCGACATGCCCATTGTGCGCGAGCGGCAGGAAAGCGATGTGGCCGTGGCGCTTTCCAATTCCTTCGGGTTTGGCGGCACCAATGCGACGCTCGTTTTCAAGCACCCCGACGCGTAACGGTCCAGAGAGTAGTTCATCATGACACAGTTGATGGCGGGAAAGCGCGGCCTGGTCATGGGCGTTGCGAACAACCATTCGATTGCTTGGGGCATTGCCAAGATGCTCGCCGATCACGGAGCGGAGCTTGCCTTTACCCACCAGGGTCCGGCCATGGAGCGCCGGGTCAAGCCCCTGGCGCAGAGCGTCGGCTCGTCCATCGTGATGGACTGCGATGTGGAAGACATCGCCTCCGTCGATGCCGTGTTTGACCGGCTTAAGACCGAATGGGGCTCCATCGATTTTTTCGTCCACGCCGTTGCGTTCTCCGACAAGAACGAACTTATCGGCCGGTATGCGGACACCACGCGGGAGAATTTCTCACGCACCATGGTGATCTCCTGCTTCTCCTTCGTGGAAACCGCCAACCGCGCGGCTGCTTTGATGAAAGATGGTGGGTCCATCGTCACGCTGACCTATGATGGGTCGCAACGCGTGATGCCCAACTACAATGTGATGGGCGTTGCGAAGGCGGCCTTGGAAAGTTCAGTGCGGTATCTTGCAACCGACTTCGGCCTGGATGGTGTGCGGGTGAATGCGATCTCCGCAGGCCCGATGCGCACGCTCGCCGGCGCCGGCGTGGCCGATGCGCGGCTGATGTTTAACTTCCAAAAGGAACATGCGCCCCTTGGTCGGACCGTGACACTGGACGAGGTCGGCGGCGCTGGCCTTTACCTTCTGAGCGACCTGTCGGGCGGCGTGACTGGCGAAGTGCACTATGTGGACTCCGGCTACAACACCATCTCCATGCCGCGGCTTGAGTCCCTGAAAGCGCAGCAGCAGGACGGCAGCTAGAGCAGCCTCGCGATGCGCTTGGTGATCATCGGTTATGGCTTTTCGTCAAAGGCGATCCATAGGGCGCTTGACGGTCAGCTTGAGAGCCTGACAGTCACCACGACCAAAAGTGACAAGGCCGACCAGCTCAAAGCTCAGGGAGTGAACGCCGTCACCTTTGACGGCACGTCTGTTTCTGCCGAGCTTGATGAGGCCCTGCGCTCGGCGACCCACCTCATCGTTTCGGCCGCGCCCACCGATGGCGGCGACCCACTTCTCAAGTGCTTTGATGTCGCAAACGCCCATGACCTGACTTGGGTCGGCTATCTCTCCACGGTTGGCGTCTATGGTGATCATGGCGGCGTGTGGATCGATGAGACGACACCAGCCACGCCCGCAAGCGCCCGCTCAAAAGCGCGCCGTGCGGTGGAAGCCACGTGGGAGCAGCGGCAAACGGTCTTTGGGTTTGAGCTGGGGACCTTTCGGCTTGCTGGCATCTACGGCGCTGGTCGATCCGCGCTCGATAAGGTTCGATCAGGCACCGCCCGGCGTATCGTGAAGCCGGGCCAGGTCTTTAATCGGATCCATGTGGACGACATCGGCCGGGCGGTTGCCGAGGCAGCCATCAAGAAAGTCGGTGGCATTTTCAATGTCTGTGATGATGAGCCAGGTCCGCCGCAGGACGTCATCACCCATGCCGCCAACCTTTTGGATGTCGAGCCACCGCCAGAGGTGGCGTTCGAGGAGTCCAATCTGTCGCCAATGGGCCGGTTCTTTTACGGCGAGAACAAGCGCGTCTCGAATGCCAGGTTGAAAGAGGCGTTTGGACCGATGCTCTACCCTACCTACCGTCAGGGCCTGGCAGGGCTTCTCGCGGGCGAAGGCAAGCCCTCTTAGTCCAGGATCTTTTGCATCAGGACGAGATCGAGCCACCGGTCAAACTTCCAACCGACCTGAGGAAGCCGCCCAGTTTCGACGAAGCCAAGCTTGGTATGGAGCGCAATGGATGCCGCGTTCCCAGCTTCAATCCCGCCGATCAACACGTGCACACCTTTGGTACGAGCGTGAGCCTCCAGGGCTTCGAGCAAAGCCTTGGCGAGGCCCTGCCGGCGATAGTTGGTATCGATGTAGATGGAGACGGCTTGTGTGAAGCGGTAGCCTTCCTTGGGTCGGTATGGACCATAGGTGGCAAAGCCAGCACAGACACCATCGACGTCAGCGACGTACACCGGAAGCCCATTCGCAACCTGCCCTTTCCACCAAGCAAGACGGTCCTCGAGATCGACCTGAGTTTCGGTCCAGATCGCCGCGGTCTCCGCGACAGCGGAATTGTGAATAGCCAAGACGGCCGGTATGTCAGCTTCGTTGGCGGACCTGATGAACGTTGTTGTCATGTGGTGCACTCCTGCCCTCCTGTGAGCGCCATCGTTCACCCGATCAAGACCAGGCACTGCGCAAAAATTAAGCCGTCTTATAAGGGTTTGCTTATACTTTTCGCCGCTACGGAAGCTTGCCAAAGTGAGGGTATCGCTGACCAGCTTGAGGATGCCTTCCATGCCCCAGACCATGCGTGCCGCCGTTGTTCACGATTTTACCAAGCCGCTTACCATCGATGAAATTGTGGTGCCCGAGGTTGGTCCTGGGCAGGTGCTGGTCAAGGTGGCGGCCTCCGGTGTTTGTCATACCGATCTGCACGCTGCGCGAGGCGATTGGCCAGTCAAACCATCCCTCCCCTTCGTGCCCGGCCATGAGGGGGTTGGAACCATTGCAGCGGTCGGCGCTGGCGTTACCGGCGTGAAGGAAGGCGACCGGGTGGGTGTGCCCTGGCTGCATACAGCCTGTGGCCACTGCCACCATTGCACCACCGGCTGGGAAACACTGTGTCCCGATCAGCAAAACACCGGCTATTCGGTAAATGGCGGCTTTGCCGATTACGTCATCGCTGACCCAGGCTATGTCGGGCAGCTGCCCAGCGCGTTGGAGTTCGAGCCAGCCGCACCGGTGCTTTGCGCTGGTGGCACCGTTTACAAGGGCTTGAAAGAAACCGACACGCGGCCCGGCCAGACGGTGGTGATTTCAGGCATTGGTGGGCTCGGCCATATGGCCGTGCAATATGCCAAGGCGATGGGCCTTCACGTGATCGCCGTCGATATCGCAGACGACAAGCTGCAACTGGCCACTGACCTTGGGGCCGACATGGTAATCAACGCAGCTGAAACCGATCCCATCGCTGAGGTTCAAAAAGGCGGAGGAGCGGAGGGCGTGCTGGTGACCGCTGTCTCAACCTCAGCCTTCAACCAGGGCGTTGGTATGCTGGCGCGCGGTGGCACAATGAGCCTTGTCGGCCTGCCACCAGGCGAGTTCCCGCTGGATATCTTCAGCACCGTTCTATTCCGCAAAACGATCCGCGGCTCCATCGTCGGAACGCGGGCTGACCTTGAAGAAGCGCTCGATTTTGCCGCCGAAGGCAAGGTCGCGGCGCGCTACACGGCAGAAAAGCTGGACGACATCAACTCGATATTCGATCGCCTTGAGGACGGAAAGATAGATGGCCGTATCGTCATGAGCTGGTAGAAAGCTGCGCTGAAATTTCTGACCTTTTTGAATTAGCAAGTTCTTTACCTTGCCGAGCCACCCTCTGGCCCATCTCGGGTTGTAAGGACTTTTCCGGAGTCCGCCCATCGAGGTCTTTGGGGGAATGATGGTGCTCAGTGCACCCATAACGCGACATCGCGCCGGCACATCCGGCGCGAGCGGTGAACGGTCTTACTGGATGGCGATGGCATTTGCTTGCCTGGTCTTCGCCATCACGGTTGCCGGTTTCGTCTCGCGTCCCGGCCCGGATGGTAGCGTTGCTGTCGTCGTTTCACCGCAAGGTGGCGAGCGCCAGTTGATGCAAACACTGGCGGCGTCGGATGCGATCCTGGTCCGTCAAAGCCGCCTCTCCTGGCTTGCCATTGCCACACCACGCCGCGCGATCTCGCATGGCGCTTTTCGTTCGGCGCTGCGTTCAGCTGGCGCCTTGGTACTTCTTCACCCAGCCGTGCTTGCCGGGTGCTTTGATGATTTCCCGCCAACACTGGCCGATTTTCGCGCCCAACAGAGGACCAGCTAATGGCCAGCACCGCACCTGTTGAATCCACCATGCCGCACGATGATTCCCTTGGTCTTCTAAGGGCACGCTTCGGTCCCATTATCGTTGGCCTGACTTGGCTGAACACCGTGGTCATCGCCATGGTTAGCCTGTTCGTTGTCGCAGGCGCGCCGCTTTTCCTTATCGCGGCTTCAGCCGTTTTGGCGGTTGCAACGACGGCAAGCTGGTTCCAGCATCGCACTGGTCAGCTAACCCGCGACCTCTCGGCGTTCACCGTGATGGCGCAAGTGGCGATGCTGGTCATGGCCTTTTCGGGCCACCCCTATCAGATCGACATGCACATGTACTTCTTTGCCACGCTTGCCATTCTGGCGGCGTGGTGCGACTGGCGCCCGATCGTTATCGGCGCTGCTGTCACAGCGGTGCACCATCTGTCGTTGAATTTCCTTCTGCCGCTGGCCGTCTTTCCCGACGGTATGAGCCTGATCCGCGTGATCATTCACGCGGTGGTTTTGATTGCTCAAACCGCAGCTCTGGTTTTCCTCACCCATGCGCTTGTCAAAGCACTATCGACAAGTGCCACGGCTCTCACGGATGCGCATGCCGCCACCAGCAAGGCCAGCCAACTCACTGAGGAGGTGCAGGCCCGCGCGGACGCGGAGGCGGAGGGCCGCGAACGGTCGGCAAGCTTGGTGCGCGATCTCAACACACGGACGGCCGAGATCGTCGATCAACTGGCCGGAACGGCTCGCGACCTCGACAGTGCGGCAAGCAAGGTCGGTGACAACACGGCGGCGAGCAAGATGACGGCCGATGGTATTGCTGCCAACGCGGCACAGGCCGCCGAACGGATTGCGACCGTTGCAACGGCAAGCTCTCAGCTGGACCAGTCCATTGCAGATATTTCCAGCCGGCTTGATGGATCACGCGAACGCTCCGAAAAAGGGGCCGCGGAGGCCGAAGCGGCTATGACAACCGTTCAGAGCTTGGTGGAGCGCGCCGAGGCCATTCATCGTGTCATCGAGTTAATCAGCGCCATCGCTGAACAGACCAATCTTCTCGCGCTCAATGCAACCATTGAGGCGGCGCGTGCTGGCGAAGCTGGGAAGGGCTTTGCGGTCGTTGCCAGCGAGGTGAAGAACCTTGCTGAACAAACCAGCAAGGCGACGGAGGAAATCTCCGGTCAGATCGCGGGCATCCAAGAGGCTTCCAACGGCGCTGCTGATGGATTGCGCGGCATTCACGGAGTTATTGGCGATATCAATGAGACGCTCAACGATCTTGCCGCGGTCGTCACGCAGCAGGCGCAGGCGACCAGCGATATCGCGCAAAGCATGGATGGAGCCTCTGCCAATGCCCAGGATGTTTCACGCGAAATGTCGGACGTTCTGGGCGCGGTTGAAGCCATCGAGAGTGAGATGAAAACGGTCGATGCCGGCTCGACCACACTTCTCGACCAGGCCCAGAGCCTCCAAGAAGAAATCAAAGAGGCCTGCAAGCGCTTGGCTGCCTAACAGGGTGGCACATTTGCCGCATTTTGCTCTTTGACGAGGTGAGGTTCGGCATGCATCCTGATCGCACGCATCGATCAGGAGTAGAGCATGTCCGTTACCACCGTTGAAACCGGCAATGGCCCCCGCGCGTTCTTTGAGAGCGGGCTTGAAGCCAAGCCAACGCCGTTCGACGCCATCCCTCTGATCGATTTTGGGCCGATGCTCTCCGACGATCCGGCAGAGCGGGCCAAAGTTGGCGAAGCGGTCCGCAAGGCCTGCACGGAGGTGGGGTTTTTCTACGCCCTCAATCACGGCGTGCCCAAGGCAGCGATCGATGCGACGTTCGTGGCCGCTCACAAGTTCTTTTAGCTGCCGGCGACCACCTAGACCGCCATCAATGTGGAGCAGTCGGATAACAATCGCGGCTACACGCCATTGCTGGGCGAGAACACCGACCCCAATGGGAAGGGCGACGTGCATGAATCCTTCGATTTTGCGCTTGAAATGGACCCTGACGATCCGGACATGGCGCGCGGGCTGTTCGGCTATGCGCCCAACCAATGGCTGCAAACAGCAGACTGGCCAGAAGCGGCCGCCTTTCGCGATACGCTTCTGACCTACCACCGCGAGGCTCTGTCTTTTGGGGCGCGCATCTTCCAGGCATTCGCCTTGGCACTTGAGCTGCCTGAGGACTTCTTCGCACCAAAGATCACCAAGCCGCTCGCCGTTATGCGTGTGCTGCATTATCCACCGCAGCACGGCGCGATCGATGAAAAGCAGATCGGTATCGGCGCGCACTCCGACTATGAGTGCTTCACCATTTTGTGCACCGACGAAAACGCCGCGCTTCAGGTGCTGAATGCTGCTGGCGAATGGGTGGAAGCGCCGCCGGTTGAAGGCGCGTTTATCGTCAATGTCGGCGATATGATGGAGCGGTGGACGAACGGCTATTTCCTGTCGACCATTCATAGGGCGATCAACCGGTCAGGCCGGCAACGCTATTCCATCCCGCTTTTCTTTGGACCGAACCCAGATGTGGAGATCGCCGTTCTCGACAGCTGTCAGGCGCCGGATAATCCTCCGAAGTATGATCCGATTCAGGCCGGCGCTTATGTCGAGCAGCGCATCACCGACACGTTCTCGCATAGGCAGGACGACTAGCGCTGATAGCGTCTGAGATGCTCAATCGCGTGCCGTGTCCAACGCCTCTCGCAAGGCAACCATGGCCGGCAGAGCATCCTTGAGGGTCTGAACAACCACGGGGTCAAGGCCGTCGATCACGCGCTCCATCTCAGGCAGAAGACCCGCCAGCGCTTCGGCGTGGGCCGTTCTGCCGGCGTCTGTGATATCAACAAGCTTGGACCGACCGTCGCCGCCGTGCGGCGTGATCGCGATCAGTCCCAATCGCTCCATTTTCTGGAGCGTATGGGTCATGGTGCCTTTGGTGACCTGGAAGGATCGCGCCAGATCAACCGGCGTGCGCGGCCCGCCAAGGCGGATGAAGTGATTGAGCACCCTGAAGTCAGCAAACTTCAGGTGGGGCGCCAGAATGCGCTCCAACTGCGCAACCGAGAGCTGGTTGATGATGCCGATCTCGTTAAAGACGCGGAACCACAAGCGCGGGGCATCCAGCAAATCGTCGAGAGTGTCAGATGGAGCGGCGCCTGGCATCCCAGCCGGATAAACCGGACGGGGTAGGATGCCAAGCACCGTCTCGTTCGTCATCCCGGCAGCACCCGGTTTTCCAGCGGCCATCGTGGCGTTGCTTTGGGCATCGGCCCAAATCCAACCCGGGCAAACATTTGCAGCCGCTCACCCGGCCGGATGCCAATGGCGACGTCCATTTCCGCACGCAGGTCATCCATCTCGGGATACTCCTGCAACGCCTGGCTGAGCGGCTGCATGCCAAGGCCAACAGACGTTGCTTTGAGGTTGGCGCGGACATAGTCCATGCCGGCCATGACCTGGTCCTGACGGCTGTTGCCGGGCGTTACGATCCACACAAAGCCGGCGCTGTTCATGATCATGTCGCGGTAGATATCAAGGCCGGTCTGAAAGGCTATGCTGCTTGTGTCCTGCAGCGCCTGCGGCGTCATTTGGCCGATGCGATAAAGCGATTCCAGGAACAGGCCGCCAAGCTCGAGACCGTCCGGGTTGGCTGCGAGCTGGCCGCTCGTGAAGCGCATGAGGTCTATGCTCTCCTGCATGGTGTAGTCGGTGTAGACCTCCATCTCGTGGGCACGAAACGCCAGGTCGCGAAGGCTTGCGATCGCCTCATTGTTGGCCGCAAAGCCCGTCACTTCCGGTTGTAGCGCCATGAGGGTTTCGAGTGACACCGCCTGAGCCAGATCATGTGGTTCCTTCATTGAGCGGCGCGCGAGGATGTGCTGGGCCAGCGGATCGGCGTCAGCGTCAACTGGGCGGAGCGCGACGGTCGCGACCGCGCGGTCAGGATCAATCCTGTCTTCAGGATAGCCGTCTGGGAAAAGCGTGATGATCGCCTCATGGCCATCGGCGGACGCCGCCAAGCGCAAGACCTCAAGGAAACACCCGAAGCCAATCATGACCTGTCGGGAAAAAGGATCAGTCGCTGGCAGTAGCCTCGTCGGGTCGCAGGTGATGGTGGCGGAGCGATCATCATGGATGGCGACCAGCCAGGGCTGCCGGTTGTGCGGGCTGGGCGCCGTAACAGCATAGGAGAGCGCGTTGCGGATCGGATCGCCATAGGCCCGACCCGCGTCGGTCCACGGTTGGCGCGCGCCGACCGGATCGCGGGTCGTGGCGTAAACGCCTGTCGCTGCGCCTGCGGCCAAAATGGTGCCGCCTCCAACAAGGGCCAGCACCTGCCGACGCGACTTGGAGGATTTGGGAGGATGGGTCATGGCATGTCCTTTGGTTTGATATCGAACCACTATAGTTTGATATCAAACTAGTCAAGCGGAATTGGCCGTCGCTGATTGGCCATAGCAGACGCGACATCACGCAGCGCCTATCGCGCCAACAAGCCCTTTGCCGCCCCTAGGGGCGGTGCTATATGCCGCTTCATGAACCAACCCGCCCTTGCCCCCAATGCTGAGGCCGACACTGCCGATGAGGCCGTCGAACTCAGCCATATCCGCAATTTCTCCATCGTCGCGCACATCGACCATGGGAAGTCGACGCTTGCCGACCGCCTGATCCAGATGACCGGGTCGCTGACCGACCGCGAGATGAAGGAGCAGGTGCTCGATTCCATGGATATCGAGCGTGAGCGCGGCATCACCATCAAGGCGCAGACCGTTCGGCTGATCTATGAAGCCAAGGACGGCCAGACCTACACGCTGAACCTCATCGATACGCCCGGCCATGTGGACTTTGCCTACGAGGTGAACCGGTCGTTGGCGGCAGTCGAGGGTTCGCTGCTGGTCGTCGATGCGTCACAGGGTGTGGAAGCGCAGACGCTCGCCAACGTCTATCAGGCAATCGACAATGATCATGAGATCGTGCCGGTGCTGAACAAGGTCGACTTGCCGGCTGCCGAACCGGAGCGCGTGCAGGAACAGATTGAAGACGTGATCGGTCTCGACGCGTCTGACGCGGTGATGATTTCAGCAAAGACGGGCCTTGGCGTCGATGACGTCCTTGAGGCCATTGTCGAGCGCTTGCCAGCACCGCGCGGCAACCCGAACGCCACGCTGAAAGCCATGCTGGTGGACAGCTGGTATGACGCTTATCTCGGCGTCATTGTGCTGGTGCGCGTGCTCGACGGCCACCTGAAGAAGGGCCAGAAAATCCGCATGATGGGCACCGGTGCAACGTATGACGTTGACCGGGTGGGCGTGATCACCCCGAAGCTGGCAACACTCGATGAGCTTGGGCCGGGCGAGATCGGGTTTTTGACCGCCTCCATCAAAGAAGTCGCCGATACCCGTGTCGGCGACACCATCACCGATGAGCGCAAGCCGACGGCGAACATGTTGCCCGGCTTTAAACCGGCCCAACCAGTTGTGTTCTGCGGCCTGTTTCCGGTCGATGCTGCAGACTTTGAAGATCTTCGCGCGGCAATGGGCAAGCTGCGTCTCAACGATGCGAGCTTCTCCTTCGAGATGGAGACATCCGCAGCGCTCGGTTTTGGTTTTCGCTGCGGGTTCCTTGGCCTCCTGCATTTGGAGATCATTCAGGAGCGGCTGGAGCGTGAGTTCAACCTCGACCTCATCGCGACTGCGCCATCGGTGGTCTATCAGTTGGTCATGCGCGGCTCGGGCGACGTTGTGGAACTGCACAACCCGGCCGACATGCCGGACGTAATGAAGATTGAAGAAATCCGCGAGCCCTGGATCACGGCGACCATCCTGACGCCGGACGAATATCTCGGCGCAATCCTGAAGCTCTGCCAGGAGCGGCGAGGCGTCCAGAAAGAGCTGTCCTATGTCGGCTCACGCGCGATGCTGGTCTACCAACTGCCGCTCAACGAGGTGGTGTTTGATTTCTATGATCGGCTGAAGAGTATCTCCAAGGGCTATGCCAGCTTTGACTATCAGATCACCGGCTATGAGACGGGCGATCTGGTGAAGATGCAAATCCTTGTGAATGCCGAGCCGGGGGATGCGCTGGCGGTGTTGGTGCACCGCAGCCAGGCAGAGTATCGCGGCCGAGCCATGTGCGAGAAGCTGAAGGATCTGATCCCGCAGCACATGTTCCAGATCCCGATTCAGGCGGCCATTGGTGGCAAGATCATTGCCCGTGAAACCATCCGCGCCCTGCGCAAGGATGTGACGGCCAAATGCTATGGCGGCGACGTAACCCGCAAGCGCAAGCTTCTGGAAAAGCAGAAGGCTGGTAAGAAGCGCATGCGCCAGTTCGGCAAGGTCGACATCCCCCAGGAAGCCTTTATCAAAGCTCTGAAGATGGACGGGTAGCTGGATGGCGGAGCTGTTTTACTTCGCCATGCTCGGCTTCTTCCTCACCCACGAACTGGACGCCATGCAGCGCCATGAATGGCGCATCCTACCCCTGACGTCTTTCCTGCCAGACGAAACGGGTCGTCAGGTTTTCGTTTGGCTGCATGTGCCGCTGTTCGCGGCGCTCTTCTTCTATGGCGCCGGCGACCCTAACAGTTCGATCGCCTTTGGACTGTCAGTGTTCAGCATCATTCACGTGGGGCTTCACTGGCTTTTCAAACGCCATCCGAAAAACGCGTTCGATAACCCAACGTCTTGGGCGATTATCCTCGGAACGGGGCTTTTTGGAGCAAGCCATCTGGCGGCTTTGCAGCTCTAGATGCCTGGTCTCAGAGCGAGATGCTCGATCAAAAAATCAGCCACAGCGCGGGTTTTTTGCACCAATGTCGCGCCTGACGGATAAGCGAGCCAGACCGCTGTTTCGAAGTCGGTTGCTGTCACGTGATGGTCGGGGAAGAGATCGATCAGTTCACCGTTCTCAAACGCATCACCGATGAGCCAATCAGCAAGAAGCGCGGGACCAAGACCGGCCAGAGTCGCGCGGCGGACTGCCAGGGCCGATGACGTGATGAGGGCAGGTGTGACAGGAACCGCCTGTTCCTCGCCACCAGTTGTTCGAAAGCGCCATCTGTCGCGGTAACCGGGCAGGTCATAGGTCACGACCGGATGGTCACCGAGGTCATCGGGCTTGGCCAGATTGCCTTCGGCCGACAGGTATGTCGGAGCCGCACAGACCCGGTAGCGCGTGGCGAAGAGTCTGCGCCCGGTAAGATCGCCGGCGAGTTTGGGACCGAGCCTGATCGCGAGATCAACGCGTTCGGCCATCATGTCGACGGTGTCGTCGCGAAGCACCAGATCGATCACGATCTCTGGGTATTGCCGCCTCAGCGGAACCAGAAGCGGCACGAGCATGCACTCGCCGAAAGCGACCGATGCCGTTAGGCGGACCCGGCCTTTGGGCGCGCTGACACTTTCTCGCGCCGCGTCTGTGGCTGCTTCCATAGAACGCAACGCTTGTGCGGCGTGGACCTGAAAAGCTTCGCCTGCTTCGGTGAACGCCATGCGCCGGGTGGTGCGGGCAAAAAGAGCCGCGCCGGTTTCCACCTCCAACGCTTGGATGGAGCGCGAAACCAAAGACGGATCGACGCCGCGCTCCCTTGCGACCGCGGCGAAGCTGAGGCTTCGCGCAACATCCATGAACATTTCTAAGGAGAGCTTATCCATTCCTGTGTGATTAGCATGAATGCAATGCCAACCAAGCGCTTTATGCGGATCGGTCGGCAGGCTAGGACGCTTGCAACCAAGGAGCCTTCCATGACCGATCTTTCCAACCACGTCGCACTCATCACGGGAGCCAGCCGCGGCATCGGCGCTGCCACTGCCCACGAGCTTGCGCGCCAGGGCGCCAAAGTCGTTCTGGCCGCGCGGTCGACTGGTGACATCGAACAGCATGCGGACGCCATCACGTCGGATGGTGGCCAAGCCCTCGCCGTTGCTTGCGACGTCTCGGACTACGCACAGGTTGAAGCTGCGGTCCAGGAGGCCGAAAACGCCTTCGGAACGGTGACTATTCTCGTCAACAATGCCGGCATCATCGACCCGATTGCTAGGCTGGACGAAACTGAGCCGGGGGCCTGGGGCAAGCTCATCGATATCAATGTGAAGGGTGTCTATCATGGCGCCCGCGCGGTTTTGCCCGGCATGCAAAAGGCCGGCGGCGGCACGATCATCAATATCTCATCGGGTGCGGCCACGAACACACTTGAGGGTTGGAGCGCCTACTGCACGTCCAAGGCAGCTGTGCTGATGCTCACCCGCATGCTGCACAAAGAGTATGGCGATCAGAGCATCCGCGCGCTGGGATTGTCTCCTGGGACCGTGGCGACAGAGATGCAAGTGCAGATCAAAACCTCTGGCATTAACCCCGTCAGCCAGCTTGATCCTTCGGTGCACATTCCTGCCGACTGGCCGGCCAGAACACTTGCCTGGATGTGCACGCCGGCAGCCGATGACTACCTAGGCGGCGACATCTCGCTGCGGGATGAAATGATCCGCAAATCGGTTGGTCTGATCTAGGGCACAGGCCGAGTCCGCCTGGTGATCAGACGGTCAGCTCAAAACGTGGATCATTTGATGCGCTGATTTGGTATTGGCCGGGCAAAATTGTTCGCATCGCAGGGACATATCTAGGCGAATTTTCCTATCGATTCGGAAAAAATCCTCATTTGTTTCCCATAGATGAAAATACCTAATTCTCACATGAATTCGCGCTTTTATCGTTAATATTCCGTTTTTGTTCAAGTTCCAAAAAGCTTAACTGGCTCACTATAGATATTGAACCTATTGACTCTATTTACGTTTACATCCTTGTTGCTCGCGTGCGGCCAATTTGTTTTTTAGTAACAGGGGAATACCATGAAGCGTTCAGCCGTACATCTGACACTGGCCGGCAGCCTGGTATTGGGGACTCTCGCAGCGACAACGAGCGTTACCCAAGCACGCACCGTCACCGTTAACGAGCACATCAACAATGACCGGTGCTACGAAGCTCGCCGGATTCCTGCACTCGTTGAGTACAACACCCGTGGCCGCCTAGTTGCGCCATCTTCCCGTGAATGGGTCGGTGATATGCAGGAAGACCATGCGCGGATCGTCGACCGCCATAATGACGCTGTCTATGTGATGACCCGCGAAGTTGTCGAAGATCAGCATGTGACGCTGATCCCGGTTGAGTGCTGATCAGGCACACCCCTTTTTATGTGACATAGGAGTGCCCGGGATGATTTATCATCGTTCGGTACGATCCGCTGCCGCAGCGGTTGCAGCGTTGGTGATGGTCGGCCTGTCGGCGGTCAGTCCCGCCACAGCGGATATTGACCAGCAAGGTTTACCAGCCTCTTTCACTTTGGCGTTTTCGGCCATCGGTGGAGAGCCGGGCACTCTTCCGTCTTCAGACGACGTAGCCTCTGACACCAACTCGGTAGAACAGGCAAGGCGCGAGCTATTCCGTGATGGAAACCAGATCAGCACACGAGACTTGCTCGCAGCGCTGACCCCAGAACCAACCGAGGTCAATCAACGTCCGGCCAGCCTATTTCGTCACGCGACGCTTGGTCTGGTCTTTGAGGATCACATGGTCGGTACACAGGATGTATTGGCTCTGGCAGACTGCCCGACCCTCGATCTTGAGACGCTTGATTCTATGCTTCAGGATCAAATGGCACTTTGCGGTGATCAGACCTTCACGTATGGCGTCGGGGAAGCAGGTCTTGAGGTTCTTCGCGATGGTGAGGTTATCTTGCACTTGCCTCTGGAACCCGGCGTCTACAGCCTGAATGGCGTGCCATTTGCGGTCCAAACTAAGTAAGCGCGTGCTGGCCCGATTATGTTGGCGACCAGCCTCATTGGTCGGCACGCACATCCTTTGGATGTGTGACGTGAAGCCTTCTCTATCGTCGTTGCGACACTTGTGATTTACAGCACCCAAGAAGCACTCGTCACGGACCTGTCTTTGCAAGCAGCGCTGTAGTACCGGGCCTATCGGAGGACAGGATTGGCAGTTCTTTCAAAGGCACTTATGTGTTTTTTGCGCAACGCACCTACTCAATCTAACTTAAATTTTGTCACCCCGAGTCTGACAGATACTTTGCGTTAACCTTTTGTTAACGCTTTTAAATTGCTCCCTCGGCTAGTCTATTTGGAACTCCAGCACCCCTAACGCAGACATACGCGTCCCTTGACTCATGCGTTTCTTCTATCTTTGGTTGTAATTGTGCGGCCTTACACGTTGAGTAAAACAGGGGAATACCATGAAGATATCGCTTGCAAAAACCGCACTGGCGGGCGGTCTGGTGTTGGGGACTCTCGCGGCAACGATGAGCGTTACCCAGGCACGGACCTTTACCGAGGACGAGTACATCAACCGGGATCGTTGCTATGAAGCACGGCGCATCCCTGCTCTGGTTGAGTACAACACACGCGGTCACTTGGTCTCGACATCGTCGCGCCACTGGGTCGGAAACCCTCAGGTTGATGGCAGCTTGGTTGTGAACCACTACAACGATCCGGTTTACATCCAGACACGCCGTATTCTTGAGGACCAGCATGTCACGCTGGTTCCGGTTGCTTGTTAAGGCCAGCACGTTTCCAACATCAGTATTAGGAGTGCCCGATATGATCTATCATCGATCGGTGCGTTGCGTGACGGGCGCGTTAGCGGCGGTCCTAGCGGTCAGCTTGTCGGCAGTTGGTTCTGTCAGCGCAGGCGATGACCAACAGGCATTGCTTCCATCCTTCACCCTTGCGTTCTCGGCCATTGGTGGACAGCCGGGCACTTCTTCCTCGCGGGATGAGACAGCTGCCGACATGGCCGCAGCCCGTCAGGAAAGACGCGATGTCTTCCGACATGGTGAGCAGATCAGCACCCGTGACCTGCTCGCGGTGCTGGCCTCACAACCGGACCAGATGCTGCATGGTGGAACCAGCCTGTTTCATGATGCGACCTTGGGTCTTGTCTTTCAGGACCATGGGCTTGGCTCGCAAGACGTCTTGGCTCTCGCAGAGTGTCCAACGCTGGACCTGGAGATGAGTGATCCCATTCTACAGGGTCAATCGGCGTATTGTGGCGACCACACCTTCACCTACGGGGTGGGAACGGAGGGATTGGAAGTGCTGCGCGATGGTGAAATCGTGCTTCACCTGCCCTTGGAGCCAGGCTTCTACAGCCTGAACGGCGTGCCCTTTGCAGTGGAAGCCCAGTGACGTTTTATGGATCGGTTGGCTACCTAGCCTGATCGGTAGCGTCAGCGCTGTCGAACAAGCCCAGCACGAGCGATGGTATCGGCTGGATGTTGCCTGAAAGCGGCGCATCGGGCGAGTAGCGCACAAAGTCGCCGAACGTGCAGATTTGACCGTCGGTGAGCCCATCCCGCACACGGATGTAACAGGTGCCATCGTTGACTGGGACAGCAACGATGTAGAGAGCTGGCGCAGCAAAGGCAGATAGCGTGCTGGCCTCCACATCGCCTGCTGGCAGAACATACGTGGCTTGGGACGGATCGACCCGCCACGTTGACACATCACTGTTGGGAAGCGTCGAGCACCCTGCCAGAAACACCAGAAAAAAAGGAAGAAGAGGCCGCATATCCAACCATGTTTCGCTCCCTTCCTGGGTAAACGAACATGGTTAATAGCCTGATAACGGCCCTGTGGGAGCCGACTCTTGGCAGTGCCAGACCATCTGGCTAAACGGCCTGAATTCGCGGCAACTGCACACAGTTTGTTCATGCCTGCGGATTGGTCGATCTTGCTGCCCCCGGCGATTCATGTCATGGATGGGTCGTATTGACGCGTCACGGGAGACGCCACCGACTGCGGTCGGTGGGGCCGAAGAAGCAACCTCCCCGGAATCTTTCAGGCGAAAGGACCGTGGCGTCGTAAGGCAATCTGGAGAGCGGTTGGCAGTTTGATTTGCCAACCCACCGAAGGAGCAAAACCGTTCCAAGCGCTTCCGGCATTGGAGGCGAGGCCACCACAGCGAGGGTGGAACGAGCGGCCAAACTCTCAGGTTCGAGGACAGATGGGGACCGTTTGGAGCCACGGATGAGGGTCCAGGCGGTTCAACCTGTCCGGACGCGAACCTGGAGGCTCTATCGATGAACGCGCCCACGCACCCTGATCTTCTCAAAGCAGCAACGCCCGCCCTGCCCGGCGTGATCACCAAGATGGGATCGCGCAAAGTCGCCGTTGTCGGCGCCGGCATCACCGGTGTCACGGCAGCCTATGCACTGGCCAAACGCGGTTTTTCGGTTACCGTTTTTGACCGTCATCGCTATGCGGCCATGGAAACGAGCTTTGCCAATGGTGGCCAGCTTTCAGCGTCCAATGCCGAGGTTTGGAACCATCCCGGCAACATCATCAAGGGCGTGAAATGGCTGTTCTCGCCGGATGCGCCGCTGCTGTTCAACCTCACACCCTCCTGGCACAAATACTCCTGGATGGCTGAGTTCATGCTGGCCATGCGCAACTATGAAGCCAACACGGTTCGTTCCGCGGAGATTGCGATCGCTGCGCGCAAGAACTTGTTCGCCTGGGCGGCCGATGAAGGCATTGATTTTGACCATGTCGACCGCGGGATCTTGCATGTCTACCGGACGGAAAAAGCCACCGCCCATGCACGCAAGGTGAACACGCTTTTGGACAAAGCCGGTCTTGACCGTACCGAGGTCTCCGTCGCCGAAGCCAAGCGGCTTGAGCCAACTTTAGAAGGGGATTTCAAGGGCGCCTTCTTCACGCCGTCCGACACCACCGGCGACATTCACAAATTCTCCGTTGGGCTCGCCGAGGCGGCCGAGCGCCATGGCGTTCGCTTCGTCCAGGGCGCTGAGATTGACCGTGTGTCCACCTCTGGCGGCATCACCGTGCGCTACACGGTGGATGGCGAGCAGGCGAGCGAGAACTTTGATCAGATTGTCGTTGCCGCAGGCGTTGGATCGCGCGCCCTTGCCAGCCAGTTGGGTGACCGAGTGAATGTCTATCCAGTCAAGGGATACTCCATCACCGTCAATCTACCGGAAAAGGCCGGCCAAGATGCTGCGCCCTGGGTCAGCTTCGTAGATGATGATGCGAAGATCGTCGCCAGTCGTTTGGGAGATGACCGGTACCGGGTTGCCGGCACCGCAGAGTTCAACGGCTTCAACCGCGACATTCGTGCCGACCGCATCCAGCCTCTTGTCGATTGGTGCAGGTCACTGTTTCCGCACATGCCGACCGAGCATGTTGTGCCTTGGGCCGGTCTGCGCCCGATGATGCCCGACATGATGCCACGTCTCACAAAAGGCAAAGCACCTGGCGTCCATTACCATTGCGGTCACGGCCATTTGGGTTGGACGATGTCAGCAGGCACCGCTGAGATCATCGCAGAAAATGTGGCCCAGGAAGTTCTGAGCGCTTGAGCTCAAGGCCCAGACATAAAAACGCCCAGGCACGCACGGGAACTTGCATGCCTGGGCCAGGGCTGATCCGTTGGACAGGGAAGGACCAAGGAGCAGCTCAACTTGGCCGCCTTTAGCCGGAAGGGTTGGCGTCGCGCCGTCTACCGACGCGTGGCCATCTTCCTCAACGCTTCACCGGGCGACTGCGACAGTGGGGTGTTCCCGGCACGCAGTACGTCGTAGCGGGTGATGCCCATATCGCACAGAAGATGATCATCAAGATCCATCATCGCGCGGATTTCGCGGCGATTGTTCCAACGCCGGTAAAGCGTTTTGGCCTCTGTCCATGCGCCTAGAAAAATGGCGGACAGGGAAGGCCGGCCTTGCGAAACACCAGGCAAGCCATGGGTCACGGTGTGCACCGTTTTCGTGGTCATCGCATTTCTCCTAGAAGGCTGAATGGGGCGGCACGCGGGTTTGCGGCGACCGGCATTCAGTTTCCAACGATTGCTTCCTTGGGGGGTGAGCAACTGTCTTGATATGGACAATGCCGAAACCCTATGGTTCAATCAAACGAATAGTCTTGATCGTTCCATGAAGTTTTTCTGAAAGATGATGGTCGCGTCGTTCGCGGCAGGGAGATCGGTATGAACGTCACCGTCCAAACACCCGCGCGCGCTGCCGCAACGCCTCTGTTGGAGCTCGACCTTATGCGCACGCTGGTCGCGATCGCTGAAACCGGCAACTTCTCCGCCGCTGCCGAACGGGTTGGCCGCACGCCATCTGCGGTCTCCATGCAGGTCAAAAAGATGGAAGAGACGGTGGGCGCAACGGTGTTTGTGCGCGACAGCCGCTCGGTCAGCCTAACACGCGATGGCGAAGCGTTGCTTCAGCATGCGCGACGTGTTTTGGCGCTCAACCAAGAAATGATGAGCCGCTTCATCGCGCCAGACTTGGTGGGCGAGGTGCGTCTGGGTGCCCCCGATGATGTTGCTGAACGCTTCTTGCCGCGCATGCTGCGCGGCTTTGCCGAAGCCTATCCAGGCATCGTTCTTGATGTCACGGTTGATGGTACATCACGCCTGTTGGAAGCAGTGGCCAAGGATGAGCTCGATCTTTCCATCGTCACCTGTGAATCTGGTTTTGCGACGGATGGCCTGGCGGATATCATATTCCGCGAGCCGCTGGTCTGGGCCTGCCTTGCTGGCGGCGTGGCGGCAGAGCGCACGCCGATCCCCGTTTCCATGTGGGAGGAAGGATGTAAGTGGCGCCGTGCTGCCACCGAGGCGTTGGATCACAATGCGGTGGACTACCGCATCACCTTCCAAAGCTCGAATATCTCCGGTCAGCGGGCAGCTGTTCTGGCTGACCTGGCTGTAGCACCCTTGTCGAAGTCCCATATCAGCGGCCGCATTGTGGAGGTGAAGCCCTCCGTCGGTATGCCGGCATTGCCCGAGTGTGCCCTGGGTCTCGTTGTGCGCGATGACCCGCCACGGCCAGTGCTTGCCGCCGCTGATCTGGTGCGCGACTGCTTCAAGAAGCATGACCACTAACCACGATGATCTGCATCGTCGGTCCTTTCTTGCCGCGTTGGTTGGGGCGGCCACCCTTGGGCCATTGTCTCAAAAGGCCGTGGCGATGGGCCCGGCCTTGACTCGTCAGGCTCGTTTCTTTGTGCCCGATGAGGCCGAACCACATACCCGCACGTTCATGCAGTGGCCGGTGAGCCGGGTTGTTCATCCCGACGCAGAGTTTCTGCGGTATTGTCAGGAAACCATCGCCGACATCGCCAACGCCATCTCCGACTTTGAACCGGTCGTCATGCTCATGGCGGCCGAGCATGAGGCAGGTGCCCGCCAACTTCTTTCACAGGACATCGATATCTGGCCGATCCCAACGGAGGATCTTTGGGCGCGCGACTCCGGACCATTGTTTGCCGTCGATGGGCGAGGTGGACTCGCCGTTCGCCAGCTCAACTTCAATGGCTGGGGCGGCAGGCAAGTCCACACCAATGATGGCAGGGTCGCCGAACGCGTTGCCGAGAGGATGGGGCTGCCTTTGCTCGACAACGGTCTCGTCGGCGAACCGGGCGGTGTTGAGTCCGATGGGCATGGAACGCTGATGGCGCACGAAAGCAGTTGGGTGAACGCCAACCGCAACAGCCAATCACGCGAAGAGATCGAGGCCCTGCTTCTGGAGGCTTATGGCGCCAGCGGAATGATCTGGGCGCCAGGCATCGCCGGTGAAGACGTGACCGACTATCACATAGACAGTCTGGCGCGGTTCGCCGGTCCCGGACGGGTGATCATCCAGATGCCCGGCTTTTATGATCGCAACGATCCATGGAACATCGCGGCGCATGAAACCCACGACATTCTTGCTGACGCTCAGGACGCTGAGGGGCGCCCTCTGGAGATGCTGGTGATCGAAGAGCCGGAACGCGTGCGCGTCCGCTCAGATGATTTCGTCGCGTCCTATGTAAATTACTATGTTTGTAATGGTGCTGTGATCTGCGCGCAGTTTGGTGATGGCAGGGCAGATGGAGCGGCTCGCGAGCAGCTTGCCACCGCCTACCCGGGGCGCGAGATCGTGATGCTGGACGCGGACATCTTGGGCGAAGTTGGCGGCGGCATTCACTGTGCCACGCGCGAACAACCGCTTGTTTAAGGACACAGAGCAATATGCGGACCATTGCCTCCGTTGCGGACTTGGAAGCGCTTTATGGAGAGCCAGCGGCAGCCTCAACGGTCAATGTCTCTGACCATCTGACCGATGAGTATAGGGCACTCCTCGCCGCATCACCCTTCTGCGCGCTCGCAACAGTCGGCTCTGAAGGGCTGGACTGCTCGCCGCGCGGCGATGCTCCAGGGAATGGTCTTTCTGGCCTGTTGCGCGTCGTCGATGACAAGACTCTCATGATCCCGGACAGGCGCGGCAACAACCGGATCGATAGCCTTCGCAACATCGTGCGCGACCCCCGGGTGGCGCTTTTGTTCCTCATTCCCGGGTCCGGCACGACTCTGCGGATCAATGGGACGGCGTTTGTAACCGATGATGCTGAGCTGCTGGAAAGCTTTGCAGTCAACGGGCAATCACCGCGTAGCGTGGTCGTTGTGACGATCAAGGAGATCTACTTTCAGTGCGCACGGGCCGTCGTCCGCGCGGACCTGTGGAACTCCGAGAAACACGTCGCGCACGGGTCCTTGCCGACGCCGGGTGATGTTCTGGCCGCGCAGTCAGCCGGCACAGTTGGCGGCAAACCCTATGATGAGGAATGGCCGGAACGTGCTGCCAAGACCCTGTGGTAGGCGCTATTCGAGCGGAAACTTAGCTTTGCAGAGCCTGCAATTGCAGGCTTGTGCGGGCTTCAACCTCTTGCAGGCGGTCGCTGGCGCTCTCAACAGAGTACCTCGCGCCTCGCAGATCGTCGCGCAGGCGTCTTGAATCACGGCGCAGTTCATTGAGCCGCGAGCGCAGAACAGCCATGTCGGTCCCCTCGCCGGCATTGGCGATCTGATTGATCACGGTGTCCATGTCGTCCTGATTGGATTCCAACTCGCTGGCCAAACGATCAACCCGTGAAACGGCGCTATCAAAATCCCTGCGCGCGCGTCGAACCTGTTCGCCAAGGACATAGCCAGCAAGGAAATCAGGCTCGCTCGTGACTGGGCAAACATTGTTGTAGCCGCGTCCATTGGCGGCGACCCGATAGCCCGACACTGGCGTGCAATAGGAGCGAAGGCCGACCTCCCTGCCCGCCTGATAGGCTGCTTCATTAACAATGGCAGGCGTATCGCGACAGGCGCGACGGTGATCATCCAACCGATCGAGCGTGCGTCCCTGCTGGCCATCGGCAAGGCCAATGCCATGCCAGTCGCCTTGCAGACACTGCTCGCGGCTCAGCGTTGCACATCCGGCAAGAAGGGTGAGCCCAGCCAAACAGCCAGCAGCAAGAAGTATCGTCTTCATCATGTCCGTTTTGCACCATAGTGCACCTGTATGGAAGATGAACGGGCTTGGCGTTGAAGTGCTCGCACCGGACCACCGCAGTGGTTGATCGGTGGCGAATGACGCGGCAGGCTTGCTGTGTCCAACTTGGAAAATGGGTGATTCTGATATGGCACCGGGCGATTGGACGGCTGGCATGATGTCACGGACCCTTGCCGGTTTGACCTTCCTTTTGGCGTTGGCCTTCTGGGTGGGGCTACCCGCCCAAGCCCAGGACAATGCTGTCGTTCCCAGCCCGTCGCCAAGACCTGCAATCGAACCCCTACCGGGATTTGAACCGCGCTATGATGGCGGGGCGGTTGCCCGGCAACTCTTTGGGCGAACGCCAACACCTGCCCCGCTCGCGGCACGCTCCATCGGCGGGTATGCGCGCGGTTGTCTTGCTGGCGCCATGCCGCTGGCCGTTGATGGCCCCGCCTGGCAGGCCATGCACCTTTCACGCAATCGCAATTGGGGTCACCCGGAATTGGTGGCCTATCTGCAGACGCTCGCCGTCGCAGGACGGGCTGATGAAGGCTGGAATGGTCTTCTTGTCGGCGATATGAGCCAACCGCGTGGCGGGCCAATGCTGACTGGGCACCGGTCACACCAAATCGGGCTGGATGCCGATATCTGGCTGACGCCTATGCCGGATCGCACCCTCTCGGTGCAGGAGCGCGAAGAGATCTCCGCCATTTCCATGCTGCGCGATGGCACACGGATTATCGATCCAGCGCGCTGGACGGAAGCGCATGCGCGCATCATCCGCCGTGCGGCACGCGACGACCGGGTGGCCCGCATCTTCGTTCATCCAGCCATCAAGGATCAATTGTGCAGTTGGGAAAATGTTTCGGCCGACCGGTCATGGCTGCGGCGCATCCGCCCCTGGTACGGGCACCACTACCATTTCCATGTCCGGCTTTCCTGCCCGGAAGGGATGGCGAGTTGTGTTAATCAAAACCCGCCGCCAGCTGGCGACGGGTGTGGTGAGGAGCTGGCCTGGTGGCTTGGGCCTGAACCCTGGCAGCCGAGCGATACGCCCGCGCGTCCTCGTCCCGAGACGACGCTGGCCGACCTACCTGCCATGTGCAGTCAGGTGCTGGTCGCGAACTGATTTTGGTATCGGCTCGCTCGGTTCCGTCGAAACGACCAGCATCCTTCTAGCGCTCCGTTCCTTCGGAACGACCGCGTCTAGGCCTGGACACCGGCTCCAATCGGGCAAGCGACGCCCGTTCCGCCAAGGCCGCAATAGCCGTTCGGGTTCTTGGCGAGATATTGCTGATGGTAGTCCTCAGCAAAGTAGAACGGGCCAGCTTTGACGATCTCGGTCGTGATCGCGCCGCGTCCAGCCGATGACAAAGCCTTCTGATACGCCTTAAGCGATGCGCGCGCCGTTTCCAGATCAGCGTCGTCCGTCAGGTAGATGCCTGAACGGTACTGCGTGCCCACATCATTGCCCTGGCGCATGCCCTGGGTCGGGTCGTGGTTCTCCCAGAAGGCCTTGAGAAGCACTTCAAGGCTTGTGACCTTGGGATCAAAGACAATGCGCACAACCTCATTGTGGCCCGTGCGGCCTGAACAAACCTCTTCATAGGTCGGGTTCGGGGTGTGGCCGGCAGCATAGCCAACGGCTGTGACAGTGACGCCTGGCAGTGACCAGAAGGCGCGCACGGCGCCCCAGCAACAGCCCCTACCAACGTCCAGCCACTTGAGGCCTTCGGGATAGGGCGGTTTGAGCCCTTGTCCATTGATGAAATGCTTGTCCGCCGTCGGGATCGCGTCGGCTCTGCCCGGCAAGGCCTCATTGGCCGCCGGCATGTCGGCCTTTTTCAAAAGAGAGGAAAGGAAATTCATGGTGCATGCCTCCTAGCCTGTGCGCAGCGGAAAGATGGGCGCCTGAAGGGTCAAGCGCCTGGAAAAGACTGTAGCACAGGTGGTCGGAGCGACCGGGAGCGTCAAGATGTGATGATGCACACAGTTGTGTGAGCGCGCCTGCGTCACCATTCTTGCATCGTTAACTGTGGAGCCGGTTTGCCATCTTCCTGACGTCAGCACAGCTGTAGAATGGTGCGACGTCTAAGGCCAGCACCGGCCGTTTCGCGACAAACAACAGGACACCATGATGCGCCGTTCCACCCTTTGTCTTCTTGCCAGCACAGGCCTGGCGCTTTTCGCCGGCGTGCCAGCCATCCACGCGCAATCGGTCGATGCCGCTGGCGCAACCGATGTGGAAGAGCGATTGGATGCGATGCTGACCTTCATGACCGAAAACATCGTCGGTTTGAGCTATCGCTTTGCTGCTGCGCCTCGAGCGACGCCTAATGGTGACAGCTATACTCTGACGCTCCCCGGCCTGTCGCTGGAACGACGCGATGTGCTGATCGAGCTGCCGGACTTTGAAGCCGAGGTGACCCCGGTGGGCGATGGCTGGTACCGCGCTGATTGGGATTTTCCGACAAGCATCACCATGCGCAATCCACGCGGTAATGAGCGCATCGACGGCTCGTTCTCCAGCGATGACAACACCCTTACCTTCGCCCCCGAATATGGCGTGGCCCTTCAAGGCAATGTCTCCTTTGAGGAAATGGCGTTCACCGTTTCGGAGGAGAACGTCACGGCGCTGATCGACGGGATGCAGATGGTGATTGACACTGATGAGGAGGGTGCGCCGCACACCTTTTCAACAGAGTCGGAGATGAGCCTTTCTGGGTTGATCATCGATGTTCCGGGTGAAGGATCAGTGCAGCTTGACCAGGCACTGTTCGATGGAGCCAGTGAAAGCCAGCGGCTTGATCTGTTTGCCCTTTTCAACGCCGCGGTACGTGGTCTTGAGCCAGAATCAGAAGAGTATCTGAATGCGATGCTGAACGTTGTCAGCGAGCATCGCGATGAAACATGGGCCGCTGGGCTTCGCTTCTCCTCAGCGTTGGAAGGTCTTCAGGTTGATGTGGATGGCGTTGACGTCAGCATGGAGCGGCTTGCGACCATCCTAGGCGCCAGCGATCTCGATCAGGCAAACGCCGATCTGGAAATCGCCTTCGACATGACCGGCCTTGAAACCAATCAGGTGCCGCCGGCTTTTGCCGAGGTTGCGCCCAATGACATCACCATTGATGTGACGGCTGAGGACCTGCCGATCCAACAGATCATGAATGTCGTCTATGATGCCCTTGGCCCGCATGGCGAAGAAGCTGTTGGTCCCAAGGGCCGTCGCGCCGGCGCCGGTCCGACTGTTGAGCAGCTTCAGTCGATTGATCCGATGGTTATGCTCGGCTTGCTGCTCGGGTCGGAGGCCAAACTGGCGATCAATGAACTGCTTGTTGAGGCGCCCATCGGCTATCTTGATGCTTCTGGCGTGATCGAGCCAGACCCGAATGCCGCATTCCAGGCTGTTGGTTCGTTGGACATCTCGATTGCCGGGCTCGCCGACATCATTGCCTTCACACAGCAAATGGGCGGCGATGCTGCGCAGTTCGCAGCGCTTGCCTCCGCCATTGCTGCCATGGGGGAGGACAGTACCGATGGCGACGGTGTGGCGGTCAAAGAGTTTGCGCTTGAAGTGACGGCTGCCGGTCAGGTGCTCCTCAATGGCAACGACATGAGTGCCATGATGGGCATGTTCCAGTAAGCTGCCAACGGGCTCGTTCGCTCAGCCTGCCGTTTCGACGCGGGCCGCATCCGGCTTGCGTTTGGGGCGGCGGGCAAGAACGGCCAACAACAGACCCAGTCCACCGATGGCAGCCCAGTCCCACCAAGTCAGGGCCGTCTGAAGGATCGGATCCCACAGATACGGCCACACATAGCGCTGGATGAAGGCTTGCGTTCCGTTGAGAAGGTCTGGCGACAGGCTGAAAATCAGCGCACCCAAAGGCTCCGGGGCGAAGCTGGATGGCTGGCTCCTATCGGAGGCGACAAGATCATTGGCCAGCAGCACTAGCGCCAGGGCGATCAGCATCTGGCCGATGAGGCGAATGGGGTAGCGAATGACGGCCATGGCCGGTGTGTCTCCAGATTCCGCAATCTCAGCGGTTTTGCGTTTCAGGTGTTCCGTTCAGTTTTGCCATGATCTACGGCGCGATTGGGGGCACAGCAACCCTGGCGAGCGGCAACGCACGCAATGGTGATGGATGGTGAAAGCTCATCAGACAGGCGGTTGTGGCCGACCGACGCCGATTTTCACCATCCTCTCCACAGCCAGGTTTGAGCTTGCCGGCTGCTTCGGCTACACCATCGCCTCGTTCCATATGTGGAGTCATTCATGAGCAGTCCGATTGCCAACAGCTCGGCCAAGGTTATGCATCTGCCGGTCGCCGACCGGGCGCATCATGATGCGATCCTGAAGGCGGCACAGGGCGTTCTGGATGCCGAGCGGGCTGGGCTGGAAGCCTTGAAGAGCGCGCTCAATGGAGAGTTTGTCACCGCCGTTCAGATGGTGCTCGCCACGCGTGGTCGGGTGGTCGTTTCCGGCATGGGCAAATCCGGCCACATCGCCACAAAGATTGCTGCCACTCTGGCGTCGACGGGGACGCCGGCGCAATTTGTCCACCCGGCGGAAGCGAGCCATGGCGACCTGGGCATGATCACCTCCGAAGATCTGTGCATCCTGATTTCCAACTCCGGTGAGTCACGTGAGCTAACCGATCTCATCGCCTACACGCGGCGCTTTACGATCCCGATGATCGCCATCACTAAGAACCGGGAAAGTCCGCTCGGGCGGCAAGCTGATCTTGTGTTGCAGCTTCCCGATGTGCCGGAGGCCTGCACGATCGGTATGGCTCCAACGACGTCGACGACCTGCACGCTGGCTTTGGGTGATGCGATTGCCATCGCGGCCATGAATGAGCGGGATTTCGATGCGTCGAGTTACTCCAAATACCACCCAGGCGGTCGTCTCGGCGCCCAGGTTGCGCCCGTTTCAGCCCTGATGCACGCAGGCGCAGGCCTACCACGCGTTTCGGCTGATGCAGCGATGGGCGAGGTTCTGGTGGAAATGACCCAAAAGGGCCTGGGCATCGCGGTGCTTGTGGATGAGAATGACCGGCTGGAAGGCATCATCACCGATGGCGACCTTCGACGTAACCTGGTCGATCTGATGGAAAAATCGGCAAGCGATATCGCTACTGCTGCACCGACTACCATTGGCCCCGATGCCCTGGCGGCATCGGCACTCAACCTCATGAATGAGCGCGAGATCACTGTTTTGGCTGTCGTCGATGATGCCGGCATTTTACAGGGCGTGCTTCATCTGCACGACTGCCTGCGCGCTGGCGTGGCCTAGGCGGCGGGCTAACCCGCCGCCGCGACCAAATGTCGACACCTAGTGCCGCTTAGTTCGGCACGGCATCAGGCGCATACTGAGCGAGAAACTCGGGGCTTGGCGGGATCGGCTTGATCACATCGATCAACACGCCACTGGGATCCTCGGCAATGAAGTGGCGCTGGCCAAACGGCTCATCGCGCAGGCCCAGCAAGATAGGCACATCGGCGCCTGACACGCGTTCATAGATCTCATCGACGTTCTCAACCTCAAAGTTCAGCAGAAGGCCCGACACCTGGCCGCGGCCCTTGGCTGGGATGGTCTCGTGATCGCCTTTCAAGACGGCCAGATTAACCGCTTCCTTCTCGGTCGACTGCAAATGCACATACCAGTCGCTTTCGAATGTCGGAGCGAAACGGAAGTGCTGGCGATAGAAGCTGGCGGTGCCAGTGACATCATCGGTCATGATGACGGGATAGTACTGGGTGGACTGCATGGTTTGACTCCTTCTCTATAAACATACAATCTGCATGTATCAGTCAATTAACATACAGGTTGTATGTATGCAACAGAAGCCCATTCCCAATGCTGACAGAACTCGGACAACCCGTGCCGCCCTTATCGCAGCGGCACGCAGACTGTTCATTGAACAAAGCTATGCAGACACCGGCACACCACAGATCGTGAAGGAAGCTGGTGTGACGCGCGGTGCTCTCTATCACCACTTTGAAGACAAGGCGGCACTGTTTGAGGCGGTTTTGGATGCAGAGGCTGAGGCGATTGCCACGGTCATTGAAGCGCGGACCGACACGGACATGGCGGCGCTGGATGCGCTTACGATCGGTGGGGAAGCCTATCTTGATGCGATGATGGAGCCGGGCCGTGCACATCTTTTGCTTGTCGAAGGCCCTGCGGCGCTGGGTCCGGAAAGACTGGCTTCCATCCATGCTCGGCACGGTGATCGGACGCTCGCGGATGGTTTGCGCCATGCCCAGACACAAGGGCATCTTTCCGGCGTCCCCGCGGCAGCCTTAGCAACGCTCCTCTCTGCGATGTTTGACAGTGCGGCGGTGGAAGTTTCCGGTGGTGCCTCGATGAAAGAGCACAAAGATGCTTTGCGCTATGTGCTTGGCAAGGTTCTTTCAACGGGCTGAATGGACCACACGTGCGGCCGTGCTTTCGCGGATGTGACTTGGTCACATACAACCGTTTAGCATCTTCTTACATGCGCACGCTGGGCGGGCAGCAAAAGCTCGCCAAGAGCAAGACATGTAGAGAAGGGACCATTCGTGGGCACAATGACCATCATCACACCGTTCACGCCTTGGGCTTCATTAGCAGGGGGCATTCTGATTGGCCTCGCCTCCGTACTCCTGATGCGCTCGCTGGGGCGGATCATGGGCGCGACCGGCATCTTGTCGGGGTTTCTCATGCCCTCGTCGCGGGAAGACTGGGCCTGGCGCGCGGCGCTTCTGGCCGGCATGGCCACGGCTCCTGTTGTGATGATGATCGCCACCGGATCTATGCCAGCCGTCCAGGTTCCGGTCTCGACGGCCATGCTTCTGGTAGGCGGTTTTCTGGTTGGCTTGGGCGTCTTCTTCGGTGGCGGCTGTACGTCGGGTCATGGAGTGTGCGGCATGGCGCGGCTTTCGCCTCGGTCGTTCGTCGCGACGCTGACCTTCATGATTGCGACCGGCGTGACCGTCTTCGTCGTCCGCCATGTGGTGGGAGGCTGAACCATGAGCGGTCTCATTCGCTTGATCACCCTATACGCCATCGGCCTTCTGTTCGGCATTGGCATCATGCTCTCAGGCATGGCCAACCCGGCCAAGGTTCTGAACTTTTTCGATGTCGCCGGCACATGGGACCCGAGCTTGATCTTCGTAATGGGCGGCGCGCTCATAACCACGTTGATCGGCTACCGTTTTGTGCTGCCACGCTCCGAAAGCGCCGCGACGCCCTTCTTCGACACACGCTTTCACCTACCGACGAACCGATCGATTGACGCCAAACTCGTGGGTGGATCGGCTGTCTTTGGCGTTGGCTGGGGGCTGGCCGGCTTCTGTCCCGGCGGCGCTTTGCCAGCGCTCGGAACGGGCGTGCCAGCCGTTTACATCTTCACCGCGGCGCTGATAGCCGGCCTTCTGGTGGCCCGTTTTCTGGCCCATAGGCCGTTCATGCGCCAACCGAGCGGACGCGCCGCCTAACGCTTTAAGGAGACACGCATCATGTCCGATACGATGCCACAATACCCGGTGCGCATGGACATCGAACCGGAGGTTACATCGTTCTTCGATGAGGCGACCAACACGATCAGCTACATCGTCAAGGATCCCAATTCCAACGCCTGCGCCATCGTCGACTCGGTGATGGACATTGACTACGCCGCTGGTCGCATCACCTATGAGCATGCCGACCAGATGATCGCAGAGGTCAAGCAGCGTGGGCTCGATCTGCAATGGATCATCGAGACCCATGTGCATGCCGATCATCTGTCGGCCGCTCCGTACATTCAGGAGAAGCTCGGCGGCAAGATCGGCATTGGCGACCAGATCATGGTTGTGCAGGAGACCTTTGGGAAGGTCTTCAACGAAGGCACGCAGTTCCAGCGCGACGGATCGCAGTTCGACGCTTTGTTCAAGGATGGCGACACCTATCAGGTCGGCTCCATGACGGCATTCACAATCGCAACGCCGGGTCACACGCCAGCCTGCATGGTGCATGTGATGGGCAATGCCGCCTTTGTCGGCGACACGCTTTTCATGCCGGACTCCGGCTCCGCGCGCGCTGACTTCCCAGGTGGTGATGCCGGTGAACTCTACGAGTCCATCCAAAAGGTGCTCGCCCTGCCCGACGAAACACGGCTGTTCATGTGCCACGACTATGGCGCTGGCGGGAAACGCGACATCCGTTGGGAAACCACAGTCGCGGAAGAAAAGGCCAACAACATCCATGTCGGTGGCGGCAAGACGAAGGAGGAGTTCGTCAAGTTCCGCACCGAGCGGGATGCTCAGCTGGATATGCCGAAGCTCATCATCCCGTCGCTGCAGGTGAACATGCGCGCTGGTGAGGTCCCGACCGATGAGGATGGCAACCCGATGCTGAAGGTGCCGGTGAACGGCCTCTAGACACGTATCATGTCTTCCCTTCTGACACGCTACGTGCCTGCCTTTGGCTGGGCGCGACGCTATACGCGCGCGATATTGGCGCAGGATCTGACGGCGGCGGTGATCGTCACCATCATGTTGATCCCGCAGTCGCTGGCCTATGCGCTGCTTGCCGGCTTGCCGCCGGAAGCTGGGCTTTACGCCTCCATCGTCCCGATTGTTCTCTACGCCATCTTCGGGACCAGCCAGGTGCTCGCGGTCGGACCCGTCGCTGTTGTCTCGCTGATGACGGCCGCCGCGCTGGGCCAGATCGTAGAGCAGGGCACGATGGGCTATGCGCTGGCGGCGATGTCGCTAGCGCTTTTGTCGGGTGTGATGCTGCTGGCGATGGGGCTGTTTAGGTTGGGGTTCCTGGCCAACTTTTTGTCTCACCCCGTGATCGCAGGGTTCATCACCGCCTCTGGCCTCATCATCGCGGCCAGCCAGCTGCGGCACCTTTTGGGCATTGAAGCGTCCGGCCACACGCTCGTGGAGCTGTTGCATGGACTGGCTGCCAATGTCCGCGATGCAAACCTGCCGACGCTGGCTATAGGGCTCTTCTCTCTGGTCTTCCTATGGTGGGTACGGGGCGGTTTGAAACCGATGCTCGTCCACTTGGGGATGCCCTCGGGCTTGGCCGGCCATGTGGCTCGCACTGGGCCTGTGTTCGCTGTGTTCACAACAACCGTGGCTGTCTGGTGGCTTGGTCTGGACCAGATGGGCGTTGCTGTTGTCGGTGACGTGCCGCAGGGTCTTCCGCCCTTCCTGTTGCCTGATCTATCGCCAAGCTTAGTGGCCAGCCTGTTGCTGCCGGCTTTCCTTATCTCGGTCATCGGCTTTGTGGAATCGGTGTCCGTCGCATCGACACTTGCCGCCAAACGTCGCCAACGCATCGATCCTGATCAGGAGTTGATCGGGCTAGGAGCGGCTAACATCGGTGCAGGGTTCACCGGCGGCTATCCGGTCACCGGCGGGTTCGCGCGGTCGGTCGTGAACTTCGATGCCGGCGCGCAGACCCCGGCGGCCGGCGCTTTCACAGCCCTCGGCATTGCCATCGCCGCCATGACGCTAACACCATTGATCCACTATCTGCCAACGGCGACTCTGGCAGCGACCATCATCATTGCCGTTTTGTCTCTGGTGGACTTTTCCATCCTGCGATCAAGTTGGCGTTACGCCAAAAGCGATTTCCTGGCCGTACTGGCAACCATCCTGGTCACGCTTGGCTTTGGCGTTGAGGCAGGTGTTTCGAGCGGAGTCGCGCTGTCCATCCTGCTGTACCTCTTCAAGAGCGCGCGCCCGCATATCGCCGAAGTCGGTCTGGTCCCTGGAACGCAGCACTTCCGGAACACTTTGCGGCACGAGGTCATCACCGATCCAACCATGGTGACGCTGCGCGTTGATGAAAGTCTGTTTTTTGCCAACGCCCGTTTTCTGGAGGATCACATCCAGGCGCGCGTCACCCAGAACGGTCCGATTCAGCATGTCGTCCTTATGTGTTCGGCGGTCAACGAGATTGACTTCAGCGCGCTTGAATCCCTTAAGGCGCTCAATGAGCGGCTTCAGGCCATGGGCGTTGCCTTGCACCTATCTGAGGTGAAAGGCCCGGTGATGGACCGGCTAAAACGAACGGATTTTCTAAGCCACCTTACCGGTGAGGTGTTTCTCTCTCAGTTCGATGCTTTTGAGCGCCTCAGCACGACCAAAAGGGCTCTGACGTAAGTCTTTTACCGAGGTTCCGCTACGGCAAATCTGCCGGATTTCGGGCACTTGAGCAGAAACTCGTACGCATTCTTCAGCAATTGCTAAAGTATCTGTTAACCATCATTCTGGTTGCGATTGGGCATTCTTCCAACGGTTCACCAACGGCAACCAAAAGGTGTCCCATGGCATCTACTGGCATAGAAGACTCCTCTAAGACCCGCAGCATCATTGAGCGCCTCGTTTGCGAAAAGGTGCTGCCAGAACTGGTGACACGCGCGCACGCCAACGACACGGCCAGCGATGCCAGCAATGGCGATTCACAAGGTGCATCCCTGTCTGGATCGGCATCATTCCAAGTGGCAGACCCTGCGCCGCTCCGGCTCGGTGTGCTCGATCAGCTTCGCATCAAATACGAGCATCTCACAGGGCTTACCAGCTCTCGCCGACCGGCGATGCAACCAAGTTTTTGGTGGCAGTCCGATTGGCCAAAGACCAGTCGCCGGCCTTCAGCACCACCGCCCGGCGCCGAGCGATGTCAGCATCTTCCATACGCCAGCCATCAGCGTTCCGCGGCGTCGTAAGCGGTCAAAAACCAACCTAAAACAGGTTGGAAGGATCGAACGGTAGTTCGACACGATCCTCGCCATCCCCTGCGATTGTCAGCACTTCTCCCTCCAGGGCAATGTCGGTGACGGTGGTCCAACCGACCGGTCGTGGAACGGCTCCGATGACATGTCGGATGGTGTGTGTTGTCTGCGCAGAGAGCGCGAAACTCGTTGGCACGCCCTCGGTTTGAACAGGGTTGTCGCGAAGCGCGGCGGCATGACCTGCGGCACCGGCCGCCCGTCCGTCCTCAACGCCCAGAACGCCGCGGTTGCGCCCATTCCACGGAAAGTCCTCTCGTGCGCCGTTGGAGTGCCACAGCATGGTGACGGGCAGCATCTCAGGGTCTCTGAGTACGAAGATGATGTCGTTCTCCGCATGGCGAGTGACAGCGGACCATCCAAGCGTTGAGCCTTCAGCCTCAACAAGCGTGACGAAATCCTCTGTCCCGTCCGAAATTGGAAGATAGCGCAGGTCGATCGGGTCACCGTTTTGCCCTGGCACGGAGCGAACGTCTTCGGACCGCGCTCCAAGGGCAAAGGCGTGCCGCCCTTCGACAATCGGCAGATCGGGCGTCAGTACTGCACGCTTGGGCGAACAAGCAAAACGCGCACCGCCGGCCACGCTTATCATGGGGTGGTGGGCGAAGGTAAGCCCGCCAGACCCGCCTTCAATCGTGTGGGATTGGACTAACAGTGGCGCGTTATCGCTTAGCCGGATGGTCTTTGCGATGACCGCACCCATAACCCGTAGGTCGAGCTGGAAGCGGGCTTCAGCGTCAGTTGTCTCGATAACCGACCACGGTGAGTTGGCCGTCCAGCCATGGGGTGGAGCCGGTTCAACATCAGACCCGGCAAAAGGTGCGCAGACAAAGTCGCCGGACAGCTTGCGATCAACGAGCGGAATGCTCTCATCGGCCAGAGCGTCGGGCTCTTCTGCCCAAGCGGCACGATGAAGCGGTGTCAGCGTTTGCCCACCCCACTGAAAGGTGAGCGCGGGGATGTTGCCAACCGATGGATCGATGGTGATGTGCCCGGTGGCTGACCTCAGCTCTATCATGGATGTCCTACCTGCCCTCTTGTCGCCGTTCGCATTGTCCTAGCGTTGATGGGCAGAGAGGGGAAGGAACGGTAAGCCTAGCGTCGTCCTGTGAATTAGGTGGCGGCGACGCGAAGCCGCCGCCGCCTTTGCTTCAGCGCTTACATCGCAGGCAGGATAGCGAAGAGCTGAATGTGAGCATTCTGCCCAAAGTCACCCGGCAGCACACCATAGGTCTGGCTGTCGCTGTGCCAGTTCAGTGCGAGGCCAGCAGCGAGCTGTTCGCCAGAAAGCTGCAAGCAGTTCTCGAACGCCTGATCGAAGACTGCATTGCCGTCTGCATCAGCGGTGAAAATCGACTGTGAGCCGTCCAGAGCGCCGATCGGTAGATCATAGGTGCCGATGAAGGGCTGGGTTGGGGTCGACGACATGAAGAAGTGCCAAAGTGTATAAACGCCATTCGGCACCAGATCGCTGAATTCGACCTGCAGATGGCCAGCGCCATTCTCACAGACATAAGATCCGGCACCTTCGGCCGAGAGCCACTCGCCGAGCGTCATGTCCAACGGCTCACCGCGTTCGAACGGGCCAACATCGGTCGCATCGAACGGATTGTGGGCGACCGGTTCGGCAGCAAGGAAGAGCTGGGCATCTTCATTGGCGTCGTCCGGGCTGGGACGGAAAACCGTACCGGTTTCGGTCCAGCGCTCGATGTAGACATCCTGCTCGGGCAGGCCGGCTTCGATGTGGTCAACAAACTCCACGTCGAACTGAATAGGCTCAGCTGCAACGGGCGTTGCCAGGATCGCCGCAGCGGCGACCGAAGCGAAAAAGATTCGCGTGTTCATTCCATTATTCTTTCAAGTTGAAGCGCACCGAGTGTGCGCAAAGGTTGGGGGGAGACGGATCGGGAGAATGCCCGCAGCGACCGACTGTGGCCCTTAAGAAGGACCATGGCGCTGTGCCGTCAGGAGCCACCTTTACGCCAGTGCACAACCCGCGACCTGAAGAAAACCTGAAAGAAAATTGAAAGATTTCTGAATGTTAGACCGTCTACACGCAGCGCAGAGCACAGCCGCGCATAGGTGGATCAAGAGGCTGAATAACGTCAAAGACACATAGGCGGGGCGCCGCCTACCCTACGACGCAATGGCAAGCTTGGATCGGAGTTTGACCCACGGGTGCAGTGGAAGGATCAACACCCCTGGCGGCCAGCATCTTGATAATCTCCTGGCGCCATCAGTGACGGCAGAGCCGTTCATTCAGCTCGCCTTCCCGGCAGATGCGGCCGTTACCGAGCCCGCTCCAGATCAGGAGGCGCTTGCTGACCAGAGAGTTGCCGAACCGTCCTAGTAATGCACCGACAGGGAATCGAGCGGCTTTTTGAGTGGCGGTGAGAACTTCGTCAGCGAGATACCCTCAACGGCCGTCTTGTATTCTTCCATGCTCGGCGTTCGCCCGAGGATTGCCGACAGAACAACAACGGGTGTGGAGGCAAGCAGTGACTCACCCTTCTTCTCGTCATTGTCTTCCACGACCCGGCCCTTGAAAAGGCGGGTCGAGGTCGCAAGAACCGTGTCGCCCCTTTCAGCCTTCTCCTGATTGCCCATGCACAGATTGCAGCCAGGGCGCTCCAGATAGAGGATGTTCTCGTACTCAACGCGGGCCGATGTTTTGGGCGCGCTATCGTCGAACTCGAAGCCAGAATATTTCTGCAGGATACCCCAGTCGCCTTCTTCCTTGAGCTCGTCGATGATGTTGTAGGTCGGAGCAGCCACAACCAAAGGCGCGTTGAACTCCACCTTGTGGTTCGCCTTCTCCAGGTTCTTGAGCATCTGCGCGACGATTTTCAGGTCGCCCTTGTGGACCATGCACGAGCCGACAAACCCAAGGTCCACCTTCTTCTCACCGCCATAGTAAGAGACCGGGCGAATGGTGTCGTGGGTGTAGCGCTTGGACAAATCGACATTGTTGACGTCGGGGTCAGCGATCATCGGCTCGTCGATTTCATCAAGATCGACGACAAACTCAGCGAAGTACTCGGCATTATCGTCAGGCGCCAAAGCAGGCCGTTCGCCAGATTGAATCTCGGCGATCCGCCTGTCGGCAATGTCGATTAGGCCTTGCAGGGTCTGGGCTTCGTTATCCATCCCCTTGTCGATCATGATCTGGATGCGACTCTTGGCGAGCTGGAGAGACTCAATGAGGGTTTCATCCTCAGAGATACAGATGGCCGCCTTGGCTTTCATCTCCGCCGTCCAGTCAGTGAAGGTGAAGGCCTGATCGGCCAAAAGCGTCCCCAAATGAACCTCGATGATGCGGCCCTGGAACACGTTGTCGCCGAACTGCTTGAGCATCTGCGCCTGGGTGCCATGCACCACATCGCGGAAATCCATGTGGTCCTTGAGCGTTCCTTTGAACGTCACCTTCACCGACTCCGGGATGGGCATGGTGGCCTCACCGGTCGCCAGTGCCAGAGCCACGGTGCCTGAGTCAGCACCGAACGCGACGCCTTTGGACATGCGCGTATGGGAGTCACCGCCAATGATAACCGCCCAATCGTCAACCGTGATGTCGTTGAGGACCTTGTGAATGACGTCCGTCATCGAGTGGTAGACGCCTTTGGGGTCCCGTGCGGTGATGAGACCGAACCTGTTCATGAAGGCCATCAGCTTGGGTATGTTGGCCTGGGCCTTCAGATCCCAAACAGAGGCAGTGTGGCAGCCGGATTGGTAAGCGCCATCGACCTTCGGTGAAATCACCGTTGCGGCCATGGCCTCCAATTCCTGGGATGTCATCAGACCGGTCGTGTCCTGCGATCCGACAATGTTCACCGTTACCCGGATGTCCGACCCGGCATGCAGGACCGTTCCTTCCGGCACGCCCACAGCATTGCGGTTGAAGATTTTCTCAACTGCCGTCAGCCCCTGGCCGCCGATTGAAATTTCCTTGGAGGGCGCGAAAACGAGCGGCGCCTCCATGCCGAGCGTCTCTGCCGCGAATGTTTGTAGCTTCTTGCCGAAGACGATCGCGTAAGAACCGCCGGCTTTCATGAATTCGACCTTCTGCGGCGTGAAGGAAGCAGCGATGTCGACATGCTCCTCATTGCCATCTTCGTCACACAGCGTCTTGGTCTTGGCGTTGATCGTCAGAACCGTGCCGGTTTCGACCGAATATTTCTGCTCCAGAACCGGGTCGCCATTGTTGTTCATGATGGGTTTCCCGTCAGGACCCATCTTCTTGACCCAGTTTTTCAGATCGATCCCAATGCCGCCGGTCACGCCGACGGTGGTGAGGAAGATTGGTGAAATTCCATTTGTTCCGGCGACAATCGGGGCGATGTTGACGAACGGCACATAGGGGCTTGCCTGACGACCGGTCCACAAGGCGACATTGTTGACGCCGGACATGCGCGAAGACCCAACGCCCATCGTGCCTTTTTCCGCAATCAGCATGACCCGTTTGTCCGGGTGCTGTCTCTGAAGCGCCTGGATTTCCTCCTGGGCCTCCGGTGAGATCATACATTTGCCGTGAAGCTCGCGGTCTGAGCGCGAGTGCGCCTGGTTGCCGGGAGAAAGAAGGTCAGTGGAGATATCGCCTTCGGCAGCGATGTACGTGACGACTTTGATCTCGTCTTCCACGTCCGGGAGCTTGGTGAAGAATTCCGCTTCGGCGTAGCTTTCAAGGATGTCTTTGGCGACTTCATTGCCAGCGGCGTAGGCTTGGCCAAGCCGCTCGGTGTCAGCCTCGTAGAGAAAGACCTGTGTTTTGAGAACGTCAGCAGCCGGCTGTGCGACGTCCAGATTGTCGCCTAGCGCAAGATCAAGCAGCACCGCGACCGAGGGGCCACCCTTCATGTGCGAAAGCAGCTCGAAGGCGAAGGTGGGAGGGACTTCCTCGACCACATACTCACCCAGAATGATCTGCTTGAGAAACTTTGCCTTTTCCCCGGCCGCGCTCGTTGTACCTGGCAGCGTGTTGTAGATGAAAAACTGAAGCGAGCCTTCCCGATGCTCGTGGCCGGTGTCTTTTATCTGCTCAACGATTTCAGCAACCAGCGCTCCATCCTCAATAGGTTTGGGATGCAAACCCTGGTCTTTGCGCGTGTCGATTTCACTCAAATAGTCTGCGTACAAGCTCATGATTGTTCCGACGGGCTGGTGTTCGGTCAGCTCTGATCACCAGGGCGCACAGACTGCAGAGGCGCCGGGATCAGTCTTGTTAGGCGATGTAGTAATTTAACCAAGTTTTGTCTGCCACATAATTCGAACTAGGTGCTTAGCCGTGCAACCCTTGGGGGTAGCCCTGCCGAGCCCGGTTCGTCCTACCGTCATTAGGTCAACATATGGAAAACAGCGAATTCACGCCGCTTGGCTTTTCCGACCTGACGGACGATGAATCCTTTATCGTCTCGGTTTTTCGCCAATGGCGGGGCATTGGTCCCGCCCGATCAATCGCAGAACATCATCTGGCAACGTGGTTGCGCGATGACGTTCTCCACGAGGGGCTTCAGCCGCTGTTTGAGCTTTTTGAAACGCTTCCCGAACGGGAGAAGGGCGTACCGATGAGCGACAGTTCGGTCCTGAGCGCCACCGAAGAAGCGCTCCTCGAAGAGATAGGTGCGGAGGGTCACACAAACAAGCCAGGTGTTGGGCAGTTCCGAGATGTGCTGAACGCGGCCAATGTCACCATCCGCTCTGCATCCGAAATCCCGCGGTCGGGTCATGACAGCCTAACAGAGGCAATCAACACCAAAGCCGCGGCCGTGTTTTGCGCCTTGTGTCCGGGCACCTGATGCGCGCCTGTCGTGATAGCAGTCTCACCCTGCCCGATGGCCCCGGTCCAACGCTCTGTTCAGCACCAACGCCACCAAGGCCGTGGTGAAAACCGGTGCCAGAACCAGCTGCGGTTCGGAGAACAGAAAGATCCGGTACTCATGGATCATGGCGCCCCATTCAGGCCTGCCTGTGTCGGCGGATAGGCCGAGGAAGCCGAGCGAGGCGACTAGGATGACGGCACGCCCGGCGTCGGCGCCAGCGAGCGCACCCATCATCGGCCAGGCATTGGGAATGAGGTGACGGCGGACGGCACCAAGCGTATCGGACCCCAGCGCCAGACTGGCCTGCCAATAAGCCTCTGACCGAAGACGCTCCAAAAGTGCCGCCATGCTGAGGGCATAGGGTGCCCAGGTGCTGGCGATGAGGGCGGCGGAGATCGCGACCAAACCTGCCCCGAACAGCGCTGAGAGAAGGAGCGCCGAAATCAATGTCGGCAGCGCCAGCGCGGTTTCAGCAAGCCATCGCAGAAACGCTGACAGACCAGGTGGCCCAAAACAAATGGCGATTCCGGCCGCAAGGCCAATACCCAGGCTCGATATCAGCACGATCAAGATCGCCAAGAGCGAAGGTTGTGCGCCCGCCAACAAGCGTGAGGCAACGTCGCGGCCGAGATGGTCGGTGCCAAGCCAATGATCAAAGGATGGTGGTTGGAGCGTTGCTTGCAGATCAACAGCATGAGGGTCGAGCGGCTGCCACATCGCGCCGATAAGCATGAGCGTGGCGATCAGCACGGCCCCAACAATCCCTGAAGGGGTGATGGTGCGCCTCATGCTTTTGCCACCGCGCTGGATGGGCGTGGATCAAGCGCCTTGCGCATCGCCGAACACAGTTGCAGCCCAAGGATGATCCAAAAGGCGACGAGCGCGATGTAGGCTTGCAGAACCGGGTAGTCGCGCGCCGCGACGGCATCGATGACCCGCTCGGAAAGCCCGGGGACGCCAAAGACGATCTCGGCAATTGCCGTTCCGCCGACAATCCAAGCAAGATCGGGCGCAATGCCGGCAAGCAAGCCGATGGCAGCACGGCGGCGGCCATGACGCCAGACAGCCAGGCGAAAAGGCAGCCCTTTGGCCCGTGCGGTACGAAGGTATGGGGCCTGCGTGGTTTCTGCGAACCCGGCACGCACGAGCCTGGAGACACTGCCAATGGAGAAGAAGGCCACGAGTGCGGTGGGTAGGACTAGGCGTTCAACGGTGCCGCCGGCAAAGGGCTGTATCCATCGAAGCTCGGCCGCCAGTACCCACAGAGCAACGACCCCAACGGCAAAGGCCGGCAGCGCCTGTCCGGCAACTGCCATTGCGCGCGAGACATTGTCGGCCAGACCGCCAGCTTTGATTGACGCGAAGAACCCTAATGCGGACCCAAGGAGAAGGGCGGTAAGGATGCCTCCCATCCCGATAGCCGCCGACCAGCCCAGCCGTTGAAACAGCTCGCCAGATACCGGAGCTCCGGTTTCAAACGAAACCCCCCAGTCCAGTGACAGGAATCCCTGAAGCCAGAGTATGAACTGCACCGGCAGGCTCTCATCAAGGCCCCATTGAGCCCGGTAGGCTGCGATAAGTTCATCGGTCGCCCTGATATTCACATGGGAGATGAAGACCTCGACAGGGTCACCAGGCACCAACCTGATAAGCAGGAAACTTGCGGCGACAGCAGCCAGCCATGACACACCTGTTATGCCAACAAACCGAGCCGCCGCAAGGTGGGTCATCGCCTATGCCGCGCTTACTGTGATGTGCCGAAATCGGGGCGAATGACGTAGTAGTCCGACCCCCATGGCTCATAGCCAACCAGCCGCGCTGATAGGCCAACATGCCATTCGGGCGTCACCAAGAATGCGACCGGCGCCTCCTCAGCGATTAACTCCTGCGCCCTGTGGGCAAGCGCAATGCGCTCTTGGGGATCAACGGCGGCACGCAGATCAGCAAGCAAACCGTCAAAAGCCGTGTTCGACCAACTGGCGTAGTTGCGGGCAGCCCCTGTCTCAAAGAACAGCGACAGGAACAGGCCTGGATCACCCGCCGGCGCGGTATGTTGTGCCCACAGGAACAGATCAAACTCGCCACTGCTTGCCACCTCGCTTGGGGACTCTGTCACCTGTGTGGTTACAGCAATGCCGAGATCGGCAAGGGCCGCGCGGATGACTGGTTGGAACGTCACAAGATCAGGTCGCTGCGGATAGGCCCAAAGCACCAACTCCAACGCTTCGCCGTCCTTCTGGCGAACACCATCACTGCCCATGGTCCAGCCGGCTTCATCAAGCACTTGGGCGGCCATATCTGGATCCTGCGGCAGCGGCCCCTCAGCAGCAAACGGGTAGGCCGTGGCGAACGCGCCGGTTGCAGGCTGGCCGGCGCGTGCAGCGGTCACCAGGTCATCCCGGTTGATGGCCAGATCAATCGCGCGGCGCACCCGGACATCGCCTAGAGCCGGCGAGCGCGTGTTCATCCACATCATGTACTGATAGGCCACGGGGAAAGACGTGACCGACTGATCGTCATTGCCATCGAACATCGAGAGGGTCTCAACCGGCAGGTTGAAGGCCATGTCGATCTCGCCGGACGCGAAAGCGAGCGCCAGTGACTGGCCGTCTGCAATACGGCGGACGGTGACATCGGGGCGCGTATCGGCTCCCGCATAAAAAGTGTTGGGCACCATCTCGATTGCCGTACCGGCATCGAAATTCTCAACCGCAAAGGGCCCGGTAAACAATGGCGCGCCATCCGTCTCCAGATAGACGGGGAAGGCCCACTCGGCGAGGATCGACGGCAGAATGGGTGTTGGCTGCTCGGAGGTGACGCTGAGCGTATCCTCGTCCAGCGCTTCAAACGTCAGGCGTCCCGCCGTCGCACGGGCCGATGCGTTGGCCTCACCCGTTCTGTTGAGTGCGTCAGCGACCAGAGTGGCCGTGACCGGCGTCCCGTCTGAGAAAAAGCGGTCTGGCGCAAGCTCCACGAGCCACGATCCGTCACCCTGCTGTTCAGCGGATGTTGCAAGGTTTGGAACAACCTCACCCTCTTGTGACACACGGAAAAGTTGTTCGGCGATGCCGTGGGTCACGAGCGCCCAACCGGTTGAACCGTCCGCAGGATCCAGCCCCGATGCCAGAAAGGTCTGACCAACCGTGACGCTTTCAGCCGCAGCTGGCGATAGGGCCAGAGGCCACAGCAAAGCTGCGGCCAGTATGGCCGACGGTATCAGGCGTGTTTTGTCCGAATGAGGGGACGGCATCATAGCAATTCCTTTGTTGGGTGGGCGTTGGAATGAAAAGCAAAGCGCTCGTCCAGGGCTTCGCCGGCGTATCCGAGGGGCGGGATCCGACCGAGAATGCCCGCGCGCAAAGGCGCAGGCCGTTCTGATCGCGGAACCAAGCCGTCGGGCGAATGTGCGAATTGGTGGGCCAGCGCCACCACGGCGTCGGCGTCGGTTTCAACGTCCAGATCGCCGAAAACGAGCGTGAATTTGGCTGGAGCAGACAAGGCGACGACACAGGCGCGCTTGCATTGGCTCATGCATCGCACCCCTCGGATTGTCAGAGAGAACGTTGCATCGGTCGCTTCGCGCGCATGCTGAAGAATTGTCCCGGCCAATTGATAGCCAGGTCGTTCGGTATCGGCGCCGGCAAAGCTGGGGGGTTTACAGCGCGTGCAGACCGACAGGCATACCTGATTGATGTTGGCCATGGCGCATCATCTCCCGACTATCCCGAGGCTGTAGCGGGTATCGAAAGACGGGCGATGAAAGCGGGCTGTTCGGCCCAATCCATTTAGGGATAAGGTTCGTCGTCATCACATCACCGTCTCGGGGCACCCCGCCCGAGGTTTGAGTTCAGTGATGGCAGGTCTCCTGACTCGCGGGTCTTGGCCTTTCAGCACCTTCCCAGGTTGGCACTTACGTGCCGATCCCAGTGGCTCATCGCTGAAAAGCTAACCGCTCACAGTTGCGGGGGCAGTCACGGATTTGGCGCCTGATGGCTACACCGCACCGTGTTCCCTTTTCATCCGGCCTGCATTGCTGCCCAGCCAGAACCATCGCCGACGAAGCTGCGGAAGCGGTGTTGGTTTGTCAATGCCGACATAGAGCTAAAAGTGTTCAGGCCGATAACGGCTCGCCAACCGCTCCAGCGCTCCGGCCAACAGCGACGCTTGTCTGAAACTCACTCAACAGCTTCCAGATCAACTTCGAGCTGAGCCATATCTTCGCCGCCGGCCATAAGGTTCAGCAACTCATCGCGACTGACTTCTCCACGCTCGAACCCGGCTGCGACTTTGCCGTGTATCAGAACCGAGAAATCATCGCCCACGGCCATCGCATGGCGAGCATTGTGCGTGATGAAAACAACAGCGATGCCGTCTTCGCGCACCTGTTTCATCATCTTTAAAACGATGGCCGACTCTTTGACGCCCAAGGCCGAGGTTGGCTCATCCAGGATCAAAACCCGCGCGCCAAAATACATCGCCCGGCCAATGGCGAGCACCTGGCGCTCACCGCCCGACATGGTGCCGACCAACTGCTCGGCGTCTTTGACACGGGTGATACCGAACCGCTGCATCTGCTCTAGAGCAATGGCGTTGGCCTTGGCCTTGTCCAGCCGGCTGAATGGGCCAAAGCCCTTCTTCGGTTCAGCGCCGAGGAAGAAGTTCCGCCCAATCGTCATCAAAGGGATGGTGCCGACATCCTGATGCACGGTCGCGATGCCAAGCTGGCGGGCGTGGCGAGGGCTTGCAAAGGTCAGAGGTTCCCCGTCGAAGACGACCTGGCCATCCGTGGCATGATGATAACCCGACATCACCTTGATGAGGGTCGATTTGCCCGCGCCATTGTCGCCAAGAAGGCAGTGGATGCGCCCTGGGGTCAGTGCGATGGAAACGTCAAACAGCGCGTATGTGTTCCCAAAGCGCTTGGTGACGTTTTTCAGTTCCAGGATGGGTAAGCGAGACATGGATCAACGGCCTCCCATCAGTGCCATCTTGCGCACATAGCTGTTGGCGAGCACAGCCGTGCCCAGCAGCGCGCCAAGGAAGAGCTGTATCCAATCGGTGCTCCAGCCAGTGTAAAAGATGCCTGTAGAGATGACGCCGAACAGCGCGGTCGCAACAGCGACGCCGCCCACGGTGCCGTATCCGCCGCTTAACAGAACGCCGCCGATCACGACGACGATGGGGGCCTGAAAGACATAGCCCATGCCGTAGGTCGCATTGCCGGAATTCCACTGCACGCCGAGGATGATGCCCACCAAAGCGGCTGCAAACCCGGTGGCCATGAAGAGGATGATCTTCACCCGCTCCACCGGCACACCAGCACCGCGCGCAGCCTGAAGATTTCCCCCGGTGGCATAGATCCAGTTTCCAAAGACGGTTCGAGAGAGGACCCAAAGCCCGATCGCTATGGCAAGCAGCCACCACAGGATTGAAATGTTGGCCTGCTCCCACCGGCCTGCGAACACCAGCTTGGCGCTGTCGCTCACCGCAATCGAGCTTGACGTCACATTGGTGAGGAGGCGCGAGATGCCCATGGTGGCACCGATCACGATGAAGTTCGTGGCCAAGGTAACGATGAAAGACGGAAGGCCTGTGCGTACGACGACGAGGCCATTTGCGAGGCCAATCGCCATGCCCATGATCAACGCCAGCACAATCATCGGCCAGATCGGCAGACCCATATGGGTGGTGCCGATAGCAAGCACCATGGAGGCCGCCCCAACCGTTGAGCCGATGGAAAGATCGAACTCTCCAGCGATCATGAGCAGCGCAACCGGGACGGCAACGATCCCAAGTTCCGCGGCAAGGTTCATCCACCCCACGGTGCCGTTCCAGCTAACGAAGCCGTTGGTGTAGGTGAAGATTGCAAAAAATAGATAGGTCAGGAGGAAGGCGACAATGGCCCCTGTTTCAGGGCGCCGGAGCTGGCGTGTCATATCAGACGCCTTCTTTGCATCAGGTGACAAGGCACCTGCAGGGCACGAAAGGGGGATAGCAAGTTTGCTCTCCCCCAATACGGTAGCTCAAGGGGGCGCGCGGGCTACCTGGTTTTTGACCTGGCCTCTTAGGATGCCCCTCGAATGCCCGGATGATCCTGATTGACCTGCAAGGTGCGCTCCACATTGCTTTGGTCAATAACGAGAGGGCCAGTGGTCACCGTACCGATCGGGCGCATGCCGAAGTTGAGGTATTGATGCGCGATCTGCATGGACAGGAAACCTTGGAGATAGGGCTGCTGATCCATGGCAAAGGCAATGTCCCCGTCGCGGATCGCTACGAGTACCTCGTTGGAGAGGTCAGCTGTTCCGATCATAATGTCAGCAGCCCGTCCAGCATCCTCAACGGCACGTAGGGCACTCATGGCTGGCACCGCGTTGAGTGTGTAGATGCCGTCAATATCAGGATTGGCCTGTAAGGTTCCGCTGATTGCTTGAGCCATGGCCTGCGGGTTGGTGGCATCGCCCGTTCCGATTGTTTGGTACACCGTATCAGCGCCAGATGCTTCCATCGCATCGACATAGCCGGTGCAGCGCTGCTCAACGGTTGGATTGCCGGGCACTTGATTGAAGCACAGTCCTTGGGTGACGCCCGCCTCCGCCTGGATCTCACCGGCGCGGTAGCCCATTTGATAGGGATCCTCACCCACAAAGCCCAATGACCCGTTGGTCTGCCACAAGGCCTCACCTGAGTTATGCGTGAGCACAGGAATGCCGGCCGCCGTCGCCTCTTCGATGAGCGGGTTCATGCCATCGGGAAAAAAGTTGCCGACCAAAAGCATTGCCGGCTCGCGGCTGATCGCTTGCTGCAGCAGCCTAGGATAGTCGGAAGTCATGTTAGCCGTGTCGGTGACGGCGACATACTGGTAGTCGATGCCGAAGGCTTCTGCACCATCATCAAAGCCCTGCTTCACTGCCGCAAAAAACGGCCAGGACAGTGGGCCGCTGACAACGATGATCGGCCCCTGATCTTGTGCGTGCGCTGGCAAAGGCGCTGCCACAGCAATGGAAAATGCTGCGGCCACCAGACCGCTTTTTAGGACATTCGAGACGTCAGATTTGGCGAGCATGTTTGCCTCCCCCGAGGTTGGTTTTTTGATTTCTTGCGGCGTGACACACCTGTCTCTTTCGGCGCGCCCATCACCCAAAAACCAGCATAGCGACACCATCAAGTCAATAGTTATTCATATTGAATGATTATTTATGCTGCGCTAGCCTGCGCTTCCCAATTCGGGGTAGATACCAGGCATGTGGGGTTGGGCAATCGCCCCGCTGGAAGAGGCATATCGATAATGCGCAGCGTTCTTTGTTACGGAGATTCAAACACTTATGGTCAAACGTCAGCGGATCGACCTGCTGAAAGATTTGGCCCGCATGAACGCTGGCCGGGCGTTCTCCGTGCGAAGCTGGGCAGTGGCTGGTTGGTGATTGAAGAAGGGTTGAGTGGGCGCACGACCGTCCATGATGACCCGATTGAGGGGGCATTTCGCAACGGCCGCCGTTACCTCACACCGTGCCTTCTCAGTCACCGGCCCTTGAACCTCATCATCTTGATGCTGGGAACCAACGATCTGAAGACCCGTTTCAACCAACCCGCGAGCGAGATCGCCATGGGCGTGCGTGCGCTGATCGAGGACATCAAGCTCACCGATGCAGGCCTAGAAGGCCAGATGCCTGAGGTGCTGCTGGTGTCCCCGCCGCCTGTTCTCGTTGATCTAAAAGGGTGGGAGCCGGTGTTCATGGGCGCGCGCGCGAAATCGCTGGCGCTCGCGGAGGAGTATGAAAGGGTGGCCGACGCGATGGAGGTTCATTTCTTTGACGCTGGCAGCGCGGTACGCTCAGGGACCGAGGACGGCTTTCACCTTGATCTTGAGGGACACGCCGCGTTGGGCCACGCGCTGGCAGAGCAGGTTCAGCTCATTGGCTGGCAGCCAGAGGCTGCCTGACGACGCCGACCAGCGAACAGTCGTTCCCACATAAAGGACTTTCCATGCCCGATATGCGCTTTGCCCCGGCCCCGGTTCTTCTGGAACAGAAACTGTCAGGCGGGCTCAACCAGACCAGCGTACGCGGCCACAATGAGCGGTTGATCCTCGACCTGTTGCGCCGGGAGGGCACCCTCTCCCGTCTTGAGATCGGCAAGTATACCGGGCTTTCAGCTCAAACCATTTCGGTTCTGGTGCGAGCGCTTCTCAAGGATGGATTGCTGCTTGAAGGTGAAACAAGCAAAGGTCGGGTTGGCCCGCCAACGACACCCTTTTCCCTGAATCCCGATGGAGCCTTTGCGCTTGGCATTTACGCCGGCGTTCGCGTGATCGACGCCTGCCTTCTCGATTTTCAGGGCACGCTGCGTGAAACCCATCGCCGCCACCTCCAGAAGGACGTGGATGTCGCTACGCAGGTCGAAGAACTGGCCCGTCAACTCTTGGCAGGAACGTCCGCCGCGCGGCGCAACCGCTGTCTGGGTATCGGCCTTGGGGTCAACAAGGCGCACTGGTCGGCGGCTGCGGGCGGTGATGATCGCGGCTGGCATCCAGCTTCCGGGATGGACAAGGTCGAAGACCAGATGACCAGCTCAACGGGCCTGCCATGTTACATCCTGGAAGATGCGACCAGCGCGGCCACCGGCCATGTTCTTTATGGCGACAGGGCGACCGGATCGAGCTTTCTTTACTGCCATGTCGGCGCACAAACGCGCATACGGGTTGTGCTGGGCGGGCAGGCACAGGTTGGACACAATGAGGCGCTGGCCACCCTTCCAGGTCTTACCGCTTTGGAAGAAAGGCTAACGGCTGCTGGCCACTCCGGTGTCGATGTGTGGATGGGCAATTCCATTCCCGTGGAGGCCCACGAAACCTTCGAGAATTGGGCCCAGGATCTGGCGAAACAGGTCACCTCTGTAAGCCGCGGCCTGCTGGCCTTCCTCGATGTCCCACGCTTTGTGCTGGTGACATCACTCGCCGAGCAGGACGCGCACGAAGTCGCCGAAGCAGTTTCATCGGCGCATCAATCGCAAGCTCTGGATGTGCATGCTTTTACCGGACACAACGCCCAGTGGGCGAAAGCAACCGGCGCAGCCGCCTGTGTTTTGTCCGATCGGTTTACGCCCGGCTGGAATGAAGGATCGGCAGCTTAGGGCGGTGGGGATGGTTCCGCGCAAAACAGCGACAGGTGTAGTACTGATATGGCGGGGAGAGAATCCGCCATTGCTTAACCCCTAGGCTTCAACAAGCATCTGACCGCGCCATCCTGTCCTAGACGAGCACTCCTACCAGCAGCAGGTTCAGTCAGCAGACATCTCGCAGTTGCCGACCATCGGGCCGCGAGAGACCTTTCGCCCCGGCCCTGCGAAAGGGCCGGGGCGCAATTGGAGTAAACTCAGTTCATAGACCCCATGAACGTCGCCACTTCTTCGAGTGAGATGTAGCGTTCCTCGGACGGACCCGCTTCAGCGAAAACCCAGGAAACGGCGGGAGCAGATACATTGCCGTTTGCATCGAATGTCACCGCGCCGGTCGCGCCCTGGTAGGAGACCGTGCCGCCTCCTGAAAGAACATCCATCGCACGGGCAAAGCCATCAACCGTGGCCGGGATCGCTTCTCCTTCTGGATCGGTGACGGCGGGAACCTTGGCCGCGATGTCTGCCCCCGTCGCGTCGCTACCAGCCGCGTGATAGGCAAGCAGCGCGATCGCCGCGGCGTCGAAAGAGTTGGCAAGGCCCGGGCCGCTTGGCGGACCATCGAACTGCTCGGTGTAAGCTTCCACGAACGCATCAGCGCTTGCAACGCGCGGGCTCGATGTATCGGTTCCAACGAAGGAACCCAGATTGTCAAGACCTACGGCGGTGCGAAAATCGTCCGACTTCAGCGAGTTCGCACCGATCATTGTCGATGTGCCGCCAAGGCCGATCCACTCGCGGACAAACGAAATTCCCTCGGTGGGATAGAGCGCCAGGTAGAGCGCTTCGGGTTGATCGCGCAGAGCCTGAGTGGCTTCCGCGCGGTAACTCGGCTGGGCATCGTTGATGGCGATAGACTCATGAACCGTGATGCCGACCGCCTCGAAGGCTTCGGCAGCGATACGGCCAATATCCTGGCCCCAATCATCGTTCTTGAAGACGACCGTGATGCTTTCAATACCGCCGTCCTGCGCCAGCATGGCTGCAACAGCAGCCTGCACGTCAGCGGTAGCGAAGGTGCGGAACCACAGACCGTTGGCTTCGCCCGATGCCGCAATTTCGGTGAGACGCGTTGAGGAAGAGCAGCAGGACATCTGCATCACGCCGGCAGGCGCGGTCACCGAGGTCAGGATCGGGATCGAGATGCCTGAGGAAACCGTGCCGATGAGCAATTGAACGGCGTCAAGATCGACAAGCGCGCGCGCCGCATCGACACCGACCCGGCTGTCGTTCTGGTCGTCGCGCAGGATCATATTGACCTCGCAGCCATCGACGCCGCCGGCTTCGTTGATCATGTCTCCGACCCAAAGCGCAGTCTGGGCAATCGGTTGACCCCAATCGACCGAGGTCGGATAAACCGTGCCGACATCGACCGAGCAATCCTGTGCCATCGCCGGTGCAGCCTGCATACCAATGGAAAGCGCGATCGCGCCACCCAGCCCCAAAAGCAATCGTTTCATCATCCACTCTCCTACTGTTTTACTTCAAGCACGGCCTTATCGGCCATTTTGGTTGGTTTTTGCGAGATCCGCTCCGGCAGCAGCCCCTCTGGGCGCCACAGAAGCATGCCAACGATCAAAGTGCCAATGAGAATGTACTGAATGGACCCAGCGTCGAGCTGCATGGAATCCGGGGCGAGCCGCGTGAGTGCGAAACCCGAGAGCGTCCAGACCCCCCAAATCAGCACCGCGCCGAGCACCGCACCACGATTGTTGCCGGCCCCACCCACGATCAGCATGGCCCAGACTTGGAACGTGAGAACAGGCAAAAGGTCCTGAGGGCTGATGAAGGCGGTGTAAGACACATAGAGCGCGCCCCCTGCACCCATAATAGCCGAGCCGATGACCAGCGACCAAAGCCGAAGTCGGGCGGGGTTCTTTCCCAGCGCCCGCGCAGCTGTTTCGTCCTCACGGATGGCACGCAGCGCGCGCCCAAAGGGCGAATGCACCAGCCGTTCGATCCCCCACCACACAAGGGCAAGCACCACAAGCACGATGGCGAGAAACACCAAGCCGTAGGTGAAGGTATCGCCAACCAGCTCTTCGAACGGTCGAGGGAAGCCGCGCAAGCCTCGCGCGCCGCCGGTCAGCCATTGTGAGTTGCGCACCAAGGATTCGAGCGCAACCGCAACACCGAAGGTAGAGATAGCGAGGTAGTCATGTTTGAGCCGCAGCGTCAGAACGCCCACGACCCAGGCAAGCGCGGCAGCAAAAAGAATGCCGCCTGCAACCGCCACCAACCAAGGCAAATCAAACCCACCGAACTGGTCCGGTTCGGCTCCACTGCCCAGGATCATTGTTCCGTAGGCGCCCGCACCAAAGAAAGCGACGATCCCGCCATTGAACAGGCCGGTGTAGCCCCATTGGAGGTTCAGTCCGAGTGTGATGATGGCCATGATGCCGGCCATGGTGAGAAAGAATGACAGGTAGGAGATGAGCCCGATCATCGTGGCTCCTCACCGAAAAGCCCTTGCGGCCGCAGGATGAGCACTGCGAGTATAATCAGGAACGGCATCGCTGGTGCGTAACCGGGAGGCAGCAGCATCAGCGCGAGACCAGAAGCAATACCGACGATAAAACCACCAAGCACGGCACCATACACACTGCCTATGCCGCCCACGATGGTCGCAGCGAACACCGGCAGGAGAAACACATGGCCAATGAGCGGGTTCAGCTGGTTGGTCAGCGCGTAGAGCGTACCTGCTGCCGCGGACAGGCTGCCCGCAATGATCCAAACCGCGACGATGATCGCTGACAAGCGCACGCCAGCGACCTGGGCCAGGGTTGGGTTTTCGGCCACCGCACGGATTGCAAAGCCAAAGGTCGTGCGCGTCAAAATGACATGCAGCGCCAACATCAGCACCAGCGCTAAGCCCAGAACGAACACCTGGTCTGGCTTAATGAGGATCAGGGGATCAAAGCTCAACACATGCGCCCGGGCGATCTCTTGGCTGTAAAGCTGGGCGTGGTGGCCGAAGATCAGCACGATCACATTGCGAATGATGAGCGCGACGCCGAAACTCGCAAAAACCATCGACAGCGGGTCAGCTTTCAGACGGATACGACGGAACACCAGTCGATCGATGATCACCGCCGACAGGCCCGTCACAACCATCGCAATCACCATGGCAAGTGCCAGCGCGCCCGTCAGAGTTAGCGGAGCAAACGCCTGATCGAGAACAGGGACCAAAGCGGAAAACAGCCCGTCGAACACCAAAGCTGCGTAGGCACCGATCGCGAGCAGCTCGGCATAGGAGAAGTTGGCAAAGCGCAGCATGTGCATGATGAGCGAGAGGCCGATGGCCCCAAGCGAAATGATTGCACCCGTCAGCACGCCATCAAGTATGGCCTGGATCATGCGGCGTTCATCCGTTTGCCGCCGAGATAAATCTCGCCCACCACTGGATCGTTGGCGATCTGTGCTGCTGGCCCGTCAACCTGATTACGCCCTTCGGCAAGGATGTAACAGTGGTCCGCAACCCGCAGCGCTTGCTTCACATTCTGCTCAACCAGGAGCACCGTCACGCCCTGATCAGCCAGCCCACGCACCATATCTAGCACTTCAGTGGCGATCTTCGGTGACAGACCGGCAGAGGGTTCATCTAGGAGCATCACCTGCGGTCGCCGGGTCAATGCCATGGCCATCGCGAGCATCTGTCTCTGACCGCCGGAGAGCGCGGCGGCCTTCTCACGTTGCTTGTCGCGCAGCGCGGAAAACAGCTCGTAGAGTTCTGTAATCCGCGCACGAGGATCGTGAGAACCACGAAGGGTCAGCGCCAGATTTTCATCGATAGTCAGTGTGCGGAAGATGTTGTCCGTCTGCGGCACATAGGCGAGCCCGTGCTCACCCATCAAATCCGGGCGCAGGCCTGTGATCTCTTGTCCGCTCAACCTCACCCGCCCATCGCTGACCGGCACAAGCCCAGCGATCGCCTTGATCAAGGTCGATTTACCCGCACCATTGGGGCCGATGATCGTGGTCAGCTTGCCGGCCTCGGCGACCAGATCGACACCAACCAGGATCGGTAGATCTCGCACATAACCTGCTTCAACACCCTCCACCTGCAGGCTTGTCATGCGGGCGCTCCAAGATAGGCATCGAGTAACTCGGGGTTTACGCGGGCCTCCTCAGCCGTACCCTCAAACATCACCTTCCCTTCGGCCAGTGCGATTACCGGGTCGCAATGGCGCATGACGAAATCCATGTCATGCTCGATGATCACGAACGTGATCCCGCGCCGGTTTAGCTCTTCGATCCGGTCGATCAGGATTGCGGTCAGCGATGGATTCACGCCGGCAGCCGGTTCATCAAGCAGGATCACCTTTGGGTCGCCCATCAAGGCGCGGCCAAGCTCCAAAAGTTTCATCTGCCCGCCTGAGATCTTGCCCGCCGGATGGTCAGCGAGATGGTTGAGCGTGACGAAACCTAGGATGTCTTGCGCCTTTTCACGCAAAGCGTGCTCTTGCTCAGCGACCCGCCCACGCCTGAACAAAGCGCCCGGCACGCTCTCGCCGATCTGGGCCGGCGGCGCGAGGAGCAGATTGTCGATGACACTCATACGCTTGAAGGGACGCGGAATTTGGAACGTTCGCGCAAGCCCCATCCCGAAGAGTGCTTCGGCCGACCGGCCGGTCACGCCCTTGCCGTCCAAGGTCACAGTGCCGGCGCTCGGCTTCAACGTGCCGGCAATCATGTTGAACAAGGTTGTCTTGCCGGCACCATTGGGGCCGATCAGCCCGGTCATGCTGCCGCGCCGAATTTTGAGCGATACGCCATCGACGGCACGGAACGCTCCGAAGTCGCGGGTCAGGCCAGAGAGGGTCAAAACCACTTCGCTCACGCGCCGTGTACCGCATCAGCCGGGTTGGTGTTGAGGTTGTACTTCATGATCCGGCCATGGCGGCTCGTGCGGTCACCTTCCAGACCGTAGACTGGCCCGCCCGGTCCGCTTGCCTGCGCATGAATGCCCGCGATGGCCTGCCTGTCCTCGTCATCAAGGGCCAGCGAAAACGCCTCCAGCGTCTTGGGCAGATGGCGGGCATAGCGCGCGCCGACGATCGCTGCCGCAACCTGGGGCTGATCGAGCACCCAGCGTGTCGCAACGCTGGATAGGGACACGCCGTGCTTGTTGCCGATGGTTTGCAGGGTCGTCAAAAGCGCCTGGAACAAGTCCCAAGGCCCAAACTCGTCGATGATCAGCCGGTACTTGATGAGGCTACGGTTCTCAAAGGCAAAGCCAGGGTCGGGCTGGCCGAGCCATGCTGGTGTGAGAAACCCTCCCGCAAGCGTTCCATAGGCCAATATCTGCACATCCCGCTGTGCGCCCCAAGCGCTGAATGCGCCACCCGGGCGCCGGTCCAGTACCGAGTACTGGACCTGTGCTGAGACCAAATCAAACCCGGCATCGCAGAACCGGTCCATCACTGGCGTGTCCCAGTTCGTCGTGCCTAGATTGGCGATCTTGCCTTTGGCCTGACATGCCTTGAGCACATCGAGTGCCTCCTCAGCGTTTCCAACGCTCATGTCCCACCAATAAAACTGCACCAGCGGTATTCGCTCGATCTGCAACCGCTTGAGCGATCGATCGACTATGGCTTCAACCTCATCGGGACGGATGTCGGCAAGGCGCGCAAGGTCCGGCACCAGCTTGGTGTGAACGACCACCTTGTTGGCGACTTCGGTCCCGCGACGGTTACGGACATCAGCGATGAACGTGCCGATCATCTCTTCAACGCCGGTGTAGATGTCCGCGCAGTCGAAGGTGGTGATTCCTGCGTCTAGAAACGCCTCCATATCGGCGATGGCTTCGTCTAGACGCACCTCGCCGTGGTCGCCGGCAAGTTGCCAGCCACCCTTAATGACGCGCGAAATGGCATGGCCGGGCCGAAGCTCGGCCTTTTCAACCTGCGTCTTGGCGCTCATGAGGTCTCGCCCTGCCAATAGGGGTCAGATCGCTCGTCCGGCAAGCCGGTGGTCGCGGCGTGGGAGAACCAGCGCTTGCCTTGTCGGATAACCTTAAAGCGCCCACCGCAGTGTGGGTCCGGACAGGCGATTTCGGCATCTGTGGTCATCCAGTCATCGTCATCGGTCACGCGCTGTTTGGCCGGCAGCAACGGCAAGAGCGCAGCCAGCGCGTACATGGAAACCTTCTGCTGGTTGTCGAAGACAAGGTTCTCACCGATCACCTGAAAGCTCTCACCCTCGATGTGCCGACAGACAGGCGTGCGACCATCAAGGACCGTCTCGACCCGCAGATCGAAGAGCCAGAAGCCCCTGTCCCCATCTTTCTCCATCACGCAACCTTCCGCTCGACCGGACCCAAAACTCCGCACGGCCGTTCGGTGTTGCCGACCATTTTTGGATATGAAATAGCACGTTCCAAAGAAGCGGCGGCCCTGTCAAGCGAAGGCGTAAGCCTTGCCATCAGTTTGGTTTCGCGCGCTTTCCAGCACGGGATGACCAAACGCATGACAAACCCTCCCGACCGTTTCCGCCTGTCAGATACACTTACCGTCTCCCGCGCGCTGACCGGCCTGTGGCAAGTCGCTGATATCGAGAAAGACGGGAACATCATCGATCCGGAAAAAGGCGCGGACTGGCTTTTGGCCTACGCTGAGGCAGGCTTTGATACCTTTGATATGGCCGACCATTACGGCAGCGCCGAGATTCTCACCGGGCATCTCCTAGCACGGAATCAATCTCCCCGACCGCACGCCTTCACCAAATGGTGCCCGGCGCCAGGGCCCATGACAGCCGAGGTGGTACGTGCGGGCGTTGAAGATCGGCTCAAGCGGCTCGGGGTCGAGCAGATCGACCTCCTGCAGTTCCACTGGTGGAGCTTTGAACATCCAGAATGGCTTGATGCGCTGCACGAACTTTCGCGTTTGCGCGATGAGGGCCTCATCAACGAACTGGGCGTGACGAACTTCGACGCCGCTCATTTCAATCTGGCGCTTTCCGATGGTGTGCCGCTTCTGACCAATCAGGTGAGTTTCTCGCTGATGGACCGCCGTGCGGCTGGCGATCTCGCCCAGGTATGCGCAAAACATGGCGCCTGGCTGCTTGCCTACGGCACACTCAATGGTGGATTCCTGTCTGACAAATGGCTGGGCCAGCGCGAACCGGCCGACATCGCAGACTGGTCGAAGATGAAGTACCACCGCTTCATCCAGACTGCCGGTGGATGGGACGCGTTTCAGACCGTGTTACAGACTGCAGCCTCCATTGCCGCAAAGCATGGCGTGTCCGTCTCAAATGTTGCAACGCGCTGGGTGCTCGAACAGAAACGAGTCGCAGGTGTCATCATCGGAGCGCGACTAGGCGAAAGCGTCCACACCGCAAGTAACAGCCAGCTCTTTTCGTTCGAACTTGATGATGCGGACAGGGCAGCGCTGGACGAGGCCTTTGCAGGAACCAAGTCTATTCCTGGCGATTGCGGAGATGAGTACCGCACGCCGCCCTTTCTAACCGCGTCGGGCGACCTTTCTCACCATCTTGATGCCCTACCAAAACCCTTCGAACCACAGACCAACGAAACCGGAGCCACGCAGGTTCTGACCGGTTCCTACTGGGAAGATGTCGCTGGCTACTGCCGCGCCCAGCGGATCGGCGACCGGATTCTGGTCTCCGGCACCACCGCCGTTGCCGGCGCCGACCGCGCCGTCGCCCCACAGGACGCGGCAGCACAAACCACTTACATTCTCGACAGGATCATCGCCGCAGTTACCTCGCTTGGTGGCACCGTGGCCGACATCGCCCGAACGCGGGTCTACATTGCAGATGAAGCTGATGTGGAAGCGATCGCCCGAGCCCATGGCCGAGTGTTTAGCGATATCAAACCGGCGAACACGCTCTATCGGGTGGCCGGCCTGATTGGGGATCATCTGGTCGAAATTGATGCTGAAGCAATAGTCCGGTCCTAGCTGATCCGACATTACTTGCTGCAAAGCTACGTGTCGATGGTTGGCAGGGGAGCCAATACGAGGGAATCGTTAAGCTCGGTCTGTCAGTTTCCCAGTATGAACGGGTCTGGTCACATCTCGCCTCAAGTCCTCTTCGTTGATGACGACGTCCAGGTGCTCAACTCACTACGCCGCGGGTTGCATCGGCATCGAACGCAATGGGAAATGACATTCGAGCCTGATGCGGAACTGGCTGTGCAAAGGGCAATCGACTCTCCGCCCAATGTCGTTGTTTCCGACCTCAATATGCCCGCGCTGTCTGGGATTGAAATGATCTTGGAAATGCGGAAGACCGCACCCACGAATACAGTCTTTATCCTATTGACCGGCGCCGGTGATTTGCAGTCTGCCATTGCTGCCATCAACGATGCCCGCCTTTTTCGTTTCCTCACCAAACCTTGTTCGATCGACGACCTAACAAAGGCAATTGAGGAAGGTTTGAGCTGGCAGGGCAAAGAAGCCAGTCGTGATGCGCTTGGGCATCACGACCTCGCAGATACTGCCTTGAGCAGGCTCTCAACGGCCGTCGTGGTTGTCGATCGGGCATGCCAAGTGGCGTACCTCAATGGAAGCGCCAGCGATCTGGTTGCAGCAAAGAACGGCATCGCCATTGATCGGACCGGTGCTTTCAGGGCGTTTGCCCCTGAAGGGACGCAGGAGCTTCGCCAATTGGTGCAAGAGGCGGAGTTTGACGATAGCGATGCGATCGGCTTCTTGAGCCTTCCGACGGCTTCCGATCAGCGTGACTTGCAAGTGGTGATCGAAGCCATATCGAACGATCACGTGGCATTGTTCCTGGCTGATCCAGGGCGGGTTGCCGTGCCACCTCTTGAGGCTCTTCAGGCGTTGTTTGGCTTGACAAAGGCCGAGGCGACCGTTGCACACGCTCTGGCAGCTGGCGGGTCGCTTGAGCATGCCTGTGTTGCGGGCAGCATCACCATGTCGAGCGCCCGAACTTATCTCAAGCGCGTTTTCTCCAAAACAGGCGTCAGCAAGCAGGCGGAGCTGGTGCAATTGTTGCTGTCGACGCCGGTGCCGGCCTCCCGCTCGGCATTTAAAAGCGCCCAATACAACGTCATTTGTTGAGAATACAATTTACATAAATATTTAATGAAGAATCTGATCTTCTTATAACGTTGACGATTACTAGATCGTCTATCGGTAATTTTGTCCTCAATTGAGGATATTTGCAGCTTTAACTGCCGGCTAGAAGGTCGTCGTGCGTTGGGTTTCCAAGACCCTGACTCCAGACCGCACCACACACGAAGAGAAGGGCAGTAGGCATGAGAGGCGATCACGAACTGTCAAGCGGCCATGAGCTGCCGAGCAGCGTACAGTCGACCCCCATGCCTACTGTCCTTTTCGTGGATGATGACGCGTATGTTCTGAAAGGACTCCGCAGGTTCATGCGAAGCCGGCGCGGCGCCTGGACTTCAAGGTTTGCCTGTGGCGGCGCTGACGCCATTGAGGCGCTGAGCGAAAGCGGCGCGGACCTGGTGGTCACCGACATGCGCATGCCGGGCATTGATGGTGCGCAACTGCTGGAATGGATATCCCTTCGGCAGCCCGGAACGATACGTTTCGTGCTCTCTGGCGACGCCAACATTGGTGAGACCTATCGGATCGTCGGACGCAGTCATCAGTTTCTTGCCAAGCCATGCACGCCGGAAAAGCTCGCGGATTCAATTGCGAACGTTTTGACCAGTCGTTGGACTCCAGGTGATCTCGCTGAGTTTGAAACCGCTTCGTTTCTTGATCGTCTGAGGACCGATAGGGTCGTGTACTTGACGCTCGCGCATTGCCTGCACGACGAGAATTGCTCTTCGGCCGTCGCGGCAGAGATCATTTCAACCGACCCCGGCCTGTCGGCGCGGGTCTTGCAGTTGGCCAACTCTGCCTATTTTGGCCGCGCCATTGAAACGGCCAGCATTGAAAGGGCCATCAAGTCGTTCGGTCTTGATCATCTACGCGCTTTGCTGGAGCAGGGCCGGCTGGGCAAGGCAACCAACGATACGGACGAAAAAGGATTGGACAGGTTCTACGGCTCGCTTGCCAAAGAGGCTCGCGCTCACGGTGCGCGCAAGACCGAGAACCAAGAGGTTTTGGACACGATCTATGCGACTGCTCTGTTTTGCGGCCTTGGTTCAATCGTCAGGAACAAGCAGACCGATGCTTCTGTCGCGTCCGCCGCATTCCCCGCAACGCTTCTCGGCTTCCCTCGGAAACTGATTGATGCCCTTGGGAGGTTACGAGACTTGCCGGCAAATCTGGATTCAACCGATCTTATCGAGCCAATCTGCTCAAGTGTTTTTCAAAGCTACGCTGCTCATCTGGGAGGCCAAGCCAATGTCTAGTCGCATGCGGGTTCTTCTGGTGGACGACGATGAGCGGCTTCTGAACGCCGCCAGACGCGTGTTGCGCAAGGAGATTGAACTTGTAACGGCTGAAGGTGGAAAAAACGCTCTTGATTACCTTCAGAACAACGGTCCGTTCGAAGTTATCGTGAGCGATCAGAACATGCCGGACATGAAGGGCGTTGAGCTACTGGCTCATGTCGCCAAAAGATGGCCCACAACAGTGCGAGTTATGCTCACCGGAAATGATGATCAGCAAACGGCGATCAAAGCGGTGAACGAAGGCCAGATCTATCGGTTCATCAACAAACCGTGCGGGCCGGAGGACCTGCTGACGGCGATAACAGCGGCCAGCAAACATCATCAGTATTTGTTGGCGGAAAAGGCGCTCTTGGAGGAAACCCTTTCCGGGAGCGTCAAGGTTCTCACCGATGTCTTGGCGCTCTCCAAGCCAAATGCGTTCAAACGGTCCTCCGATGTCCACCGCTGGGCCAAGCGGCTCGCAGACGAAATCGGAATCGAGAGACCTTGGGAGCTTGATCTTGCTGCCATGCTTTGCACGCTGGGGGCAGTGACAATCCCCGACTCTGTCACCAGAAAACACTATGCTGGTGAAACGCTTAGCGAGAAGGAGCAGCTTCTCCTGGAACGCGTTCCGGCCAATGGACGTGACCTGCTCCGCAATGTTCCACGCATGGAAGGTATCGCAGAGGCAATCTACTACTCTAAAAAAGGCTTCGATGGCTCAGGGTTTCCCAGCGACGAGGTCAGCGGCGAGACAATTCCCGTCATCGGGCGACTGTTAAAGGTGCTTCTGGATCTGGCAGAAGCTACGGTGGATGAAGAGGTGTCGTTTGCTGATGCCATCGAGGCGCTTAATCGGAATGCAGAGCAGTACGATCCGCAGATTCTCGGGGCCGTTGAGGCGAACCTGGCAACTGACCAGTTGTTCGCGGTTCGATCAGGCATGGTGCGCAAAAATGTTGATGTAAATGCACTGCTCGAAGGTGATGTTACTGCAACCGACATATCTGACCTGGAAGGAACGCGCCTGCTCGTATCTGGCAGCACCCTGACAAATCTTACGATCAAGCGTCTTAAGAACATTGAGGGAATCGGGCAGATGCCCCGGCAGGTTGAGGTTTGGCGCCTACCCACTGCCGCATAGATTAAAACTGCTTTTGTCCAATTAATGATTCATTTTACACAATTTATATTTATGCAAAATAACGGCAATACAAAGGGCAGATGTCCCTAAATGGGGACCTCAATAATAATAATGATCGCTCTACCATGAAGCAGTCTAGAGGAGGACTGCGTAATGGACAAAAAACTAAGCTTTCGCGCCGGGTCAAATCGCGTTTTGAGAGCGAGCTTTGCAGTTTTGGTTGCTTCTTGCATGGCTCAATTGCCCGCTGTTCAGCGCGCGTTTAGCGCCGACGCGGAGAAGATCGTCTTTGGCATTGTCCCACAGCAGTCCGCAACGCGTCTTGCCGAGGTTTGGGTTCCACTGCTCGATCGGCTCAGCGAGGATTCCGGGTACGCTGTGGAGTTTGCGACGGCCAAGGATATCCCGACCTTTGAGGCCTGCCTCGCGCGCGGCGCCTACGACGTCGCCTATATGAATCCGTACCACTACACCGTGTTTCATTCATCGGCGGGCTACGAGGCCTTCGCTTTCCAAGCGGAAAAACGCCTTCGTGGCGTTCTGGTGGCTAGGGTTGATAGCGACATTGATGATCTGCGTGATCTTGAAGGGAGCGACCTCGCCTTTCCGTCGCCGGCAGCCTTCGGCGCCAGCGTCATACCGCGCGCCGAGCTTCGCGGTGAGCAGATCAGCTTCACGCCTCATTATGTCAACTCGCATGACTCCGTTTACCGATCGGTGGCTCTTGGGCTGTTCTCTGCAGGCGGTGGCGTCGGCCGAACACTGGGCAACATTCCCGAGGATCTGCGCTCTCAGCTGCGGGTAATCTACCAGACCGCTGAGTACACTCCGCATGCTTTTGCAAGCTCCGCCGATCTATCCGATGAGGCAAGAAACGCGCTTGCCTCTGCTCTTCTTGCGGTTGAAGACGAAGCACTGCTGAGCCCTCTGGGCATGACGGGATTTGAGGCCGCAGCCGATGCGGATTGGGATGATGTGCGTTCACTGAACTTGACCGATCATCAAACTGAGATTGCCGATGACGGAGAGTTGCAATGTCTTTCCGGCTGAAGACAATCCTGGGCATTGCGCTCATTGAGGTCGTGGTTCTCGCTACCTTGGTTGGCAATAGCCTTCACCACTTGAAGACCACCAATGAACAGGAACTCTTCACCCGCGCGAAGGTGACGACGCAACTGCTGGCGACAATGACGAGTGACGCCACGATTTCTTTCGACCTGGCAACGCTGGACTCGTTGGTTCAACAAACGCTGCGAAACGAGGGACTTGTCTATATCCGCATCCGCAACAAGGAAGGCCTGGTGCTTTCTGAAGGTGGCGACGCTGACGCCCTGAATGCACCATTCGTGAGCGATGAAAGCGCCAGAGATGCGGACGACCAGAGAATCGACCTGTCCGCACCGATTGTCGTCGGTGGCAATGAGTTCGGTTCCGTTGAGACCGGCCTTTCGACACATCTTTTGGATACAGTCTTAGCCGACGGCACCAAGCGCATGCTTACGATCGCAGGCGTGGAAATCGTTCTTGTGGCCTTGTTTGGCTTCGCGCTAGGGACCGTCCTGACACGTCAACTTGCTCGATTGAGGCGCAGCGCAAAACGCGTGGCAGGCGGCGAGTTCGGTCATCAAATGACCGTCACTGGCCGAGATGAGCTGGCCGATACCGCCAACAGCTTCAACAAAATGTCCAGCTCTCTGGCCGAATACGCCAAAGAGGCCCAAGAGGCTCGTGAGCGAGCTGAAGCTGGCAGGGCTTATGCCGAAACGCTGCTTCGTGATGCGATGAACAGTGTCTCTCAAAGCATATTCATCGTAGATTCAGACGGACGCTTGGAGTTCGCCAACAGAGCAGCGTTGCGAATGTACCCGATCTCCAAAGAGCAAACCGTTGCCGGCACGCCGTTTGAGGATGTGCTGTTGCCAATCGCGGAAGCCACTGTGGCCGGTACCGACCAGAGTGAGCTACGGTTTGTCGATGAGCGCATGCAACGTTTGTCGCTCAAATCGAAGGGTCACAGCTGGCAAAGTCGTTTGAAGGACGGGACGGTCATCGTCAGCACCCAACACACTATGTCAAACGGTGGTGCCGTGCTCGTCGATACCGATATCACCGAGCAGTATGAGGCTCTGGAGAAAAACCAGAAGTTGGAACTTGAACTGCTTCAGGCCCACAAGCTGGAATCGCTTGGAACGCTCGCCAGTGGCGTGGCACATGAGATCAACACACCCACTCAGTTCATCGGTGATAACATTCGGTTTCTCAGCGGATCGTTTGATGATCTTGTCGCACTGGTGTCAGAGCTGAGCGAGAAAGAAGACGCGCAGATCGGGCCGCAGCTTGAGGCGATTGATTGGGACTTTCTGCGTGAGGAGGTTCCAGCAGCACTCAGCGAAGCGGCCAATGGCGTTGAGTCCATCGGGAAAATCGTGCGATCGATCAAAGAGTTCTCCCATCCCGATGATGGAGAATGCCAGGAAACCGATATCCGAAACCTCATTGAAACCGCTGCGACCGTTTCACGATCGCAGTGGCGACACAGCGCTGAACTGAGCGTTGAGTGCCGAACGAAAGATACCGTCGTGCCTTGCTATCCAGGAGACCTTTCTCAGGTCCTCATCAATCTTATTGTCAATGCCGCCGACGCCATCGCAGATGGCCAAAAAGATCAAGAAGCGGACCGCGGAACGATCGCCATTACGGTTGACCGTGTCGCGCAGAGTTTGGTGATCGACGTCGCCGACAATGGCGGCGGAATAGACCCAGAGATACAGCGTCGTATCTTCGACATGTTTTTTACAACGAAGGCCCCTGGTAAGGGCACCGGTCAGGGTTTGGCGATCTGCCGTTCAATCATCGAAGGCAAGCACCACGGTCGTTTGTCTGTTTCGTCGAAGCTCGGAAACGGCAGCGCCTTTAGGATTGAGCTACCGGTGCTGCAGCAAACCGCTGTGTCATCACCGAAAGCTGCTTAGAGGGTTTTGCCGCAGTTCGCGATGACCAAACGTTTCGGCCGTCGAACAAAAGCCATTTGTGGTAGGGCGCTGGCCCGTTCCACGACAGCGGGGTGCGCACCAGGCAGCGGCATACACACCTCCCTGGTAGATAGGCCGCTGAACTGGCAGGCGAACGCGAGGCACAGCCCTTTGTAAGAGTTTAGATCGAAATTAGGCCAGGCAGACCGGGGCCGAACTGAATTGCCAAACCTTGGGTCCGAACTGGTCCGTGCGAGGATTACAAAATCGTTCATTCCGCTGCGATCCCGCTCAGCGGGTTATGAGATGAGCCAAATCATGAAATGGCGGACCTGCTGGGACAGAGTCCGAACCATTTCGATGATCTTTTCAAAGACCTGGAAGACTGGGAGGCAATTTTGAGTTCCCTGCCCGATTTTGGTGAGGATCAAAATTCAGAACCCATTGCGGCGCCTGCGCCTGATCCGACATGATCGGGACTGAACGCCGCGCACTTCAGCCGCTCCTTCGCCCATGAGCCAGGGGCGGCATTGATACCCTGACAGTTGAACCCTTTTTGACGCCGGGCCTGCGATGCAGTGTGCGGCCACAACCTTTTTGCCTTTTAAGACATGACCAAGACGACCTCGCGCGAACCGATCTCCATTCGGTTGACGCCACAGGAGCGCGCCGACTTGGTGCGCCGGGCGGGGAGTCGCTCTGTCAGCGCCTATGTGCGCGAGTTGGTGTTTGCGGGTCGTGCGGGGTCAGCGAAGCCGCACAAGAGCGAGCTTGCGCGTCTAGCGAGGCTGGGCGCATTGCCCGTAAGCGATGAGACGCAAGTAGCCATGCGCACGGCCGGCGCTGATATTGCGGCGATGAAGGCCGCCCTCATGCGCGCGCTTGGCGTAAAGGAGCGCTAGTCGGCGATGGAGTCGCCGGAGTTCAGAACCGAGTGAACATCTCGGGCCAGGCGCTGAAACAACGGTTGCGGGAACAATGTCCAGGGTCCAACGAGATTGTCAGCTGTGAGGCATCCGGGATGACCTGTTCAGCATGAACAGGATCGGTTGACGACCCAATTGGGAAAGTCAAAGACCACCGAGCGCCACATTGAGCTCATGAGGCGCAAACGCAAGGTCCAGTTGCTCCAGCATCGGAGAAACGGAACAGAGGACTGGGCCGGAAGCAGACAGGAAGAGTTCCATAGTGGGCATCTTGATCGAGGCACCAGCTTCTTGTGCAATGCACAGTCCACCCAAGGCATCCCAGGCATTAAGAGAACGCTCGTAGTAAGCGTCGACGCGGCCATCTGCGACCATCAAAAGTCCTGTCGCTGCCGATCCATGGCGACGGTAGGCTGCACCAAGCGCATCCAGCTTGCGGTGATCGGTAAGGTGTAGGTCAAGCGGAGTGTGGCCGTTGGTTCCGAGCATGATGAGCGCACGATTGGGGTCGGATGTATCCGCGCATCTCACCGGCTTGCCCTCGACGTAGGCGCCGTGGCCGGCCCGCGCCCAATATAGGCAGTCACGCCCGCCATCATAGATGATACCGAGATGCAGGTGGTTGCCTTCGACCAAGGCCAGCGAAACCGCCCAATCTGCCAACCCGCGAATGAAGTTGGCCGTTCCGTCGATTGGATCGACCACCCAAAGTGGACCGTCGCTTTTAGGACCGCCGAACTCTTCGCCTAACACCCCATCACCTGGAAAGGCTTTGGTCAGCTCATTGCGGATCATTGTTTCGGTGTCGCGGTCGATAGCGGTGACAAAGTCCTGATGCCCTTTGACATCCACGGAAAGGCTGCCAGCCTGCCACGCCTTACGTGCTTCTTGGCCAGCCCGTCGCACCACCTCGCAGGCAAGGGCCAGCCGATCCTCCAGCGCTTGTGTCTCAAGAGTGGAGGGCTGGGCAGCGTGGGGTATGGCGGTCAATGGGTCGATCTCAGTTGCAATGTGACAGGAATGCGGATGGTTGTGGGAGGGCTATCGGGCGTTTCGATGCGTCGGGCAAGGAGCGCGAGTACCTCTGCAGCGATGGAATCAGGATCCTGACGCACGGTGCTCAGGCTTGTGCCAACCCAGGCGGCCTGCGCGATATCGTCATAGCCCATCAGGCCGATGTCTTGAGGCACGGCAAGGCCGGCTGCACGCAAGGCATCCAGTGCGCCAAGGGCAGAGATATCGTTGGGCACGAAAAGGGCTGTGCTGCCATCACGTGCCGGCGCGTTTTGCGTGGTCAGCCAGTGCGACACGCTATAAAGGGCTGCGTTATAGTCCGAGCCATCCATGAGGATGGTTTCAACGGCAATGTCAAGCTCGCCGCAGGTCGCCATCAGGCTATCGACGCGCTCGCTCATCGCATGGGTAATGCGCTTGGGGCGAACAACAGTAATGTGGCTGCGCCCTTTTTCTTGCAGGGCCTGCGCCACCATGCGTCCACCGGCAACATTGTCGCCGGTTACATGGTCCACGCGCTCCCAATCTGTGTTGGGCCTGTCCACCAGGATGAGCGGGACCTCATGGGCGGCGCATCGCTCGACAATGGTTTCATCGGGCGAACCGGATGTAATGATGACGCCGGAGACCTGATAGTCGAGAAGGAGCCCGAGGATACGGTCCACCGGCTCGTTTCGTTCAATACAGAAAAGCAGGGGCCGCAGCCCTTTGGCGACAATGCCCTTAGTCAGCGCCTCCACCTGTGCGGAGCGATGGGGGTTATCAAGGCGCGAGGCGATGATGCCCACAAGGTCGCTGCGCTGACGATTCAGGCCACGGGCGATCTGGTTGACGCTGTAGCCAATATCCTGCGCGACTTGCAGAACGTGGCTGCGTAGCTTTGGCGAAATGTTACCGTCGGCGGCAAAAGCACGGCTGACCGAAGCGCGAGAAACACCTGCTGCGCGCGCCACATCGTGCGATGTGACCGCCTGTTTGCGTCGATCCCCCGCGCTCACTTTGGCCTCTTATGCTTGCCCGCGTTCAAGCCAATTGTAATCGGCCAGGAGTTTGAAGCGATCGGGGCGATCCAAGTTTACAAGATCAGGTCTATACTTGAGATAGCTTGCCAATTCATCCCAATCATGGGTCTGGGAATAGATCATTGTCTTCAGTCCCATCGCCTTGCAGGTGGCAATCCCGGTCAACTCGTCGCGTGTCACGTCAAACTCGATGATCTGCGCGCGGTAATGCTTGTGGGCGTCTTCAACTGAGCCATAAAGCCAGAGCGGGGCCATCAGCTGGAGGGTTTCGGATTGGGCGCGTAGCCATTCCAGCGCGTCGATGTCCGCTCCCCAGAGGAAGACAAGATCCTGCATGCCCGTTGCTTCGATTTCATCGAGAATCGCGCGTGGGCTGGCATATTTGATCTCGATGTAGATGCCGGCTTTCTCATAGGAATGATCGCGCGCGAGGGTAAGCATTTCGCGCAAGGTCGGTATCTTGGTGCCTTTGAAGGTATCGGAGAACCAGCTTCCGGCATCCATCTCCCGCAGCTCCGCAAGCGTGTGGTCGGTAACGAGCCCGGTGCCGTTGGTCGTGCGTTCCAGCGTGGCATCATGCATGACGACCATTTCGCCATCCTTGCTGGTGCGGACATCAAGCTCGACATAGTTGAGGCGCTGATCGAAGCAGATGCGGGCTGCTTCCAATGTGTTTTCCGGCGCAAAGGCGTTGGCGCCCCGATGGCAAACAAGGGCGATGGGATGGGTATGCCGAGCAGACTTCAGGATTTCCGGGCGGTTGGTGCAGATGCCAAGTAGCGGCTTAGCGCCTAAGGCCTCGGCGACGTTCAGCCTCTCCTCGTGCCAGGCGACAAGCGTTGCGCCGGTATTGTGCACGGCGGTGATAAGGTCCTCGGTGATGAGGGCATCAGGCCGGTCGCCTGCCTTCTCCCAGCACAGATGGATGATGTCCGGTTTGGCTTGGGCGGCATAGGTCAGCGGGTCTTCTTCGCGAGGGACAAGAACAGCGAGCGGCCATTGGCAGCCGGCGTCTCGCAGGTCTGCGATCCAGCTGGGCTCGAAAGCGCCGATGACCGCGTGTTTGAATCCGGTGGCCTTCAACAGGTTCCAGGTCGCCGGGGCACTCTCGGCATCCTTCAGCTCGATGTAGAGCGCGGTGCCGGTTTCCTCGGCGAGTGCGATCGATTCTTCAAGCGTCGGGATGCGTTCGCCATCCGGCAGCAGGGTCTGTTTCAGTGCCTCGGCGGTTGCAGAGGCGATTGACCGGTCATCACCGGCGACCCGCCCAAGCGAGGCATCATGGCTGACGACGACGGTGCCGCAGGCAGCCACTCGCACATCGATCTCCCACATTTCGGCGCCCAACTCGTGCGCAACGCGGAAGGCTTTCAGTGTGTTTTCGGGCGCATGGTCGCTTGCGCCTCGATGGGCGATGGCCACTGGCAGCGCGCTTTGCGGCCAGAGTGTCCAACCGAAGCGGTCAAGGAAGGCCTGCGGCCCGTTCACAGACGCGCACCATCTTCTGAGAACAGGAGGACTGAGCCAGGGTCAATGCCCCAGCTGACGTGATCGCCAATCTGCTTGTCTGGAATGCTGGCCTGAATGGAGCGCAGATTGCCACCGCCCTTCAGTTTCAACTCGTAGAGCGTCTCGCGGCCATGGGCTTCGAAGAAGGTGATTTCTCCTTCTATGGGGAGTTCAGCATTGGCTTGGACATGCTCAGGCCGGATACCGACGCGCGCATTGGGCTGATCGGGTGCGCCGTTGGAAGGAATACGCAAACCGCTCTCTTTATGGACGAAAGCGCCTTGTTCGATGCTGCCATCCAAAAAGGAAATGGGCGGGTTGCCCAGGAAACCAGCCACGAAGTCGGAGGTCGGCTTGTTGTACATCTCCATCGGTTCGGCGATCTGCACGATCTTGCCTTCTTCCATGATGGCGATGCGGTCTGACATGGACATGGCCTCCACCTGGTCGTGGGTAACCAGAACAGCGGTGATGCCTGTTTCGCGCTGGATACGGCGGATTTCCGCACGCATCTCCAGGCGAAGCTTGGCGTCCAGGTTGGCCAATGGTTCGTCCAGCAGCAGCACGCCAGGCCGGCGGATCAGGGCACGCGCCAGCGCGACGCGCTGTTGCTGTCCGCCCGACAATTCTGCCGGGCGACGCTTGAGATACGGGGAAATCTGAACGAGCTCCGCCATCTCTTCGACAGCGCGGCGACGGCTTGCGGACTCATCGCCCCGGATGCGCAGAGGGAAGCCAATATTCTCAGCCACCGTCATGTGCGGATAGAGCGCATAGGACTGGAAGACCACGCCGACCTTGCGGTTCTGGCTTGAGGTGTCGGTGACGGCCTGTTCGCCGAAGTAAAGCCGGCCGCCATCCATGCGGTGAATGCCGCAGATGGCAAAAAGCGTGGTCGACTTGCCGCAACCAGACGGGCCGAGCAGCGCCAGCATCTCGCCATCCTGGATTGTGAGGTTGAGGTCCTCAATGACCGTGGTTGGCCCAAAGCGTTTGGTAAAATTTTCCAGCCGGATATCCATCAGCCTTGGTCTCCTTAACCTTTGGTGCCGCCGCCATACATGCTCAGCAGGCGCTTCTGGAAAAACACGAACAGAACCAGGACCGGCAGGACGTAGAAGACGCCAACAGATTTGAAGAGGTTCATATTGAAGTTGTTGTCGTCGGCGATCAGGTTGGCCAGATAGACCGACAGGACCTGGACTTCCTGTCCCGGTGCCAGGACTTGAGGCAGGATGTATTCCGACCAGCCATCAAGGAAGGCGAAGAGGCCGAGCGCGAACACTGCGGGCATGACCTGCGGCAAGACCAGGAGCCGCCAGACGGTGAAGCGGCTTGCGCCATCTTGCATGCCGGCCATCTCAATCTCCCAGGGAACGGTGTCGTAAAACCCTTTCATGATCCAGATTCCGAACGGCAGAAGCAGTGCTGCCTTCACCAGGATCACACCGCCCAGCGTGTTGTAGAGACCCAGAAACTGCAGCACGAGAAAGATGGCGATCAGCAGCGTCACTGTTGGGAACGCGTGCAGGATCATCACGCCGGCCAGGAAGAAAGCGCGGAAGGGAACGTTGAGCCGCGACAGTGCATAGCCTGCTGTCATCGAGATCGAGAGCACCACGGCGGTGTGGGAACAGGCAAAGATCACCGTGTTGAGCGTGACCGCCCAAATGTTGGGGCGTCCCTCAACATCCTCGATCAAAAACCCCCAGTGTTCGAGCGTGAACTCTGACGGAACGAGCGATCCAGCATCCGTGTTCGTCACCGTATCGACGAACAGAAAGACGTACATGAAAGCGAGTGGCCCGGTCAGGACCCCAAGCAAGATCATCATCGGCCAAGGGTTGAAGTTGCGTGAAATGGTGCCCTGCTGACTCATCGTGGCCCCCTCACCGCTCGATCCGCGGTGGGCGCACAAGCGCCTTGAAATCAAAGAAGAAGAGATATGCGATCGAGAGGACGAGCCCGATGACGACCAGCACCAGTGCTAGCGCCGCGCCATAGCCATAGGCCAGGTTGCCGGCATAGTTGGAAAGCGCGGTGTGATAGGCATGCAGCGCCCACACCTCTGTCACACCGCCCGGCCCGCCATCTGTGGCAAGCAGGATGTGCTCAAACGAGGTGAGCAGCGACAAGGACTGATAGGTCGTGATGAAGAGGATCGGCCATTTTAGCTGCGGAAGAATGATGTGGCGTATCTGTTGCCACCGCGATGCGCCATCGACCTCGGAGGCGTAAAAAATCTGCTGAGGGATCGCCTTGATAGCTGAGGCGAAAATGAGCATGCCCATGGATGCGCCGACTGTGCCATTGATGATGATGACAAAGGTCCAGGCGCTTGCTGCATCGTTGAGCATCCAATTGCGTGGCGGGACGCCGAACTGACCCAAGAGCGAGGACAGAAAGCCTGTGTCCCAGGCCAGCCATTTCCACATCAGAACATACAAAACCGCTGGTAGAACGCGAGGCAGTAGCCAGATTGACCGGAACCAGCCGGCTGGCCCTTCCGGCATGTAGTGGGTGGTGATCGCCAGAATGAGCGCAAAGCCGGTGTTGAAGAAGATGAGCGTCGTGAAGACGTAGAAGATGGTGTTTAGGAAGATTGTGAACGTATCCGGTACGCGCACCATCCTTTCGAAATTTTCGGTCGTCCACGTCCAGCCGGTCCAGGTTGCCTCAGCGACGGCTTCGGCCTGATCTGGCGTCAATGCCAGACCTTTTGCCGCGATCGCGGCAAACAGGCTTGCCTCCGTCTCATAGCGATTGCCGACCAGAGAGCGCTCAAAGCTGGTGGCGAGCGCGTTGACCTCGCGGGTTGATCGAGGGCGGTTATCAAGATTGCGGATTGCGCGGGCGATTTCCCGCCGTGATGCAAAGGTCTGGCCGATCAGTTCGGCTTCAAGTTCATCAATAAGCGCTTGCCGCTGGCCGGCATTGCTGAGGCTGGCGAGCGCCAAATCGTCAACAACATAGGCCTGCACCTGCAGCGCTTCAGCCAGGTCCGGTTCCTCATGGACGATGGCCAGACGGCGCATCGCGCCTGGGTTCACCTGCCATGCGCCGCCAGTGATGCCCGTCGCCGTGGACATGTTGGTGAAGGAGAACACCACCGTCAGAAGCACCGGTGCCAGAAAAAACATCACGATAAAGAGCGATGCCGGGGTCAGAAACAGAAAGCCAAGCTGCCTGGAGGTCATGGTCGCAAAGCTGCTCTTGTTTGTCTGAGGAATATGGGGTGGCCGTCGCCGGCCACCCTCTTTTTGCGTTTAGCGAATGGTGATCGCATCGCCCAAGGTGGCGACGAGTTCTGCTTCGGCGTCTGCAACAGCTTCCTCAGCCGTTTTGCGGCCAGTCCATGTTGCTTCCAGGTTCGACCACATGACGTCGATGTAGACACCGAAGTCTGTGTTGTTCGGCTGGGCCGACGCATAGGGCAGAAGGCGCTCGGTGGCTTCGGATGCCCAGCGGTCGTTGGAGAACAGGTCGATGTCGGATTGCGAACGAGCAATCGACAGGTGTGCAGAGCGGATCGCGTGCAGCGTGTTGATGCGCGGCTCAGACGCGATGGTCACCAACTCAGCAGCAATCTGGTGCTTGTCTTCGTCACCCTGCTCGGTGATGAGATACATCAGCGGGTGGGTGATGGTGTTGGCAGCGCCATCCTCATCGCCAGCTGGGATCAGCGTGAACTGGATGGTGTTGAAAAAGTCTTCCAGGCCTTCGCGGCCCGTGTAGCGGGCATAGTGCCAGGTGCCACCGTGCCACAGGCCGGCGCGACCGGAGGCAACTTCAGAGTACCACTGGTCCCAAGGTGTGCCGATATGGTTCTGGCGGGTAATGCCGGCATCCACCGCGTCTGCGAAGAACTGGTAAAAGTCCTGCATAGCCGCGCTGTCGAACACGAGCTGACCGTCTTCTTCGATCGTGCCACCAAAGGCGAGATAGAACTGCCAATAGTCCGGGCCGTTGGAAACGCGCGGATAGAAGCCGTAGCCGGGTTCCACGACGCCGGCTTCCTGCATGGCAACCGCGTCTTCCAGAACGTTCTGTAGCGTGTATTCGCCGTTTTGAACGGCTGCTGGTAGCGCGTCGATTTCGGCATCGGAGTAGCCGATGGCGCGCATGTGTTCTTTCCAGAAAAAGAACGGGCGGCTTTCAGAGTCCTGCGGGATACCCCAAACGGTGCCACCGAAGGAACCGATGTCCATAAGGTTCGGAAAGATGTCGTTAAGCGGCCAGGCGTCGAGGTTCACATAGTCTTCGACCGGGACAATGATACCGGCTTGTGACCAGGGCGCGATGTCGGTGTGGGAGGTGGCGAGGATCTCCGGCGCGTCGCCAGCTTCGGCGGCCAGTGTCACGGCCTGCTTGAAACCATCCCAGCCATCAAAGCTGGTGCGTCCTTCGATGGTGATGGTGAGCTCTTCGCCGCGAATGGCGGCTTCGCGCTCAAGAATGTCAGCGGCCATTTCGATGGCGATCGTGCGGTAGTCATCAACCGGGCCAGAGCCGCCGGCCCAGACACGGAACGTGTAATCTTCAGCAGATGCGGCCACAGCTGTGCTGGCCAGAAGGCCGGCTGCAAGCGAAAGACCGGTAGCGGTGCGAAGGATGGTCATCGAACTCCCCTTGGTGCGTCAAAGCTAGGAAAAACGGTTATGTACACGTGTACATGAACGCGTTATGCCGTCCGTCCATGACGTGGGGATGACGGTTCGCAGACAGTTCGATGATGACTGAGTTTGTTTAGGCCAGAGCGGTGGAGAGCGGCGGGCAAGGAGTCATCTGTCCCGACGGGAAAGTGCACGATGGCAGGACAAATGAGTGATCTGTTGGTGCCGGTGGTGACCTTATCCAGACAACCAATGATGTTCTTAGTCGTACAAATTCCAACCTATTACTGGCCTCATCGAACCATCGTTTCGCGATCCCAGTCGGCATAGTTGGGTGAGCCATCGGTGCGAATGTCGCCGTCATATCCATACTCGACCATATGGACCATCATGCCGTGATCGAACATTTGGGCGACGGCGTAGGCCTCCGGCAGATCAGATGATGCGAAGAATTTTGTAGCTGAAAAGTCCGCCCAGCCGGCATGGTTTGTGCCGCGCGGCGCGGAGAATGGAATTCCGCAGAACGAACCTGACAAAGGCAGGTGGCAGTGGCCGTGGAACAGGTGCACGATCTTGGACTGATGTGGACGAAGTGTTTGCGCCAGAACCTCAGCGTCGCGCTGCATGATCATGTCCACGGGACCGATGCCTAACGGCACGGGGTTGTGATGCATGAACAGGAATACCGGACCTGGAAGCTCGCATAATTGGCGATCGAGCCACGCCGCGCGGGTACTGCAAAAATGCCCTTCGTGGGTTTCAGGAGCCCATGTATCGATCGTGATGGCGTGACCCTTTGAAAGCGGGATCACGTGCTGGACGTGGCCATCCTCGTCACCAAGTTCGGGGAACACCGATAAAAGAGTCGCTCGGTCATCGTGATTGCCGATGCAAAGCTGGACAGGCATGGGCACCCTCTCCAGCCGGGCTTTTAGGCGAACATAGTCGTCCCTGTCGCCCCAGTCGGACAGGTCACCGGTAATGACGAGCGCTTCAGCATCGCTGTGGTACGACAGGGCGTGGTTCAAGGCACGCTCGAAGTTGGCATTGGGGTCGCGGCCGGCAATGGTCTGGCCGGGCGTGGTGAGATGGATGTCGGTGAGGTGAAGGAGCTTCATAACGGACCTGAAATAAAGAGGTTGGGCAAACACCCTCCCGGCCCATTGGGCCGAGAGGACTAGGAAAAGGGCCCATCAGTTGGGCATCAGATCCTGAACTTCTTCCGTCAGCTCTTCCTGAAGCTCAGCCATGTCATCAAAGTCACCGGTGACGATCCCTTCCATGCCATCGTAGATCACCTGCGTAATCGCCAGACCATTGTCTCCCGGATAAGCGATCCAGTCGCGCAACAGGTCGGCTTGCCGCACAGCAGTCTCTTTGTTGGGATTGTTCACGTAGAAGTCGGCCAACATGTCATTGGCTGCCCTGTTGGGCGGCATATAGCCGGTCGTTTCGGCCACTGCTGCTGCACCCTGGCCCGATGTGATGAACTTGATGAAGGTCCAAGCCGCATCAACCTCCGCTTCAGGCCCCGTCGACGTCAGCATCGCTGCAAGACCGCCAGCCGGCAGACCCTGCGGCGATCCATCGATGCCAGGATACTCATTGGTCATCAACGTGAAGTCACCCTTGGAACGCTCAATGGAGCCGACCGAAGAGGTTGACCAGTAGTACATCGCCACATCACCGGCGGAGAAAGGTGTGCCGGCTTCGCCGACGGACAGGTTCTGCATGTTACAGCCATCGAAAAGGTCGTTCATCGTCTCAAGCGCGATGAGCCCTTCGGGCGTATCGAGATTGAAGTCGTTGCCTTCGAGAATTGGCTGGTCTTGGCTCCACATAAGCGCTTGCAGGAACCAGTTCCCGGTGATGTTCCAACCCCAGAAGAGCGGGTTTTCGATGCCCGCCTCGCGCAGCTGGCCACACATGTCGATGACCTCGGCCCAAGTGGTTGGAAGCTGATCCCGCTCCGTCACGCCGATGAGCGCCATAAGGTCCATATTGTAGTAGCCAACGGGCAGAGACACGGCGAACGGCAGGCCATGCACATTGCCGTCAAACGTGCCCAGTGCCAGCATCGCTTCGTGGTAGCCGTCACGCGCGAAGTCGTCTTCTTGTGCGATAAACGGCTCCAGGGAGCCGGCGATCTCGCGATCGACAAGGATCTGTTGACGGTTCAGCCCTTGCAGGGTGACATCGGGAAGATCGCCGGCGACGGCTTCGCGCAGCACGGTGTTTGTGCCGTCCTCATAGTGCTCATAGGTCGCGCGGAAGGACACGGAAATTTCCGGGTGCGCGGCCTCAAACAGAGGCATGATGCGCTCGAAGGTCACGTCGAAAAGGGCGGAATACGGATAACCCACTTCGATCTCGACGGTGTCCTGGGCAAACGACGCAGGCGTAAACGCCGTTGCGCATGCCAGCGCGATGGTTGTTGCAGTCAGTGAACGTTTCATGGAACAGTCCTCATAGTTGCCGTGGGACGCGCTTTGGTTTGCAGACGAGAACGCGGCCCTGTTGATCCCTTCGGTGAAGGGAATTCCGGTGATAGCGCTGCCTGAAGCTCGCGCTTCGGGCGGCGCTTTTTCGTTGGATGGTCTACTTCATGCCACTGAGCGTGATGCCCTCGATGAAGCGTCGCTGAGCGATGAGAAACGCCACGATCAGCGGCGTGACGATCACAGTGGCCGTTGCCATCATGGGCCCAAAATCATTGCCATCGACGCCAGCGCGGAACTCGCGAAGGCCAAGGGGAGGCGTGAACAAGTCGCGGTCTCCGGTGATGACATTGCGCGGCCAGAAATAGTCGTTCCAATGCGCGACGACGGAGAAAATGCCGAAAGCCAGAAGCGCCGGGACGGCGGTTGGCAGCATCACCTTCCAGACGATCAAAAACTCGCTCATTCCATCCATACGTGCTGCATCGATCAGATCGTCCGGCACGGTCATGAAGAACTGGCGCATCAGGAAGATGCCAAAAACCGATATCGTCCAAGGGATCACCAGCGCCGCATAAGAGTTGGTGAGCCCAACTTCGGCGAGCATGATGTACAACGGCAAAGCGATCGCATGGACGGGAATGAGGAGGCAGAACAGCACCATCGCGAAGATGAACTCACGGCCCCAAAAGCGAAGTTTGGCGAGGGCATAGGCGCATGGCAGCGCGACGACGATCTGGATCAGAAAGATCGACGCCGTGACGATGACGCCATTGAGGAGGTACCGCAAGAGAGGCGCTTCGGTGAAAGCTGTCAGGTAATTGTACTCGATGGCCGAGCGCATGCAGTCTGCTTCAGGTCTGCCCGATTTGACGCAGAACTGATCGAGGAATGGCGTCTGGTCACCCAGGAAAGCCAGCGACGTGGACATGATCTCCGCTGGCGACTTCAACGAGTAGGACACCATCACGTAGAACGGCATCAAGACGATCAGCGCTCCAAGGATGAGCACAACATGCTTGATCGTCTCGGCAGTTGAAAAGCGCATGCCATCCGAACCCACCCGAAGATGGCGTGAAGGGCTAGCGGTCGGAGAAAGCGTGTCGGTGGTCATGTGTAATGCACCCGTCGTTCAACGAGATAGCGCTGGATAAGCGTGAGGATGAGGACGAAGCCGAGAAACACGACGGTGATGGCCGCGCCGATACCCATCAGGTTCTGCTGAATGGCCTTTTCGTAGATCGCGTAGAGCATCACATAGGTGGATTTGGACGGGCCACCGCGCGTCAACGCTTCGACAGTGTCGAACACCTGGAAGCTGCGGATCATCGAGATGGTCACCACGAACACCGTGGTGGGCCCCAACATCGGCCACGTTACCAGGCGGAAACGCTCCCACCCGCTTATGGCACCATCCATCTCAGCAGCTTGATAGAGCTCGCGCGGGATACCGGTCAGGCCAGCAAGGTAAAGCACCATTGTGAAGCCGAAGCCCTGCCAGATGCCGATGAACGACAGTGTCCAGATGGCGTAATCACGGTCTCCGAGCCAAAGCGGGAAGCTGGTTGCACACCCATTGGCGTACCAAGACCAGCTCTCCAGCCAAGAGCCGCAACCCATCTCCAAGAAGATGTTGACCACTCCCACAGATGGATTGAGCGCAAACTCCCAAGCGATCGCCATGGCAAGCAGCGCCGCCATCACCGGCAAAAAGTAGATCGTTTTGTAGAGATCGCCGAAGCGTGACACCGAATTGATCAACAGCGCGGCACCGAGGCCGAGGCCGACCGAAGCAGGTACCGTCAGCACAACATAAAGGAAGCTGGCCTTGAACATCCGCTCATAGGTCGAGCGGGTGAAAATGTCTTCGTAGTTCTCGAGCCCGACAAAGTTGGCAGTGCGATTGCCCAGCGCGTAGTCGGTCAGGCTCAGTCCGAACGCCACCAAGATAGGCACGATCAGGATGACCAGCATCAAAATCAGCGCGGGGGCGACAAACCACCAGTGGGCCTGGGTCCGCACGCCCAGAGAGGCCGAGCCAGCGCTCATGCCGCGACCGCGCCTTGGACTTCGTATGTTGCCGGGACCCGCTCACCATCGCGATCAAACAACAGCACGGCGCGCGTATCGAGGTCGATCTTGGCTGTGTCGCCAAGCTGTAGTCCTGACGCTTCGGCGGGGGGCGCACGCACAGTCACCCGATGCTTTTCGTCTCTGAGTGGCACATGGTCATAGACATCCGATCCGAGGTTCTCGCGGTAAGCTACGCTTCCTTGCATCAGCGGGTCATTGGAGCCAACAAGGTGCAAGTGTTCGGGCCGAATACCCACCTGGATCGGACCACTAGCCGCAGCTTTGAGGTCAAGCGTCTGGCCCATCAGGGTGACATATCCAGCCTCGTCTAGTGCGCCTTGCAACACATTGATCTTCGGCGAACCGATAAAGGAGGCGACCTTCAGGCTTGTTGGGTCCGAATAGACCGCGTCGGGGGTGCCAACCTGCAGCAGATGGCCGTCCATCATGACAGCCACACGGCTCGACATCGTCAGAGCCTCAGCTTGGTCGTGGGTCACATAGACAAAGGTCGTCCCGAGTGCACGATGCAGTTCGGTAAGCTCAGCCCGCATATGAACACGCAACGCAGCGTCGAGGTTGGACAGCGGCTCATCCATGAGGAAGGCAACGGGTCGTCGGACCATGGCGCGTCCGAGCGCAACACGCTGGCGTTGGCCACCTGAAAGTTGACCGGGTTTGCGGTCCAACAGCTGGGTTATCTGCAGGGTGTCGGAAACGGCCCGCACCTGCTCTTGCAGTTCAGCACGCTTTGCCCGAGATAACAGAGGCCCGACCAAAGGTAGACGTTCAATAGTATTGAGATCACGCAGTTTAAGCGGCGTCAGCATGTTCTCAGCGACGGTCAGATGCGGGTAGAGTGCGTAGGATTGGAACACCATCGCAAGGTTGCGCCGCGAAGGGCGCACCTGGGTGACGTCTTCACCACCAATAAGCACGCTGCCAGACGTCGGCGCTTCGAGCCCGGCAAGAATCCTTAGCAACGTGGATTTCCCGCAACCTGACGGCCCCACTAAGGTGAGAAACTCGCCGGGCGCAATCGTCAGATCGACGCCGTTTAGGACGCGCGTAGCATCAAAGCGTTTATCGATGTGCTCGAGCTTGAGCTCCGCCATGACCATCCTCACTTCGGTTGTCCCTGGACGGTAGCGGCAGCCTTTGTCAGTTGTGTAACGTCATATAAGTGAGACTTATGGCTGCAAGAGTCTTGGCGAGAAAACACGTCGTTCTTGCGGGACCATGAAAGCCAATCACCACCAGTTCACCGCCTTTGCGCATGTCGTGCGAGAGGGAAGCTTCTCGCGCGCTGCGAGTCGGCTTGGCGTTAGTCAATCAGCGGTTACGCAGCACGTCACAAAGCTTGAGCAAACGGTCGGCATGAAACTGCTCAGGCGAGGCCGTGACGGAATATCGCTTACGCGCGCTGGTCACGAGCTCTATGATCTGGCGGACCGCCAAGTCACGCTAGACGGCCTCATCCAGGAGAAGCTTGAAGGCTACGCGGCGCTCGCACGCGGCCACCTTGCCATTATCGCAAACGCGCCGCGTCCGGCCTTGCCGCTGATTGCGGCCTTTCAAAAAGCCTACCCCAACGTTGAAGTTGACTTCACGTTGTACGACTGGACCCAGGCGATGGCGCTCTTGCGTAGCCGGCAAGTGGATGTGGCCGTTGTGACCGAACCAGATCGCATGGGCGAGTGCGTTTGCCAGTCCATCTGTTCCTCCGCCTATGTCGCCTATGTGCCCGAAGGCCACAGGTTGGCTGATAGGGTGTCGGTGTCGTTACAAGATCTGGCCGAGGAGACGGTGCTCGTCCCCGAGGAGGGTTCCTACACCTCCAAACTCATTGCCAGAAAGCTTAAGCAACACGACCTTCAGTTTCCTCGCCGCATGCGGACAACGACCTTTCCTGTCATGAAAGAAGCCATTCTCCACGGCGTCGGGGTTGGGATCTTTTTGGCGGACAGCGGGTTTCCCGGAGATGGGTTGTTGAGCTTACCGGTAGACGAACTTCAGGAACGATACGAAACCCAACTTGTTGTTCCGCGGGACAAATGGGATTTGCGTATTGTTCGAAGCTTCAGCGACCTGGCTGAACTTGGCGCATTCTGATTAGTGGCATGCGCATGGCTCGCCTCTGCGCCTCAAGCTGACGCTGCGGTTCGAACGCGCAATCGTTTCATGGAAATGGCGGACAGAGAGGGATTCGAACCCTCGAGACGGTTGCCCGCCTACACGCGTTCCAGGCGTGCGCCTTCGACCACTCGGCCACCTGTCCATTTGCTTCCGTGCATAGGCGCACACAAGCGTTCCTGATGATCTCGGCGCAATGCGCCTTGCCATCAAACAATGCCTCAAACTTCGATAAAGCCTGAGAATGCGCGTGGTTAGCGCGGCTCCACGCCGGTTTCAAGGCCCGTTGGCCTGCCTGTGACGAAATTCCGATAAGTGCCGATGTGCGGCGACGCGTCGGCTTGGATCATGGCCAACATGGGCGTAGCCAACCGGCGGCCCAAGGAGGGGTCTCGCCGATGACACAGCTGATTTTGTTCGCAGCCTGCGCGCTCTTAAGTTTCGCCTGGTTCCTCGTCCATCTCCTCATGGGCGGCAAGGAGGTCGCCCGGCCACTGCTGGCGGCCGACCTGCCCGATATCGTGCTGCAAACGCTTTATCTTTGCTGGCATTTCACATCGGCCAGTATTGCTGCAATGGCCGCGTTTTTCGCCATGGCCATCTGGTTCGGCACGCCACCTTATGCGGTTGCCGGAACACTGCTCGCAGCCGCCTTCGTCCTGGTCGGTGTTGTCATCGCGCCGCTCAAGGGATGGCGCTATCGCACCATCCCTCAAGGCTGGTTGTTCGTGCCTATCGCGGCCATGGGTGTCGCCGGCCTGATGCTCGGTTAGACGCTGACTTAAGCGCGCAGAACGCCGCCGGTCGCCTTCTCAACAGCGCCGACGATCTTGGCGGAGACCATGTCTATCTCCTCGTCCGTCAGCGTCTTGTCGCGTGGCTGAAGAGTGACCTCGATGGCCAGCGATTTCTTGCCCTCTTCCACATGCTCGCCGGCATAGACGTCGAACAGCGACACATCGGCAATCAACGCCTTTTCGGCACCCTTGGCAGCGCGCAGCACCTTGTCGGCGGCTAGCGTCTTATCGACGACGAAAGCAAAATCACGCCGAACCGGCATTAGGTCATACAGTGTCAGAGACGGCTTGGTGCGCGTCGCCTTGCGGCGCGGTGCGGGGACCGCATCCAGGGTAATCTCAAAGGCGACCAGTGGTCCTTCCACATCCAGTGTCCTGAGCAGGCGCGGATGGAGCGTGCCGAAACGACCGAACACATCCTTGCCACGGCGGATCGTGCCGGACTGGCCGGGGTGATACCAGTCGGGTGCTTCTGGATCAATCTGGAGCGTTGACGCATCAAGGCCAAGATCGTCAAGCAATGACAGAGCATCGGCCTTGGCATTGAAGGCCGAGACCGAGGGAAAGTCGCCGATCCAATGGCGCCCTTGCCCAGCCATCACGGCCGTGCCGCGACGTACGCCGCACGCGACAATGGTCTGGTCCTCGGGCGCGTCGCCAGCGAAGACTTGGCCGACTTCGAACAACGCGACATCGTGTGTGCCGCGATCAACATTGGCCTGAATATTGCGCAACAGACCCGGAAGCAGGCTGGGACGCATGGTGGCCATGTCGGTCGAGATCGGGTTGGCCAGTTGAAGCGCGCCATCGCCGCCGCCAAAAGCTTCAGCGTCGGCCTGAGGGATGAACGACCATGTAACGGCTTCCATCAGCCCGCGAGCAGCAAGCAGACGCTTGGCGCGGCGGGTCTTTTTTTGCATGTCGGTAAGGACGGCTCTGGCCACGGTCTCGCGGCCAATAGAGGGCGTGACCGGCACGCGATCAACGCCTTCAATGCGCATCACCTCTTCAACAAGGTCGGCCTTGCCCTCAATGTCGGGACGCCAGCTTGGCACGGCAACTTTCAACTCCTCGCCCATGCCGGCGACCCAAAAGCCAAGCAGTGATAGCACTGCTTTCACCTCGTGGGAGGGCACATCGAGACCCGAAAGGCGCTTGACCTCCGCGACCGGGAAATCGATCACCTTGTCGATCTCAGGGATCGCGCCAGCGACGGTCTTCTCTGTCGGCGTGCCACCGATCAGGTCGACAACTAATTGGGTGGCCAGATCGAGCCCCTGCTCGTTGAAGGCTGGATCGACGCCGCGCTCGAAACGGTAGCGCGCATCGGTGATGATGCCGAGCTTGCGGCCGGTTGAGGCGATGCTTTCAGGCACCCAAAGGGCAGACTCGATAAGGACATCGGTCGTGTTTTCGTCACAGCCGGATTCTTCGCCGCCCATGATGCCCGACAGGCTCTCGATGCCGTTCTCATCGGCAATCACACACATCGTGGCATCAAGCGTGTAGCTCTTGCCATCAAGACCGTTGAAGCTCTCGCCATCATCCGCCTCGCGCACGGTGAGATTGCCCTTCACCTTCGCCGCATCGAAGACGTGCAGCGGGCGGCCGCGGTCGAACGTGACGTAGTTGGTGATATCCACCAGTGTGTTGATGGGGCGAAGGCCGATGGCTTTCAGGCGCTTTTGCATCCATAGCGGCGATGGACCGTTCTTCACGCCGCGCACGAGGCGCAGCGCGAAGGTTGGGCACAGGCTCTCACCCTTGAAGTCAAGCGTGACAGAGACCGGGCAAACGCCCTCTACCGCGATGGGCGGGATCTGACCGTCCTTGAGCTTACCGAGGCCAGCCGCCGCCAAATCGCGGGCAATGCCATGGACGCCCGTGCAGTCGGGACGGTTGGGCGTGAGCCCGATATCGATCACCGGGTCGTCGAGTTCAGCAAAGGTCGCGTAGGCCGTGCCGATCGGCATGTCAGTGGCCAGATCGATGATGCCATCATGCTCGTCTGACAGCTGAAGCTCGCGCTCGGATAGCATCATGCCGCGCGATTCCACGCCGCGAATCTTGCCGACTTGTAGGGTGACATCGATACCCGGAATGTAAGCGCCCGGGGGGGCGAAAACGCCGGTCAAACCTTCGCGAGCATTGGGCGCACCGCAAACGACCTGAACAAGCTCACCGGAGCCATTGTCGACCTCCAGTACCTTTAGCCGATCAGCATCAGGATGCTTCTTGGCGCTCACGACCTTGGCAATCACAAACGGAGCATAGACCGCGCGATCATCAACCTCTTCGACCTCAAGGCCGATACGGGTCAGGGTCTCCACAATGGTGTCGAGGTCAGCGTCGGTCTCAAGGTGATCCTTGAGCCAGGAAAGGGTGAACTTCATGGCGTTCAGGTCTTCGTGGCAGGGGCAATAAGAGGGGGATGTTTACGAAGGCTGGCAAATCGCATGGATCGTGTCGCCTTGCAATGCTTGGCGCTTTCGCTACACCGGCGGCCATGCTGAAATTGATCTTCATGGGCACGCCGGATTTTGCCGTGCCCACGCTTCTAGAACTCGTCGGACAGGGGCACGATGTTATTGCCTGTTATAGCCGCTCGCCAGCACCGGCTGGACGCGGCATGGAACTACGCCGCTCGCCGGTCCATGAACAGGCTGACGCGCTCGGTATCCCCGTGTTCCATCCGGTCAACCTGAAATCAGATGAAGAGAAGGAACGCTTCGCCGCTTTGGAGGCCGATGCCGCCGTGGTCGTGGCCTATGGCATGATCCTGCCTAAGGCGATCCTCGAAGCACCGGAGCATGGCTGCTACAATTTGCATGCCTCCCTGCTCCCCCGGTGGCGTGGGGCGGCGCCGATCAACCGCGCGATCATGGCGGGCGATGAAGAAACCGGCGTGATGGTGATGAAGATGGCGCGCGGTCTGGACACCGGGCCGGTTGCCATGGCCGAGCGGCTGGCCATCACAGACACGATGACGGCCAAGGATGCCCATGACCGGTTGGCGCGTCTTGGTGCGGACCTGATGGCCCGAGCCATGGCGGCTTTGTCACGTGGATCGCTTACCCTGACCGAGCAGGGTGAGGACGGGGTCACCTATGCAGAAAAGATCGACAAGGCCGAAGCCAAGATCGATTGGGCCAAGCCCGCTTTTGACGTGCTCCGCCACATTCATGGCCTGTCACCCTTTCCAGGCGCCTGGACCGAGTTTGGCGCGGGCACCAAGCACGAACGGCTAAAGGTGCTGCGGGTGGAACCGGCCGACGGATCCGGCGCGCCAGGTGCCTTGCTGGACGGGCACAGGATTGCCTGCGGCGATGGCGCTGTGAAGCTGATTGAGGTTCAGCGTGCCGGCAAGCAACCCATGGACATGTCGGCCTTCCTCAACGGCGCCGGACTGACGCCCGGCAGTGTTCTAGGGGGGAACTGACGCATAAGCGGTCGGGCCCACGGCCCGGAGCTTTGCGCAGGAAATCATCATGCCCCGATTCAAGCTTCTGGTTGAGTATGATGGCGGGCCTTATTCCGGCTTTCAACGTCAACAGAACGCACCGTCCGTCCAGGGCGCGCTGGAGGCGGCGATCCTCGCCTTTACCGGCGAGACGGTGACGCTTAAGGCCGCTGGCCGGACGGATACAGGCGTTCATGCGACCGGCCAGGTCTGTCATGTCGACCTCGTCAAAGACTGGGAGCCTGACCGTGTGCGCGACGCGATGAATGCCCACCTGCGTAACGAGTTGGTGGGCGTGCTTACGGTCGAGGCCGTCGGTGAGGAATTCGACGCGCGCTTTTCCGCCAAACGGCGGCACTATCGCTACACGATCCTCAACCGACGCACACCGCCGGTCTATGAGCGCGGCAAAGTTTGGGGCGTCTCACGCCATCTCGATATCGACATGATGCAAGCCGCCGCCGACAGGCTGGTGGGTCATCATGACTTCACCACGTTCCGCTCCGCGCACTGTCAGGCCAAGAGTCCAGAACGCACGTTGGAAGGGCTGGAAGTCAGCCGCGAGGGCGAGCATGTCTTCGTGCATGCCTGGGCGCGCTCCTTCCTGCACAATCAGGTCCGCTCGATGGTCGGCGCCCTGAAACTGGCTGGCGAGGGCCGCGCCACCGCCGATGATGTGACGGCCATGCTTGAAGCGCGCGACCGCACCCGCTGCCCAGCCGTTGCGCCATCTGACGGGCTGGTCTTCACGCATGTGGAATATTGAGAGCGGCTGGAGACCCTAGACAATCACCGTGTCGACCGGTCGCCTCAGGGACATCGGCATGGCCGGTGCCCGACCGAAGCGAACAACCAAATCGGGCCGAGCCTCCGGCGCGCCGAGCCAGCTTGCGAATGACGGCCGGACTGACGTCACCTCAACTGGCTGGTTCACATGGGCGTTGCGGATGCCGAGCACCGTGGCCTGAAGCGCGAACCGCTGAAAACTCCTGCCGACTTTGACCCAGTGTTCCGGGTCGGCGCGATCTCCGGTGAAGACGGCAATACCTGCGGACGAGGCGATCTGGCTGCGGTACCTGTCGTTCTCTGCTTCCTTGGTGAAGACAGCTGAAAACAATGCGGCTCCAATCCACTCAGGGACCACCGGGTTGCCTGTGCAGGCCGAAAAGAGGCCGTCGCCTGTTTCCACCGCGCGATTGGAACTGAACCTCAACCATTCGCGCAGTTCTGCGACGAAGGCAGGGTCGTCTATCTGGGCGCTGTTACCTTCAATGACGAACTCGGTGACCGCCAGATCAGCTTCGCTTGTGAAAAAGGAAACCGAAACACCAGGCTCGCTGACCGCCAATTCCCGCGTTCGCAGATCTTCGTTCGAGAGAGGCTGGCCATCATAAAGCGACCGTGTGGACTGGCGAAACGGGATGGCTTGATAGAGCTCCGTTTCCAGCATCTGCGCCGGTCCAAAGTTGGCGATCACCGATGGCGTCGAGCCGCCTTCGACTTCGATGTCGGCAAACTGTCCACGCGCACCGGCGCCGATGGCAAGGTTTTCAGCGGCGCAGCCAAGACTGACCCAAAGATGATGGTCATCGGGATCAACGACCTCCGTCCGCCTCGTCGGGTCAGGCAGAATGCTCACGCTCCTCAGGCTAGGCTGGAACTGCCAGGGCTGGGTGTTGTGGCTGTTGGCGGCGAGCGTCGCCAGGCGAATGAGTTCGCGCGTTGCCGGGGCAACGTTGGGGCGAACGCGCTGCTGGGCGACTTCTCCTTCGTAAGCATCCAGGCGCGGCCAGAGCCCATAACCGGCGGCGCCAATCGCACCAACGGCCAGCCCTGTCCCCAATACGGCGCGTCTCGAAATCATGGTCCTGCAACCGCCTCATCTCGATTGGATGCACCATACTAACTCAGTGCGGCCAAATTCGGTTGCGGTTGGTCAATGGTTGGGTTGGTTCGGCTGCTTCTGTCGGTCAAAGGACAATGAGGCAAGCGATGCAGACAGCACACGGCCGCGGCCGGTCGACCGTATCGGCGCCGTCATTACCTTGCCACAGGTTACTCACTGGCGGGATTGAAGAAACCGTCCAGCACGCGTTCATAAATCCGCGTTAGAGCCTCCAGGTCGTCGAGCGCCACATGCTCATCGACCTGGTGCATGGTCTGGCCGACAAGGCCGAACTCCACCACTGGGCAGTAGTTCTTGATGAACCGAGCGTCAGACGTTCCGCCGGAGGTGGAGAGTCCCGGCTTGCGACCCGTTTCAGCTTCGACCGCCGTAACCAACGCGTCGACGAACGGGCCTGGCTCAGTAAAGAACGCTTCGCTGGCGTCCTTCTTCACCGCAAGCTCGTAGGTGCAGCCCTGCCAGTCGACGGAACCCAAACGCTGACGCAGTTCGGCCTCAAGGCTGGTGCGCGTCCAGTTTGAGTTAAAGCGCACATTCACCCGCGCCATCGCTCGCTGCGGGATGACATTGGTCGCTGGATTGCCGGTGTCGATGGTTACCGGTTCCAGATTAGACGGCTGGAACAGGTCGGTGCCGTCATCAAGTGGCGCTTTGAGCCCGACCAAAGCTTCGGCGAGGGGGTTCAGCGGATTGGCGGCAAGATGCGGATAGGCGACATGACCCTGCACGCCTTCGACCGTGATGGTCGCGGTGAGTGATCCGCGCCGTCCGATCTTGATCATCTCACCCATCGTGTTCGGGTTGGTCGGCTCGCCGAGCAAGCAGGCATCGATCTGCTCACCCTTGGCTTGGACATGCGCCATTAGAGGCTCGGTGCCGTTGATGGCAGGGCCTTCTTCATCGCCGGTCATGATGAAGGACAGGCGTCCATCAAACTCGGTTCCACGCTTCTCCAGGAAACGCGCAGTCGCGGCGACCATGGCGGCAATGCCGCCTTTCATGTCCACCGCGCCACGGCCAAAGAGCTTGCCATCCTCAACGACCGCGGAAACCGGCCCGTGCGACCAGTCGCCGGCATCGCCTTCCGGCACCACGTCCAGATGCCCTGCGAAGGCAAAATGCGGCGCATTGGTGCCAGGCTCAGCGCCCTGTGCGGCAAAGAGGTTGGCAATGTCGGGCGTGTCAGGCGCGGAGAAGACCGGCTCATCGCAGGCGAAGCCAAGCTCGGTCAGCATACCGGCCAGCGTCCCCAAAGCACCCGCGCTATCTGGCGTCACGCTCGGCTCGCGGATCAGTGCGGTAAGGACCGCGGCTGGGTCAGACAAGTTGACCGCGCTCACGCATCATCCTCGTCAGTTGGGTCAGGCGGTGCCTTGGTTGGAACCGCATCGCTTTCCCAGCCGAAACGGTTGGGCTTGCTGTCGCCTTTGCGCACGCCCAGCCAAATGGTGAGGATGATCATGATCGGCGGGATCAACATGCCGAGCGCGAAGAAGCCGGTCATGTTCAGATCATGCAGGCGTTTGACGGAAATGGTGATCGAAGAGATCGAGGCGGCTGTGTAAATGAGTGACTGGATCGGCCCCATCTCCCAGACAGGCACACCGGTATCCGGATCGATCACGATCACGCCGCTGACGCCGACAATGGCCGTCAAGAACAGCAGGGAAAGCCAGTAGACCTGCCGGCCGATGCGACCATCAAAGCGGAAGAACACCCAGAAAAACGTTCGCCAGTCAAACGGCGCTGCCGGCCCCATCGGACCGCTGCTTTGATCAGGCGCACGCGGGGGTAAGGGCGGCGGCGCGCTTGGGTTCGGATCGTTAGAAGAGGGGGGCGCGTCCGACACGGTACGAGGCATTCCTTTTTGGCGACATGGGTGGGAACGGCAGATCCCGATGCCGACGCCTCCCGCTTGCATCAGGGAGCGTCGGTGCCTCCTACATGTTTGGGAATGGACCGGCTTTCAAGCCCTTACCGGCATGATCCTCATCTGACTTGACCCAACGGACGCTTAGTAGGCGCTTGGCGAGCCGCCCGTCAGCCGGTCGACATCCCTGCCGGAGGGGTCAATCCGCGGGTTGGGCCCGAATTGGTTCATAGAGGGCGATCCGCCGCCGAACAGAAGCAGGATGAGTGCGTAGATGTTGATCAACGGCACGATGAGCAGCGCCATCCATAGCCAGCTGCGGTCCATATCATGCCAACGCTTCAGCATCATGGCGATCAACGGCCAAAGGCACAGGAGCGCTGCCGTCATCAGGCAGTAGGGCTGAGGTTTAAGCGTGTAACGGAACGCGGTTTCAACGGGCTGAAGACCGACATCCATCAACACGACATCGGCGCACAGGCCGGTCGCCAGCAGGATCAGTACAACCAGGAGGCCAAACCAAAGATCGCGTCGCCGGAAGCGACCATTTGGGGATAGAAAGAAGCTGATCATGTCCGTCTCCTGCTTCGTTCCCCCTGGCCCGTTTCGCTGTCCCTAGTCGCGCAACAGCTCGTTGATGGAAGTCTTCGAGCGCGTTTGTGCATCCACCCGTTTGACGATGACAGCGCAGGCAAGGCCAGGCCCCGGCGTTCCGTCCGGCAAGGGCCGGCCCGGAACGGTTCCCGGGACAACGACGGAAAAGGGCGGAACTTCGCCGCGGAATGTCTCACCCGTTTCACGGTCGATGATCTTAGTGGACGCCCCGATAAACACACCCATAGATAGCACCGCACCTTCGCGCACAACCACACCTTCGGCAACCTCGGAGCGGGCACCGATGAAGCAATTGTCCTCGATGATAACGGGCCCAGCCTGAAGCGGCTCCAGGACACCACCAATGCCCGCGCCGCCTGACAGGTGAACGTTCTTGCCGATCTGGGCGCAGGAGCCCACCGTGGCCCAGGTATCAATCATTGTGCCTTCATCAACATAGGCACCCAGATTGAGGAAGGAGGGCATGAGAACGGCGCCGGGAGCGACATATGCAGAGCGGCGGACCACGCAGCTTGGCACAGCGCGGAAGCCTGCCTTTTCGAAGTCAAGCGCGCTCCATCCATCGAACTTGGACGGGACCTTGTCCCACCAAACCGCATCACCCGGACCACCCTTGATGACTTCCATGGCGTTGAGGCGGAAGGAGAGAAGGACGGCCTTTTTCAGCCACTGGTGAACGGTCCAGGTGCCATCCTCGCCGCGGGTCGCGACACGTGCCTCTCCCTTGTCGAGGAGATCAAGGGCCGCATCGACTGCATCGCGGACTTCGCCTTGAGTATGGATGTCGACTTGGTCGCGCGCCTCAAAGGCTTCTTCGACCGTTTTTTCGATGGCGCTGAGGTCGGTCATGGCATGGTGCATCGAAAAGATCCCCCAGAATTCTAACGTTTAGTTTTGGCCGTTTGGCGTGGCCATAGCGCGCAAGACATCGTCCAGAAAGTCGGCCAGATGGTCGGTGACATAGTGAACGTGGTTATCGTGTCGGCCTTCCAACTCCCATTCCTCATGGAACATTTCACCGGTGCCACGTGGCACGATCAGCGTGGTCAGCATGCCACGCTTGTGGGGTTCCAGAAGGTTGCGGGAGAGATCTTCAAACATGGCAGCGCGACTTGGCTCAATCCCCGTGACGTTGAGAAAACGCTCATAGGTCTCGCCGTTCGGCTTGGGCAGCAGGTCGGCGGCGACGATGTCAAACACATGCCGGAACTCTGTCGATACGCCAAGCCGTTCGAGCACCGCTTCGGCGTGTTTTTTTGTCCCGTTGGTAAAAACGTATTTCTCTCCCGGCAGCGCCTGGATGACAGCGTCGAGACGCGGGTCGGGTTCGAGGACCGAATGATCGATGTCGTGTACGTAGTCGAGGAAGTCGTCGGGCGTGATGCCCTTCTCCACCATCAGGCCACGCAGCGTGGTGCCATAGTTTTTGTAATAGTCCTTCTGCACCTGGCGTGCCTCCGCCCGCTCCAGCCCCAAGAGCCTTGAGAGATAAGAGGTCATCTTATCATCGATCTGCTCAAACAAGTTGGAGTGGCGCGGGTAGAGCGTGTTGTCGAGATCGAAGATCCAGTGCTCCACGCGGGCAAAGGGCTCCAGGCTTAAGTCGGTTTCATGCGAAAGGGTCATAGGGTGTCTCTGGTTCGCCGTCTGCTTTGCTAGCGGGTGATCAGCGTGCCAGCGCCATGGGCGGTGAACAGTTCCAGCAGAACGCAGTGGGGTGTCTTGCCGTTCAGGATCACGACGCCTTCCACGCCCTGCTCGACGGCCTGGATGCAGGTTTCGACCTTCGGGATCATGCCGCCGGCAATCGTGCCGTCAGCGATCAACGCGCGCGCCTTTGCGATGGTAAGTTCCGGCATCAGTTTCTTGTCGGCGTCCAACACGCCATCGACATCGGTGAGGAACAAAAGCCGGCTCGCGTTGAGTGCACCGGCGATGGAGCCGGCGAAGGTATCCGCGTTGACATTGTAGGTCTTGCCATCCTGCCCGGCAGCGACGGGTGCGATGACCGGGATGAGCGCCTCGCTGGTGACCATGTCGAGGACCGCTGGGCGCACCGTTTCCGGCTCGCCGACAAACCCCAGATCAACGACCTTCTCAATGTTGGAATCGGGATCGCGCGTGGTGCGGGTCAGCTTCTTCACCGTCACCATCTGCCCGTCCTTGCCGCACAGCCCGATAGCCTTGCCGCCGGCGCGGGTGATGTCCTGCACGATCTCTTTGTTGATCGAACCGGCAAGAACCATTTCGACCACTTCGATGGTTTTGTCGTCGGTGACGCGCAGGCCACCCTCAAACTTACTCTCAATGCCCAGCTTATCGAGCATGGCTGCGATCTGCGGACCTCCACCGTGAACGACGATGGGTTTGATGCCGGATTGTTTGAGGAGCGTGATATCCCGCGCGAACGCCTCCGAAAGCGCTGCATCGCCCATGGCGTGACCGCCATACTTCACCACTATGGTCTGGTCGGCGTAGCGCTGCATGAAGGGCAGCACCTGGCTGATCAGCCGCGCCTGGCGCACAGGCTTGGGTTCCAGCGGTGTATCGGGGTCGTCGTCGAAGGGCATGGGCTTGGACGTTGGGAGAAAAGAGGTCGAAGGGTGGACACCGGTTCGCTCGCTGCGTCAAGCGCTGTGTCAGGAGTTCGTAAAAAACGCCGATGATGCGTCACCGCGCTCAATGGACAGTGGCAATGCGGTCGGTACGATCAACAGGCCAACAAGGCTCAAGCCATGACACTTTTGACAACCCGCGACCCCTATTCCTATCGCGCCGACCCGGCCGTCCCGTCCTTTGACGATGCCGGTGCGGTGACCTTCATGGATGGCGAGTGCGCGCTTTGCACCGTTGGCGCGCGCCTGATCGCGACTCTGGACAAGGCCGATCGTTTCAAGATCTGCCCGGTTCAGACGCCACTGGGACGTGCCATGCTTGCCCATTATGGGCTAGAGGTTGGTGATCCGGAAAGCTGGCTGCTGCTGGTCGATGGAAAGGCCTACACCTCTCTGGATGCCATAATCCGAGTTGGTCGATTGATTGGTGGCATCGGTTGGCTGTTGCAGCCACTGCGCCTGTTGCCGCGAAGCGTGCAAGACTGGCTCTACCGCCGCATTGCCCGTAACCGGTACACGCTGTTTGGCAGAACCGACATGTGTGCCGTGCCCGATCCGCGTTTGCGTGCCAAACTCATGGATTGATGGCGGCAACCCTTAAGCAAGCGCCTATTGGCCGTCTTCAAACTCCAATGCGCCCAGATCATCCAACAGGCGGGCAATGAAGCCGCGCAACACGTCGACACCTTGCCGTTTCTCCGACGATGTCAGCGCCAGGAAGGGATAGGCGGCGGGGCGCTTGGCAATCGCCTCTTGTGTCGCGTCTTTCACGCGCTCCACCTGCCCGGGCTTCAGCTTGTCGATCTTGGTGAGCACGATCTGGTAGCCGACGGCCGTCTCGTCGAGCATTTTCAGGATCTCCAGATCGTTCTTCTTCAGCCCGTGGCGGGCATCGATCAGCACGAAGACACGCGCCAGCTCCACGCGTCCGCGCAGATATTGGCGGATCAGCCGGTTCCACTTGTCGACCGCATCCTTGGGCGCCTTAGCGAACCCATAGCCCGGCATATCGACGATGCGCAGGGGCATGTCTTCAGCGGTAAAGAGGTTGAGCTCCTGCGTGCGGCCAGGCGTGTTGGAAGTGCGCGCAAGCCCCTTCTGGCTAGTGAGCGCGTTCAGCAGCGAGGATTTGCCAACATTCGACCGGCCAGCAAAGGCGATCTCGGTGCGTCCATCGGTCGGCAGACCAGAAGCAGCAACCACGCCTTTTTCGAACAACCAGGGGCGGGCGAAGCCCTGGTCCCACGCATCAAGCAGCTGGTCCGATAGCCCGATTGCCTCGAGCGATTGCATAGGTTGGGTGCGACCGGCGGTTACTCCGCCGGCTCCTTCGCCGCGTCCTTGTCATCAGCCTTTGTGGCGTCCTTGGGCGGCTTCTTGATCATGTTGCGAAGATTGTCCCACAACTCGATCTTCACGCCGTGGCGCTTCATGATGAAGGCCTGCTGGATGACCGAAAGGAAGTTGTTCCATGTCCAGTAGATCACCAGGCCGGCGGGGAAGGTGGCCAGCAGGAAGGTGAAGATGATCGGCATCCAGTTGAAGATCATCGCCTGCGTCGGATCGGTCGGCGCCGGGTTCAGCTTCATCTGAACGAACATGGTGATGCCCATCAGGATCGGCCAGACACCAAGCACCAGGAACGCGCCGATGAAAGGCACCGCCGACGGGTCGTACGGCAGAAGTCCAAACAGGTTGAAGACGGAGGTCGGGTCGGGAGCTGAAAGGTCCTGAATCCAGCCGAAGAACGGCGCGTGGCGCATTTCGATGGTGACGAACAGCACCTTGTAGAGCGCGAAGAAGACCGGGATCTGGATGAGCACGGGCCAACAGCCGGCGATCGGGTTGATCTTCTCTTTCTTGTAGAGCTCCATCATATGCTTTTGGAGTTCTGGCTTGTCGTCCTTGTAGCGGTCTTGGAGCTCCTTCAGCTTCGGCTGGACCTTCTTCATCTTCGACATGGACGCATAGGATTTGTTGGCCAGCGGCAGGAACACCAGCTTGATGCCAACGGTCACCAGAAGGATGGCGACACCGAAATTGCCGAACATGCCGAACAGCCATTTGATGGCAAAGAACATCGGCTTGGTAAGGAAGTAGAACCAGCCCCAGTCGATCAGCAGTTCGAACCGATTGACGCCAAGCGTGGCTTCATAGCCATCAACGATGGCGACTTCCTTCGCGCCGGCGAAAAGGCGGTTTTCCAGGTCCACGGTTGCGCCCGGCGCGACTTCAAAGCCGCCACCGAGATACGCAGCGACAAAGCTTTCGCCAGAGGCGATCTGGTCCACGCGGAACTCGCCGCGGAACCGGTCAAGCCCGGATGGGATCAGCGTTGCGGCCCAGTATTTGTCGGTGATGCCCAGCCAGCCTGATTCCACGTCGCGGTATTGGGTGGGGCCATCGTCGCGCAGATCGTCATAATCGATCTCGGCAAGGCCATCCTCGCCGAAAAAGCCGATCATGCCCTCATGCAGAATGAACATACGGCTGGTGACCGGCTCGCCATGGCGGGCGATCAGGCCATAGGGATAAAGCAGCACGCCAGCTTCAGAGGCGTTGTCCACCGACTGGCTGATGGTGAACATATAATCTTCGTCGACCGCAATGGTGCGGCGGAAGGTCAGGCCCTCGCCATTGTCATAGACAAGCGTGACCGGCGTAGAGGCTGTGAGTGTTGTGTTGCCTTCGACCTGCCAGATCGTGGACGCAGTCGGCAGGGTCGCAGAGCCGCCAGCGCCTTGGGCCCAGCCGAACTCAGCATAGAATGGCGATGGCGTGCCCGACGGCGAGAACAGGATGACGGTGTCGGAATCCTCGTCGAGCGTCTCGCGATACTCGCTGAGGTGAATATCGTCGATCCGGCCACCTTCCAGATTGATGGTGCCGGTGATGTGTGAGGTTGCGATGTCGATCCGAGAGCCGGCTGCCACCACGGCCTCGCGATCAAGGCTCGTCGGGATACCGGGGATGGTCGCATCGCCGGTGACGCCCGCTGAGGTCGGGGCGCTCTCATCGACAATGATCGGGGTGCCATCGGCACCAAGGGTTGGGGTTTGCTGCGCCTCCAGACGGGCGCGTTCGGCCTCCATCTGCGGGCCGACATAGAGATATTGCCACACCACCAGAATGCCCAACGATAGGGCAATGGCGAGGATGTAATTGCGGTTTTCCATGGACTATCCGGCGGTTGGGCGCGTGTCGGTGGTCGTGTCAGCCAAGGTGGTGCGAGCATGAACCTTTGCAAGCCCGCGCTCCATAGCTTTGACCAGCGACGCAAAGGGCATGCTGGCCGCGAGCGGTCGGGCTATGAGCACATAATCATAACCGGGCCGAAAGCCTAGACCCCGTTGGGTCGCAATTGCCGATTTCAGGCGTCTTTTGATCCGGTTGCGCATGACAGCACCGCCAACTTTGCGGGTGACAGTGATGCCGATGCGGGCCGGATCAGCGTCACTGCGGTGTCGACTCTGCATAACAAAGGGCGCCTGATGCGCCCTTTGGCCACGCTTGGCGGCCAGGTAATCCTGTCGTCGGATAAGCCGACCCAAAGGCGCCTGTCCGGCCTGCTTCCCGGTTCCGGGAAACGCCTTGCCACCCTCGCGATCGGCCGCCGAAACCCGGGCCATCGACCGGCTGCGGCGCGGCGCGTTAGGCGCTCAGGCGCTTGCGGCCACGCGAGCGGCGGGCTGCCAGCACTTTGCGACCACCTTTGGTGGCCAGACGGGCGCGGAAGCCATGGCGGCGTTTGCGCACCAGCTTGGAAGGTTGATAGGTCCGTTTCATCTCTCAAACTCGCCGATAGGGTTAAACAAGGGTGCACGCCCGAGTGTCGGTGCGTCCAAATCCTTGGCAAACTGCTGAGGTGCCGACGCGTTGCTTCCCACCGGAGCCAGCCGCGCCAGAACAGGCCGCGCTTATGCGGGCCATCACAGCAAAAGTCAACAAAGTCGGGGTATTTGCGGATGGCCGGTTTGTTTGGTCCACCTGCCAGGCCTTTTGGCCGTCGTGTGATCACGACGTGCTCACCATGTCGATGACGCCATCTGACGGAGAATGGGCCCCTGCGTAACGGGGTTTCACAAGGCCGTGTGATCGCCCGCGAGGCCGATGATTTCCTAACCTTTCGCTGTTATCTGCCCTTCAACACGCGCCGCAAGCGCTCCCCCCTTTTTGCAACGCCCTTGTCTGCCAGGGGCCACACAGTGAGTTTAAGGAATTGACCCCATGGCACCGCCCTCGAATGACACGACCATGACATCTTCGCCGCCCGCCCCATCGTCCCCTTGGGCCTCCCGCGCCAAGCGCTTTGCGCCTCTTCTCGTCATCGTAGGCGCAATGGCGGCAGCCTTTGCCTTTGGCCTCAACGACCATCTCAGCCTGTCCTCGCTTATCCGTCAGCGCGAGATGCTCGCCGGCGTGATCGAATCCAATCTGCTGTTGTCCGTCTTGGCCTTCGGTGCTCTCTACGCCGTCGCCGTGGCGCTAAGCTTTCCAGCTGCCAGTCTTTTGACGGTCGCTTCTGGCTTCCTGTTCGGATGGCTCGTGGGTGGTGCGACGGTGGTTGTTGCTGCCACCATTGGCGCGACAGCGCTCTTTCTGGCAGCTCGGACAGCCTTCGGCCAGGCGATCACGGAACGGGCCGGCCCGACGCTGAAGAAGCTCTTGGACGGCTTTAAGAACGACGCGTTCAACTATCTTCTTTTCCTGCGCCTGACACCGCTGTTCCCGTTCACCCTGGTGAATGTCGCTCCGGCGCTCGCCAATGTGCCGCTGCGCACCTATGTGCTCGCGACCGGGCTCGGTATCGGCCCTGGAACATTCGCTTACGCCTTTGTCGGCTCAGGCCTTGATAGCGTGATCATGGCACAAGAGGCCGCCGACCCTGGATGTGCCGCTGCTGGTACGTGTGCGATCGACCTCGCCTCCCTGGTGACGACCGAGATCATCGTGGCCTTTGCCGCGCTAGGCACCGTGGCGCTTATCCCGCCGCTTGCCAAAGCCTGGCGTGCCCGGCGCAAGAGCCAGGCCTAATCGCCACCGGCTAAACCGACACATTCCGTTCCACAGCTTCGGGTCGCGCTTGGCCCGGACCACAGCGCCGCATCCGTGCGACAAGGATTCGACATGTCCGCTGACTATGTTCTGCCAACGACTGTCTCCTCGGAGACGACGCAAACCCTGACTCCCGATGTATGCGTTATCGGCGCCGGCTCGGGCGGTCTCACCACCGCTGCTGTCATGGCAAGCTTCGGCGTTCCGGTCGTGCTGATTGAGAAGCACAAGATGGGCGGCGATTGCCTGAATGTTGGTTGTGTGCCCTCCAAGGCCATTCTTGCAGCGGGCAAGCATGCCCATGCGATCACAACCGGACCGGATTTCGGCGTCCATGCCAAAGGAACCGATGACAAGCCGTTCGACATAGACTTCAGCCGGGTTCACGATCACATTCATGAGGTGATCGGCACGATTGAACCAAACGACTCCGTGGAGCGGTTCGAAGGGCTGGGCGTTACAGTGCTTGGTGGCGAAGGTCGCTTTGTCGCTGCCAACACTGTCATGGTGGGCAACACCACCGTGAAGGCACGTCGCTTCGTGATTGCAACTGGTTCCCGCCCGTTCGTGCCGCCGATTCCTGGCCTCAATGAGATTCCCTATCTTACCAATGAAATTCTCTTCGACCGTAAGGATCTGCCGGAGCATCTCATCGTTGTCGGCGGCGGTCCCATCGGGCTTGAAATGGCTCAGGCGCATCGCCGCCTCGGCGCGCAGGTGACGGTGGTCGAGGCCGCAGCGTTGCTCGGCCGCGAAGACCGCGAGGCGACTGGCATCGTCAGGATTGCTTTGGAATCCGAAGGTGTGGTGCTGCACGAGAAGGCGCTCGTGACCAATGTCGCCAAGTCCGATGCGGGCGGCGTCATTGCCACCGTAAGGTCCGGTGAGGGCGACGACGCTACGGAGATGCAGGTAGAAGGTTCCCACATCCTTATCGCCGCCGGCCGCGCTGTGAATGTGGAAGGTCTCGACCTTGAAAAGGCCGGGATTACCTATGATCGCCGTGGTATCAAAGTGGATGCCGGTCTACGCACCACGAACAAGAAGGTCTACGCCATCGGCGATGTCGCCGGCGGCCTTCAATTCACTCATGTGGCCGGCTATCACGGCGCTTTGATTTCTAGAAACATCCTGTTCCGCCTGCCGATCAAACAGAACGCGACCATCCTGCCGAAGACGACGTATACCGACCCTGAAGTGGCATCGGTTGGCGTGACGGAAGAGGAGCTTGCCGGACGCGATGACATCCGCATCCTGCGCTGGCCGTTCCATGAGAACGACCGCGCCATCGCTGAACGGACGACTGAAGGCTTCATTAAGGTCTTAACCACAAAGCGCGGGAAGATCTTGGGCGCCGTCGTGGTCGGGCCAAAGGCAGGCGAGATCATTTCCCTTTGGGGTCTTGCCGTTGCCAAGGGACTGAAAGTCAGCGACATCACCGGATGGGTCGCCGCCTACCCAACACTTTCGGAAGTGGGGCGCCGTGCAGCCGTAGAGTTCTATAAAGGAGCAACCGATAACCCGACGCTTCGTTCGGTTATCGGCTTTCTACGGCGTTTTGGATAAACTATTTCGTCAGAGCCGCTGGCCTTTACTGGGCCAACCGGCACGACCTTTTAACGAAGACTATGACGCAGAACGGTAAGCCCCCATCCGTCCCCAAGTATCGCCGAGGCGCTGGCCTTTCCGCCAAACTCCTCGTGCTGACCATCTTTTTTGTCCTCCTTGCCGAAGTGCTGATCTTCGTTCCGTCGATCGCCAACTTCCGCAATGTGTGGCTTCAGGACCGGCTCGCCGATGGCGAATTGGCCGTGGCGGCGTTGGACCCCTCAACCTATGGTCCGGATGCATCATCCAGCGATGCGATGATGCAGCAGGTCTTGTTGGAGACGCTGCAGGCACATGAGCTTGTTCTTGTCACCGACACGGCGCGGCTGATGCTGGCGCAGCGCACCGGCATCGATGGCTCACTGGTTGCCGATCTTGCCGTCGATGTGGGCGCGACCACCTCGCAGCCTATGACCGCGATTGTCGATGCCTTTCAAACGCTGGTGGAAGGCGATCGGGTGCTGCGCATCTATGGCATGCCGGCGCTGCCCGATGGGCGGTTTGTCGAGGTGGTGGTCGAAGAGCGCCATTTGCGCGAGGCGATGCTGACATACTCGCGCAACATTCTCATTCTCTCCGTCATCATCTCGCTGATCTCTGCGGTGCTTGTTTATCTTGCCCTCAACGCACTGTTCGTTCGGCCCTTAAGACGATTGGATGCGGCGATGGCGGCCTTCGCCGACTCTCCTGAAGAACCCGGATCGGTCATTGTGCCCTCCGGTCGGCGCGATGAGCTGGGCAATGCCGAGATGCGGCTTGCCTCCATGCAAACCGATCTACGCACGATGCTGACCGAACGCCGGCGGCTTGCCGATCTCGGATTGGCGGTCTCGAAGATCAACCACGATCTGCGGAACCTGCTTTCGAGCGCCCATCTGCTTTCTGAACGCCTCGACATGATCGCTGATCCGCATGTGCAGCGGATTGCGCCGAAGATCGTCCGTGCCATTGATCGCGCCGTGTCATTCTGCGAGGCAACGCTTGCCTATGGGCAGGTGCGCGAGCAGGCGCCGAACCGCTCCACGTTCGCGCTTGCCCAATTGGTTGATGAGGCGGCCGAGTTTGCCGGGCTCACCGGGCACAATGCCGTGACCTTCAAGAACGCCGTCGACCCCGTCCTCGCCGTTCGCGTGGGTAAGGACAATCTGTTCCGTATCTTGCTCAATCTGATGCGCAATGGGCGCCACGCGCTGGAAGCCGCCGGTGCCGCTGAGCATCCGCTGACGCTTTCGATCTTTGCCGATATCGATGGCGAAGACCTCGTCCTTACCGTGGCCGACACAGGCCCTGGGATCCCCGATGCGATGCGCGAACGGTTGTTTCAACCATTCAAGGGCGATGCCGGGCGCGTGGGTAGTACAGGGCTTGGGCTGGCCATCGCCAAGGAATTGGTGGAGGCCGATGGCGGCACCATCGCACTTGGTAGCGACCTCGAAACCAAGGGTTTGGCGACCGAGAATGAAGGCCAGGAAAACGGATCGGACGGCCCTGGGGCGGTGTTCGTCATTACCCTTCCGAATGCCTGCGTCATGGAGGCGGCTTAAGCCTCAAAAAGCGTCGTCGCGCCCGCTTGCAATTGGCCAAACCTTGGGCTAATCGTGCGCGCCTTGACGGGGCAGCGCTGACTGAAGCGCAAAGCCGCGATCTAGCACCGGTAGCTCAGCTGGATAGAGCACCAGACTACGAATCTGGGGGTCGGGAGTTCGAATCTTCCCCGGTGCGCCATTTCCAATAAATCTTTGAACCAGCTAATCGCGCCGCGCCCAGTTGCGCATAACGATGCCGACTGCTGACTGCACGCCGTCTTCCCTGGACAACTTTTCCGCCAAGCTATTGGCCTTGGCCCGTAGGTCGGCGCTACCGGTTATCTGGACAACGCCCTTGGCAAGCCGTTCCTCGTTGAGGCGGTTGCGCTTGATGGGTTGGGCGGCAACGCCAAGAGCAACGCTCAGGCGGCCCCAACCTGGCTGATCGCCGAAAAAGGGACAAATGAGGCATGGGACGCCGGCGTGAAAACCCTCAGCCGTTGTCCCGGCACCGCCATGATGCACGACAGCCGCCATGCGCGGAAAGAGCCAGCTGTACTGCACAGGTGGAATGGCGATGATGTCGGATCCACCATCAACATCCAGTTCGGCCCACCCCTGCGCAACTACGCCACGCTGCCCCGCCTTGCGTAGAGCGCCGCTGACAAGTCGGCCCAAGGCCTTGCCGTCCATGCTCGTCATGCTGCCAAATCCGACAAACACCGGCGGCGGACCGCTCTCCAAAAAAGTCACCAGTTCTTGCGGCGGGGAGAACTCTTCTGATGGCGGTAAGCGCAAGGTTCCGGTCACATGAGCGTGCGCGGGCCAGTCTTCTGGTCGGGGCAGAACCGATGGGCTGTGCGCATGGAGGACGGGGATCGTGCCGGCGCCGGGCGGAAACAAGACCGACCGCGCATCTTTAATGGGCGGCAACCCAAGTGACTCGTCGCGAAAGCGGTTGGCGCTCTTGCGAAGAGCACCGAACGACGCATTGACCAGCCTGTAGGTCAGTCGATTGAAGCCCGGCACGTTGAGCGTCGGCAGACCCATGGCGGGGAAGGCATTGGTCGGAACGATCATCGGCTGAAGCGCGCCGAGAAACGCTGGAACACCCAGCTTCTCAGCCACATGGGCCGCGGCAAACAGCTTGGAATGAAAGATGATGGCGTCCGGCGTGAAAGACTGCGCCGCCGCCCAAACCTGGCGCATCAGTTCGGCGTTGATCGGTCCTGATCGCCGCGCCAGACGGATACCGGCCATCATCCGTCTGATAAGCCCAGCCCCACCCTCCATCATCGCGCGGCCGTCGGGCGTCTCAATGGCGGCCAGCGATTCGTCAGACATGGGAAAGAACGGCACGCCATGGCTCTGCACAAAGTCGGAGAAGCGATTTGAGGTGGCCAGAAGAACATCGCATTCAGCCGCCCGCAAGCCTTTGGCAAGGGCAAGGAAGGGCTCTACATCGCCTCGGGTTCCGTATGTGCAGATGAGTATCTTGCGCGGTTGTGCATCCATGCCCACGCGTTACCAAACTGGCCTAACGAAGGGAACGCACCCAAGCAACGGGCCGGTTGCGTACCATCGGTCTTGATAGACTGGCTCGTCGGCCGCGAAACCAACCAAGGCAGATGATTGGACCCGTTAACCTCTGCTTGCTAGGAACGTTCAAAACGGGACCAAACCCAAAACAACTTCACCGGCTGCGAGCATGCGATGACAACCATTCGTCTTCACCAGGGCGATCTGCCCAATCTTGATGCCTATGGCGCGCTGGTTGCGATCGACACCGAGGCGATGGGGCTTCATCCGCATCGCGACCGCTTGTGCGTGGTTCAGCTCTCACCAGGCGATGGCACGGCTGATGTGGTCCAGATTGCAAAAGGCCAGGAGCGGGCACCCAATCTTGAGGCGCTGCTTGCCGATCCAGAGCGGACAAAGATTTTCCACTATGCTCGGTTTGATATCGCGCTGCTGTTTCACACATTCGGTGTCATGACCACTCCTGTTTTCTGCACCAAGATCGCCTCACGGCTGACCCGCACCTTCACCGATCAGCACGGGCTGAAGGGCCTGACACGCGACCTGTTGGGAATTGACCTTTCCAAGCAACAGCAGTCGAGCGATTGGGGCGCGGCAATGCTGACGGAAGCGCAGCAGGCCTACGCCGCTTCCGATGTTTTGCATCTTCATGCGCTGAAGGAAAAGCTCGATGAACTTTTGGACCGTGAGGAACGCCGCGCCCTTGCTGAGGCGGCCTATACGTTCCTTCCCACGCGCGCCAAACTGGATCTGATGGGGTGGGGTGACAGCGATATCTTCGCCCATTCGTGACGGTGCCTTAGAAAGGCCCAAACGGCGATCCGCCTTTCAGGCCGCACAGCGCCACTCCCGGCGAGTGCGGCTGTTGCGGCGGTTAGTGCCCGCAGCCGGCGTTCTGGCTGTTTTTGCGGTGGTTGCCACCTGGTGGTACTCCACGGCACTTGCACCAGAGCTTCAGATAACAGACGTCACCGTCACAGCTGATGGCATCGCCATGGATGCGCCAGTGCTGCGCGGCGAGGACGATGCTGGCCGGCCCTATGTGCTGCAGGCCGTTGAAGCCTACCAGACACTTTCCACCAATCCGGTTTTCACACTGCTTGATCTAACCGGTGAGATGATGCTGGACGCTGGCGAGCAGCTGGTGCTGCGCGCACCGCCGGCGCGATTTGACAGTGCGACCGGTATGGCGCGTTTTGAAGAGGGCCAAGTTGAGATTACTTTGTCATCGGGCGGGCAGGCTTTTCTGGGCGTCACCGAGGTCGATCTTGATGCCGGCACAATTTCATCTGATGAACGCGTGGCCGTCGCCAGCGGAGAGGTCACGCTGGAAGCGGGCGGCATTCAGGCCTTTGACGCCGGAGAGAGGCTTCTGTTCACCGGCGGTGTAAGAATGGTTGTTCGACCCACAAGGCAAGATGGGCCTCGGCAAAACGGGTCAGGGCAACAAGGGACGGTGACCCAATGAGCGTGATGACAAAGCCAGATGATCGCCGTCTCAACAAACGCGGTCGGGGCGTGATTGCTGGCCTTTTAGGTCTTGTGATGTTGGCTCTCGCTCCTGTTGCGACCGGCTCGGCCCAAACCTTGGCCGATGGGCTGGGCGGTTTCACGCAGGCTTCGGACGATCCGATCGAGATCGAAGCCGATGCACTGGAAGTCATGGATGCCGATCGCGTCGCCGTCTTTCGGGGCAACGTCCTGGTCACCCAAGGCACGGCAACGCTGCGCACCGCCGAGTTGCGGGTGCACTATGAGGCCGGCGGGGATGGTGCCATCGGGCCGACCAGCAACCAGGGTCTACGTCTCTTGGAAGCCATGGGCAGCGTCGAGATTCGATCCGAGGATCAGTTTGCCTCTGGCAACCAAGCACGCTTCGATTTTCTGTCGGAGATCATTACCTTGTCTGGCAATGTGGTGTTGCAGCAGGGCGAAAACCTCGTGCGTGGCCAGCAGCTTGTCGTCGATCTTAACGCGCGCGAAAGCCGACTCGATGCATCACCTGCTTCAGGCGGTGGCCGGGTGACGGGCGTTTTCTCTCCCGGCGGCGGTTAGGGTCAGACCGGGGCATTATGGACGGGTCCAACAAACCTTTCGGGCGTATCGCACGCGCCGTGAGCCAGATGAAAGCAAAGGCGCTTGCGCTCGCTGACATCGGCCCGTTTGCGCCGCGTGACCCTGTGGAGCGGCTGGGCCGGCGCTTTGACCGCATCGTTACCGATGAGAAGAGCCGTAAATCGAACGGACAGGCGGCCAATGGCCATGCAGGGCCAAACGGCGCATCGAACGGTCATGATGCTAGCTCTGCGATGCCGGCGGCGCTGCCCAGCCATCGCGTTCTGGCCGGTGAAACAGGCGAGAGCATTCGTCTGCCGGATCATCCTATCGAAGCCGGCGCTCTGGTCGTCAACGGACTGCGCAAGGCCTATCGCGGGCGTGTGGTCGTGCGCGATGCCGGACTGACGGTGCGCCGCGGCGAAGCGGTCGGCCTGCTTGGACCCAATGGCGCGGGCAAGACCACAATCTTCTATATGATCACGGGCCTGGTGCTGCCGGATGCCGGCGCGATCCATCTGGATGGGCATGCCATCACCAGCCTTCCCATGTATCAGCGCGCACGCCTTGGGATCGGCTACCTGCCGCAGGAGGCCTCGATTTTTCGCGGCATGACGGTGGAGCAGAATATTCTGGCCGTCTTGGAACTGGTTGAGCCGGAGCCTGAAAAGCGCCGCGCCGATCTGGAGTCCCTTTTGGCCGAATTTCAGATCACGGCTCTGCGCAACACGCCAGCCATCGCCCTGTCCGGTGGTGAGCGGCGGCGCTGCGAAATTGCCCGCGCCCTGGCGAGCCGTCCAGCTTTCATGCTGCTTGATGAACCGTTTGCCGGGGTCGATCCCATCGCTGTCAGCGACATTCGCTCGCTGGTCCGCCACCTCACAACACGTGGCATCGGTGTGCTGATCACCGATCACAATGTGCGCGAAACCCTAAGCCTGATTGACCGGGCGACGATCATACACTCCGGCACCGTGCTGACCGAGGGCACGCCCGATGAGATCATCTCCAATGCCGAAGCAAGACGGCTTTACCTCGGCGAGAGTTTCTCGCGTTAGTCTTTTGTCAACCCTGCAAAATGCCCGTTGGCATGGTGCTTGCTTGGCGTAGCCGAAGCAGTTTACATCTCGGCACATGGGCATGTCGCCGAAACTTGTGCTGCGCCAAAACCAGCAGCTTGCCATCACGCCGCAGCTCATGCAGGCGATCAAGCTGTTGCAACTCTCTTCACTGGAGCTGTCCTCCTTCGTAGAGCGGGAGCTGATGCAGAATCCTCTGCTTGAGCGAGATGATGCAGATCGCGACCCCGCTGACAGCCTGCCGGCCCTGGCGACAGAAGGGCCCGAACCTATCTCGTCCAGCGATGATCCAGCTTCCGGCAGCGACGAACAGCGGCCGGACTGGACGTCCGATCAGCTAGAGGTGAGCGCGCAGAGCGTCGCTGACAATCTTGATACGGCCGCCGACAATGTGTTTCCGGAAGATGCCGGACCGCAGACGACCAACGGGCCATCCGATTTGGGATCTCTGCAAAACGCCGGCTCACAGATTGGAAACAGTAGTGCCGGGTCAGACGGCGGAGCGGATCTTGATAGCTATCTCAGCCGGGCCGTCAGCCTTCAAGATCACCTGACCGAGCAGCTGCATCTGGCTGTATCTGATGCGCGACAGCGTCTCATCGGCCAAATGCTGATCGATGCCATTGATGACAATGGCTATCTGCGCGCCGATGTTTCCGACCTTGCTACCCGCCTAGGCACCGGTGAAGGGGACGTTGAAGACGTTCTTGGTCTTCTTCAGACCTTTGATCCTTGCGGTGTCGGTGCGCGTTCTGTCGGTGAGTGCCTGTCCTTGCAGCTGGCCGACAAGAACCGCTTTGACCCAGCAATGGCGGCGCTAATGGAGCATTTGGACCTGGTGGCACGCCGTGATTTTGCCAAGCTGCGCAAGCTGTGCGGTGTCGATCAGGATGATCTGGTCGAGATGGTCGAGGAGCTGCGCGCCTTAGACCCCAAGCCCGGCCGCGCATTCACCGCGGCGCCGGTTGAGGCTGCTATTCCCGACCTTTTCGTTCAGGAATTGCCCGAAGGTGGTTGGGGCATTGAGCTGAACAGCGACACCCTGCCCCGCGTTCTGGTTAACCGGACGTACTATGCGCAGATCGATCGATCCTCGCTTTCCGTCGATGATCGCACCTATCTGTCCGAGCAGCTTCAGGCTGCCAACTGGCTGGTGAAGAGCCTTGACCAGCGCGCCCGTACGATCATCAAGGTCGGGGCTGAAATCGTTCGACAGCAGGACGGCTTCTTCGCCCATGGCGTGGATCATCTTAAGCCGCTGACCCTGCGCCAAGTGGCCGATTCCATCGAGATGCATGAATCGACCGTGAGCCGCGTGACATCGAACAAATATGTCGCCACACCGCGCGGGGTGTTCGAGCTTAAATACTTCTTCACCGCTGCCATTCAGTCCGCCGATGGCGGCGAGGCCCATGCAGCCGAAGCAGTCCGCCAGCGCATCCGCAAACTGATTGACGCCGAGGACCCGAAGAAAATCCTGTCCGACGACCAACTCGTCCAACTGCTGCGCAATGAGGGCATCGACATTGCGCGCCGAACGGTGGCCAAGTACCGCGAATCGCTCAAGATCGCATCGTCAGTCCAGCGGCGCCGGGAAAAACGGGCTGCCCTGCCAGCTTGACCGATGTTTGTGCAATTGGGGGCATCCCGCACCCGGAAATGCTTGGCGTAGCGCCGCTGACATGGCAGCTTTAGGCGAATGCGAGAAGGACCGCTTTTAGCGGCTTAGATTACAAGGAGTACCCTTATGACCCTGCGGATCACCGGCAAGAATATGGACATTGGCAGCGCGCTGCGCGGTCATGTTGAGGACCGCCTCGCCGACGCAGTGGCCAAGTACTTCTCCGGCGGCTACTCGGGCCACGTGACCATGGAGCGCGAGGGCTCTGGATTCCGCACCGACGCATCTATCCATCTTGATTCGGGTGCCGAGCTTCATGCATCTGGCATGTCGGTCGACCCGCACCAAAGTGCCGACCAGGCATCGGCCCGATTGGAAAAGCGCCTGCGCCGTTACAAGCGCCGCCTAAAAGATCATCACAGCGACAAGGCCGAACGCGCTGCTATTGCGGCAGCCAGCTATGTGACGTTCCAAACGCTCGATGGCGAGGACGATCCTGGCGAAGATTTCGCGCCGACGGTCGTAGCGGAAACGGAAACCGAGCTGAAAACGCTCACCGTGGCGAGCGCTGTGCTCGACCTTGATTTCTCCGGCGCGCCATTGGTCATGTTCAACAATGCCGGCACCGGCCGCATCAACGTCGTTTATCGCCGTTCTGATGGAAATATAGGCTGGATTGATCCGGTTGCGTCGGGTAACGCCACCCCCTGATCGGTTTTCAAGGATCAGGTGCCCGGGTGCTTGTCGCACCCGGTCGCCAGATAGGGAGCGATTATGGGAATGGACCTCAGCGATCTTGTTTCGCCCGAGTGTGTGATCGCCGGGCTGAAGGCGACGTCGAAGAAGCAGGCGCTGCAGATGTTGTCGGCCAAGGCGGCCGAAGTCACCGAACTGCCGGAGCGCGAGATCTTCACCACGCTTTTGGAGCGTGAGCGGCTCGGCTCAACCGGCGTTGGCCATGGCGTGGCCATTCCGCACGGGAAGCTAGCAGGGCTTGATGGAGTGGTGGGCATCTTTGCACGTGCCCATCAGCCGCTCGACTTTGACGCTTTGGACGATCAACCAGTCGATTTACTGTTTTTGCTTTTGGCGCCAGAAGGTTCGGGCGCCGATCATCTTAAAGCTTTGGCACGTATCGCGCGTGTATTACGCGACGAAGTTCTGGCTGAAAAGATCCGTTCCACTGACCATGCCTCCGGTATTTACGCTGTTTTGACAGGTCAAAGCCAAGAAGACGCGGCGTAAACACACCTCAAGAAATTCAGGTAAAGCCTCGTTTACCTTTTTTGATGTTTGCCACCTTTGGTGGTGCAAGCCCTTCTATTGTTGGAATTTTCTTAGAGAAACTTGCTTAGCTTAGTTCTTCGGACAGCGCATTGCGCCAACGAGGTTGGGAAGAACGTTGACTAAGTTTGTTCCGCAGAAGACTGAAAGTGTCTTGAGGCGACGTTACGCACGTCGTTACCTGTCGGCCATGGCCCTTCTGGCCATCACCATCATGGTGGGCGGCTACCAGCTCAACCGCGTTCTTGAAGTGAATGCCAGGCAAGCTGAAGTCATTGATGTTGCCGGCGCTCAGCGGATGCTTTCCCAGCGTTTGGCCCTTCTGGCCGACCGGGTTTTGAGTGCACCAACCAGCTACCGATATACTCGTGCTCTGGAAGATCTGGAGCTTTCCGTCGAGCGCATGAAAGAGGGTCACGTTTTCCTGTCGCAAGGACGCGTCGGCTTTCCAGCACCGGCAGTCAGCACACCGGCATTGCAACATCACTACGATGCCGGCGGCGCGGGTCTGGGTCCATCGATGGCCGGTTTTTTGCGCGCCTTCGAAGAGTTTTTGCAGAATCCGGAAGGGTACCGCGAGAGCATTGAATTCCATCGCATCTACGCCGAGCGTAATCTGCTCGTCCTGCTCGACCAGGCAGTCGCGCTCCATACCCAGTTCGCGCAACGCGAGATCTCCCAGGCCATCCGCTTGCACGGCTTTTGGGTAGCGGCTGCCTTGGTGCTGCTTGTGCTGGAAGTCCTGCTTGTTTTCCGGCCAATGGGCCGTGATGCCGCCCAATCCGTTGCCCGGGTAAAGGCGGTTCTCGATGAGCGCACCGCGATGCTCTCGCGCGCGTTTCACATTGCCAAGCTTGGCCACTGGCACACCACGAGCGCGGATGCCGATCCTATCTGGCTGTCGCAAGAGCTGATCGACATGTACGGCATGGATCGCGAAGAGGGTTACGTGCCCCTCTCGGTCATCCAGGAAGGTGACATCGTACCAGAGGGCACGCCGATCGCCGAAAATGAGCAACACCAGGCGTTTCTGCGTACTTGGGAAAGCGGAGAGCCAACCGTCGCTCGGTCTGCCTACCGTAAGGAGAACGGCGAGATCATCGACATGCTGGTGCATATGGATGCCCAGCGCGATGCCAGTGGCAAGGTCGTGGCAGTCACCGGTGTGATCCGCGATGTCACAGATGAGGTGGCCGCTGAGCGCGCCTTGCGCGATAGTTTGGAAGAGATCGAGCGACAGAGCCGCGACCTCAATGAAGCCCAGCGTCTGGGCAAGTTGGCAAGCTGGCGCGTGCCCATCGATGGCACGATGATGGAGTGGAACAACCGGTGTTTTGAGCTCCTGGGATACGACCCGGACGTCTTCACGCCGACCGTTGGGAACATCAAAGATCTTTATGAGCCGCAGGCCCTCATTCGCCAGCGTGCCCTGAATGCCGAAGTGATGCGGACCGGCGAGCGTCAGAGCGGCGTTTTCCAGGTTCGACGCGGCGACGGATCGATGGCCGATCTAGACATTCGTGTGACGCTTGAACGTGATGGAGAGGGCAAACCTCGGGCGCTTTTCGGTACGATGCGCGATGTCTCGCAGGAAAAAAGCGCGCAACGCGAGCTTGAGGCATTGGCTTATCGCGATCCGCTTACCGGTCTTGCCAACCGCGCGTCGTTCACGCGCCAGCTTGATGTAGCGTGTGCCCTGGCTCAGGTGGGTGCGGACTCCGTGACCTTGATCGTCGCCGACCTTGATCAGTTCAAAGATGTCAATGACACGCTTGGCCATCAGGCAGGCGATGAGCTGCTGCGCATTGTCGGCGAGCGCCTCTCGGCGGTCGTCGATGACCATGACTTCGTGGCGCGCCTCGGGGGCGACGAATTTGCTATTCTGCTCTCAGAAACCGATGACACGGCGCGCATTCAGGATATTTGCGACGCCATCTTGAAAGCTATCGGAAAGCCTGCACCGCTGGCTGCCGGAACGGTTACCACCGGTGCAAGCCTGGGCGTGGCGATTGCGCCGAAAGATGCAACCGAGCCGGCCAGCCTAATGCGCTATGCCGATTTAGCGCTTTATGCCTCCAAGGAACATGGTCGCGGCCGGGCAAGCTTCTTCGAACCGAACATGAACGACGCCATGCGTGCCCGCGCCGAGTTGGTCAGCCGCATCCGCGTGGCGCTTCAAGACAATAAGTTCGAAGCGCACTTCCAGCCGCTGGTATCGCTGCAAGATGAACAGGTTGTGGGTTTTGAAACCTTACTGCGTCTGCCAGATCGCGAACGCGGATTCATTCCGCCGTCGGAGTTCATCCCGGTCGCCGAAGGCTCTCAGCTTATTGCCGACCTTGGCGCCTATGTCCTGCACGAAGCCTGTCATGAGGCACAAAGCTGGGTGAAAGCCGGGCTTGGTCGTCGCAAGGTTGCCGTCAACGTGTCGGCAGCGCAAATCTGGCACGGCGATCTTGAAGCGGTGATTGACAGTGCTCTGACCACGTCGGGATTGGACCCTCGGCTTTTGTGTCTTGAGGTAACCGAGACAGTGTTTGCGGGCGGCGCACTGGACAGGCTCCACGACCTTCTTACCAATCTGAAGGCCCAGGGCGTTGAGCTGGCGCTTGACGATTTCGGCACAGGCTACTCATCGCTTGGTTACCTCAATTCCATGCCGTTCGACATCATGAAGATCGACCGCACCTTTGTAGACGGCTCTGCTCATGATGCCGACAAACAGCAGATGCTGCGCGGCATTATCAGCCTCGGGCACGGACTTGGATTACGGGTTCTGAGCGAAGGCGTCGAGACCGCCGAGGACTTGGCGGTCGTTCGCGACCTCGGTGGCGATCTTGTTCAGGGCTGGTACTTCGGAAAGGCGCTGCCGGCGCCTCAGGCGCTTGCCGATGCAGCTGCAATAGATGCCAAGGGTCAGCTGGTGCCAGTGCTTGCAAAGGCCAGGCAGAAGCTGGTTCCTCAGGCGACCAAGACAACCCGTCGGAAGCAGGCCAGTCGGAAGATTGCCTAACACCTGGCTTGTCACAGGCCCTTAGCGGGGCTGACGGGACAGATCAGCAAGCGTTGGTCCTGGTCAAACAAAAACCCGCCCCTGGAGAACAGGGGCGGGCTCTTTGTTTGGCTTGGTCCGCAGCTAGCTAAAGTGCAGTCCTGAGATACAACAGCGTTATGCGGCTCGGACTTTCTGAAGGAAGTCGGCCATGGCATCGCGCATTTCGCTCGACCGAGTCTGAAGGCCGGTCAGCGCCGTGTTCATCTTGCCACTCATATCGCCCGTGTTGCCGGCTGCTTCACCAACCGCATTGATCGCCCCGGTCACGCTTTCGGTGCTTTCGGCTGCTTCGGTGATGTTGCGGGCAATCTCGCTTGTTGCGGCATTCTGCTCTTCGGTGGAGGCTGCCATTGCGGTGGTGCGCTCGGCGATGTCCTTCACCATCGAGGAGACAGACTCCGTTGCCTCAGTGGATTCCTCGGCCGCAACCTTCATTTCGGAAATCTGTGCGTCGATTTCCTCGGTCGCTTTGGCCGTTTGTTCGGCCAGCGCCTTGACCTCAGTGGCAACAACCGCAAAGCCCTTGCCGGCTTCACCGGCACGTGCAGCTTCGATCGTTGCGTTGAGGGCCAGAAGGTTGGTCTGCTCAGCGATATCGGTGATCAGCTTGGTGACGTCACCGATCCTTGAGACGACATCCTGCAAGCGGCCAACCGACTGATTGGTGCGATCGACCTGACCGGCTGCTTCGTGGGCAGCCTGCGACGTGCGGTGAACCTGCTGGTTGATCTCAGAGATTGAAGCCGTCAGTTCCTCTGTTGCGCTGGCAGCCGTGGAGACATTGCCACTCACATGCTGGGAGGAACCAGCGGCGCCTTCAGCCTGCTGGGTGGTATTGCCGGCAAGATTGGAGAGGTCGGAGGCCATGCTTCCAAGCTCATCAAGCTCGCCCGACATGGTCTCCGTGACAGCAATAACCGTCTTTTCAAATCCAGCGGCGATTTCTTCAAGTTCCGCCTTGCGGGATTCAGCGGCTTTCTGGCGGTCAACTTCGCTGCTCGCTTCCAGCTCCTGCGTACGCTTCATATTGTCGGCGAAGACACCCAGAGCGTCGGCCATCGCACCAATCTCATCACCACGATCACGGAACGGGATGGCAGCGTTAGCATCGCCGCTTGCCAGCACCTTGGTCGTGGCCGTCAGGCGACTGATGGGTTTGGAGATCATCAGGTGATTGAAGATGCCGAAGAGAACTGCCAGCAGGGTGATCAGAACACCGCCCGCCACCGTGATGGTCAGTCCAAGGTTAAGCGACCTTTCTTTCTCTTCCAGCCGGGCGGCGGCATGCGCCATAGCTTCTGATCCCAGCTGGTCGAAGCCAGAATAGACCGATGCCAGCAAGGCTTCGCCATTGCCTGTCAGTTCCATGGCGCGGGCAAGATCAACCGTCAGCGGGTCCCGCATAAGACGGAACTGCGCATGGGCGTGCTGGTTGAGCCAAGCCTGCCAGTAACCGCGCAACCCGGCCACTTGATCGCCGAAGCGCGCTTCGATGCTGTGACCCTCCTCTTCCAGCGCATCAAGATCGCCAAGGATTTGGGAGGTCAGCTGGTTGCTTCGATTGACGAGGGCTTGATCGCCGGTCGACACGAAGGTTCGCGCGGCCAGAATCTGGTCGAGCATGGCAACGCGAAGCTGTTCCACATCGCTTTGGAAATTGCTGGTTTGGAGAAAGACCTTGGCCTCGTGAATCGAGGCCCGCATGGCTTGGAAGGAGAACGCACCAGCCACCGCACTGATCATGGCAAGAGCCACAAAGGCGAAGGCCGTTTTCTTAGAAACGGAAATGTTGGAAATCATTGATCTGGTCCTTCGCGCGGGTTAGCTGCCGGCCCGGCGGCGCTGGAGTTCGGTCAGGTTGACTTCGACCGTGGCGGCGCCGATGGCCTGGTTACCGCTTTCATTGGGGATGGAAAGGTTGAGCTGGGCGCGCCAGATGCGGCGATCTTCATCCCATTCAGCCTCGTCAATGAACACGGCCTGCGGACCGTTGGGGAAAGTTTCCTGGAACTTGGCTTCGTCGCCCTGCCAATAGTCGCTGGTGACAGCGCTCTGACCGACATTCAGGCCAACGGCATCAACGATGAAGATCTCGGTGTAGAGACCAAGCGTGCTGGCTTGCATGCGCAACAGATAGGTCGACAACGGATTGGAAACGGTGGCGGCAATCAGCGGCTGGTCGTTGACCTCCCGCTCGGCTCGCCATTGTTGATCGAGCGCATCGATTTCCGCCTGGCCGAGGTTTCGATGTCGCTGGTTTTGCGCCTCAACCGACATGGAAACGATGGCATTGCTCAACCATCCACGTGTTTCCTCCACAAAGGCAGTGTCCAACAGTGCCCTTGGATTTGGCGCGATGCCTTGTGTCAACGCTGTTGAGCTTCCCCCCAGCACCATGAGGCCGGCAAGGAAGCCCGCTCTGGCAGCTTGCGTGATCTGCATATGTCCCAGTCTCCAGCGATCCGATCTAGCCCCCGTCCGGTCGGCAGACCGCCATGCCGACCTACGGAATTTCACGGAGACAATTGGTGATCGGTCTTACGAACGTCTTAACCAACACAGCCAGCTGGTTTGCGAGAGAACCAATCTTGCTACATCTTTAGGTTGGGTACTCGTGATGCGAGTTACTGGAAGAGATGCGATTTATAAGAGTATGAAATATTGTTGTATTCCAGTTGCTTATGCTTTCGCCTGCAACCTTGGCGTCCAATATTTCCATTTAAGCAAATTTTGAAATGATTTAGAACGATAGAGAAATAATGGTACTTCTGGTCCCGCCGGACCGATGAATTGATGGAAAGCTGATTGTAAGGCGGCCCAGGCGGCTCGCCTCGGGGTAGGTCGACACGCTCCTAATCCACGGGTGCCAGGCGTGGGTCAGGAGCTGATGTCTAAGCACGGCCGTTAGCGCGCGGCGATCGCCTCAATTTCCACGGTCGCCCCTAGTGGAAGGGCCGCAACCGCGATGCAGGAACGCGCCGGCTTGTGGTCGCCGAAAAACTCCGCATAGACCGCATTCACAGCGGCAAAGTCGGCCATATCGGTGAGAAAGACAACGGTCTTTGCAACGTCAGATGGGGCAAGGTTAGCCGCCGCCAGAACTTTGCTGAGATTGCTCAGCGCCTGTTTGGCTTGGGCCGCCGCATCGCCGCCAAGAAAGGTGCCCTCGGCATCCAGCGCGAGGCAGCCTGAGATGTAGGCGCTTTCCTTTGTCAGTGTGGCATGGCTGTAGGGGCCAACGGCGGGCGGTGCGCCGTCGGCGAGAAGCATTTCAACGGACATGCGAAGATCCTTTCAGAACGGACTAGAGGAGGAAGATGGTGCCGATGATGCCGGCGCCAAGAAGAAGCAGGGTCTGTGCGACGACCAACGCGATATGCCGGCCGCCAAGGTTGAGCATCGCCGCAACGGAGGTTTTGACCCCGAGCGCTGCAATGGCGGTGATCAGCATCCAACGGCTGGCTTCCACCAAGAAGGTGACCAACACCTGTGGCAACAGGCCGGTGGAGTTGATCAGCATGAAGACGACAAAGGCGATCACGAACAGTGGGATGCCGACCCGTTCCCCGTCGCTTCGCCGTGTAGCAACCAGGATCAGGATGATCACAAGCGGCAGAAGAAGCACGCGCTGAAGCTTGGTCAGCGTGGCGATGTTGCCGGCCTCATCGCTGATCGAAAAGCCGGCGCCAACCACCTGCGCCACGTCGTGAACGGTGGCGCCGATGAGGAAACCGGCCTGGGCATCGTCAAAGCCGAGGGAGGAGAACAGGATCGGGTAGAGCACCATAGCAAGGGTGCTAAGCGTGGTAACCGCAACGACGGTGAACAGCGTGTCGCGTTCAAGCCCATCACGTTTGGGCATGACGGCCGAGATCGCCAGCGCTGCAGATGCCCCACAAATGGCCGTCGCGCCACCAGCCAGAATGCCGAAGGCCACCTTGCGCTTGAACAACGGGGCCAGAACAAATCCGCTGGCCAGGGTGAGGGCCACAAGCGCCAGAATGAGCGCGACCGGTTCCCAGCCCTGGCCTGTCACGTCGCTCAGGCTCAGCCGAAACCCGAGCAATGCAACGCCGATGCGCAACAGGCTCTTGGAGGCAAAGGTGACCCCGCCGGCGCATTGCGGGTGATCGACCAGAAAGTTGAACGCAATGCCTATGAGAAGCGCGAACAGCATGACGGGTGCGCCGTAATGCTCAGACAGAAAGCCGGCGCAAAGCGCGATGGTGACGGCCAGGGCGAGACCCCGATAGCCGTCCTTCAAAGGCATGAAAACGGAAAACACAAAGTGGCCTTGGCTTAGTCGGCGGCGGTCAGATCGAACTGCTCGTTCGGGAAGTACTTTTCCAACCGAATGTCGGCCGTGCGGGCATGGCCTTCCATGCCTTCAAGCCGCGAGATGCGCGCTGTTGCCTCCGCAACAGGACGAGCGCCGTTACGGGTCGCACGCTGCCATGTCACGGTCTTCATATATTTGTGCACCGACAGCCCGCCTGTGTAACGCGCTGCTCCAGAGGTGGGCAGCACGTGGTTGGGTCCGGCTGCCTTGTCACCAAAGGCCACCGTCGTCTCCTCCCCGAGGAAGAGCGAGCCGTAGCTCTGAAGCCGTGCCAGCCACCAGTCAAGGTCCGCGCATTGCACATGCAGATGCTCTGGCGCGTACTGATCCGATAGTTCCGCCATCTCTTCCCGGTTGCCGCATACAACCACCTCGGCATAGTCACGCCAGGCGGCCTGCGCATTCTTGGCGTTGGTCTCCGGCAGTTCAGCGATGAGGCCCGGCACCAGGTTCATCACGGTTCGACCGAAAGCCTCGCTATCTGTCACCAGCCAGACCGGCGAGTTGTAGCCATGTTCAGCCTGACCGACGAGATCCCATGCCACAAAGTGCGGATCGGCACTGGCATCGGCAAGAACCATGGAGTCCGTCGGGCCGGCGAACATGTCGATGCCAACGCGCCCAAACAAAAGACGCTTGGCTTCGGCTACGAATTGGTTGCCTGGCCCGACCAGAATGTCCGCCTTGGGCAGGTCAAACAGGCCAAACGCCATGGCTGCGATGCCCTGCACGCCGCCCATATTGAGGATCGCATCGGCGCCGCAAAGATCCATCGTGAAGAGGATGGCGGCGGGAATGCCTTCGCCGGCCTTGGGCGGAGAGCAGGCCGCGATATGCTGAACGCCGGCCACCTTGGCGGTGGTGATGGTCATGATGGCTGAGGCGATATGGCTGTAGCGCCCACCCGGCACATAGCACCCCGCGGCAGAGACAGGGATTTGGCGCTGGCCAGCTGTCAGCCCCGGCACGACCTCAATCGCGCACTCGCCAATCGTCTCCTTCTGCGCTTCGGCAAAGCGTCGAACATTGTCATGGGCAAAGCGGATGTCGCTTTTCAGCTTCTCTGGCACACGGGCGATGGCGGCGTCGATAGCCTCTCGGCTTACGACAATGTCGCCATTCCAATTGTCGAACTGTCGGCAATAGGCGGCGGCAACCTCATCGCCGCCTGCCTCGATCGCCGCCAGCATTTCCTCGACCGTCTGCTGAACACTCGACTGGTCCATCTCGGCCGTTTTCAGGGCCATCTTCAAATAGGTCGTGGGCATGAAAGAAGCTTCTCAATCCTAACGCTTCAGGTCAGCGCGGCGGAACGCGCCTTGCACGATGCGATCGATCACCATGGCAACGAAAAGGATGGCAAAGCCGCCCAGAAGGCCTGGACCTTTCGCGGCGAACTGAAGCGCCTCCAGGATCACTTGGCCAAGGCCACCACCACCGATCAGCGAGATGATCACAACCATTGAGAGACACATCAGGATCGTCTGGTTGACGCCTGTCATGATGGAGGGCAGCGCCAGCGGTATCTCAACGTCACGCAGGATCTGCCAGTTGGACGCCCCGAAAGCGGAGGCTGCTTCCTTGATCATCTCTGGGACGCCGCGAACACCAAGCGCGGTGAGGCGGATGACCGGCGGCATGCCGAAGATGATGGTGGCCAAGATCCCCGGCGGGTTGCCGGTTCCGAAGAACGCAATGATCGGTATGAGATAGACGAAGGCAGGCAGGGTCTGCATCAAGTCGAGCACTGGCTCGGCGATCCTGTAGGCCCGCATCGATTTGCCGAACCAGATGCCAAGCGGAATGCCGATGATGACGCACAGCACCACGGCCGCCCCGACGAGCGCCACCGTTTCCATGGCGATTTCCCAATAGCCAAGGAAAGCGATGTAGGCGAGCGCAGCAGCCGTGAAAATGGCAACGCGCGGGCCGGCGGAGCGCCAGGCGATGACACAGATAACGATCATGACCACCGGCCATGGCGTGCCCATCAGGGCGAGCGAAACCGTGTCGAGAACCGACCGTACGCCGAAGACAATGCCATCGAAGGTGCCAGAACCCGCCATGGCCGCTGCGTCGATCCGGTCTTCCAGCCATCGCGCCGTCCCGGCGTAATGGTCAGAGTTGGCCGGGAAGGCGGTCAGAAACTCCGGCACGTTCTCAATGGTGAAGCGGTAGACGGTTAGCGGCATCACCGCCAGCATCAGAACAACGCCAAAAGCAACGTTCACGGGCTTGATGCCTGAGGGAACCCGCTCGGGCGTCACCCGCCAGTTGGAGTACTGTTTCTCATAGGCAATGTTGCTCCAGATGCCCTGTGCAATGCGCAGTACCAGCAAGAGAAGAAGGCCGCCGATAAGGATCATCGTTGCATCGGCAACAGCAGCCTCTGCCGTCTCGCGGCTTCGTTCGGCCGCGCGCATGAGATTGTTGCCCAGCGTTTCGAACCGCGAGCCATCCTCGCCAGCTGCAACAGCGGCGGCTGCGCGATCAAGAAACTCTTGTGCCCGCGTCTCCTGGCGGACTGCCTGTTGCAAACTGTCCGCACCCAATTCGCCCCATGTCCCGCGTCCGATCTGGACCAGGGCAATGATCTCCAGGATGAGAAAACCCCAGAACATGCCCCACACACCACGGGCGGACGACCAAAGTGGACCGAGAAGCGCTGCGGCCCAATTGAAGGTGAGCGGTACGCCGGACGTCGTGTCGTGGATCTTGTGGAAGGCGCGCTGATAGTAGCTCGCATTGCGCTCGACGAACTCGGTGATCGACGCGTCGAGCTCGGCGCGATCGACTTCCACATCGGCAACGGCTGAGGCAACGCGGGGCTGCATGGGCTGGGCGTGAAGGACTTCGTCTGCCATCGGTAACCCCTATTTGCCGCCTTGGATGCCGCGCAGAAGCGTGGCTTTAGATATCGTGCCGACGGCCTCGCCCCGTTCGGTGATAACCACCGGATGCGAACTGCCGACGGAAAGGTCGATCAGTGCATCAAGATCGGTTTCGCCGTCGGCCCGTGGCGCCTGCGCAAGACCATTGGTCAGTCCCGCGCCGTTGAGCGGTTCCATGATCGTGTGAGCTTTCACTAACTTCAGGCGCGAGATGCCTTGCACAAACTCACGCACATAATCGTCGGCCGGCTCGGTGACGATTTGTTCGGGCGTGCCAATCTGAACGATGACGCCATCCTTCATGATGGCGATGCGGTGTCCGATGCGGATCGCTTCATCGAGATCATGGGTAATGAAGAGCGTCGTCTTCTTCAGCTCAGAGACCAGCGCCGAGAACTGGTCCTGCAATTGCAGGCGAATAAGTGGGTCGAGCGCGGAAAAGGGCTCGTCCATCAGGAGAATTTCAGGGTCTGAGGCGAGCGCTCGGGCGATGCCAACGCGTTGCTGCATGCCGCCGGAAAGCTCGCGCGGCAGACGGTCTTCGTAACCGTCCAGGTTCACCAGCCCCAGCGTGTGGTCGGAGATGGCCCAGCGCTTGGATTTCGGCACACCGCGGATTTCGAGAGGATAGGCCACGTTGTCGCGAACGGAGCGATGCGGCAGCAGTGCCATGTGCTGGAACACCATCCCGATATGGCGTGAGCGCATGGCGCGCAGTTGCGCCGGCCCCATGGCGCTCACATCCTCACCCAGGACCTTAATGGAGCCTGCGGTCGGGTCGATCAGGCGGTTGACGTGGCGCACCAGCGTCGACTTGCCGGACCCCGACAGGCCCATGATGCAGAAGATCTCACCGCGAGCCACCGAGAAGCTCGCATCGCGCACACCGATCACGGTGCCAAATTCGTTCAGCGCATCGGCTTTGGAAATGCCATGAGATGTGGCGGCCTCGACGGTCTCAGTGGCTCTGTCACCAAAGACCTTCCAGACATTGGATAGTTCAACAACGGCTTCAGACATCGTCTTAGCGCTTTTCTTGGGAGGGCGATGCGCCTGTTCTAGCACCGCAAGGCAAACGGGTCGGCAACTGAGTGCGCGACACCATTAGGAGAAAGGTGCGGGCAGCGAACGATAAATCTCCGCTGCCCGCCCGAGGCATTAGTTGAGAAGCCAGCTGAGAACGACCTCTTCGTTCTCATCGACCCAACGGCGAGCAAATTCGGCCGCGTCTTCGCTCTGAACGCTCAGAGCAAAACCCATCTCGCTGATCGCCGCTGCCGGCATCTGGTAGGCATCGAACATCGCGGCGACTTCCGGATAGTCGCTGCGCACGCTTGCAGCATAGTGCAGGTGCAAGGTCGCACCCTTCCAAGCCGTCGATGCTTGCGAGTTTTCTAGCCAGGCCGGGTCATCCGTCGGCTGGATGATCGTCCAAGTGTCCGGATCGTGCGCCGGCTCGTCTAGGACCGTCAGATCGTAGGCGACGAAGATGAAGTGCGGATCATAGCAAAAGCCGATCCATGGTTCATTGGCGGCGACAGCGGTGCCGAGCGCACCCCAAGCGACCGACCCGTCGTACTCTTGAAGGTCCATTACTTCGTCATAGCCATAGGAGCGGGCACGGATGCGCTCGATGCTGGTGGAGGCCCAGCCCGGTGCACCGATCCACACTTCCGGCGTACCGTTGCCGTCAAAATCGAAGATCGCCATCTTCTCAGGATCGGTCAGATCTTCGATGCTGGTGATGTTGTACTCTTCGGCAATGTAGGTCGGCACGCACATGCCCTGCACAGCCTGCACGGGATTGTTGTTCATCACCACCGACTCGTTCTCGATGACATACTGGTTGTGCAGGTTCACCTGGTTGGGCATCCAGACCTCTGGATGAAGGTGCATGGATCCTGAATCCATCGCCTCGAAGATAATCGGGTTGGTTCCGTTCTGCAGTTCGACCTCCAGGCCGAAATTGTCTTCAATCACCACTTTGAGGATGTTGGCAGTGGCATTGGCGGCCGGCCAGTTCGGCACGCCGAGCACCAGGTCTGCTGCGGATGCGACTGGCACGGCGGCCAGAGCGCAAACGCTGGCGGCCAGGGCCGTCTTGGACACGGATTTCATCATTCTGCTGCTTCCCTTGTTATCGGACCGGGTTGGTTTTGGGAGATGGACGCGCCCGGTCGACGCGCGGCCTTATGAAAACGACCATCGGGTCGTTCCTCATGTCTGGAAAAAGCGACGGTGGCGTCGACAAGCACATCGACGCTGTCGATCACCGTAACCTCGCCAGCGATGGTGTCGGCAAGCAGCGAAAACTCGCTGCACCCAACAAGAACAATGGAGGCGCCGGCGCCACGCAGTTGGTGGGCGACACGCGAGGTCATCTCAAGCGCTTCCCGATCGGCGGCATTGCGCTTCAACAGACGAATGGCCGCCAGCAAGCCCTCCTGGTCATCGGCGTAAACCGGGGTCAGGCCGCGCTCTGAAAAGGTGGCTTCAAAGATGCTCGCCTGTTTGACGGCTGGCGAAACCAGCATACCGACAGCGGCACCAGGCGCGCGGGCCGCGAGTGCATCGGCTGCCAGATCGATCATCGACAGAAACGGAACCGATACGCTTGCCGCAATCGCCGGCGCGTAGGCGTGGGCTGTGTTGCACGGCATCACAAGCGCTTCCGCGCCCACCGATTCCAGCCGCTTCGCCATGGCACAGAGAGTTGGTGCTGGGTCCTCACCCGTACCTTCAATGAGTGCGGCAATGCGCGAGGGCACTTGCGGGTTTTGATCAACAAGAAGCGGGATGTGGTCGGCATCGTCGTTGGCCGACACGCCAGCAAGGACGCGCTGCATGAAGAGGATGGTGGCCTCCGGCCCCATGCCGCCCAAAACACCCACGCAACGCTTCACCATCCCACCCATCATCTGGTTCCTCACGCGGCTGCCATCGTCTCGGAAGCCGCCTCAACAATGTGAGCGGCGATGAGGTTGCAGTCAGCGATTGAGAAGGTGAGCGGCAGGCGCATATCGAAAAGCCCTGCCAAGATGGCATCGGTTTGTGGAAGGTTTTGGCGGGCCATGTAGCGCCAGCTTGTATGGGCCGATGTGAAGGCCACCGGCTCATCCGCGCCGAACCATTTCAGCTCCACACCGCGCGCCGCCACTGCCGCTAGAAACGCCATTGCGTCCTGTTTCTTGAAGCCGGGGATCAGGAACTGAATGGACGAGCCGACAAAGAACTCTTCGGCCGGGCGGTTGGGCAGTGTGATGAGCGGTTGGGCCCTGAGGCTTCGCTCAACGGCGGCATACCGCTCGTTCCAACGGGCGATTGCATCATCCAGATTGGCCAGTTGTGGTCGGAGAATGGCCGCGCGCATATTGTCCATGCGCGCCGACATGTTGGGCGTCTCATATTTGATGTTGGCATAGACAGTTGCGTCCGGACCCGCGCCGTGCCGATCGAACATCATGTATGAACCGGAGAGCATCGTCGCGCGGGCCATAAAGTCGGCGTCATCCGAGGTAAGGAGCCCACCTTCGCCTGAGTTGATGTGCTTGTAGGTCTGGCTGGAAAAGCAGCCTGTCAGGCCGAAACTGCCGGACTTCTTCCCACGCCAGGCAGCGCCCATCGTGTGGGCGCAGTCTTCCAGCACGGTGAGGCCAAGACGACCAGCCAATGCTATCAGCGCATCCATGTCACACAGATGCCCGCGCATGTTGGAGAGCATCAGCACCTTTGCGCGGGATGCTGTTGCCTTCTTTTCCAGATCATCAAGATCGATCACCAAATCGTCGGTTATCTCGACCAGCACCGGCTCGGCGCTAACGCCGGCAATGGCGCCGGGAACCGGTGCAAGGGTGAAGGCGTTGGTCAAAACCTTGTCGCCCGGCTTCACGCCGGCGGCGCGCAGTGCGATCTGCATGGCCTGGCCACCTGAGGCGACTGCCAAGCAATAGCGCGCGCCCTGCCAGGCGGCGTATTCGCGCTCCAGAAGAACCGTTTCGGAATCTTCGCCGGGAAGCGTGTTGTAGCGATGCAAGCGGCCTGTGCGCATCACATCGACCGCGCCCGCGATGCCCTCGTCAGGAATGGGCTCCTGCTGCGTGAAACTGCCGCGGAAGGGTGGGCGGGCGACCATGGTGCTTGCTACTCCGCAGCCTCAGCCATGGTCGTCTTGGAGAAGAAGGCATCATAACCAAACAGCGCCACCGAACCACCGGTGTGCAGGAAGACCACGCGCTCGCCCTTCTTGAACCGGCCTTTGCGGATGTAATCGATCAGGCCGGCAGCGCCCTTGCCGGAATAGACCGGGTCGAGAAGGATACCTTCCAACTCGGCGAACATGCGGATGGCCTCCAGCGTGTCTTCGCGCGGCAGGCCGTAACCCTCGCCAACATAGTTGGTGTCCGCCCGCACATCCTCTCGGGCGATGAGATCGGGAATGCCCATTTTCTCGGCCGTCTTGCAGGCGAGGTCATAGACCATCTGCTCCTGCTTGGGCTGTGGGGCACGGGTTCCAAATCCCAGAAGGGGGATGCCGGCATTGAGAGCCTTCAGGCCCACGACCAAGCCGGCTTGGGTGCCGGATGAGCCAGTGGCGTGGACCAGATGATCAATGGCGAGGCCGCGATCATTGGCCTGCTGAACAAGTTCGATGGCGCAATTCACATAGCCAAGAGCACCGGCGGGGTTCGATCCGCCACCTGGAATGACGTAGACCTTCTGGCCATTGGCACGTGCAGCGTGAGCGGCCTTGTCCATCTCGCCGGGCATGTCGTGACCGCCAGGATACTTCGCGGTCGTTGCACCATGCAGATGGTCGAGCAGCACATTGCCATTGTCGTTGTAGTTTCCGTCGGCGTAACCGGTCCGGTCCTCCAGTAGCACGTGACATTTCATGCCCAGCTTGGAGGCGAAAGCAGCTGTCTGGCGCGCATGGTTGGACTGCGTGGCGCCCTGCGTCATCACCATGTCGGCGTCCAGGGCTTCGGCTTCAGCCATCAGGAATTCAAGCTTGCGCGTCTTGTTGCCGCCGGTCGACATGCCTGTGCAGTCATCGCGCTTGATCCAGATTTCTGGACCGCCCAGTTCCTTGCTCAGCCGCTCCATAGGCTCCAGCGGTGTTGGCAGATGCGCCAAAAAAAGCCTCGGGAAGCGTGCCAGATGCATGGTTGGTCCTCGTCTTCAACTTGCAGGAGCCTACTGTTGCCGACGAAAAAACCAGATGCAAATTCGAAATTGGCGAATTAAGTTTCGCAAAATGCAACTTATGAGGTTTTTCCATGCGTCTGGAGTGGCTTGAAGACATTCTTGCGGTAGCCGACACCGGGTCCTTCACGGAAGCCGCTGAGCGTCGGCATCTCACCCCTTCGGCCTTTTCAAGGCGGGTCCAACAGATCGAAACGCATCTTGGCGTGGAACTGTTCGACCGGACGCGCAAGCCCATCCAGCTCAAGCCGACAACAGACGAAAATAAGTCGGAGATTGCCCGTCTTGTGGGGAGTCTGCGGCAGCTTTCCAACGACCTGCAGCGTGCCAGCCGGCTGTCCGGCAACCGAGTGGTTATCGCCAGCCAGCATGCGCTCACCGCCGCACTGACACCGCGCATCTTGCGCATTCTGCAAAGTCAGAACACCGAGCTTTATGTTCGCCTACGCTCAGCCAATCTGGACGATTGTTACAGCCTGCTCCTGTCCCGGCAGGCCGACCTCGCCTTCCTTTATGATCTGCCGGACAACCGGCTTGGGCAGGCGGCCGATTTCATCCGGTCCATGCGGCTAGGCGATGACCGGTTGATCCCTGTCTTCTCTGCGGCTGACAAAGACCTCTTGAACGCACGCTATGCCAAGGGCCAGCTGCCGGTGATCGCCTATCCCAACGATGTGTTTTTGGGCCAGGTGATGGACCGCACAATCCTGCCGCGTGTGCGCAGCCAGGTCGATGTCATTCCACGTGTTGAAACGGCGCTGACCTTGGCTGCCCAGGAGTTTGCGGCGGCGGCCATCGGTGTTGCCTGGGTCCCTCGCTCGCTGGCTTCCAACGATCTGAAGGCAGGCCGCCTGCAGGATCTGTCTGCGACCCTACCGACCGCTCAGCTCAGCATCACTGCCGTCGGTCTGAAAGAGCATACGACCGAGAGCGAGGATATGATCTGGTCGCTTCTTGAGACACTGCCGGAACTCAGCACCGAAACGGACTGACGATCCGGAGTACCGCGTCGAAAAGGCCGGGCAGCGCGAACTACCCGGCCTTTCTATCTTACGAGCCGTAGCCAACCGGCAGGTCGCCGCCTGCGCTCCATTCCGCCCAGGACCGGTGATAGACGCGCACGCGCGGGTAGCCGAGAAGGCGCAGCGCCACATAGCTGTGCGAAGAGGCGAGGCCGACCTGGCAGTGGATCACCACGTTGCGATCAGGCGTTACGCCATGCGCGGCAAAATGGGCTTCGAGTGTCGCCGCATCCCAATAGAGCTTGTTCTCATCGAGATTGAGCGCCCATGGCACGTTGACCGCCCATGGAATGTGCCCGTCTTCATACATTGCAACTGGTCGCACATCGACGACCACCGTTTCGGCATCGTCTTGATGGCGCAGCAAATAGTCAGCTGTCGCCTGACGACGCGGCATTGCTGATGGCACGAAGTGGCGCGGTGCATAGCCGGTCGCCTCGGGCGTCAGGTCGCCGCCGGCGGCCGACCAAGCAGTGAGACCACCATTGAGCAGCGACACATTCTGGTGACCGAGATATTCCATCAACCAGAACATGCGCGCAGCATGGAACCCACCGCGATCATCGTAGAGAACGACGCGCGTGCCAGCATCGATGCCAAGCTCGCCGATCATTGCAGCCAGCTCGGTTTCCGGCTTGAGGGCACCTGTAACCGGCGCTTCGGATGCCACGACGGCGTTCGGATCAAGATGGCGGGCGCCCGGGATGTGCCCATTGTAGAAAGCTTCGGCCGGTCGGACATCGACAACGGCGATACCAAGCGTGTCGTAGATGGTGCGGCTGGCATCCACATCCGGCTGTGTGATGGGAAGCAGTTCCTCCACCCACATGAGAAGGTCGGGGTTGGCGTACTCGTTGGTTACGGCCTGGGCGAGGTTTACCTTGCCTTGCAGGGTAACTGCTCCAACGGAAAGCGCAGCAACGGCTGTAAAGGCGCTGCCGACAAAGCGGCGGCGTGTGAGATCAGATTGCATGGGAAACTCCATTGACAAGGAAGCCGGGCGCCAGCTTTGCTTGGCACCCGGTCAGCTTTGAGATTGGAAGACGGGAACGCCCTCAGGGCTGCGGAATGATCCGCAGATAGGGGCGCGGTGCGACCCAACCCTCGGGGAAGGCCTTGCGCGCTTCCTCGTCGGAAACGGCCGGCACGATGATGACCTCGTCGCCGTCCTGCCAGTTGGCTGGTGTCGCCACTTTGTGACGGGCGGTGAGCTGAAGGCTGTCAATCGTGCGCAGGATTTCCATGAAATTGCGCCCTGTCGTCATCGGATAGGTGATCGTCAGCATGATCTTCTTGTCCGGGTTGATGATGAAGACCGAACGCGCCGTGGCATTGTCCATGGCGGTGCGGCCTTCAGAGCTGTTGCCCGCATCGGCCGGCAGCATGCCATAGAGCTTGGCCATCTTTAGTTCGGGATCCTCGATCAGCGGGTAGTTGGGAGCAATGCCCTGCGTTTCGGCGATGTCATCGGCCCATTTGTGATGGGAGCTGACAGGGTCGACGCTGAGACCGATCACCTTCACGCCGCGCTTATCGAACTCAGGCTTAAGCTGCGCCATCGCACCCAGCTCGGTCGTGCAGACCGGCGTGAAATCCTTCGGGTGGGAAAACAGAACGCACCACTGATTGTTGAGCCAGGCGTGAAAATTAATTGGCCCTTCGGTGGTCAAGGCGTCGAAATCGGGCGCTATGGCGCCGATGGATAAAGGCATGGTCTTTCCTTCAGGTTCGCACAAATAGGTCTCGACCGTGGACGCCAAAAGGCGCACGTCGCAGCCGATGGGACGCGTCTAGAGCCGTCCCAGCGAGGAGACCTGAAGGACTTCGGAAAGTTTGCTGAATTCACCGTTAGGCCAGCCTGAGCCGGCGGGTGCTACTCAGCCTTGATGCGGGTCAGGCTCTTCCTGAAGCGCCTGTCGTCCATAGCTGGCTGGAAAGACGGTTCGGTCGTAACCCAATCAAGATGGCGCCACCCCAGATCGACAATGTCTTCAAAAACCGAAACAGCGCGATCGATATCGCCGGCCGAGGAGTAGGCTATCGCATCATAAAACCGGCATGGCGAGCGGGCTGGCCCCTGGGCTTCCACCGCCTCCAGCGCTTCCTCATGACGGCCCAACAGGGATAGCACCGGACCCAACGTGTGTTGGGCACGTGGTTCGGTTGGGTCGAAGGCCAAACGAGCTTGAATGCGAGCCAGGCAAGCCTGGGCATTGCGTCGTCCGCGTGCGGGATCAAAAAACATCGCTGCCCGGGCACCAAAGAAAAGCGAACGGAAATCATCTTTGTTCAGGATCGCTGCGCGCTCGGCGAGGGCAGTTGCGCTGCGATACTCCCGCGCCACAAACAGCGCGCGCGCGCCAACCATGTGCAGATCGTCGTCCTGCGCATCGAGGGCGAGGCCACGCTCCAGCGCGGCGCGCATTTCATTCACATTGCCGTAGGCCCCGTGCGCGAACGCCAGCCCAGCGTATCCGGCTGCCAAGTCGGGCCGCAAACGAATGGCCTCTTCGGCTTCCAAAAAGGCGCGCTCCAGCCCGCGCGCATCGTTGCGTTGGTAGAGCCAGCGAAAGCAGAGCGCGATCGCATACTCCGCGTGGGCAAAGGCATAGTTGGGCGCATACGCAACTGCCTCCGCCGTCAGAATCTCTGGCAGGCACACCACGTCGTCCCCGCCATGGATCAGCGCGTTGCGCGCATCCATGCAAAGCTCGTAGGATTTTAAGCTGAAACAGTCCGTTGCTCGCGGCGGACGGATGTCCTGTGCCATGGGCCCCGACGCGACCCGCGCCACCAGCCGGTAGCCATATTTGGGAATGGTTTCGATGATCTGGTCCGGGCCGCGCGAGTCGCGCAGGATGCGACGCGCCTCGGTGACGGTTTGTGACAAGCTCTCATCGCCCACCACGACATCCGGCCAGATGGCATCCATCAGTTCGGCGCGGGAGATTGCTTCACCGGGACGGCTGGCAAGCGCTTGCATCAACGTAACGGCGCGTGGGCTGAGCCGGGAGACCGTATCCCCATCGGTCACCGAACGGGACGCCACATCGATCCGCCAACTGTTGATCATGAACATGCGTCCAAGATCTTGGGCAACTGGCCCGACGCGGCGGCTGTTTGCTCGCCGTTGTGGGTCGGTGTTGGCCGGCAGAAGAATGTGCTGCGACATGGTCGAAGCCTTGGTCTAGCTCAGGCAAAAAGGAGGAGCCGGTCGGTAGACAATGGCCAACCCGGCAAGGTGCGGTGGCCTAATGCAGACGGTCGAAAGAGTGAAATCACTTTTTCTCGATCAGAAACATCATAGCCTTATCTTGCTCTGCTGGGACAACACGGCGGGATGATGTCGAAGCCCAGCCATTTTGATGGCGGTCGACGAACAAACATGCATGGTGATCGGTGTGCACCAATCGACTCCCCTCCCGATTCACGGCAGAGGTGATCGCGCCGGCCTGCCACCTATCTAGGAGCCAACGACCGAATGAGCGAACTCGCCTTTACCCCGCTCATGGCAACGGTGCTGTTCGTCCTGTCGTGCCTTTTTGGCTATCGCTATCGCCGCGTTTGGAAGGCCGGCGGGCCAAAATGGCAGCTCTGGCTTTTCGGCCTCCTGACAGCAGGCGGACTGATGGCGCTTGGCTTCATCCCACTGGCGGTGCCGGGTTGACCGGATAGCTTGCGGCTAGCCCACAACGAGTTGCTTGAGCTGCAGCGCTTCGTGTTCCACCTCGGCAAGTCGGTAATTGACCACGTCACCGATGGTGACCATGCCCACCAGCGCTTCATTCTCAACCACCGGCATGTGGCGGAAGCGTCCATCCCTCATGCGCTTGAGAACGGAAACCAGGTCATCCCCCGGTTCGCAGGTGACGACCTTGCGGACCATGATTTCTTCAACCAGCTTCGGCAGTGTTTGGCCGGGCGTGTCGGCCAGTTTGCGGACAATGTCACGCTCAGAGAGGATGCCGCACAAGGTCCCGTCGGTTTCGGTCACCACCAGCGCGCCGATACCGTTGTCGCGCAAAATCTCGACCGCACGGCCCAGCGTGTCTGACGGGCTGATGGAAATGATGCCGCCGCCTTTGGTCCCCAAAAGAGCGCCAACCGTCATTTTGGCCGACGAGAGATTGGTCGACTGCGTCTGACTCAAGGTCTTGTTCTTCTTGATTTTGTCCTGCCGCATTGGCGCTTGATAAGACGCTGGCATCCGCTTTGTCTCCCGTACAAATGATCCCGTTACCTCGCGACTCTAGCAAAAAACCAGAGATCTGAAACAAGGCTCTAGGATGAATTTGGAAGTTTTCGCGAGTTCGTCCAGGTGCTTTGGCGGACGCCGGCGCTGTTAAACCTTGGCCGTATCCACGCTGCGTAGCATCTTCTTGGCCCTTGGGCATTCAAGGCGATCACGCAATGGGCTGTTAGGATCAATGTCCTTGTGACAGACCAGGCACTGATCGGCATCGCCAATCGCGTTCAGGCCGCCGCAGCTGCCCTTGATGGTCCGCCCCATCAAAAGGACACCCAAGGCCATTCCCAGCATGACCGTCAGCAGCAAGGCAAACGCGAACAGAAATGTGGCCATCAGTGTGGCGTCCTCTTCAAAACTTTCAAGCGGTCAGCGCTTCAAACTGCGAGCTTGACCATGTGTTGAACTGAATGTCGGTGCTTTGGCCATCACGTTCAACAAACAAAACCGCGACATTGTGTTCGTCGGCGATCTCAAGCCCACGCTCCCGGCCCAGTATGAGCATGGCCGTGGCCCACGCATCAGCAAGCATCGCATTATCCGCCAACACGGTTGCTGACGCCGTTTTGTGGGTGATTGGCCGGCCGGTTGCCGGGTCGATAATGTGGGAGAACCGCTCCCCGTCGCGCTCAAAATAGTTACGGTAATCGCCAGAAGACGCCAGGCCCAGACCCGAAACGCCGACGACGCTCAAAACGCCTCCCGAGAGGGCCGCGGGTCTTTCAATGCCAATCTGCCAGGGCAAGCCTGCCGGGTTGGTGCCAGATGCATAGAGATCGCCACCGATCTCGACCATGAAATTGGTCATACCCAAGGCTTCAATCGCTCGCCCAACATGATCGGCACCATAACCCTTGCCGATTGCAGACAGGTAAACCTGTGAGTCTGGCCGCACTTTCTGCAAGGTCGATGCACCAACGCTCAGCGTGTTGCGATGTCCGGCCTGCTGTTGGGCGATGGCGATTTCCGCGTCGCCGGGCATCCGATTGGTGCCTTGCGCGCCAAAGCCCCAAAGCTCGATGAGCGGCCCGATGGTTGTGTCGAAACGTCCCAGACTTGCCTGGTGGATGGTCTCTGCCGCCTGCATGACGTCGGCCAGCATGCCTGAGACCGGAACCGCGTCGGTACCCAGTTTGGCATTAAACTGAGAAATCTCAGAGGCCGGGTCCCAATTGGAAAGTTGCCGGTTCACCTCGGCAAGAGCGGTTTCGCTGACGGAGCGCAACTCGTCCTCGTCCAGGCCGTGTGCTTCGTCACCGACGACGGCATAGTACGTCGTCCCCATCGTCAGGCCGCGAAGCTCTAAGACATTAAGGCCAGGCTTGCAGCCTACCAGAAGGACCGGCAGAGCCAAAAAACCGCGACGGGATAGCGTGGGCAGATCAGACACGAATGAACCTCTTTGCAGGAACACCAAGCGAGCGTAACAAATCAGACACTTGGTGAAAGGTCCTTTAAGGATCATTTTGCCATAAGGGAATCAGCGAATATGCGAATATCTAACCCGGCTCAGTTTGTGCTTTTTCCAATTCCAGCAATCACATTTGACCAAGGCTTATGACCGTGAAGCGATTCGCGCTACGCAAAGGGCTCAATATACCCATCGCCGGTGCGCCCAGACAGGACATCGACTCGGCAGTCAACGTTCGTACCGTTGGACTTCTAGGCGACGACTATATCGGTCTTAAGCCGCGCATTCATGTCGCCGAAGGCGATGTGGTGGGTCCGGGAACGCCTGTTCTCGTCAACAAGGATCTTCCTGACGTCCAGGTCGTCTCGCCAGTCGCAGGCCGGGTAAAGGCGGTTAATCGTGGCGCACGGCGGCGGCTGATCAGCATTGAAATTGAGATAGGCGATGGTGCTGATCCCGTCGATTTTTCAAATGTTGGCGATGTGACAACCCGCGAAGGCCTTGTTGAAAGGCTTTGTGCTGCCGGCCTTTGGACATCGTTCCGCACGCGGCCTTATTCCAAGGTCCCTGAACCTTCGAGCGTTCCGTCGGCCATCTTCGTGACAGCGATGGACACCGAGCCGCTGTCGGCCGATCCGGCACCCATCATCGGTGAAGAGCCGGACGCTTTCGCCAAGGGGCTTGAGGCCGTGGCCTCACTATCGGGCGGCGCGACCTATCTGTGCCAGGCCGATGGCGAAAACCTGCCGGGAAGCGATTTGCCGGGCGTCGAATCGGCCAGCTTTGCCGGCCCGCATCCCGCTGGGCTCGCCGGCACGCACATTCACTTCCTAGAACCACCCCTTGCTGACAAGCTTGTTTGGACAATTGGCTATCAGGACATCCTGGCCATCGGTCGCCTGCTTGTGACCGGCAAGATTGATGCGCGCTGCGTTATCGCGCTGGGCGGACCGGTGTGCGCCAATCCTCGCCTGGTGCGAACCATTGCCGGTGCATCCATGGCGGAGATCAGTGCCGGTGAGGTGCCAGGCGATCTTCCGGTGCGAATGGTCTCCGGCTCGGTCCTTAGCGGCCGGTCGGGCGAAGGTGAAAGCGCCTATCTTGGCCGCTATGCACGGCAGATCACGCTCATTGAGGAAGACACAAAGCAGATTCCGCTTGGCTGGATCCGCCCAATGTTCTCCAAATATGCCGTTCAGCCGGTTCTGGGGTCGGCCATGGCCAGGCGCGCCTTTCCGCTAACGTCTAACCTCAATGGAGGTCGGCGCGCGATGGTGCCGCTTGGCACCTTTGAGCGGCTGATGCCACAGGATTTCCTGCCGACGCAGCTTCTGCGCGCGCTTTTGGTGATCGACACCGATGAAGCGCAGCGTCTTGGGGCGCTGGAGCTGGACGAAGAAGATTTGGGACTGGTCGGCTTTGCCTGTCCAGCCAAGTACGAGTACGGGCTCGCCCTGCGCGATTGCCTGACAAAGATCGAGAAAGAGGGCTGATCCCGTGGGCCTACGCAGCTTCTTCGATTCCATTGAGCCGCACTTTGTAAAGGGCGGCAAATGGGAGCGCTATTTCCCGATCTACGAGATGGTAGAAAGCTTCGTCTACACGCCAAAAACGGTGACGACCGTTGCACCGCATGCGCGCTCCTACATCGATATGAAGCGCATCATGACCTATGTGGTGATCGCTACAGTTCCGTGCATCCTGATGGCGCTCTACAACACCGGCTACCAGACCAACCTGGCCATTGCCGAGTTTGGCGCATCGGGCTGGCGGGCCTGGATCATTGAAACGCTGGGCATCGGCTTCAATCCCGACAACCCGTTCGCCAACATGGCGCACGGGCTGCTTTACTTCTTACCGATCTACATCACGACGCTTGTTGCTGGCGGCATCTTTGAAGTCGTTTTTGCCACCATTCGTGGGCACGAAGTGAATGAGGGCTTCCTCGTTTCCTCCATGCTCTATGCGCTGATTGTCCCGGCTACCACGCCACTCTGGCAGGTGGCGCTGGGGATCATCTTTGGCGTCGTGATCGGCAAGGAAGTGTTTGGCGGAACCGGCAAGAATTTCCTCAACCCCGCTCTGACGGGCAGGGCCTTTCTTTATTTTGCCTATCCGGCCCAGTTGTCGGGCGATAGCGTCTGGGTCCCCGTCGATGGGTTCACTGGCGCGACGGCCCTGGCGGTCTCCGCGGCAGACGGATTTCAGGAGCTGGCAGCGCGCGGCATGAGCTGGTGGGACAGCTTCTTCGGGTTCATTCCCGGTTCCATGGGTGAGACGTCAACGCTCGCCTGCCTGATCGGCCTGGTCTTCCTGCTAGCGACCAAGATCGCCAACTACCGCATGGTCGTAGGGTGTATGGCCGGCATGATCGGCTTCTCGCTGCTGTTGAACTGGATAGGGTCTGATACCAATCCCATGTTCGCCATGCCGTGGTATTGGCACCTGGTCCTTGGCGGCTATGCGTTCGGTCTTGTTTTCATGGTGACCGAGCCGGTCTCCGGTGCGCACACAAACATGGGCCGCTATATTTACGGTGCGCTCATTGGTGTCATGGTTGTGATGATACGTGTGATCAATCCTGCCTTCCCGGAAGGCATGATGCTGGCCATCTTGTTTGGTAACGTTTTTGCGCCTTTGATCGACTATTTTGTCGTCCAGGCGAACATAAAAAGACGGGAGAAACGCCATGCCTGACGACAACGAACAGAACCAACCCATAGGTTTCATCCGCCGCTTTCTGGCCATGTCGCCGGATTCGGTGCCGAAGACCATCTTCACAGCCGTTGCGGTTTGTCTGGTCGCCTCGATGGTCGTTTCGGCAGCGGCCGTGGCGCTGCGCCCTCTGCAGGCCGTCAATGCCCTGAAAGACAAGCAGATTAACATTCTGCAGGTCGCTGGCATTTACGACCCCAGCATAGATGTCGTTGAAGCTTTCGAGGCGTTTGAGCCGCAGGTTCTTGAACTGGAGTCCGGCGCCTTTTCCGATCAATTCGATCCAGCAACCTTTGATGATCGCGCCGCTGCCGATGACCCGGCGACATCGGTGGAGCTTGCCGACGATCCCGCAGGCATTGGCCGGCAGAGCCAGTTCGTCACCGTCTATCTGTTGCGGGATGCCGCTGGCGACATCGACAAGGTGATCCTGCCGATCCATGGCTATGGTCTTTGGTCAACGCTCTACGGCTTCATCGCCTTGGAAGAGAACGGAAACGACATTTTCGGCCTCCAGTTCTATGAGCATGCCGAAACGCCCGGCCTTGGCGCAGAGGTAGACAATCCGCGCTGGCTGGCCCTCTGGAACGGCAAACGCCTGACCGATGATGGGGGCGAGTTGCAGATCAGCGTGACGAGGACGCCACCGGCAGCAGGCGCTGATTTCCATATCGATGCCTTGGCCGGCGCAACGCTAACGACCGTTGGCGTGCACAATCTGGTGAATTTCTGGATGGGTGAATCGGGATACGAGCCCTTCCTTGAGAACCTTCGAGCAGGGGAAGTTTGATGGCCCATAAGCGTGCCGAAATGCTCGTCGACCCGTTGGTCGACAACAATCCGATCACCCTACAGGTTCTGGGCATCTGTTCAGCGCTCGCGGTGACCTCGTCGCTCCAGGTGGCCTTCGTGATGGCCATCGCCGTGACGTTCGTGACCGGCTTCTCGTCGCTCTTCATTTCCATGATCCGCAGCCAAATTCCCGGATCGATCCGCATCATCGTGCAGATGGTCGTCATTGCGTCCCTGGTGATCCTGGTCGATCAGTTGCTCAAGGCCTTTGCGTTTGAGATTTCCAAGACGCTTTCAGTGTTTGTGGGCCTCATCATCACCAACTGCATCGTGATGGGCCGCGCTGAAGCCTTTGCCATGAAGAACCCGCCCATCGACAGTTTCATCGACGGCGTCGGCAACGGTCTCGGTTATGGCCTGATCCTGATGCTGGTCGGCGTTATCCGCGAGCTGTTTGGTTCAGGCAGCCTGTTTGGCATCACGATCCTGGAAACAGTGAACAATGGCGGCTGGTACGTGCCGAACGGCATGCTGCTTCTGCCGCCCTCTGCCTTCTTCATCATCGGGCTCATTATCTGGGCGTTCCGTTCCTGGAAGCCAGGTCAGGTGGAAGAGCGCGAGTACAAGATCCAAACGGTTGAGGCCCACTAATGGAAGCCCTCCTCTCCCTCGCCGTCAAAGCGATCTTCGTTGAGAACCTAGCGCTTTCCTTCTTTTTGGGCATGTGCACGTTCATCGCCGTCTCAAAGAAGATTTCTACGGCGATTGGTCTCGGCATTTCGGTGATGGTCGTGCAGTCGATCACCGTGCCGGCCAACAATCTGATCCTCAATTATCTCCTCGCGCCAGGCGCCTTTGCCTGGGCCGGATTTCCGGAGGTCGACCTCACCTTCCTGGGGCTGATCTCCTATATCGGCGTCATCGCCGCCCTCGTCCAAATCCTGGAGATGGTGCTCGATAAGTACTTCCCGCCGCTTTACAACGCGCTTGGCGTGTTCCTGCCGCTCATCACGGTGAACTGCGCCATCCTTGGTGGCTCGCTGTTCATGGTTGAGCGCGGTTACGATTTTACCGAATCGGTCACCTACGGCGTCTCGTCTGGCTTCGGTTGGGCATTGGCCATCACAGCCATGGCTGGCGTTCGCGAAAAACTGAAATACTCCGATATTCCCGACGGTCTTCAGGGCCTCGGCATCACTTTCATTTCGGCCGGCCTGATGGCCATGGCCTTCATGTCATTTTCTGGCGTGAAACTTTAAAGGATCAAAGGCATGATGACTTTCGGCCTGGGCATTGCCCTTTTCACGCTGATTGTCCTTTCCCTCGTTACAATCATCCTCGCTGCACGCTCCCGGCTCGTCTCAACCGGGAACGTGAACATCACCATTAATGGTGAGAAGACGATCTCGGTCCCTGCCGGCGGTAAGCTGCTGCAGACGCTGGCTGAGCAACAACTTTTTGTCCCATCGGCCTGCGGCGGCGGTGGAACATGCGCCCAATGCCGGGTGAAAATTCACTCTGGTGGCGGCTCCATTTTGCCCACCGAAGAAAGCCATATCACCAAGCGTGAAGCGTCCTGTGGTGACAGGCTCTCCTGCCAGGTGGCCGTAAAACAGGACATGGAAGTCGAAGTTCCTGAAGAGGTCTTCGGCGTCAAAAAGTGGGAATGCGAGGTCATCTCTAACGAGAACGTCGCAACCTTCATCAAGGCCCTGGTTCTCAAGCTGCCGGAAGGCGAGGATGTGAATTTCCGCGCTGGCGGCTACATCCAGATTGAGGCACCGGCCCACAAGGTTTCCTACAAGGATTTCGACGTCGAAGAGGAATATCGCGAGGACTGGGACAAGTTTAATCTCTGGCAGTACGAGTCGGTCGTCGATGTGCCGATCGAGCGCGCCTACTCCATGGCAAACTATCCCGAAGAGAAGGGCATGATCATGCTCAATGTGCGGGTGGCCTCCCCGCCTCCGGGCTCTGATGGCATTCCGCCGGGCAAAATGTCGTCCTACATCTTCAGTCTCCAGCCGGGCGACAAGGTGACCAT